>Ga0181523_10004367_pt1 | contig 12237 bp, 10 predicted proteins | sample PEATcosm2014_Bin_43_FD_119752 | JGI IMG/M metagenome (GOLD analysis project Ga0181523, IMG submission 119752) | Peatland microbial communities from MTU Mesocosm Facility, Houghton, MI, USA - PEATcosm2014_Bin05_30_metaG | ecosystem: Environmental > Terrestrial > Soil > Wetlands > Peat | place... | reverse complement strand
TCCCGGTGGATTGCGGTTGGCTGGTCACGCCGCCGTGGCACACATATGGTGGCCTCCGTCCGGCGCGCAGATGATGGTGCATGCGCCGCGTCCGCCGAAGCGCAAGGCGGGGCTAGGATGGTTCCTCGATGTCGCCTATTGGCCCTGAACGTCACTTGTCGCAATGCAGCGATTTGGTCGCTTTCGGGTGGATTGTGTTGCAAAAGTCGGCGGCACCTCGTCCGATCGTCCAAACTGGGCAATATTAGAATCCGAAGGGGTGAATTTTGGAATCAAAATTCCCTATTCGGCCTTGATCTGGAAAAAGTTTTCTTCGCTCCAGGGCCCAAAATCGTTTTGCAACACTATCGGGTGAGAAGCGGACATTGCGGGGACACGGCAAATCGGTCGTTCGTGACCCTGAGCGACATTTCGCGACCACCATTTGCGGCACTGTTCTCAGCTTAATACTATGGCGATGGCGCGTGACGGCGGTATGAGTGGCCGCCACGCGCGTGATACAGTCCGCCATGGCAAACACCAAAGCCTGCCCGAGCTGCAATAACGACATTCCCGGCGATAGCCGCTTTTGCCCGCAGTGCGGCACGCCGCAGGCATTGAGCTGTGCCGCTTGCGGCCGTGCCAACGCGCCGGGCTCGCGCTTTTGTTCGCAGTGCGGCGTAAAGCTTGGTCAAGGCGCGCCCGCGGCGCCGCCTGCCGCAGTGACCGCGCCGCCGACGGCTTCCCCACGCGCTGCCGCATCCGCCGAACGGCGACAGATCACGGTGATGTTCTGCGATCTTGTCGGCTCGACGGCGCTCTCGACGCGCCTCGATCCGGAAGATCTGCGCGAGGTCATCGCCGCCTACCACAAGAGCGTCGCCCAGGTGGTCATGGGCTTTGGCGGCTATGTCGCCAAATACATGGGCGACGGCGTTCTGGTTTATTTCGGCTATCCGGAGGCGAGCGAGACCGCTGCCGAAAATGCCGTGCGGGCAGCGCTCGCCCTGATCGGCGCCGTCTCGCAGCTTGTCGTCGCCGGCATCCGGCACGAGGTCCGCGTCGGTCTCGCCACCGGCCTGGTGGTCGTGGGCGAACTCGTCGGCGCGGGTGAAGCGCAGGAGCGCAACGTCGTCGGCGAAACGCCGAACCTCGCGGCGCGGCTGCAATCGGCGGCGGCGCCAAACACCGTCGTGATCGCCGCCACTACGCACCGCCTCGCCGGCGATCTGTTCGAATACGAAGCCATCGCACCTACGCAGCTCAAGGGATTCCCGGAGCCGATCAGCGCCTGGCGCGTGCTGCGCGAGCGTACGGTCGCGAGCCGCTTCGAGGCATTCCGCGCGGCGACCCAAACCCCGCTTGTTGGCCGCGACGAAGAAATGGAACTGCTGCTGCGACGATGGCGGCAGATCAAGAACAGCGAAGGGCGCGTGGTGCTGTTGGCCGGGGAGCCGGGGATCGGCAAGTCGCGCCTGACCGCAGCGCTGGAAGATCACATCAGGGACGATAGCCACACGGGTCTGCGCTATTTCTGCCAGCCGCATCACCAGGGCAGCGCGCTGCAGCCGGTTCTGGCGCAGCTTGCGCATGCCGCTAGCTTCGCCCACGACGATAGCGCGGTGGACAAACGTGCGAAGCTTGAAAGGCTATTGGCACAAGACGCAGGAAGCGGCGCCGTGGAGATCGAACTGTTCGCCGAGCTTCTGGGTTTGGTCGAGCCTTCCTCCTTGCAATCGGCCGAAAGAGATCCGCAAATCAGGCGGCGCAAGATTCTCACGGCGCTGATCGGGCAGCTCGAGACGCTGACGCAGCGCGGACCGGTCCTGATGCTGTTCGAGGACGTGCATTGGGCCGATCCTACGACGCTCGAGTTGCTGACGTTGACAATCGACCGCCTGCAATCCCTGCCGATCCTCCTCATCATCACTTTCCGTCCTGAATATCAGCCGTCGTGGACCGGGCAGCCCCACGTCGCGATGATGACACTCAATCGGCTGTCGCAGCGCGAACGGACCGCGCTGGTCGATCACATTGCCGGCGGTAAAAAGTTGCCGCCGGGACTACTCGACCAAATTGTCGAACGCACCGACGGGGTGCCGCTGTTTGTCGAAGAGCTGACCAAGGCCGTTCTCGAGAGCGAGCAATTGCACGATACCGGCGACCGCTACGTGCTCAATCAGCCGACCCAGGAACTTGCGATTCCGACGACGCTGCAAGCCTCGCTGATGGCGCGCGTCGACCGGCTCGGGTCGGCGCGGGAAGTGCTGCAGATCGGCGCCGCGATCGGACGCGAATTTTCGTACGAGATCCTGGCCGCGGTCGCCGGCTTGCCGGATGCGGTGCTGCAGGATGCCTTGATCCGGCTCACGGAAGCGGGGCTGGTATCGCTGCGCGGCACTCCCCCGAATGCAACCTACACCTTCAAGCATGTGCTGGTGCAGGACTCCGCTTATTCCAACATGCTACGGGCCAGGCGGCAGCAGCTTCATTCCGCCGTTGCCTCTGTGCTGGAGAAGCGCTTCCCGGAGGTCGTTAAATCGGCCCCGGAATTGATCGCGCAGCAGTTCGAACGCGCCGGACAGAACGAAAAAGCGATTCACTTTTGGCGACAAGCCGGCGAGCGCGATCTGCGCCGCTTCGCCATGAAGGAATCGATCGCGCACTATTCCAACGCGCGGCGTCTAGTGTTGGCCATGCCGGAAAATCCACAACGATCCGCCTTGGAGCTGGAAGTGTGCCTGCGGCTAGCACAGGCGCAGCAGATCGGGATCGGCCCGACCGCGAAGGAGGCAGCGCTTAATTACCAACAAGCCTTGACGCTCAGCCACACGCTCCCCGAGCGCGGGCGCGAACGCTTCCTCGCGACCTGGGGCATTTGGTTCCACCATACGGTATCAGGCCGCACGACGGAGGCGGCGGCGCTTGCCGATGAGCTTGTCACGATCGCGCGCGAACTCAACAACACCGACCTTTTGGTCGAAGCGTACCACGCGCGGGTACCGACGCTGATGCGGAAGCCGGATTTCGCCGGCATGAGGGAGACAGCGCAAGAGGTTATCCGTCTCTACGACAGGGAGCGTCATCGCGACCACGCCTATTATTTTGGCGGACACGATGCCCGGGTCTGCGCGCAAAGCTTTTACGCCATGAGCCTGTGGGGTCTCGGACTTCCCGACCAGGCCGAGCAAATGGCGTGGCAATGCATCACGGATGGACGGGCGCTCGGCCACAGTTTTTCGCTGGCCCATGGCCTGAATATGGGCAGCGTGACGTTTCTTCTGCTCAATGATGTAAGCGCCTGCCAAACGGTAGTGGACGAGCTTCATCCGCTCGCCGAGCGCAACAAGTTTTTCTGGCCCCTGAAGCAGGCGCGGTTCCTGCGCGGATGGCTCACCGCGCAGGAAACGGATGTCGACGCCGGCGCCCAACAGATGCTCAGCGCGATCAATGAACCGGGATCGGCGGTTTTGCGATCAATCTTGCTCGGCCTGGTCGCCGCGCAACAGATAGGTGCCGGACGCTTGGATGCCGCCATTACAACGCTCGATCACGCGATGAAGGAGATTCGCGAGCAACGGACCCGATTCTACGAACCGGAGATCATTCGGTTGGGTGGCGAGATTCTGCTGGCGCGATCGCCCGACGATGCCTCGCAAGCGGAAGCCGCGTTCCGGCACGCGAAGGCCGTCGCGGCCGAGCAGTCGTGCCGCATCCTCGAATTGCGCGCCGCGGTGAGCCTCGCAAAACTGCTCGGCGGCAGCGGCCGCAAGGCCGAGGCGCGCGACGCGCTTGCGCCGGTGCATGGCGCCTTTACTGAGGGTTTTGCGCGGGCGGATTTGCAGGCAGCGAAGACCCTGCTCGCCGGACTAAGTTAGGGCCCTGATGCTTTGGGGATGCGCGCCGCGGCTCAGACCGCCGCGGCGCTTAGTCTGAAAATTCCACCGTCCTTGCTTGCCACTGCCGACGAGGTGATCGAATAGCTCTGTAATTTGCTGCCGCGCAGGAGTCTGCTTATGGCCCTTTTCAGCCGCGCCGATTGTCCGCCTTCGTGTCCGCTATCGGAGGTCTTGCTGCCGTACCGGCCGTGTTGTCGGCGAGGCAGTTGATGACCCAACTGCCTCAGGAAAACGATCGGCAGGGTCGCGGTCGGTGCTTTTGCCACGTTCGTTGGATCGATGCCGGCAGTAACGATCGCCGCAACCTCTCGCTTGACTATTTTGTATTGCTCGACTGACCGCCTCTGCCGTTGTGGCGATGCCGTGAAGTATCGGTGTAGTTCAAGGGTGCCAGTTCGCATATAGAGGCCGCCGAGGCCGTGAAAGCCTCGGCGGCTTCGACGGAAGGGAACTCTACATGACCCGGGAGGCAATCATCTTTCGACGATCGTGGCTCGAGTTGTTCGATGTAGTCACGGCCCTCGACATCGCCGAGATTTTGGCGAACGCTGCAGGACGCAAGGCGATCGACTATCTCTCGCTCTATCCGATTCGATGGACGAGCTACCGCCCGCACGACGATCTGGCGCGAGAGCAGGCGCAGCGCGGCGATTGGTATGAGGCCACGGGCTCGGCGGACCGGCAAGAGCGCTTCAATCTTATCTGGCGCCTGGCGAGCCGTGTGCGCGTCGGCATACTGCTCGATGATGGCCTCGCCCATCCGGCGAAGGCCGAAGACGGCGGCCAGCTCGTTGTCGAATGAAGCCAGTTCGCGCGGAAGCTCGCTTCTGGCCCAAAACGACAGATATTGTGTCGCAACAAAATGTCGGCTTATTGGGGCAAACCGGAAGTGACGGACGCACGCCCGAAATGACGTTGATGACCTATAAGCGACATCGACCGCAACCTCGCTGAGAAAATTGAAGCCTGGCTCGTCGGCCAAGTGCCCGAGGTCGCAGATCAAGTCAATGCTTCTGGCAGGCCGTGTTCACGACTAAGACCCGCTGCGGACATTCTGTGCTCACGCTGGGACGCGAGGTGCGCCCGGCGCGAGTTTTCTAAGGATGGAGGGTAGTCACCAACAACATGGCAATCGACAGAACGAGTGCGAGCGCGCTTTGGCTTTGCGCTCGCCACCACCGGCCATTGATCGAATGAACGGCCTATAGTCGCTGTTGGCCCATTTCAACCGCGCCGATTGTCCGCCTTCGTGTCCGCTATCCGAGATCTTGCTGCCGCACCGGCCGTGTTGTCGGCGAGGCAGTTGATGACCCGGAGCGACCGTTTACTGTAAGACTTCGGTGCAACGCAGCAAGGGCAGCGTGCGGCTATCCAGACTTATAATGCTCGATCAGTTACTCGATCGTCTCGTCGGCGATGGAGAGCACTGCTGGCGGAACCTCACTGTCGAGCGCTCGGGCCGTTTGAAGGTTAAGGGCGAACTCGAACTTGCTCGACTGCAGCACCGGTAGGTCGGTGGGCTCCGCGCCCTTGAGGATGCTGCCGGTATAGACACCGAATTGAACGAAACACGTCCGCGACATCGGTTCCGTAGCTCATCAGCTTGCCGACCACGACATAGTCACAGTTTGAATAAGTCGCCGAAATCCTATCGCCCGCCATCACGGTGGCAAATTGCAGGGCGCGGGAGTTGAAGAACTCGTCGGGAGCCGCGAAGAGGGAATTGGAGTGCTCGCGCAAGGGTGGCACCCATCGATCTCGTAAAAAGTTCACGAACGGCCGCTGGTCGCAGGGCTCACGAAGGCGGGATGATGCCTGATTTCGAGTCCTGACAGAGATGTTCCGCTGGGGCTTATGTGTTGCCAAAGCGCGAAGTTTATGCAGATGATCTGGCCCGTGATGCATTCTCAACCGGTCTTTGGGAGTCACTAGCATCGAAAATACTTCTTTAATTATCGCAGTCGCTGAAGAAATCAGCGCGCGCCCTTTTCTGGCGGCATCAGAACTTTGCCGTCGATTTGCGGTATCAAAACATGAATTGAAAGCTATTTACGCAGCCATACGGGCGTCCCCTGAGGTTCGGAAAAACTTCAATTCGTCGCCGTTCTTTTATCTGATCAAAGTCTTGGAGAATCTGTCGAAGGACCGATCGCGGACGCTGCAGATTCTGCGCGCCAAAAGTCCGCAGCCTTTGTTGGAGACACTAGAATTATTTATCAGCGGCCATTGTAATGTGAATTGCACGTTTTGCTACCGGCGCGGCCGCGATTATGGCGAGCAGCACATTCTGTCCAGTGCAGAGTTTGTAGCGATCGTCAACGAATTTGCTGATCTCGGCGGCAAAATCATGGATGTCAGTGGCGGTCTGGAGCCGTTGCTGTCGCCGGCCATCTGTGACGTGCTGCGGACCGGTGTGGAACGCGGCTTGCGTACGAATTTGTACACCATCGGCAACGCGCTACATAGTCCCAAGTTCTCCACCCTCCTAACCAGCCTGTCGCAAATCCGGGTGAGTTTCACTGCGCACGACAAGACGAGCTACCGGCGAATGATGGGCGTCGACCAATTCGACCGCGTCACGGCGAACATTCGCACGTTGGTGCAGCTGAAGACTCGCTGCCATTCGTCTGTCAGAATTGGCACCAGCCACGTCGTCACTCCGGAGAATTTTCGCGACATTCCCAAAGCTATCGAATGTGCGATGGACCTAGGCGTGGATTTTTTTGATCTGCGCTCGGTCTCCGTCTCGGCCTCACCCGACTACAGGCCAAATCAGCGCGCCGACTTGCGCGAAATTCTTGCGGCGGTCCGGCACAGGCAGGCGAACTGCGAATACGGGCAGCTCAAGATCAGCATTGCCGATGCGTTCAATGTTATCGCTACCCCAGAGTCCGATCCTATGCCCAATGTTGATCACGACCTGATCAAAATGCTGGTGCATTACCGCGTGACGGTAACGCCGGCCGGGAAAGTCTTTCCGCTGAATATTCTCGGACAGCCCACGCACGAAGATGAAAGATTCCTGCTCGGAAAAGTGGGAGCCAATAGACGCCTCGCCGCGGCAATGACAGGGAAAAAGGATATCCCGCTCCAACCGGACTTGCTTCTTCCGCATGACAAGAGCCTCATCCTGGCGCTCTCGAAACTCAAGAATGACCTCGCTTTCGGGATCGGTTTGGAAGAAAGCCCGTTTGCAGCTTAAAACTGATCAACGAGCGACAACTTACGGTGGTCCTATCGTTACACTTTCCGACAACAACCGACAAATATCCTCCACCTGGCCCCTAGCGATCTCCGGTTGAATCGGCACGCTCAGCAGCTGCTGGGTCAATTCATCTGTGATCGGGAGCGACACTTTCGCTTTAGCGAAGTGCGGATGCCGGTGGACGCCAAGTGCGTAATGAACATTGGTCCCGATGCCTCGCGCGGCAAGCAACCGGCGCACATCGTCCCGATGATCCACGGTGATCGCGAACTGATGGTAAACCGCCCCCGTGCTCTCCGGAGGAAGACCAATATGACAGTTGATCAAGCTCGAGCGATACTCCGCCGCGAGCAATCTCCGCTCCGCGTTCTGCCGATCCAAGTGCGGCAGCAGCACCCGCAGGATCGCCGCCTGAAGTTCGTCAAGCCGCCGGTTCGAACCCGGTCCGACGCAGAGTCGCGACTCGTCGAAACCATAAAACCGCATCGTTTTGATCTTGGCCGCCAAATCGCAGCTATTGGTCGCCACCGCCCCGGCATCACCGGGCGCTCCCAGGTTTTTCGTTGGATAGAAGCTGAAGGCGGCCGCATGTCCGAAGGACCCAACCCGCCGCGCGCCGATGGCAGCGCCGTGAGCCTGGGCGCAGTCTTCAACGACGTATACGCCGTGACGGCTCGCGATCCCCATGATCTTCTCCATCGCGGCCGGAAATCCATGTAGATGAACTGGAATAATTGCAGCCGTGCGTGGTCCGATCGCCGCCTCCAGGGCCTCGGTGTCCATGCATCGCGTCACCCGATCGACCTCTACGAAAACCGGCGTGGCTCCCACTTCCTCGATACCGAGCGCCGTGGCCGCAGCCGTAAGCGAAACCGTGATAACCTCGTCACCGCGTTCGATGCCGAGAGCTTTAAGCGCCAGCGTCAAAGCGTCGGTTCCCGACCCTACGCCGACGACGTACGCTACGCCAAGATAGTCGGCGAACTCGCTTTCGAATCTCTCGACTTCTTCGCCCAGAATGAACGCTCCGCGGTTAAAGACCCGCTGAATGGCGGCCAAAATGTCCGATCGTTTTTCGGCAAAACGTCGTCCGGGATCTGCTTGGGGGATCATCGCCGTCAACTTCTTCGGGCATCGAATGGGCTGCCGCTCGGGTCGCGTTTAAGATCATCAATGCCGCCAAGCGCGTGAGGTCGGAGCGCTGAGCCCGACCGACAGTGATCAGCAGCGCCGGTCGTGCGCTGGCGAAATAGCGCAATTGCGGTGTCGAAGGCCGCGCAAATTCGCTTGTCGAGGGTTCGTTCGAGATCGCGGTACTGGCTCTCGAAGCGCTCAATGTCGGCCACGGCCTGAGAGAGTTGCTCGTTTTGCCACCCCCAGACCTGGCCGGCACCGTTAAAGCGGCATTGGTACGTCGACTCCGTGAAGGGGCCGTCCGGGATGCAGATTACGGGACAGCCGCAGCATAGCGCCTCGTAGATCGCTGCCGATCGCTCGTATGTCACCATCGCGACCGAACGGCGATAGATATCCGCCAGTTCACCATGCGAGCGCGGTTTCTCCATCGAGAGGACAACATAGGGGGCGAGCCAAGCGGGCAGCTGCGCCAAATCGGGCCGCTTGCGATTCGTGAAGATGGCGAAGCCCTGCCGCACCGTTCCTGAAGGAGGCGGATAATAGATCGTCCGGTCGACCAGCGGCCAGAAGAGGTCGAAGGCATGTCGGCCGGAGGGCACGTGGTCAGAATCGAAAGTGAGATAGAGGTCGTCCGGGCCAAAGCTTAACTCCACGCCCGGGACCAGGTAGCCCGGCTTATTGAGAAGATACCGCAACACAAAGGGGGCATTGATCGGATTGCCGGCAATACCTTCGGGATAAACAGCGATGACTTTGCGCCTTTGGAGAGCATGTTTCGCGCGAATGTAAATGTATCGGCCGACGTATCGTATCCGGCTCGTTGCACCGGCCGGCGGTGGCGTCAGGCCGTAGGCGTCGTAGCCGAGCCGCGTGAGACTTTGGATCAAAAGATGCATGACCCGGATGCCCCCGGATCGCGGATTGTAAGGCGGTGCGACAACGTAGATCGGGAAGCGGCGACGATAGAGAGCCGTCGGTAGGTGCGTCTTCAATTTTCCCGGAAAGCCCATACGATCCTTTCCCTCCGACCTAATGCCAATAATTTGGTCGACACGCGACTTAGCGCGTCGGAAAACTGTGCAAACCGTTAGCTGCGCTTTTCAGATAGCGACACCTCCTTCGGCGGAGGAGCGCGTTCCCACGGAATTGCCGCTGAAGGCGCTGCCTCAATCGCTGCGGTCCCCGACCGTTCCAACGATCCGGGCCGGATTACCGAGGACGATGGCTCCATCGGGCACGTTTTCCACGATCACGGCACCGAGGCCGACAACGCTATAGCAGCCGACGGTGACTCTGTCGCGCACGATCGCGCCAGGGGCGAGATACGCTCCCCGCCGGACGATACTGCAACCACAAACGATAACGCCGTGACCGACAAACGCGAAATCTTCGACCACGCAATCGTGGCTGACCTGACAGCCCGCCCGAAGCGCCACATGGCTGCCGACGCGGGCGCCGGGCATGACCATGCTGCCCGACTGCGCCCAGATTCCCGAACCGATCAGCGTCCCGTCGGCCACGATCGCCGCGGGATCGATCACATTTGCCCATCGGTTGTCAGAAACGCCAAGCGCTCGAATAAGCTGGGCCCGTTGTCCCATCTCCTTAGCCTTGTGAAGAGGCGCAAGGAAATGTGTTATCGAGGGCAGGCTTGACCAGTGAGCGAAGGGACCGAGGACCACCGTGCCCTCGATCAAGCTCCCGGGTGCTTCGACATCGTTCAGGAAGCCGGCAAGGGGAGATGGATGAGGAGCGGCGGCCCTGGCCAATGCGAATGCCGCGAGCACGCCGTCGCCACGGCCGCCGAAAATCGCAACCGGCCGCGTCGCTTCAGCGGGTGTCACCTGATCACCATCTCGGCCAAGTCCAAACGTTGACTACCATCTCAGCATACGCCTCCTTATAGCCAACCTTTGCTATCCGCGACAATCGTTGGTAGTAGTCCTGATTTGAATTTCAGGGCGTCCAAGAGAAGATCAAATTGGTACAATCCCTGATCGTTCTACCCGTACGCGCCACCAATCGGAATTCACCCGATGTTCGCCAACTTGCCCCAGGCTCCGATCCCGTTCAGTCGTCCCGAGTTTATCGGCAATGAATCGATCTACGCCGCGCAAGCGCTCGCAAACGGGATGCTTGCAAGCGGCGACGTGTTTTCGAACCGATGCGAGCGCTGGCTTGCACAGGAATGCGGTTGCGAGCACGTTCACCTAGTGCAGTCGGCAACCGTCGGTCTTGAGCTTGCGGTTCTGACGGCGGGGCTTGGTCCGGGCGACGAGGTCATCCTGCCGTCGTTCACCTTCGTATCCTGCGCCAACGCGATTGCGCTGCGCGGCGCCACGCCCGTTTTCGCGGAGATCAATCCCGAGACACTCACGCTAGATCCCGCCGCAGCAGAGGCGGCCGTTACCGAGCACACGCGCGCTATACTGGCCGTTCACTATGCCGGCGTGCCTTGTGACATGGATGCCATCCGCAAGCTTGCCGATCGTCACGGATTGCTGCTGATTGAGGACGCCGCGCAGGCGTTGCTTTCGCGCTATCGCGGCCGACCCGCCGGCTCGCTCGGCGATATCGGCGTCTTCAGCTTCCACCACACAAAAAACCTGACGTGCGGTGAGGGTGGCGCGATTGTGATAAACGCCGCGGCGTTATCTGAGCGCGCCAAAATTCTGCATCAGAAGGGAACCGATCGGGCCTCCTTCGACCGCGGCGCCATCCCGAACTACACTTGGCTTGATCTCGGTTCGTCATTCGCGCCAAGCGGAATCACGGCGGCCGTTCTGCTCGCCCAGTTCGAAAGAGCCAACGAAATAACCGAGAGCCGCCGCGCAATCTGGGCGACATACTATACGGCCTTTGCCGCCCTCGAGGCTGGCGGTCGGGCGCGACGACCCGTGGTCCCCGACGACGTCGTCCATAATGGTCACCTGTTTTACCTGCTGGTTGGGGATAGAGGCGCCCGAGACGCGTTTATCCAGCGCATGCGGGGGCGCGGGATCGCGACGCCGTTCCACTACGTGCCCCTGCACAACTCGCCGGGTGGCTTGCGCTATGCCCGAGGCCCGCGGAGCCTGCCTATAACCGAGTCTGTCGCATCCCGCCTCGTTCGTCTGCCACTTTGGCCGGGGATAGCGGCGCAGCAAGATCGGATAATCGATGCGGTTATGGAGGCTTTGCGCTAGGGGGTGCAACGGTGGTCCAACCATGCTCCTCCGTTGGCTTAAGAGGGCCACTTCGGGGCAGCATTTTCGTCGTACTGGCGTGCCTTCAATCCTCCGCGCAAAGGTCGGGATCTTTTGAAATGACGGAGGATCCAGGACAGCGGACGGATGTCCCGCCGCGTTTCTGGATTGCTTCGCTATGAATCGCCGTCTTCCGATGTCGATCGCCATTTGCCGCGTCCCCAATTGGATCATGCCTGGGGAACAATATCACGGGTCAAATCGGGGTTCTGCGGCCTACTCAACGGTGGTCCGACGGCGAAAAGGCTCGCTGTTTTTCTGCAGTGCGAAATGACGCGATTGGCCCATCACGTCACTTGCCGCAATGCAGAGATACTTCCGAAATTGGGAGCAAAGCGGACATTGCGCGGACTGTCGCGAAGTGTGCGCCGCAACTCGTCACACCTCGCCCTTCGACGTCGGCCTGCGCAGCAGCTCCCGGCAGCTTGGCGAAGTTCGCCGCCGTGCAGCGGGCCTCAGGTCATGTAGATACCGCCGTTCACACTAATGGTCTGACCAGTGACGTAGGCGTTCTGCACGAGCGAAACCACTATGCTGGCAACCTCGGTGGGGGTGCCGAAGCGGCCTACCGGAATGCGCTCCGCGCTCGCCTTTAGATCTTGGATCAACATGTCTGTCCTGACCAGGGCGGGCGCGATGGCGTTGACGGTTATGCCGTCTCGCGCGAGCCGTGAGGCGAAGAAATGGGTGAGGCCAATCAGGCCTGCTTTGGAGGCGGCATAGTGCGGACCGACGACACCGCCCACGTGGGCTGCGGTCGAGGAGATGTTGA
>Ga0181523_10004365_pt1 | contig 12242 bp, 5 predicted proteins | sample PEATcosm2014_Bin_43_FD_119752 | JGI IMG/M metagenome (GOLD analysis project Ga0181523, IMG submission 119752) | Peatland microbial communities from MTU Mesocosm Facility, Houghton, MI, USA - PEATcosm2014_Bin05_30_metaG | ecosystem: Environmental > Terrestrial > Soil > Wetlands > Peat | place... | reverse complement strand
GAAAATGAATAGAGGTTTTCGGATCAGGAGCAGCAGCTGTGCCGCTGTTGGGAACCGCCGGCGACGCATCTCGCTGGGAGGAATTTGGCCTTGAATTCGTAGTTTGAGGCAAAGATTCCGCGGATGGGGATCCACAAAGCAGAATCAAAAGCACACCGCAGAGAAAAGATCGCAATCGAAGCATGAGACCGCGAGGAGTTTAGCAGATTAGGGGGAGAGAATGCAGGTGGCTGCCAATCCACCCGGAGATGGGGCTATCGAGGTGACCGGGTCGCACGTCCGGGTGGCTCTACAGCCGGGGTGTCGGCACTCTGTAAACATGGACATTGGCCAGTTTCTTCGATTGGTCCCTTGCTCACCGCCGGAACAAGCCACTGGCTGTCGGCATCTCATTCATTTTTTGGAACTTAAGTACAGATGGGGAGGCAAACCGCCAATGAACGGACCGGGCGACTAGGGCCCGGTAAGGACTGAGGCCGGATGTGCGACTGGATATGTCCGATTTTGACGCCAAAGCCTGAGCCCCTCCCTTTGCAGATTACCGCCAAAAAAACGATATTTAAAATTAGAAATCCAAAAAGAGCCCTTGACAGCCGCAGCGGACAGGCGTAGTAGAGAAGTATTAGGGCCGTAAGCGATTACATTGAAATATCGATTTTATACCTTGTTCGCTCCTCGGATGCGGCGGTCCTTGTAAGTCTCTTCGCGGTTCGGGTGTGTTGGGTCGGAAATCTACAAAATGAATCGGGGGTGCCTCAGTGCCAAATTACGTTTGTACATTCGTAAATAGTTTAACTGCGCGGCGGATCACGCTGATCCTTGTGGTGACCTTTGCTGCGCTTCTGTTGCTTCAGCCGTTGGCGTTCGCGCAATCGCAGTTCGCCACCTTGAGTGGTGAAGTGCGCGACCCGAGCGGCGCGGTCGTGTCTGCGGCGAAGGTCACGGTAAAGGGCGTCAACTTGGGAGAACTGCGCTCTTATCAAACGAACGATGATGGCTTCTTCACCATCGCTACTCTTCCGGCTGGCTCCTACGATGTAACCATCGAAAAGGCCGGCTTCCAGAAGTGGGCCGGCAAGAATATCGTTCTGAACGGCGGCGACAGCCGCAGCATGAACATCACCTTAAAGGTTGGAGCGGTGACCGACACGGTCGTCGTCGAAGCCAGCTCCATCGAACTAGCCGTCACGGATACCGGCGAGAAGTCCTCGCTGATTTCCGAGAAGGATCTTCAGGACATCGCGCTGGTCAGCCGCAACGCCAGCGAATACGTGAAACTGCTCCCCGGCGCGTTGCTGAATCCAACCAGCGGAAAGAACCAATCCGCATTCAGCGGACTGGTGGTGGGCATCAACGGATTTGTGCCCAATGGCTCGAATGCGGGCGGTTTAAGCGCCGTGAACATCAACGGCCAGGCCGTCAACATTACCATGGACGGACAGAGTTCGTTCGATCCGGGGGCGTTTGGCAGCGCCACTCCCGTGAATCCCAATCCAGACATGATTTCCGAAGTCAAGGTCATGACTTCGAACTTCTCGGCAGAGAACACCCAGGGCCCGGTGGTCGTGAATACGGTCACCAAGGGCGGGGGCAGCGAATTCCACGGATCGGCGTACCTCAGCGCCCGGAATTCCGATTTGAATGCAACTGACCATTTCAATAAGGAATCAGCGACTTGCTCTGGCGGCACTTGCACCTATCCCGAGGGTTTCAACCCGAAGCCCAACAGCGACTATTACTATCCCGGCGGAAACCTCGGCGGGCCCATCTTTATCCCGCACACGGGGTTCAACAGCAGCCACAAGAAGCTGTTCTTTTTCGACGGCTTCGAGGACTACCATCAGATTGTAGATGCCGGCGTGGAACGAGCCTTTGTCCCTGACGCCAATATGTTGAATGGCGACTTCAGCGAACTTCTGACGACCCAGCTCGGCGCATGGAAGCCCACCTTGGGCGTCGTTCCGACCACACCAGGAGACCTAACGTCCAGCCCCTACTACGCTGGAATGCAGTACATCGCGGGAGCAAGGGGACCTTGCACGATCACGGGTGGCGTTCTGGGCTCATCGTGTGTTGACCCCAACGCCCAGTTGTTGATGAAGGACTATCTGCCTAAACCTAACATTCCGTTTGATCAAATAAACCCTGCAAACGGATTCAACTTCATCGCCAACTATACCGCACCTCAGATCTCCTGGCAGAACGTCGCCCGGGTTGACTGGGCCATCAGCGACTTCACCAAGTTCTACGTGTCTTGGAGCCGCCAACGGGAAAGCGCCACGATGCCCTACGGTTTGTGGAACGGCGCATGCGATAATTGCGTACCGGCCCCGAGCGCCGTAGTGGGAAACAACGGCTCCGACCTTTTGACTGCGAGCTTTGTGAAGGTGTTTTCGCCAACGCTGACCAGCGAATCGCGTTTCGCCTACACGTATATCACTTTCCCAACCACGCCTTCGGATCCTGCGGCACTCTCACGCTCCGGTATCGGCTTCCCGCTCACGGGCATTTACGGTAACCCGATGGCGCCGGCACTGCTCAGCTGGAGTAACAGCTTCCCGAGCATGGGGGATGTGGGCCACGATTACCATCCAACCATGATCGCCAATAAGGGCATACCCAGCGCCGGTGAGAACCTGACCAAGGTCATCGGCACGCATACTCTGAAAACCGGTTTCTACTTTCAACATGTCTACAATACCCAGGACAATTGGGGCCAGTACATGGGAACGATCAGCTACAACGAGTGGGGCACCCCTACTGGCAACAACTATGCTGATGCGCTCATGGGCATCGGCGAATCATACTATGAGCAGGCACTTCCACCGCCAACCGAAATCGCTCAGAACACTATCTCCGGCTACGTCGAAGATAGCTGGAAAACTACCAGGCGTCTGACCCTTAACCTCGGGATTCGTTTGGAACACTTCGGCAAGCCCTATGCTCCCGTGGACAATGTTGGATTGGCGACCTTCTTTCCAGGTCTCTACATTCCGAGTTCCGGCCCTGATGCGAACTCGGGTATTTCCTGGCACAAGCTAGACTCGGCCATCCCACTCTCTGGCGCGACCAGCACATTTGTGTTCCCCGAACCACGTCTTGATGCGGCCTATGACCTCTTCGGGAATGGCAAGACCGTGATCCGCGGCGGCTGGGGCATGTACCGGTATTACGATTCCGTGCAGAGCAATAACTACACGGGTCCGGCTGGCACAGCCTTCGGTTCCGTGGCTTTCTCTTGCAATTGCTCCAGTTGGGAGACCATTGACCTTGATAAGACGACACCGCCGGCCGGAGGTGGCACTAGCGGCCTTGGTCCGGGTCTGAAAACGGTCAGCGTTTACAATCCAAACGATCACGAGCAGCCGTTAATCTATCAATACAATGTGACCATCAACCAGCAACTTCCTGCCAAGCTTCGGCTGGAGTTGACCTATGCCGGGAACAAGGGTTATGACTTCCAAAACCAGGTCAATATCAACTACGTTCCCATCGGCGCTATGAACCAGGCAAGCGTGGCATCGAACCCAGACTGCACTGGTACAAATAACCTCACGACGCAGCAATGCATCCAGGACTACTCGACGTACCCGAATTACGAGAATACTGGCGGTTCGGGGATCAACGACGCTGAGACAGCTGGGAAGTCGCGTTTCGATGCTCTGGAAGCCTCGCTCAAACGTTCTTATAGCTGGGTGACCTTTCAGGCCAACTACACGTGGTCGAAAACTCTGGCTGCCAATCAGGCAAGCGGCAACTCTTACTTCACCGCCGCCCTGCCTAACTACGGCACCAATTGGCTCTACGGGATTTCTCAACAGGACCGTGGACAAGCCTTGAGCCTCGTCTATGTGTTCTTCGTGCCCAAGGTACATGGCGCCAACTCCTTCGTTCGGGGAGCCGTCAACGGATGGCAGATTTCCGGAGTCACCACTATCGAAAGCGGCATGCAGCTGTCCAATGGCGCTTCCGGTGGCCGAAACTTCGGCTTAGTGCAAACCGGCGACGGAAACCAAGCCGCGAATTACCTGCTGGGCACACCGAACATCACCATCTTCCCGTCGATCTTGTGCAATCCCGCACATGGATTGATGAAGAATTACTTTGCCAACCCAAGCTGCTTCGGGCCGCAGCCATCCAACGCGCTCGGAGACGCGAGCATTCCCTACCTCGCGGGTCCGATGTACTGGAACAGCGACCTGGCGGTAACCAAGCACTTCAAAATCAAGGAACATCAGGACGTGGAGTTCCGCGCTTCTGCGTTTAACTTCATGAACCATGGATTGCTATCGTTCACGAATGGCGACAGCAACCTCCAGCTAGTGATTAACGACCTCGGGCAGGTCATCACTGGAACAACTTGCCCGGGCACTTCCGGTGGTGTTTCCTGCACCCAGCAGACCACGTTCGGCGAAGCGACGCACCATGTCGGCAACCGCGTCATGGAGCTTAGTGTCAAATTCAGCTTCTAACTAACAACCCCAATGTCTGAAATCATGGGGTGGTCCTTCGGGGCCACCCCATGTATATTTTAGGTATGCTGGTTGCCCCTCCCCTCCTTGCATTGCTGCTGGCCGCCCAAGCGAGTCCGCCCTCTTCTTCTCCAAACCAGGCATTTGAACAGGTCGCTCGCCAGGCGGACGCGGCGCGTGCTGCCGACCGTCTGAACGAAGCAGAGGCGCTCTACGCAAAGGGCGTGCGGCTGGATCCGGCCTGGAGTGAAGGTTGGTGGTCCCTGGGAAGCCTGCTCTACGATCAGGATCGCTTTGCAGAAGCACAGGACGCGTTTAAGCGCTTCGTAGCGACCACTCCCAGTCCTGGGCCAGGCTACGCGTTTTTGGCGCTCTGCGAGTTCGAGACCCGCGATTTCGAGGGATCCCTGAAACATTTCCAGGCTTGGGCGAAGGTGGGATCTCCCGGCAATGATGCCTTGCTGGACGTGGCTGGCTATCACTGGGCTCTATTAATGACGCGCAAGGCGGAGTTTGAGCAAGCGCTGTACCTGTTGGCGGCCAAGGCCAAGAAATTAGGCGACACACCTGCCCTCACGGAAGCGATGGGCTTGGCATCGCTGCGCATGGCGAATCTTCCTGAGGACTATCCCCCCCAGAAGCGAGAAGCGGTCTGGTTGGCGGGTAAGGCAGCTCTCTATTGCGCGCGGCAGGATTATCCGAGAAGCGACATGTACGCTCAAAGGCTAGCCACGCGGTACGGGGGCGAGGCCAATGTCCACTACCTTCTGGGTACGCTTCTCGGCTTTCAACGAAGATTCCCCGAGGCCGCCGAGGAGTACAAAAAGGAACTACAGGTTTCGCCAGAGAACACTGCGGCCACGGTGGAGTTGGCCCTCGCGCAATTGGAAAACTCCAAGCCCGAGGAAGCCCTGCCTTTGGCGGAGCGCGCTGTGGGACGCGAACCCAAGAATGCCAGAGCCCACCTTGCCTACGGAAAGGCCCTCCTCGCCACGGAACGCGTTTCTGAGGCGGCTCATGAACTTGAGCTTTCCAAAGAGCTTGCTCCCGATAGCCCTGCTGTCCGTTCCGTGCTCGCAAATGCTTACTTGCGCTTGGGCCGTGTGAAGGAAGCGAAACGCGAATCGCAGGCGTTTCTAGTGTTAACTAGGAAGGAAGAAGTCTTGGCTCCAACCGCCAAGAAATTGTCTTCCACAGGGAAGCTGGAGCCCAAACAATGACCCGTAGCCCGCTGCATGGTGTCGTGATCTGCTTGGCCGTGCTCTCCCTTGGAATTGGCGCGATGCTCTTGCCCGCAAATGCCGGTCAATCCAGAGCCTCGGCAGGCCAGGAAAAACCACAAAGTTTCGAGCAGCTATCCCGGGCCGCCGAACTCGCACGCAATCAGAACCACGACGACGAGGCGATCGGGCTCTATGCGCAAGCCTTGAAACTCCGTCCGGAATGGCTGGAAGGATTGTGGTATCAAGGCACACTGTTGTACCAGAAGGAGAATTTCGGCCAGGCGCGCGAAGTTCTGCGCCGGTTTGTGGCCCTTGATCCCCAAGCGAGCCCTGGTTGGGTAGTCCTGGGGATGAGCGAATTCCAAACGCGAGAATACTCACGCTCGCTGGATCATTTGCAACGCGCCCTGTCAATCGGCCTGGGAGATCGCAATGATTTGGCTCGCTCCGCGCAGTATTTCGAAGCGGTGATCCTGACGCGGTTCGAACGCTACGATGACAGCATGACTGTCCTCGGCTCTTTGCACCGCTCAGGTGAGAATCCCGACCTCCTTATCGAGCCCATTGGCCTCGCAGCTCTGCGCATGCCCCTCCTTCCATCAGAGATTCCAGCTGACCGCCGGGAATTGGTTCGCATGGCGGGTCAGGGTTCATTGACTATTGAGAGCGAGCACCCGGATGAAACCGAAAAAGTGTTCAGCGAAATTGTGGCGCGGTATCCCGACGAGCCCGGGGCTCACTTTCTTTATGGCGTATTTTTGATGGACGTGCGCCCGGAGGAAGGCATTCGGCAGATGAAGCGCGAACTGGAAATCTCGCCGTTTCACGTGGGAGCGCGACTCCGGATCGCCGAGGAATATATCAAGGAATCCAAGTTTGAGGACGCCCTGCAGCTATCGGAGGAAGCGATCAAGTTGGAGCCGAACAGTGCACAGGCACACATGGTCCTGGGTGAAACCCTGATGGGCAAGGGGGATGCTACGCGAGGAATAACGGAACTGGAGATGGCACGAAAACAGTCACCGGACTCGCTGCGGACGCATTGGGATTTGCTGCAGGCATATTCCAGCGCCGGCAGGAAAGAGGATGCCAAGCGCGAAAAGGAGGAGATTGAAAAACTCAACCGTCCGGAATCCCCGAAGGAACCCTAGTTCAGGAGAGTTTCCCATCAATCGAATCGTGATTCGCATTGTTTTTTATGGGCTGCTGGCGATGTGCGCGGTCACAGGGTTTAAATTGCGCTCGGTGCGATCGCAAGAACCTGCCAAGGCTCCCATTCATTTTTCGTTCCAGCCCATTGCGTTTTCTCTGGACAGCTGCGAAACATCCCAGCGCCACGCTCCGGAAACCATGGCCGGAGGTGTGGCCGTATTCGACTATAACAACGACGGCAACCTGGACATTTTCTTTACCAACGGGGCGGACATCACCACACTGAAAAAAGACTCCCCAAAATACTCGAACAAGCTTTTCCGCAACAATGGCGATGGAACTTTCACGGACGTAACCGAACAGGCGGGCCTGGCCGGAACGGGATACGACGTGGGTGTGGCCATCGGCGACTATGACAACGACGGTTACGAAGACATCTTTGTCAGCGGCGTGTATCGCAATACCCTGTACCACAACAATGGGGATGGCACCTTCACCGATGTGACGGAGAAAGCTGGCCTGGCCAAACTGGACAAGGAGTACGGACCGCTGTGGTCCGTCGGCGCCGGCTGGGTGGACGTAAACAACGACGGCCTGCTGGATCTTTTCGTTGTCAATTACATGAGCTGGAATGTCAATAAAGAACCGCCGTGCACGTTCAACGGCAAGCCGGAGTATTGCCATCCCAAATTCTACAAGGAGACACCCAACCAACTCTTCCTGAATAAGGGCAACGGAAAGTTCGTGGACATCTCCGCGGAATCCGGAATTCGCGCCCACCCGGGCAAAGGCATGGGAATCGGGATAGCGGATTACGACGGCGATGGGCTGCCCGACATTTTTATTTCCAACGACAAGCTCTTCAATTCTCTGTTCCACAACAAAGGCAATGCCCGCTTTGAAGAAGTGGCCTTCGAGGCTGGCGTGGCACTGCCCGAGCATGGCAACCTGATCTCTGGCATGGGCGTGGATTTCCGGGATCTCAATAACGATGGCTTGCCTGATATTTCCGTGGTTGCCTTGGACACGGAAACTTTCCCCCTCTTTCAAGACAATGGCAAGGGCGGGTTCACGGAGGTCACGGCTAGGAGCGGAATGGCCCTGCTCAGCAATCCCATGGCAGGTTACAGCCCGAATATCGCGGACTTCGATAACGACGGTTGGAAGGACATTTTCGTCAGCCGCGGCGACGTGCAGTCTCTGGCGATGGCAGGCCATCGCCATATCGATCAGCCCAACACCGTATTCCGCAATGGGCCAAGCGGGAAATGGGTGGCCTTAACCGAAGAGGCGGGATTCACGGCGCAACCGCCGCGCCGCCACCGGGGCTCAGCTTACGGCGACTTCAATCACGACGGAAAACTCGACGTGGTGGTGACGGCACTCAGTGCCCCCGCGGAGGTCTGGATGAACGATAGCCCCGGCGAAAACCACTGGCTGGAGCTTAAGCTGCAAGGCACAAAGAGCAATCGTGACGGCATCGGAGCGAAGATTCGGCTCTCGGCCGGCGGCCAAACGCAATACACTCACTACACGACGGCGTCGGGATATGCCTCCAGCAGCGCCGGGCCCGTGCATTTTGGATTGGGCGCCGCAAAGGTTGCGGATGAAATTGAGATCCGCTGGCCTTCCGGGACGGTACAAACATTGAAGAACGTGCAGGCCAACCAAATCGTGAAGGTTGTCGAGCCAAAATAGTCTTCAAGGCTTTGGCTTCAGCTCGCTCTCCCGTGCCTTCTCATTGAGCTGCAACACAATCTCCCGCTCGTGTTGGCTCTCTTTCGGCAAGTTCATCCGTGCGTACAGCGCCGCCAACTGCACATGGACTTCCAGGAAATCGGGGTAATCGCGCTCCAGTTGCTCAAACTCCTTGCGCGCATCGTTGAACTTGCCCAGGGCCGCATGCAGCGCGGCGATTTGGAAGCGCGCTTCCGGAGATGTCGGCCGCAAGCGGAGTGCGCTTTCCTCGTATGGCATCGCCTGCACATAATCGCCCTCGCGCCGGAAGATGCTGCCCAGAAGAAGGTTTGCAGTGTAATCATTGGGATCGAGCTGCAGCGCATGCTGAAACGCCGCCTTGGCGTCGGCAAGATTCTCTGCTCCCGCGTTCAGCAGCGCGTGCCCATACAGGGACCAAGCCTCCGGCAACTTGGGATTCTGCTCCACAGCTTTTTGGAGCGTGGCCACGGCGGCCGTGAAGTCATCGGCAGCGAATTGAGCCTGGCCGAGTAGCAGGTTAGCCTCAGGCGTGTCCCCGCCTTTCAGGATGGGGTCAATGACCACTTCCCCCTCGTGGATCTTCCCCGCGCGGATGAGAGCTGTGCCAAGAGCATAGTCCACTGCCAAATCCCTTGGGTTGGATTCGTACTCGGGCTGCAGCAGCGCGGCGACTTCGCCATTCTTTCCCAGCCGCAAATAGCAATCGGCAAGCAGGTACAGCGCCTGGCGATTCTTCGGATCACTCTTGCGCAGGATCTCCAACCCTTCGGCGGCTTTCGCGAACTCCGCTTGCTTGTACCAGGCCAGCGCGAGATTCAAACGCACGGCTTCATTCTCCGGATCGCGCTTCAGCGCTTGCTCGTAATTGTTGATTGCTTCCGCGTAGCGGCCGAGGCGCACGAGCGCTACCCCAAGATCGGTCCGTATCGGCACGGAATCCGGCTGCATTTTCAGCGCCTGCTCATACAGAGCAATGGCCTGCTCAAACTCCCCGCGATCAAACGCAGCCGACGCATCTTTGTATTTGGCTTCGGCAGACTGTGCCCGGATCGAGACAGGTACAGCCGCAATCAGCAGCGCAGCCATAATTGCAAGGAGAACGCGCCTTTTGGCCAGGCGAGACATCCTTCCCCAAAAATAGGCGTCATTCGGAATGGCGTCGAGTCTCCTAAGTTCCATACCAAATTATCCCGGATGGCCTACCCTTTGCGGTTTTCGCAAAGGGTAGGCCGCCCTTCCTCTTTGCTTCTTGTGTTCTTCTGATCTGGCGGAGGCGTGTGGAAGTCGAATCCACCATTCGACCCGCGAAGGGCCGAATCGCCGGCTTTGAAGGCCGGGAAGGTCACCGGACCCCTTTCGCCTCCATTTCAATTGTAGCCGCAAGTGTAGAGGTCAGGCACGGGTGGCTTCCAGTCCAAGGTCTTGCGTGCGCTTCAGCGCCGCCACAAGGTCGTACAGCGCCGGGCTGGTGCATACTTCGTAATAATTGTGCTCGGAAAATTTTCCGATCTTCCCGTCGGGCAGCAACTCGCGCGCGCGTCCTTTACGCAGCACCAGCAGCTCCACGGATTCGCCCATGGGCACTTCGCCAAAATACAGCGTCACTTCTTCCTTGCCCCAGGGCAGTTCCAGCTTGGTGTTCAAAGTCTCCAGAGAAATTTCTTCCGCCAGTTTCTGGAAGCCTTCTTCGTTCAACTCGATGCCATTCATGTTGTAGCGCACCAGGAATTCGTCGAGTTCTTCCGCCGACGCGCCTTCCATCGCCGTCAGGAAGTGATACACCGAAAACTGCGTCTTCTGCTTCGCAAGCATGCGCTTGGCCAGCTTGGCGCAACCCGAAAGCCGGTCCGAAAGGTTCAGTGCCTTGGAAATCATGATGCGCGATTCGCCGTCGGTCCAATACGTCGGCGCGGATCCCTGAAACGCCACGCCAATCCCGATTTCCAGCGCCGGTAGCTGCGTGGAAGCAGCCGTATCGTTGTAGGAATTGCAAACCGTAAGAATTTGCCGCGAGAGCACGCAAGCCTTGGCCACCGCTCGGGCATACGCCACGGTCGCCTCCGTCTCAAAGATGGCCAGCACGATCGCGTCGCCTTCAATAAATACTTTCTTGGCGCAGAAACGATCCAACAGCCGCTTCACGGGCTCGTGCAGATTCAGGCTGAAATGCGAAGCGGGGCTCAGCCCGCGTGCCAGCAGGTCCTGCGTCATCTTCGTCGAGCCGCGTACGTCCGCCTTGATGATGACGTGCGAAACCACCTGATCCTGCTCCGGTTTCGCCTCTTCCCTCAGCAGGCACTCGTATAAGCGGTTGTTCATGCGCGAAAGTTCACGCACCTTTTCCGCTGTGACCAGATTGACGCGCTCCATGCACGCGGACAGGTGCTCCGCGTCGCGCAAATCGTGGCGCATGCGGAAAAAGTCAATCGCGAAGCGCAGCACCACGCCCTGCAGTTCATCCCGCGAATACCGGCGCATGCGGCGCGTCAATTCCTCCAGCGGCTTCATCGTCAAACGCTTCGCCGGAACCTGCTTGAGCATTTCCTCCACGCGCTTCGCTTCTTCGCGCGATACCAGCGCCTTGCGCAATTGCTGCAAATGTACGGGCGGGCAGAAATCCCCAGCGATAGGCCGAATCTCATAACTCGCCAGGATGTGCACAATCAGCTCGCGCTCTTCCAGCCGGCTCACCAACTGCGCAAGCAGCCGTGTGCGCGCCGAGTGGTCCCCTTCTTCCCCGAATGACGCATCAAACAAGCGCCGCGCGTTCTCCGGCTCATTCAGGTAATCGTCGATCTTCCCCTGATAATCCTTGTTCACGAAATCCACTTGCTGCTTGGCGCGATCGAGTTGCGGCGCCAATTCTTCCAGCCGCGTTTGATGAACCTTCAGCCTTGTCTCGATTTCGCTGACGGAAGCGCGCATCTCCGATGGATCCGTGGAGCTGAGAAACTTGTTCAGCAATCCGTCGCCGCGTTCCAGTTTCTTCCGCAGGTTTTCGCGCTGCTCTTCCAGGGAAACGATTTCGGCCCGGCGATGCTCGGCCTCCGCAAACAACGCTTTGTAGCTGTGTGCAGCGGGCGCCGCGGGCTGTTCATGCGGAATATTCGCCCCGGCCTCTTTCAGGAATTCGTGAAAGAGCGCGTCCATGGCCTCCAAACGGTCCGGATCGCGCGCGTAGTTGCCCAGCAGGATGTAGTGCTCCAGAAAAAAGAAATCGTCTTTCCCGCCATCCAGGAACACCAGGCGGTTTTTCAGGATTTCGTAGTAGGGCGCGAACTCCTCGCCAAAAAGCGCCCGGCGCGTCTTGGCGATGACGTTTTCCTCGATATCAATCAGAATCTGCGCCACCAGTTGCCCGATCAACCGCAGTACGTCGCGCCGTGCCGACTGCATTTCCGTCAGCCGCGCCTTGATGACGTGTGCCGCCTGGCTTCGCTCAAAGTACTCCCCTCGTTTGCGGATGTACTCCTTGCAATCCAGGATCACGTTGGCGAATTGGTTCTGCAACTCGCCGGTAATGAACTTCAGGATGGCCAGTCGGAAGAGCAAGTCAATTTCGATGTTTTTCTGGTGCTTGGCCTGGGTCAAGGAGCTTTGCAGCAACTCGGTCAACAGCTTCCGAAACGTCGTCGAGTCCACTGGCTTGGTGTGCCGGAACTCGATCCCAGAAAGG
>Ga0181523_10004364_pt1 | contig 12242 bp, 8 predicted proteins | sample PEATcosm2014_Bin_43_FD_119752 | JGI IMG/M metagenome (GOLD analysis project Ga0181523, IMG submission 119752) | Peatland microbial communities from MTU Mesocosm Facility, Houghton, MI, USA - PEATcosm2014_Bin05_30_metaG | ecosystem: Environmental > Terrestrial > Soil > Wetlands > Peat | place... | reverse complement strand
TAGCCGCGCTCGATGGCCTTGACCATGCCGCCCATGGCGTCGAGCTTGCTGAAATAGTCGAAGGCGCCGTTTTCCATCTGCAGCGTCAGGTTCTCGAGAAAATATGAACCTCCCAAGGGATCGACCGTCTGCGTCACCCCCGACTCGTAGGCGATGATCTGCTGCGTGCGCAGCGCGATGCACGCCGCTTCTTCGGTGGGCAGCGCCAGAGCTTCGTCGTAGGAATCGGTGTGCAGCGACTGGGTTCCGCCCAGAACCGCGGCCAGCGCCTGCACGGCCACGCGGGCAATGTTGTTCATGGGCTGCTGCGCCGGCAGGGAGACTCCCGCAGTCTGGGTGTGGAAGCGCATGAGCCACGTGCGCGCGTTCTTCGCGCCGAAGCGAGTCTTCATTACTTGACCCCAAACCTTGCGGGCGGCGCGGTATTTGGCGATCTCCTCGAAGAAGTCGTTGTGGGCGTTGAAGAAGAAGCTGAGTCGCGGACCGAACTCGTCCACGTCAAGGCCGCGGCGGCGCGCCCACTCCACGTATTCCACGCCGTCATAGAGCGTGAACGCCAACTCTTGCAGGGCAGTCGAGCCCGCTTCACGAATGTGATATCCGCTGATGGAAATCGTGTTAAAGCGCGGCGTGAACTTCGAGCCGAACTCAAATGTGTCGATCACCAGGCGCATCGACGGCGCTGGCGGGTAGATGTATTCCTTCTGCGCGATGTATTCCTTGAGAATGTCGTTCTGAATCGTGCCCGAAATTTTCTTCCAGTCGGCTCCCTGTTTTTCCGCGACCACCAGATACATGGCCCACAGCACCGACGCGGGCGAGTTGATGGTCATTGAGACCGTGGTCTTCTCGAGGTCGATGCCGCCGAAAAGAATTTCCATGTCTTCGAGCGAATCGATGGCCACGCCGCACTTGCCGACCTCGCCTTCGCTCGCCGGATGGTCGGAGTCATAACCCATCAGCGTGGGCAGATCGAATGCAACCGAAAGCCCGCTGCCGCCGTGTTCAAGCAAGTATTTGTAGCGCTGGTTGGTTTCTTCGGGCGAGGCGAAGCCGGAGAACTGGCGCATGGTGAAAAGCTTGCCGCGATATCCGGTGGCGTGAATGCCGCGCGTATAGGGCGCCTGGCCGGGAAAGCCGAGATATTGTTCTTCGCTCCAGTCGGCGGGCAGATCGGCTTGCGTATAAAGCCGGCGAATCGGCAAGCCGGAAATTGTGGTGAAGCGCGCGTGGCCGTGCTCGTCAAGATTCACGCCAGTGGGGGCGCCAATCGGGCGCTCGGGAGCTTTTTCGAGCGTGGAGGCAAGCGTGGTCTCCGCCCAATTCTTTTCGGCATCGGAAGGATGGCGGTTTTCAAACACGTCCGCGACCGGACTTTGGGCGACTTGCGGTTTCAGTGGCTTTTTTTCCATGCGTGCTTTTCCCCGTCGTGCTTTCCCCATCAACCGGTACTCTGTCTCGATGATAGGGAAGTGACGGCGCTGGAGCAAGGCATGTGCGGGGCGGTCAGAACGACCGGTCGGTTTGCTACCACAGCTCATTCACGTCTGTCATCCTGAGCGAAGTGGGAAGTTCGCGAAGGCGAACTTCCCACGCAGTCGAAGGATCACTATGAGTTCCACATGTTCCCATGGTCGAGAGGTATTTCTTCCAACGGTACTCCTGGATGGTCCTTCGGTCGTAGTGAGCCTATAGGAATCCTTCGGCTGCGTAACTGCTTCGAATTCGCGAAGTAGTTACTCCGCTCAGGATGACAGGCTGCACTACTTCGGCCGCTGGCGCGAGAGTTCCCACGCTTTGGCGTATTTCCACGAAACGTAGACCGCGTGGTAGAGGTGCAGGAGCAGGCCTTCGCGGCCGTCGAGAAATCCGAGGCGGAAAAAGTAGTTGTAGATAAATGTGAACAGCGGCCGCAGCACGATGTTGCCTACGCTGAATCCGACTTTGCCATTGCCCTTGGCCACAACCATCTCCGCGCCCAGCGACGAGTAGCGGTTCATGTGCTCGATGTAGTCGGAGAGCGTGGGGTAGGAGTGGTGGAGAAGCGCGCCCCGCAATCGCTTTGACGAAACTGATATGCCGCCTTCGTTGTACTCCTCAACTTGCACTGTTTCGTGCACTGTTGTTGCTTTGAATCGCCCAGTGCCATGCCGGAAGAAACGGAGCTTGCGATCGGGCCAAAAGCCTCCGTGCTTAATCCAACGGCCTAGAAAATAGTTTTTCCGGGAAATCCAGCACCCATTGATGTAGATCGGTTTATAGCTCCCGTCGGGCGTCCTATCCGCGAACTTGTGGAGCTGTGGCGGGTGTTTTTGCTTTCGCTCAAGCTCTTCCGTCAGTTCCGAACTGACTTCCTCGTCCGCATCTAGACTCAGTATCCAATCGCCGGTGGCCTTGTCGATGGCGGAGTTCTTCTGCGCGGCGAATCCCTTCCATTCCTCGACGAACACTTTCGCGCTGAACGATTTCGCAATCTCGACTGTGCGGTCGGTCGAACCGGAGTCGACGACGATGATTTCTCCCTTGCCGTCGGCGACCAGCGGCTGCACGCTGGCGAGTGTGCGGCCGATGTTCGCTTCTTCGTTGAACGTAATAACTACTACGGAAAGAGTCATAGGCGGAATGCGGCGATTCCAAGTTCGCGGTGCGAAGGCGTAGTTTATCAGGGCGCGTGGGCGCGCACGGGTCGCGGACAGCCTTCTGGGCAACAGCAGGTCCCCTTCGGCTTTGCTCAGGGCAGGCTCTCGACTGCGCATTGCGATTGCTAAGCGCAATCGCAATGCTGTGCTCGGGATGACAGAGCAGTTGAGAGGATGACGGAGGAGTTGCGCTACATTTGCCCTCCGGGCTGCGCGGGCGGAGCCGGTGCGGGAGCGGACAATGGCGATCCCGCTGGAACTGCATCCGCACGCGGCACGACATAAGGCACGGTGGGCAGGTGCGTGACCTGGCCGCGGGTGGCGTCGGCGACGTTGATGTTGGCGTGATCGAGCAGTAATCCGGTGGCGCGATCGAGTTCGATGACCGACTTTTCGTAGGCCGCCTTGGCCGAAACCAGGTTCGACTCGCCGTTGGTCAATGTTGCGGCATCCTGCAGGATGGTGGTCTGGGTGGTGAGTCCGACTTTCAGTTTCTGGAGGTCGGCGTCGAGCGTCTGGCGGGCCAGGTCCACGGCCGACTGCGCCGCTTGCACGGAAACCCGGTTTTGCTTGACATCAAATTGCGCGTTGCGCACTTCGATCCGCACCTGATTTTCCAGCTGCAGTTGCCGCACTTGTGCCTGGCGGTATTCCAGTTCGGCGCGCACCTGGTTCGATTGCGCCTCGCGGTTGCGAAGCGGGATCGAGAGCGTCAGGCCAATACCTTTATCGGGCGCGGTCGAATTCACCAGCTGCTGCAAGGTTCCCCCGTAACTTACGGGACCGCCATTGCGAAACGGCGGGGGCGCGTTGGCGGAGTTGAAACACGGATTTCCTCCGAAAGTGCAATTAGGATTCACATTGCCCCCGACGCCGGAGCCGCCGTAGTAGGCAAACGCATCCAGTGTGGGCAGCATCGCATTGCGCACGGCCTTGGTGTTGAGGTCGCGTGACTGCAGGTCAATCCTCGACTCGACCAGTTCGGCGCGATGGCGAAGCGCGTCGTTGATCAACTCCTGGATGGGAGTGATGGGTTCTTGCTGCGGAATCTGCATGGTCGAAGTGGGGATGACGTCGGCTTCGGCGAGTACCGGGTCTTCAATGCTGCGGCTGAGAGCATTCTTCATCAGCAGTTGCTGCAGTTGCAGGTTGTTTTGAGCCACGATGAGATTTTGCTGGTCGGTGGCCACGGTGCTCTGCGAACTCACGACCTGAATGGGAGGTGCGGTGCCGACTTGTGCCTGGTGCTTGGAGTCGTCCAGCGCCTTCTGCGCGTAGGTCAAGGATTCCTGCTGCACGCGAACATTTTCGTAGGCGTAGACCAGGTCCCAATACATGTTTTCGATCTGGTCGACGGTGGTGATGATTTGTAGCCGGAAGGCTACGTCGGAGATCTCGCGGTTGTTTTTGGCGATGCGAATGAATCGGGTGTTCGGCAGGGAGCCGAAGCCTTGCAGCAGGTTCTGCGTGAGTTTGGCCTGGAAGTTGGATCCCAGTTGTGGCGTGAGCAGGACGGTGGTGCTGTTGGTGGTTTGGTGGGTGTTGTTGAAGCCCATCGATAACGCCGTTCCCCACTCGAACCCCTGGGTGTAAGTGAAATCCGAGGTGTAGGTGTTCTGGGACACGACGGGCACGGGGCTGAACGGGCTGGTGGATTCGGTATTGTTCTTGTCGAGCTGGAGTGTGCTGGTAAGTTGTGGATCGAAACTTGTGATAGGCGAGCCGATGCCGAGGGTGGAACTGACCAGGCCGTTGGTGCCGGAACCGGCGCCGCCGGCTGCGACCGTGGTGCCGCCGGTGCCGGAGCCGACCGTGCCGCCCAGCCCGCCCACGCCGCCGCCCGGCGTGTTCTGCACGATGCCGGTATTGACGCCGAGAATGCTGGCGCCCGATTTCGCCCGCAACAAGTCGGCTTCGGCAATGTTCAGGTTATAGCGGGCGATGTCGATGTCGAGATTGTTCTCCAGCGCGAGCGCCACGGCGTCATCGATCGAGAGATAAATTTTGCCATCCTTCATGAGCGAGTCGATGCGCGCTGAGTTGCCCAGGATCGGCGGGGCGACTTCCTCCGGCATGTAGGGCTGCAGCACGCGAGGAAACGCCGAGCGCGGAACGGAGTAGTCCTTCAGATGAACCGGCTGCGCCTGGGCGGGCTGAGGCGCTGACGGCGGAGTTTCCTGACCTCGGAGCGTGGCCGGAATGGCCGTCAGGAACAGGACAGAGGCGAGAGAAATCGGCAGCAGCCGGAGCATGAAATCGAAATTCAAACGCGGAAAACCCATGAGTATTCTCCTTACATAAGAGCGGCGCGCTTGCTTGGCCAACGGAAGCTTGCACAACAAGAGTTCGCTGATGCCAACGTTGGATGCAAGACGCGAAAACCAAGTCTCTTCATCTTAGCGGGAGAAGTTTCAGGGAAAGAGCCGGGGATTGTAAAGAATTGTGAGCAAGAAAAAACGCCGCTGCCCGGTTCGGAGCAGCGGCGCCGGCGTGTCTGGAATGGTCTATGGCTGGGCCGCGGGCGGCGTGGTCGAAGGCACGTCTTTGCGCGGGGCAACGTAAGGAATATTGGGCAGGCTTCTAACCTGGCCTTTGGCGGCGTCGTCAATGCTGATGCCCGCGTGATCGAGCGTGACGCCGATCGCACGATCCAACTCGATGCGCGACTTTTCGTAGGCAGCCATGGCCGACATCAACGTTGACTCGGCCGTAGCCAGCGCGCTTTGCGTCTGCAGAACCAACGTTGTGGTCGAAGTGCCGAACTGATATTTCTTCTGTTCGGCGTCGAGCGACTGTTTGGCGAAGTCCACCGCGGCCTTGGCGGAGTCGACGCTGGCGCGGTTCTGCTCGACTCCAAACTGGGCGTTGCGGACCTCGATGCTGATGCGGTTTTCGGTTTGCTGCAGCGCCATCTGGGCCTGCTGATATTCCAGTTCCGAGCGGATCTGTACGGCCTGCGCCACACGGTTGCGGATCGGAATGTTGAGCTGAAGGCCGACACCCTTATCGGGAGCTGTGGAGTTGACGAGTTGGTTCAGAGTGCTGCCATAGCCAACCGACGGGTTCGGGCTGGTGGCGCAACCGAAGCCCTGCAGTTCGACGGGCAGATTGGAGCAAAGGTTTGCCGGATTCTGGGCCCCGCCAACGCCTGCACCTCCGTAGTAACCGTAGAGGTCGAGCGTGGGCAGAAGAGCGTTGCGGACGGCTTTGTTGCTGATCTCGGTGCTATTGAGTTGAATGCGGGATTCCACCAGGTCAGCCCGATGTCGCAGTGCGTCGGCGACCAGATCCTGTGTGGGTTGGATCGGTTCGCTCTCGGGAACTTCCATGGTGGAAGTGGGGATCACGTCCGCTCCTGCCAGAACCTGGTTGCGCAGGGTGCGGCTCAGCGCATTCTTCATGAGCAACTGCTCCAGTTGAAGGTTGGTCAGCGCGATGGTCAAGGTTTGCTGATCCTGGGCCACGGTGCTTTGAGCGCGAACCACTTCGATGGGCGCCAGGCTTCCGATTTCCACTTGTTTCTTCGTGTCGGAGAGCGTCTTCTCGGCAAAGGCCAGCGATTCTTTCTGCACGCGAACGTTCTCGTAGGCGTAAACCAGATCCCAGTACATCGACTGAATTTGGTTGACTGTGGTAATGACTTGCAGCCGGAAGGCTACATCGGAAAGTTCACGGTTGTTCTTGGCGATGCGGATGAAGCGCGAGTTGGGCGCAAACCCAAAGCCCTGGAGAAGATGCTGGGTGATCTGCGCCTTGAAGCCCGAGCTTAGATTGGGACTCAGGCTGGAAAAGAAGCTGTTGGTTGTGCTCCGGGTGTTGTTGAACCCCAGGGTCAGGTTCGTTCCCGACTGGAAAGCCTGTTGATAAGCGAAATTCACGGTGCCGGTATTCTGCGCCAGGCTGGAGCCCGGAAGCACGCCCTGAAAAATACTGGTGGCGTGTTGACTGAAATGATCCTCCTGCAACGTTCCTGTAAACACCGGGTCGTAACTGTTGATCAGCGATCCCAGACCGAGCGTAGAGCCGGTCAAACCGCCAGCGCCGGCGCCAGCGCCACCCGAAGCCAGACTGGTTCCTCCGGTACCGGAGCCGACTTGTCCACCGAGGCCGCCCACGCCGCCGCCGGGAGTGTTTTGCACGATTCCGCTGGGCACGCCGAGGATGGCAGCGCCAGCCCGGGCGCGCAGGATGTCGGTGTCCGCGATATTCAGGTTGTAACGCGCGATGGCGATATCCAGATTATTTTCGAGCGCGAGCGCGATCGCATCATTCAGCGATAGGTAGAGCTTGCCGTCGTGCATGAGCTGGTCGATGCGCGCCGTGTTGGCGAGATTTGGCGGAGCCAGGCGGCGGGGGGTGTACGGCCCGATCGGATTGGGAAAATGCGACACCGGGCTGGCATAGTTCAAGACCGGCAATGGCCGGGCTTCCGGCGTGTTCTGCGGGGTGGGAGCTGCGGGCGCTTCCTGGGCCCAACCCGCGAGGGTCAGCGTTGCGAGCAGGCTAGCAGCGGCGGCGAGCCGGACGGTCGAGGTTAAACGTGCGAATGGCATCTACTCATCTCCGTTCGTTAACACCAATTCATTAGTACTAGTTCGTCAGTTTCAGTTCGTTTGAAACCGACTGATTAAGATGAAGACGTTGCTGCGAATGCGCTTGGTGGCGATAACCACTGGGTTTCGCCCGAGACACCCGGACCAAAACCAAGTCCTACTCAGGCATTGGTACGCAAAGAACCAGCCGAAGGTTCCTGAAATCTGGTGCTAAAAGTCTGGTCCTACGAATCTGGAAAAACCAGCCTTTCCCGGCGCTACGCCGGTTGTATCTTGGTCCCGCAGGTCCGGTTCTCGGTATTTCCGGGGACGTAGCGGCAGAGAGGTCTCCATCCTGGAGACCCGAAATCCGCGGAGACCATCCAGTATATCTGAGCGGAACTGCCCTTGCCTTGCCCGACGCCTGCCGTGGAACCAATAAACCTGAAACTAATAAACCTGAAACTGATAAGTATGGAACTGGTAAATTGCTGGCAAAGCCTGAATCGATTTGGATGATGGATCGACGGCGCGGGACTCGAAAGATCGCGGCATAAAAGATCGCAGCATGCGCAATCTCAAAGTGACTCTCTCCTATGACGGGGCGGAATTCTCCGGCTGGCAGGTGCAGCCCGACGCCAGCACGGTGCAGGGCACGCTCGCCTCAGCCATTGGACGGATAACCGGGGAAAAGGTATTGCCGCAGGGCTCGGGACGAACCGATGCTGGAGTGCATGCGCTGGCTCAGGTCATGACATTTGTCACCGAGTCGTCGGTCCCGACGCAGAATTTCGTAAAAGCGATGAACGATGTTTTGCCGGCGTCGGTGCGCGTGCTGGAAGTGGAAGAAGCGCCGCCGGAGTTCCACGCGCGCCATTCGGCGCGGGCGAAAAGCTATCGCTATCGAATTTACCGGGAGTCGATTTGTCCGCCATTTCTAGCGCGCTATGTGTGGCACTATCCTTACCGGTTGGCGGAGACGGAGATGGGGCGGGCGGCGGAGCTGGTGCTCGGGGAACACGATTTCACGTCGTTCGCGGCTGTTGACCCGGAGCGGAGCCGCGACGACGCTCCAGTCTCCACGATATCCAACGTGCGGAAAATATTTTCGTCCTCCTGGGAGCGCGCCGGGGACGAGTTGATCTATACGGTTCGGGGCTCGGGATTTCTGCACCACATGGTTCGCAATCTGGTGGGCACGTTCATTCTGGTGGGCAAGGGGACGTTGCGGGCGGAGGATGTGGCCCGCATCCTCGAGGCGCGCAACCGGTCGGCAGCCGGTGCGACTGCACCCGCTAGTGGACTATATCTGGTGAACGTTGAGTACTAATTCGAGTATCAGCGGGGGCCGCAGGAGTGGGGTTAGGGAAGACGTAGCAGGCTGCGTCGCTAAAGACTAGGATTTAGTTATGGCTACGGAAGTGCAAATTGCGGAGCGCAAGGCGGCGCGCAAGATTGTGGTGGTGAATCCGGCGACCGGCGAAATTCTGCGGGAACTGGAGTGCGCGAGCGAATCTGAAGTCGAGGCCAGGGTAGCGCGGGCTCGCGCCGCGCAGGCTGCGTGGGCTGAACTGGGCCTGCGACGGAGGATTGCCATTCTGCACGAGTTCCAGAGAAAGCTGTACACAAGAAAATCTGAGATCGCGGCGGCCATCACTCGCGAAGTGGGTAAGCCACTGGTGGAGGCGCTGGTCACCGAAGTGTTGGTCGTGCTCGACGCGGCCCGATTCCTCATCGACAATGCCTGGCGGTTGCTGCGCGACGAACCGGTTCCGCATGGCAACCTGGTCACCAAGCTGAAGAAAGGATGGCTGGTGCGCGAACCGCACGGCGTGATCGCGATCATTTCGCCGTGGAATTATCCGTTTTCGATTCCGGCGACGGAGACCCTAGCCGCTCTTGCAGCGGGCAACGCCGTCGTGCTGAAACCATCGGAATTGACGCCGCTAGTGGCTCTGGAACTGGCTTCGTTGCTGCACGGCGCGGGCGTGCCTGAGGACGTGTTTCAGGTCGTGGTCGGCGAGGGTGCGGCCGGTGCCGCGCTGTTGCGTTCCTCGATCGACAAGCTGGTATTCACCGGAAGCGTTGCGACCGGAAAGCGGATCGCAGCCGTCGCGGCCGAGCGCCTGCTTCCGGTGGTGCTCGAACTGGGCGGCAAGGATCCCATGCTCGTGCTCGACGATGCCGATGTCGATGTGGCTTCCAGTGCGGCAGTGTGGGGTGCGTTCGTCAACGCGGGGCAGGCCTGTCTGTCGGTCGAGCGCTGCTATGTCCATCGCAGTTTGTACGAATCGTTTGCCCAGGCGTGCGCGGAGAAGACGAAGCAATTGCGCGTGGGCAATGGCATGGATGCGCACACTGATGTGGGACCGATGATTCGGGAGCAGCAGGTGCGGATTGTGGAAGCGCACGTGGAAGACGCGAAGGCGCGTGGAGCACGGGTTCTCGCGGGCGGCAAGCGCTTGCCGGAATTGGGCGCCAACTTCTATGCTCCCACCGTCCTCGCCGATGTGACTCACGACATGCGCATCATGCGGGAAGAAACGTTCGGTCCCGTGCTGCCGGTGATGGCGTGCGACCACGACGACGAAGCCGTGCGCCTGGCCAACGACTCCGAATACGGATTGGCGGCGAGTGTCTGGACCCGCGACTCGAAGCGCGGCGAGCGCCTGGCGCGCCGCATCCATGCCGGCACCGTGATGGTGAACGATGTGATCTCATGCTTCGGCATCAGCGAAGCTCCGCACGGCGGCGTGAAGGCCAGCGGCGTGGGCCGCACTCACGGACGCTTCGGGCTTGAGGAAATGGTGAGAGTGAAGTATCTCGATATGGATCGCATGCCCGGAATGAAGAAAGTCTGGTGGCACGGTTACGGCGAGAGCTTTCGCCGCCAGATGGAAGGCTTTCTGGATATGCAGTTCGCGCGCGGGCTGGGAACGCGGTTGCGCGGAGCGCTCCGGGCGGCGGGGGTTCTAAAGCGCACGCAGCTGTGAAGATTGGCGCAAGCAGTTGAGAAGATTGGCCCGGCTTCGCCCAGGCCCGACGGACGAAGGCGTCCGTCGCCACACGGGTCGTGGCGTTTCACGGAAGGCCCTTAGTCAGTCGTCAATCCGGTCGCCGTGACTTCGCGGGTGCGAGATCACCAGGAACCGCACCGGCACTGACGACGGATTGCGGATCTGATGCTGCTTTCCGGGCAGCACGCGGATGCCCGTCCCGGCGGCCAGCAGCGCGGTTTGACCCTCCACTTCCATGATCACTTCGCCCGAGAGGATATAGAAAAACTGCTGCGCTTTCTGGTGATGATGGCGAATCTCGGCCGCGCCCGGCGGCATGAACTCCTCAATCACGCTGAGTTGCTCGTCGTTGACCAGGTACCAGGCGTCGCAATCCACTCCCCAGCGATAATGCTCGGCGTTCTCCCGGCTCACCGGGCCCGGAAGGTCCGGGCTGGCTGGAACGGGGCTTCGTTGAGTCGTTGAAATCTTCTTCGCCATGCTTTTCGCCTCCGGTCGGACCAGTGTAATCTGATTCGCCATGAGTGAACCGGTGAATTCCAATCCTCCTTATTCTCATTCCGGCCCGGCCGCCGATCCCAAGCGTGAACTGTTGCGGCATACCTTGGCCACGATCGCCTATCGCGGCGGCAAAGCCGTGCGCCAGGCTCCGCGGGGCTTCGCCGAGTTTCAGGCCGGCGAGGGAGTGCGCATGCCCGGACAGATTCTGGCGCATGTCGGAGACTTGTTGGACTGGGCTTTGTCGATTGCCATGGGCCAGCAGAAATGGCACGACTCGAAACCGTTGCCGTGGGAGCAAGAAGTCGCGCGCTTTTTCGCGGCGCTGAAGAAGTTCGACGACTTTCTGGCGTCCGGCAAGCCACTGCACGCGCCGCACGAGACCCTGTTTCAAGGCCCGATCGCCGATGCGCTGACCCACGTCGGGCAGATCGGCGTGTTGCGGCGCCTCGCAGGTGCGCCGGTGAAGGGCGAAAACTATTACGCGGCGGAAATCGAGACTGGGCGAGTGGGCGCCGACCAGGCCGCACCGAAGCGGGAGTTCTGACGCGTTTGCGAGCCGAAAGGGGCTCGTGAACTACTGGGCGCGGTTGCGGTACAAGGACGCGTCCACCTGTTGGATCATCGCTTCGACGTCAAGTGGGATTTCCAGAAACTGGGTTAGTTGTTGCGCGACATCTTTCGGATGGCTCAGCACTTCGTGATAGGGCAGGCGGAGCGCTTTCACGTAGGGCTTGGCGTCGAGCCACGCGTAGACCTCGCGCAGATGTTTCTCAAAGGCGGCGGAGATCGTGGCCGGATCGGCCCCTTCCTTGTAGGTTCCGCGGCGGCGCAACATTTGATCCTGTGACGCCAGCACTTCCGGCAGCGGCCGCTGCATAAAGATGATTCTGTATTCGTGGCCGGCGGGAAGCGACAGCAGCAGCCGCGAGATCACTTTCACCACCTTGCCCTCGCCTTCGGCAATGCAGCCGGGATCGTTGGGCAGTTGCTTGATCCGCTCCCACTCCAGGTAGCCGCGCGGGTTGTCGGTGTCGGCGCGGCGTTCGCCGTCGGAGAGCGCCGGCATCCCTCCCGCGACCAGCATCTGCATCATGAGAGACGTGCCCGAGCGCGGCAGTCCCGAAACGATCGTGATCATTGCGTTCCTTCGTTCCTTAGAAGCTACGAGTGTCCGAAGCGGAAGCCCGTCCCGGAGCACGAGTTTCAGAGCGAAATGACAGACTAGCAGAGACCATGTTTTCCCATATCAAAGCCACGAAGCCCAGGCAGCATCAGGAAGTCCTTCGTGCCCTTCGTGGTTCAAGAGGAACATGTTTCCCCTGCCGCGTCTCGGTTACCCGTTTTCATTTACAATGACCGCGTAAGGCCGAATCCGGCGGCGTTTAGGCCGCTCGAACGAGGGGTAACGTCCTTGGCAACTGGCGAAGTGACCGCTTCCGGCTCTCAGAGTGTTCAGCAGCTTCCCCACCATAAAGTCAAAGTCAAGAAGGCCGGGCAACGCGCCTGCAACGAGAAGAACGAGAAGGGCAAGTTCTGCGGCGGCCATTTGAAGC
>Ga0181523_10004362_pt1 | contig 12252 bp, 11 predicted proteins | sample PEATcosm2014_Bin_43_FD_119752 | JGI IMG/M metagenome (GOLD analysis project Ga0181523, IMG submission 119752) | Peatland microbial communities from MTU Mesocosm Facility, Houghton, MI, USA - PEATcosm2014_Bin05_30_metaG | ecosystem: Environmental > Terrestrial > Soil > Wetlands > Peat | place... | reverse complement strand
TTCATCCTGCGTGGAAATGTTGTGGACATGGCCGTCGGCGTCGCCATCGGCGCGGCCTTCGGCGGCGTAGTCACCGAACTTACCAAGGCCTTCCTTACTCCGCTGATCGCGCTCATCGTTGGCAAGCCGGATTACTCGAGTCTCAAGTTCACCGTCCGCACGACCACGTTTCCGATCGGCGAGTTCGTCAACGCCGTCATTTCTTTCGTCCTGATCGCGGCTGCCGTATATTTCTTCGTCGTAGTGCCGATCAACTGGTTGATCGCGCGGATGAAGAAAGAACCGCCCCCGGCCGATCCCACCACCAAGAAATGCCCCGAGTGCCTCAGCGAAATCCCCCTCGACGCCCGCCGTTGCGCCTTCTGCTCCCAACCCGTCATGGGCAAAGCCGCATAAGGCATCTGATTCCACAATGAAGCCCGGGTGCCCCATCCTTGTCGCGGTTTTAGCGACAGGGTGGGGCCTTTGACTTCCTTTTCGCCGGGTGCCCCATTTCTCGCGTGTGATGTGCGCGAGAAGTCTCTTTGCCCGTGCCTTCGCGTACCATAGACGGATGATTCTCCGCCGCCCTCGGCATTGCGTCCTCTTCCTCATCTGTCTCGCGCCGGCAGCCGCACTGCAAGCGCAGACCACAGCTCAATCTCCCTCGTCATTCTCCGCGAAGCCCATGGCTAAGCCCGCCACCACCGACTCCGCCCTCGATCCCGGCTCCGTCACCAACAACGTCTATTGGAACAAGACCCTCGCACTTTCCTGCAAGATTCCCGCCGGCTGGGTCCTGCGCACAGACGAGTGGAACGCCCCCGAGGAAGGAAAGGGGAAAGAAGAAAAGAAGACGAAAGCGACGCCCGCCCCGACCGCACAGCCAGCTTCGAGCGCCGGAGCCAAAGCGCTACTCGCGGTTTTCTCCCGCCCGCCCGAGGCTCGGGCCGAGGACGTGAACGCGGCCATTGTGATCGCCGCCGAGAGCGCCGCCGCCTACCCCGGACTAACCGAAGCCGCCCAATACTTCTTTCCGCTCACCGAAGTAACCAAAGCCCAGGGCTTCATCGCCGACGAAGATCCCTACGCCATCGCTATCGGCACCAAAACCCTGATCCGCGGAGACTTTCACAAAGAGGTCGGCAGCCGCGTCATGCACCAGTCCACCCTGGCCCTGCTCTCCCACGGCTACGTCATCTCCATCACCGTAATCGGTGGCACCGACGACGAAGTCGAAGACCTGATCGACGGCCTGACCTTCACCGCGACCGGAAAGTAAGCACAACAACGCAGGCATTATGGGCAAGGTACGATTGACGCTGGCATGATTGAAGCAGGCGCTGCTGAAGCAGCTACCGCGGTGGAAGAGCGGCGCTTCAGCGCCGCGTCAGTTCAATAGAAAATCACTGGGGCTTTAGCCCCTGGGTTTACTCCAGCGGCTCCGGATGCAAACTCAAATCCTTCTCCCCCGCCGCCTTCTTCTCCGCATACTTCTTCATCCAGGCTTCCCAACTTTTCCCCGCCGCCGTGTCGCGCCCCGAAAATTCGAGCGCCCCAATCTCCGCGTACGACACGGCAACCTTCCCATTCGAATTCCTGGGATAAAGCCGCACCACCGACTCCTTCAGCGAAGCCCCCGACCGCCGGTCGAACAAATACCCCTCAATCTTCGATCCATCCTTCCGCGTAATGGTCACGTCGCCGCGATAGTCGAACGCCTTCTCCAAAGCCGCCCGCAGCTCGTCTTCGCTGGCCAGCTCCGGAATCCATCCCTCGAGCCGCTCATGCGCCGTCCCCGGCGCCACTTCCAGCGCATCCGGATTCATCGCATCAGCATGCGGCGGCACCGCCCCCGCCAAAGCATGATCGATATGCCCACTTTCTTTACCTGTCATATTTATGCCGTTGTTTACAGTGGAAGAGCGGCCCTTCAGGGCCGCGTGAAGCGCGAAAAGAATGCGCCGGGCTTTAGCCCCGTAGTTGCCGTCCTAAGCCCGCGTTTCCTGCAGCGTCTCGCTCGCTGCCGCAATCTGCACCAGCGGATGCACTGCCGCCACCGGCTCCTCCAGCATCCGCAGCGCCTCTTCATCGCGATACCGCGAGAATAAAGTCCCCTTCACGGTCGCCAGAAATCCCCCCAGCGAGTTGAACGTCGCATGCACCGCCGAGGCCTCATACCCGCTATGCACCATGCAATTCGCGCACGCCGGATTCCCCGACTCCGTCCCATACTTGCTCCACTCGGTAGTAGCCAGCAGCTCAGAAAAAGTCTCCGCATACCCGTCCTGCAGCAAGTAGCACGGCTTCTGCCAGCCAAACACGTTATAAGTTGGCATCCCCCACGGCGTGCATGGATACGTCTTCTTCCCCATCAAAAATTCCAGAAACAGCGGCGACAAATTAAATTGCCATTCTTTTTTCCGGTTCGACAGAATCGCCCGAAACATCCGCCGGGTCCGCGCCCGCCCCAAAAAATGTTTCTGATCCGGCGCCTTGTCATACGAGTATCCGGGCGAGAGCATCATGCCCTCCACGCCCAGCTCCATCATCTCGTCAAAGAACGCCCGCACCGACTTCGGATTCGCCCCATCAAAAAGCGTGGTATTGGTCGTCACCCGGAACCCGCGCCGCAAGGCCTCTTTCACGGCATCCACAGCAATGTCGTACCCACCCTCGCGGCACACCGCTAGGTCATGCTCTTCCCGCTGCCCATCCAGATGCACGCTAAATGTCAAGTACTTGCTCGGCTTAAACAGCCCAATCTTCTCTTTCAGCAGCAGCGCGTTCGTGCACAAATAAATATATTTCTTCCGCGCCACCAGTCCCTCGACGATCTCCCCAATTTGCGGATGCATCAGCGGCTCCCCGCCCGGAATCGACACCATCGGCGCCCCGCACTCCTCCACCGCCCGGAAACACTCCTCCGGCGTGAGGTCCTTCTTCAAAATATGCGCCGGATACTGAATCTTCCCGCATCCCGCGCACGCCAGATTGCAGCGGAACAGCGGCTCCAGCATCAGCACCAGCGGATATTGCTTCCGCCCCGCGAGCTTCTGCCGCAGCACGTAGCTCGCCACCGTCCACATCTGTGACACAGGAACTGGCATGAACTTGAGGAACCCCTTATCCCATCATTTTAACAGGATCGCAGCCCCATCGCCTGGTTCAGGGGTGCCTATGTGGGGACAGCCGTCGCCGGGTGCCCCATTCTAACGTCGCGCATTTTGCGACGTCAGAGTGGGGATCTTGCCCCCCCTCAAATCCTCGAAACTCTCTGCAACCCGCCCGCCCCCGCCCGCCTCTAAAGGTCATGCTCCTCCGCCCCCACCCCCGTCCCAAAGGACTCTTGTCCCCACTCCCAAAACCCGATACCCTTAGTGTCGGTCCTTTACAGGTTTGATATGTATGTTTAATCCTCACCCCAACCTGGCCGACGAAGTGAATCGCGGCATCGTCCAGTCGGAAATCGAAGGCGGCGTCTTCCTCACCGACCTTCCGCCCTCGACCGTCCTCGAAATCCAGACCATGCATCACCGTTACACCGCCGTCCTGCTCGGCGGCAGCGAAGCCCTGCTCTCCGGCCATCCCGAATTCTGTCCCCAGCCCGTCCAGGTCGCCATCGCCGGTTCCACCTGGGGAGGCTCCATGCTCAAGCTGCTGTACGTCGGCCGCGGCATGCACCTCGAATTTCGTCACCCCCTCTATCCCACTCCCATCATCACCTCGCCCATCCAGGAAATTCGCGACAACGTAGTCCGCGACCATCCCCTCCCCTCCCTCGAACTCGACTCCCGCCCCCACGGCGCCCACTCGTAAACCAAGTTTGTCATCCCGACCGAGCCGGAGCGAAGCGACGGCGCAGTGGAGGGACCTCCTCGTTCAAGCCCGGGTGCCCCATCCTTGTCGCGTTCTTCGCGACAGAGCCTGCCCTGAGCTTGCCGAAGGGGTGGGGGTCTTGTCTCGTCGATCGGCCTGAAAGCCCATCCCCGCACTCCCCATTGACTTGCCCTTCCCCACCCACTACCATTCCCGCCATCGGTCCCTGAAACGTCGACCGGCCCCTGATCATGTCCCTGACCATTGAATCCCGCGAAGTCGCTCACGTCACCATTCTCGACATCACCGGACGCATCGTCCTCGGCGACGAAATCGGCGACCTCCGCGACGCCGTCCGCGGCCTCGTCGCCCAAGGCAAGAAAAAAATCATCCTCAACCTCCAGGGCGTCGACTACATCGACAGTTCCGGCGTCGGAGAACTCGTGGGCAGCTTCACCACCGTCCGCAACGCCGGCGGCGAACTCAAGCTCCTCAACCTCACCCAGAAAGTACAGGACGTCCTCTACGTCACCAAGCTCTACACCGTCTTCGACATCAAAGACGACGAATTCACCGCCGTCCGCTCCTTCGACTACTTCTTCGCCAAGTGAGGAGTCGTTTCCATCCGCGCGTCAGCGTCTGCGCAAGCGGGATCATCGTGATTCTGTTGTCGGCGGCCCTCTCAGCCCAGGAAACTGCAAATCCGCAAACCTCGCCGCAATCTCCCGCGCCTTCCTCCGGTTCGCTGACCCCTGTCTTCAGAAGCCGTACCGATCTCGTTCTGGTTCCTGTCGTCGTCCGCGACCACAAGGGCAACCACCTGCCCGGCCTTACGAAAGACGCATTCCGCCTGCAAGAAAATGGCAAAGACCAAGCGATTTCCGTTTTCGAGGAAAATCGCCCGCCGGCGGCCGAGGTCGAACCATCCTTCGCCCCCGACCGCGGATACTCCAATCTCCCCTTCGACAACGCCAAGCAACTGCGCTACACGATCCTCGTCCTTGATCTTCTGAACACGTATCCCTTTCAGCGCACCGACTCTAAAGACAATCTCATTAAATTCCTCGCCAGGGGCATTACTGGCAACCAGCCCGTTGCACTCGTCTGCATTACCAATCAGGGCCTCAAACAGGTGCAACCGTTCACCACCACCCCCAGTGTTCTGATCGAAGCGCTGAAAAAACTTAATGTCGGCCCTGAAACCATCGGCGCGCGTCGGGACCACGTCATTGGCACTATGGTCCAGATTCGCGACATCGCGCTGGCCTACGCCGGCATCCCCGGACGCAAGACCATGATCTTCGCCGCTGGTTTTATGCCCGAGATCTCCTCCGAAGCAGCCATCAACGACAGCAGCCTCTACGCCGCGGATCTCCGCCGCATGTGGGGCGCCCTCAACAGTTCCAACATCTCCGTCTACATCTTTCTAGCTATGGGATGGGAGCACAACACTGGCGGCGCCGTGGCAAGCCTCGACCTTCGCATGCGCAGTTTCGCAGACTCGACTGGCGGCGGTGAATGCATCGAAGCCAACGACCTTATGAACTGCCTCGCCTCCGCCGTCGAAGACTCACGCTCCTATTACATGCTCGGATTCTCCGTCCAGCCCAATGATCGCAAACCCGGCTGGCGCGACCTTAAAGTCAGAGTATCCGCCGCCCACGTCGAGGTGCACGCCCGCGACGGCTTCTATTACGGACAGCCAGCCCCTTCCACTGCACCCGCCGTCCGCGATCAGGAAATCAGCGCTCTTGCTTCCGCCGTGCCTTACAGCGCCATTCCGATGTTTGTTAAAGTTCTCCCACCGACTGCATCCGACCCCACCGCCGCAGCAGCCAAAGACAATAACAACGCCAAGAAAAAGATTCAGTTCATGATGACCATACCGCTCGATGGCATCACTATCGATCCCGCGCAGCCCAATCCCTTAGATCTTGACGTTGGTGCCATTGCCCTTACCCGCGACACACGTGAGGCTGCAGAATTTGTGCACCCGGTGCGCGGTAATCCCAAGCCGGAAAACCCCGAAGCCTGGGCCCGCGACGGCATCAAGGTGCAAACCGAACTGGATCTGCCTCCCGGCTTCTACGACCTTCGCTTCTTCGTCCGCGACAACAACACCGGCCAGATCGGCACCGTCGTTTTCCCTTTGGAAGTGAAGTGACTGCGTGAAGTCAGCTCGATTTCAATAAGTAAGTTCGGCCCTTGATCCTGTATTTGACCGTGGTGCTGTTCCACTCGTCGATTCTTGCCATCGCGCTTATTGCGCTCAAATGTACTTCCGGGCCGTTGACCGAATCCCTACTCCATCCTAGAGTGCTCTGCAATGTTCGACCCTCTTTCCTCGCCTGAGGAAAGAAAACCCAGGTGGGATTCCGCTCCCATAGTGCTGTTCCGTTCGCGGTAGGCACGGTACCGGCTCCTGTTGCCGGGCCGCAGCTCTAGCAGAACAGCTAAGGCCAACCCCGCGCCGCCCGTCGCCAAACCACCAGGACCGAACTTGAAGTGTGTCTCACCCTGCACGGAGGTGCACAATGAAGGGTCACGTTCTTCCCGTCTCAGTTGTTTGTCTCGTCTTAGCGGCCATCGCCGTCCCATCTCTCCACGCCCAAACCGACCCCGGCCCTCGTCCCGGCCCGGCAGCCGCCGGAAGTTTTTTCCCCACCCTCAACTCCAATGAGCAGTCCTTTTTCAGCCAGGCCCAACTTCGCTTCCAGGAAGTGGATTCGGTTTCCGGCGCCATCGCCGGCGAAACCGGAGTCGGGCTCGGCCCCACCTTCAACGGCAATAGCTGTGCCCAGTGCCATGCCCAGCCCACTATCGGCGGCGCCAGCCCCGGCCTGGCCAGTCCACAGAACTCCATTCAGAACCCGCAGGTTGCTCTCGCCACGCTCGATGGCGCCAGCAACGTGGTTCCCTCATTCATCACCGCGAATGGCCCCGTGCTCGAAGCTCGCTTCATCAAGACTTCCTCCGGCGCCCTCGACGGCGGCGTCCACGACCTCTACACCATCGCCGGTCGTTCTGATGCCACGGGATGCACCCTGGCGCAGCCCGATTTTCCCACTGCCCTTTCCACCAACAATGTGATTTTCCGCACCCCTACGCCTCTGTTTGGTCTCGGCCTGGTTGAGGCTACGCCCGACGCAAATCTGCAAGCCAACCTGGCTGCCACCGCATCGGCCCGGGCGGCTCTGAAGATCGGCGGAGTCTTCAACACCAGCGGCAATGACGGCACCATTACCCGCTTCGGCTGGAAAGCCCAGAACAAGTCGCTCCTGATTTTTGTGGGAGAGGCTTACAACGTCGAGCAGGGTGTCTCCAACGAGAATTTTCCCAATGAGCGTAGCGCCGTCCCCGGCTGCGTCTTTAACGGATCTCCGGAAGATGCCACCAACCTGCTCAACCAGAATGCCCTCAGCCCCAACTTTGGTACGCCCCTGGGCACGGAATCGGAAATGTCTTCCGACATCGTGAACTTCGCCGCGTTCAGCCGGCTCTCGGCGCCTCCGACGCCGGCTCCTTCCACTCCCTCCACGCTAAACGGCGCCGCGCAGTTCAACGCCCTGGGCTGCAATCTCTGTCACTCGCCCACCCTGACCACGGGGCCGTCCATCTTCACCGGCATGTCCAATGTCACCTACAATCCCTATTCCGACTTTGCTCTGCACAACATGGGTACTGGCTTGGCCGACGGCATCCATCAGGGCGCGGCCGGTCCCAACCAATTCCGCACGGCCCCGCTCTGGGGCCTCGGCCAGCGTCTCTTCTTTCTCCATGATGGCCGCACCGCCGATCTGATCGAAGCCATTCAAGCCCACTCCAGCAGCGGATCCGAGGCCATCCAGGTCATCCACAAGTTCAATGCGCTCAAGCCATCGAATGTGCAGGACCTTCTGAATTTCCTGCGCTCGTTGTAAGGGAAGTGGTAAAGGGAAGCCTCAACGTCCAAACAGAACAGCGGAGAGCCGGTCACGCTCTCCGCTGTTTTCGCTGCCCGGAACCGTTTTTAACACGCCCCAACCCTCCCCGTTCCAGCTATCATTGCCCAAGCGCATTTCGCATGGGCCACGAAAGTTGTGGGTAGGAGCCGTGTCGCTCGTGGACAACCACACTGCAGATCACCGCAAGTTGGAGCAAAACACCGCAAGACAACTCATCTGGACGTCCACCCATTCGTTCCAGGGATGGACCTGTTCTCAGTGCGATTGGAATTATCCCATCCCCACGTTCCTGAACGATCCCGACGCCCGCACCGCCTACGACCGTCTGGCGGCGGCCAAATTCCGCGAACACAAATGCTCCGAGCACTCCTCGCGCCAGGGTTCGCCCGACGACGCCGACAGCTTCACTCCCCGCATCCGCAAACTTGTCACCCAGGGCTTCAAGCCCAAAGACGCTGTCGAACTCTTCCTCCAGGAAATCGCTCTCGAATACCGCAACCAGCCCAAAGTCCTGGCCCAGGCCAAAGCCGACGCCGAAGACTTCCTCCGCCGAGTCCGCGCCGGCCTCATTTGAATCAGATAATTAAGGGTGGTCTTGTGTGGGGAAGCTAGGGTTCTGAAAGTTGACCTTTCAACAAAGCTCCCAGATACCTAGTCAATTCTGTGACATCATATTGCCCGTTTTCGTATGCGCGGTCTGCAGCCTGTAGCCCCTCGATATAGGGCGCCCTATTCTCGCGAATGCGTTCGGGAACGGTTTTTCTACCACCCAAAATTCGTCCTTGCTTTAAACAAATAAGGTGATAGCAAGCAGCGCGAGCTGTTCTGCCATTGCCCTCGATGAACGGATGAATCCAATTGAGGTTCCACAACGCAAATGCAGCGAGCGCAGTTGGGTGTTCCACGATAGTCCAGTTCTCATGGATAAGAGAGAAGAACGCATCCATCAGCTTGGGCACTTCGTCGAAATGCGGCGGGACATGATTCCCGACCCTTATCGGTCCCTCCCGGTAGCGCCCGCCTAGCTGGCAGATGTTAGAGACCGCTGCATAGTTCAGGCCCCAAAGGGTGTATTTGTCGAACGCTTCGATTCCCTTTACAAGCCCAATTTCGATGCAGTTCGACAATAGGTCATATTGCCGGAGAAGGTTTTGCTCTTGGATTTTTGTGTATAGATCTGGGTCGTCTTTTTCTCTAACGGACATCACAAAGGTTGGAGCCGCTGTACGGCTGCTTTACGGCAACAGCTTAATATTTTCAGACGCGATTCTCACACTATCTTTCGTTATGCGGGCCTCCGAGCTGCGTGGCGCATTACCAAATGCAAAACTGATTCGTTGCTGGCGCAACTCATCCTGGGTTACTTCCTTTGCTTTAGAAGCTTCCAATACTTTTGAAAGTTCCGGATCGAATTCTACGTTTCGAAGGAATTGCTGCCTGTTAGCCATGCGGTACACCTCCCATTAGGGAGAATGATCATACGCCTTCTGTTCGCTCATTCTACCATTATTGTTCTCCACAGCGTTTACACTGTTGGGACTGTCAATCAATTCTCAATCCCCATCTCCCGCAAAATCCAAGCATCATCAAACGCCGCTTCCTTCAGCTGGTTATATCTCCCCGACGACCCCCCATGTCCCGCCGGACTCAAATTCGTTTTCAAAATCAAAATATTATGATCCGTCCGCAGCGCCCGCATCTTCGCTACATACTTCGCCGGCTCCCAATACATCACCTGGCTGTCGTTAAACGACGTCCGCACCAGCATGTCCGGATAATTCTTCGCCTCCACATTGTCATACGGCGAATAAGTGATTATGTAATCGAACGCCGCCTTCTCCTTCGGATTTCCCCACTCCTCAAATTCCCCGACCGTCAGCGGCAAAGTTTCATCCAGCATCGTATTCATCACATCCACAAACGGAACCCCCACCAGCGCCCCCTTAAACAAATCCGGACGCAGATTCAGCACCGCTCCCATCAGCAGCCCGCCCGCGCTCCGTCCCTCAATCACCAACCGGTCCTTCGATCCCCATGAATTGTTCACCAGATATTCCGCGCACGAAATGAAGTCGGTGAACGTTGTCCGCTTATTCATCATGCGCCCCGCATCGTGCCACGCCTTGCCCATCTCGCCCCCGCCGCGAATATGCGCCACCGCCGTCACCACTCCCCGATCCACCATGCTGAAAATATTCGAATCGAAAAACATGTCCATCGAAATTCCATACGACCCGTACCCGTACAGATACAGCGGCGCCGTCCCGTCGATCTTCGCCGCTTTCGAATACAACACCGAAATCGGAATCTTCACTCCATCCGCCGCCGTCGCATAAATCTGTACCACCTGATATTTCGACCGGTCATACCCCGGCACTTCTTTCTGTTTCAGCAGTGTCGACTTCTCCGTGGCCATGTCGTACGCATACACAGACGCCGGCGTCATCGGTGACTGATATCCATAGCGAAACTCCGTCGTGTCGTACACCCGGTTCAAATACGGATAGGTCGCATAAACCGGCTCCGGAAAATGAATCCGCTTCGACTCGCCGCTCCGCAAATCCGTCACCTTCATCTGCTGCAGCCCGCCCTCCCGCTCGTACAACACGGAATAGTTCTTGAAAAAATCCATGTCCTCGATCATCACCGCCGGATCCTGCGCCACCACTTCCTTCCAGTTCGCGCTCCCCGGATCGCCCACCGGAGCCTTCACCAGCCGGAAATTTCTCCCCGTATCGTTCACGCGGATATAAAACGAATCCCCATTATGGTCGGGATAATATTCCACGCCCTGCTTCCGCGGCTCCATCACTTTGAACTCCGCCATCGGCTGGTCGGCCGCAATGTAGCGTATCTCGCTCGTCGTATGGCTCGCCGAAGCCAAAAAAATGTAAACCTGGCTCCGCGTCTTGGCAGCGTCCACTTCAAAACGCTCGTCCTTTTCCTCATACACCAGGTCGCCTTCGCCCGCCGTCCCCGCCGTATGCCGGTACAGCCGGTACTGCCGCTTCGCCACTGCATCTTCCTGCGTATAAAAAATCGTCTTGTTATCGTTCGCCCACACCACCGACCCCACCCGCTCGGCGTGGTCCACCAAAGTTTTCCCCGTCCGCAAATCTTTCACCGCCAGCGTGTATTGCCGGAACCCCGTGTTGTCATACGAATACGCCAGCAGATTCCCGTCCGGACTCACCGCATACGCCGCCACCGACATGAACGCATGCCCCTTGGCCAGTTCATTCACATCGAGCACCACCTCTTCCGCCGCATCCATGCTGCCTTTCCTGCGGCAGCGGATCCCATACTGTTTCCCCGCCTCTTCCCGCACATAATAAAAATAGTCGCCCTCGCGATAAGGAACCTCGACGTCGGTCTCCTTCACCCGCGACAACATCTCCTCATACAGCTTCTTCTGAAACCCCTCGGTCGGCTTCATCACCGCATCGGCATAAACGTTCTCCGCCTCCAGATAAGCCCGCACCTCCGGCTTCGGCTTGTCCCGCAGCCAAAAATAGTTGTCCACCATCTTGTGCCCATTAACCTCGGTCACATGCGGAACTATCTTCGCCACCGGCGGCTTCGGCAAAGCAGAATTGTCCGCCGCGGAAAACGCACAAACCGCAACCAGAAGCAGAACGCCAACCTGAGTCCGACGCAGCCACCGATTCATAAGCTCTCCCAGAGTGAAATTAGGATAATGTCGTTACGAAGATCCCATTCCGGATGCCTCATTTCTCGCGTTGTTTGAAGCCCTATTCCGGCGAGAGTCCCTGGATTTTCTTCCAACGGGGATCTTTGTCTAGAGTGGTAAAAGTTGGACCCACCGGAATCAGTTTCGCCTTGGGCCGTTCCGGTAGTGCCGACGCATGGAGCAAGACCAGCTGACCCACAGCGGATAAGGGCTGGAGTTTGATCGGGATTTCTCCGAGATTCTCTAACTCGAGAGTAAGGCAGCCCCTCCATCCTGGGTGGACGAATGTGGCAGTCGCGATAAGAAGACCAGCTCGTCCGTAGGACGACCGACTCAGCACAAATCCGCAAACATCCAGCGGTAGAGCAATGAACTCGAAGGTACAACCAAGGACGAAACCGCGTGGATGCAATATGTAATGCTCAGTGAATGGCACCACTACGGACTCTTGAAAAGAACGTATTTTGTCGGTGTTGAGTTCGGAGAAGTTTATCTCCGTCGTCTTTGCACGTCGACTTCGTATGAACCGGGTCCCAAGCGAAATATCAACGGAGCCGTCCCCAACTTGGGAGGCCTCTAAGAGAGGAGAGACGGTGAGGTCGGTTTTCAGGCGCTGGAGCAGCGTCGCCTTAGAGAGAACAGCCGCGCGTGGCACTCGCTCTTGTTCCGGATCGCCTCTAGTTAAGGTCATTTCCACCGCCTGACAACCTCACTTGCTTCAATGGCCTTGAAGAGCAGGTGATTCAAATTTGCGAGTCTTTCCATCTTGGGTACCTCCGCTCGAAACTCGTCGTAAAAACCGTCAATGTTGGTCTTGTA
>Ga0181523_10004356_pt1 | contig 12264 bp, 8 predicted proteins | sample PEATcosm2014_Bin_43_FD_119752 | JGI IMG/M metagenome (GOLD analysis project Ga0181523, IMG submission 119752) | Peatland microbial communities from MTU Mesocosm Facility, Houghton, MI, USA - PEATcosm2014_Bin05_30_metaG | ecosystem: Environmental > Terrestrial > Soil > Wetlands > Peat | place... | reverse complement strand
GGCGGCATAGGCATCAAGCGCCGATTCGACCGCGGTGAGCAACGGCGGATGCCGGCCCCGCAGCGCGGCCGCACTCGCGCCCAAGTAATCGGCCAAGGCCGCGCCGGCGCGCGCCAGCGACGGTTCGAGTCGCATCCCAATGGTCTCGGGCAGCGGACTGCTGGCTGCTCTGCCGACCATCACCAGGTCGTGGCGCAATCTGAGCAGCGTGCGCAACAGCGGTCCGGTGTCGGCGCCCACGGCGACGCGCGCGGTCCGTTCGCGCTCGGCCTCGGCGCCCACGGTATCCAGTCGCACCAAGGCCTGGCCGATGCCGTCCTGGATGCGGTGCAGCGCGTCCACGTCGAGACCCTTCGTCAAGCCGGCCAGCAGCTCGCCGAGCGCCCGCGCCATCCGATCGAGCGTACGGGCGGCGGCTTCGGCGACCTGGCGGTGGGCACGCGACGGCAACAGCACGAACGAAACCACCAGCCCGGTGACGCCGCCGAGCGCCACCTCGAGCACCCGGTCGAGTGCCGAGGCGATCGCGCTGACGTGGGTGATGGTGGGAACCAGCAGCACGATGATGGCGGTTATCGGCGCGACCGAGAGCCTGGGATTGATCGCTGCGATGAAGGCGAGCGGCGCTACAGCAAGCGCCAGAACTCCGAGCAGCGCGATTTCGCTCGAATGCGGAATCAGCACGCCGATGGCGCCGCCATAGATCGCGCCGCCGAGGGTGCCAAGGAGATAATCGACCGTTGCCTTCAGCGCCCGCCCGACGTTCATCTGCGTGACGATGACGGCGGTCAGGACCGCCCACAATGGCAAGTGAAGGTTCAGGAATAGCGCCAGCGCCAACGACGCCAGCGCCGCTATCGTCACCCTGATCGCCAATGCCAGTTGCGCGCGGCGGCGACGCACCACGGCGCGCAGGCCGGTCCAAAGTCTCGCGCTGCGCGTCACGATGCGCCCTCGGAACAGAAGCGAATGATCCATCTCGGCAACAGAGCGCGCATCGCATCAGATCCGCGGCGGTGAGCGAACCGGTTCGATTGACGGCCGTGTCGCCGACGCTGCAGAGAACTCAAGCCTTCCAGCCGGCACCGTCGAAACCGGCTCTGGCATAGGCGACACCGCCATCGACCGCCAGCGTCGCGCCGACCACATAGTCGCCGGCGCGCGACGCCAGATAGATCGCCGCGCCGGCCATGTCCTCGTCGGTGCCGATGCGTTTTGCCGGAACGCGCTGCGCCACCAGCTCCGGATGGTCGCGCGCGGCGGTGTTCATGTCGGACTGGAACGGGCCCGGCGCGATCGCCGAGACGACGATATTGTCGGCGATCAGCTTCGCCGCCATGCGCCGCGTCAGGTGGATCAGCCCGGCCTTGCTGGCGTGGTAGGAATAGGTTTCCAGCGGATTGACGAAGATGCCGTCGATCGACGCGATGTTGATGACCTTGGCAGGACGCTCGCGGCTCGCCGCGGCCTTGAGGGCGCCGTGCAGCGCCTGTGTCAGGAAGAACGGCGTTTTGACGTTGAGGTCCATGACCTTGTCCCAGCCGTTCTCGGGGAAGGCATCGAACTCCGTCGCCCATGCGGCGCCGGCATTGTTGACGAGGATGTCGAGCTTTGGCTCGCGCGCGCTGACCGCGGCGGCGAGTTCCCGCACGCCGTCGACGGTCGAAAGGTTCGCCGGCATCGAGAAGCAGGCGCCGCCCTCTTTCGTCAGTTCCGCCGCGGCCTCATCGCACTGCGCCGCCTTGCGCGCCGCGATGTAGACCCGCGCGCCCTGGGCGATGAAGCCCCGCGCAATCATCTTGCCGATGCCGCGCGAGCCGCCGGTGACGAGCGCGGTGCGCCCCGCGAGCGAGAACAGGTCAGTCATCATCGGCACACTTCCTCTCCGCGCCGGTCGAGCAACCGCCGGCATGGCGTTGACGATCGCTTGCGACAATCACCCGGTCAGCTCACGCGTGCCTTCGCTGGCTGCCGCCTCGCGCTTGGCCAATTCCTCGGCCACCAGCTCTTTCTTCGACAGCTTGCCGACCGGCGTCTTCGGCAGGCTCGCGCGGAATTCCATCTCGGTCGGCATTTCATACTTGGCGAGCTTGTCGGCGAGAAAGGCCTTGAGCTCGTCGAAGCTGAATGCAGGCTGCCCGGGCTTGAGCGCGACGAAGGCCTTGGCCGATTGGCCGCGGTAGGGGTCGGGAATGCCGATCACCGTCACCTCGGAAACCGCTGGGTGCTCGTAGATGGCTTCCTCGATATTGCGCGGGAATACGTTGAAGCCGCCGGACAGGATCATGTCCTTCTTGCGATCGACCAGGGTGACGAAACCGTCCGGGTCGATGAAGCCGATGTCGCCGGTATGGAAACGGCCGCCGCGGAAGGCGTCCGCGGTCGCTTCCGGCTTATTCCAATAACCCTTCATGACCTGCGGGCCGGTGACGCAGATCTCGCCCTTCTCGCCGACCGGCAGCACGCGCGTTCCGGTTTCGAGGTCGACGACCTCGATAACAGTGTGCGGCGCCGGCAGCCCGACCGTACCGGCCCGCGGCGCAGCGTCGTTCACCTGCATGGTGCCGAGCGGCGCCGTTTCGGTGAGGCCGTAGCCTTCGCGCGGGGTGACGCCGGTGAGCTCGCGGAATCGCTGCAGCACCTCGACCGGCAACGGCGCGCCGCCCGACGCGCATTGCCGCAGCGACGACAGATCGAACTCCCTGATCTTCGGATGATTGACCAGCGCCGTGAACATGGTCGGTACGCCGCAGAAGACGGTGATCTTCTTGCGCTTGATGTCGGCGAGCACGCGATCGGGGTCGAAGCGCATATGCATGATCATCGGTGTGCCGGAATGGACCGACAACAGCATGATGAACGAGAGCCCGAAAATGTGGAACAGCGGCAACACCACCAGCGACTTGTCGTCATCATTCAGGGGGGTGGTGCAGGTCCATCGGTTATAGGCGTTGAGCACTGCCGACAAATTCGCGTGCGTGAGCATCGCCCCCTTCGGCTCGCCGGTGGTGCCGCCGGTATATTGCAGCACCGCGACCTCGTCCGCGAGCGCGCCGTGCGGATGACGAACGTAGGCGCCGTCGTTAGCGACCAGCGCGCCGAAATCGATCTCGCGGCCCGCGCCGCCGCTACGTTCGATCTTCGGGCCGACAAACGCGCGCACCACCGGCTCGGGCAGAAAGTCTTCCAGATTGCAGACCACGAGCGTCTCGAACTTCGCCGTGCCCTTGAGCGCCGCGATCTGCGGATAGAGTGCGCCAATGCCGAGCGTCACCATAACCTGCACATCGGAATCGACGATCTGGTATTTGAGCTCGCGCGGCGCCGCCAGCGGACTGAAATTGGCGACGCGGCCGCCGGCCATCAGCACGGCGAAAAAGCAGACGACGTAATGCGGCGTGTTGGGAAGATGCAGCCCGACATTGACGCCGGGGCCGACGCCGAGCGCCTGAAATCCCTTGGCGGCGCGGATCGCGAGATCGTGCAGCTGCGCGAACGTCAAAGTCTTGTCATAGAAATCGATCGCAACCCTGGCGGGCCAGCTTTCCACCGCCTTGTCGAGGATGCTCTCGATCGCGACCGGCGGCGGCATCGGCGCACCCCACGACACACCCGGCGGATAAGATTTTTCCCATAAGTGAGCGGTCATCGATGATCCTCCCGAGGGCGATCTGCGTTACGTAAATTCGGCGGCGGCACCTTATCGGTGCTTAATCGGAGCGATATCCCGATGTCTGCCGGACCTAGCGTGACAATGCGAATTTGATATTCGCGTGTTTCCGGCCTTCCCGCAAGGCAGCCGCGCCGGATCGACGCCGTGTAGCGTATCGCCGACTGGCGTGCCGGGGCGAATTGGCAATTGACCCGTGCTGTCGGCATGTGGCCCATTGCGGCCCTGGCGCGACGCCTTCAACTTTTTGTTCGAGTAAGGCCGGCGCGTCGTTTGCGCATGAGATCGGAGCAATCGCATGCAGCCTCTGAAGTTCGGCATCGGCCAGTCGGTCGTGCGCAAGGAGGACGACCCGCTGTTGCGCGGGCGCGGCCGCTATGTCGCCGATGCCGCGGCGCGCGGCACGCTGCATGGGATAGTGTTGCGCTCGCCGCACGCCCATGCAGCGTTTCGCATCGATGCGGCGAAAGCGCGGGCGATGCCGGGCGTGCGGCTCGTGCTCACTGGCGCCGACACCGCCGATCTCGGGCCGCTGCCGTGCACTGTGGCGTTTCCGAACGCCACAGTCGATGTGCCGCCCTATCCGATCCTGCCGCGCGATGAGGTGCGCCACGTCGGCGATGCGATTGCCTTTGTGGTCGCCGATACGCTTGATCGCGCCAAGGACGCCGCCGAGGCGATCGGGGTCGATTGGCGGGCGCGACCGCACGTCATCGGCATTGCCGCGGCGCTCAAGCCGGAGGCGCCGCGGGTTTGGCCGCAGCACCGCAGCAACGTTGCCTTCGACGTCGCGCTCGGCGACCGGGCGGCGACCGCGCGCGCCTTCGCGCAAGCGGCGAAAATCGTGGCGCTGACGTTGGTCAATCAGCGCCTGGCGGCCAATTACCTCGATACCCGCGGCGTCATCGCCGAATACGATGCGGCGGACGACCGCTTGACTCTGACCTTGTCGAGCCAGGGCGCGCACGCCGTCCGCGACGTGCTGGGCGGCATTCTCCATGTGCCGGCACAGAAGCTGCGCGTGGTGACGCCCGATGTCGGCGGCGGCTTCGGCACCAAGCTGTTCTGCTATCGCGAATATGCGCTGGCCGCCGTCGCCGCCAAGCGCCTGCGCGAGCCGGTGACGTGGATCGCGGATCGCTCCGAGCACTTCCTCGGCGATGCGCAGGGCCGCGACAATCTCACGACGGCGCGGCTGGCGCTTGACAACAGGCATCGCTTTCTCGCGCTCGACGTTGATCTCGTCGCCGACATGGGCGCCTACCTGTCGCAATTTGCGCCGTTTATTCCCTATCTCGGCGCCGGGCTGTCACCAGGCGTCTACGATATCGCGGCCTGCCATGTCCGCGTGCGCGGCGTCTACACCAACAGCATTCCGGTCGACGCCTATCGCGGCGCCGGCCGTCCCGAGGCGGCTTACGTCATCGAGCGGCTGGTCGACATTGCCGCGCGCGAAGTCGGGATCGCGCCCGATGCGCTGCGGCGGCGCAACTTCATCAAGCCGGGCGCGATGCCGTACCGGACGGCGACCGGCCAAAACTACGATTCCAGCGATTTCGCCGCGCATCTTGGGCGCGCGCAGCAGCTTGCCGATTGGGCCGGATTCAAATCCCGCCTGGCGCAATCGAAGAAGGCCGGCCGGCTGCGCGGCATCGGGCTTTCGACTTACGTCGAGGCCTGCGGCAGCAACGGGCCGGAGACGGCGACCGTGCGCGTCGAGCGCGACGGCTCCGCCACCGTGCTGATCGGCTCGCAATCGACCGGGCAGGGCCATGCGACCGCTTACGCGCAGCTCGTCGCCGAGCATCTCGGCCTGCCGCCGGAGCGCGTCACCGTGGTGCAGGGCGACACCGACCGCATCGCCAGCGGCGTCGGCACCGGCGGTTCGAGCTCGATCCCGTGCGGCGGCGCCTCGCTGGACGCGGCGGCAAAAAAGCTTGCGGAAAAACTCAAAGCGCTGGCCGGCGACGCGCTCGAAGCCAGCACCGGCGATCTGGAGATCGCCGATGGATCGGTGCGTATCGCCGGCACCGACCGGGCGATCTCCTTCGCCGCGCTCGCGCAACGGCCCGGTGCGGGTGATCGGCTCAGAGCCGCCGACGCCTTCACGCCGCCGCAACCGACCTACCCGAACGGCACCCATATCGCGGAAGTCGAGATCGATCCGGCGACAGGAGAGACGCGCATCGTCAATTACGTCGTGGTGGACGATTTCGGCGCCACCCTCAATCCGCTTCTGCTCGCCGGCCAGGTGCATGGCGGTACGGTGCAAGGGATCGGCCAGGCGCTGATGGAGCAAGCCGTCTACGATTCGGAGTCCGGCCAGCTCGTGACCGCGAGCCTTCTCGATTATGCCCTGCCGCGCGCCGCGGACGTGCCGGCCATCGCGTTCGAGACCCACAACGTGCGCTGCCTGCACAATCCGCTGGGCGTCAAAGGCGCCGGCGAGGCCGGCGCCATCGGCTCGTGCCCGGCGGTGATGAACGCCATCGTCGATGCGCTGTGGCGGACCCTGCGTATTGCCCACCTCGACATGCCGGCAACGCCTGAGCGCGTGTGGCGCGCCATCGCCGAGGCGCGGCGGCGCGAGACGCTATGATGACGGGTCGTTGCTGTTCGCCGCTTCTCCCGCGCCGCGTTTGACCCTATCCTAGGCGCCCGGGAAAACGCCGTGAATGATACCAGCGGCCCGCCGTTGGGCGCGGTGCCGTCGAGAGGGAGACCATCACATGATTCGAACCGTGTTTGCGATCGCAGCGATTACGCTTGGTGTCACCGCCGCCGTTGCCCAGCAGGACCCCATCGCCGCGCGCAAGGCGCTGATGAAGGCCAATGCCGACCAGGCCAAGATCGCCGTGGCCATGATCAAGGGCGAAGCCCCGTTCGATCTCGACAAGGCGCATAAGGTCTTCGCGACGTTAGAGGATGCGGCGACGAAGGCGCCAGCACTATTCCCGCAAAATTCGATCGATCAGCCGACGGCGGATGATCCCTACAGCGCCAGTCCCGACATCTGGCAGAACCTGGAGGACTTCAAAGCCAGATTCGCCAAGCTCGGCGCCGACGCCAAGGCGGCCGACGCATCGGTGAAGGATCTGGATTCCTTCAAGGCGGCCTTCGGTAACATCGGCAAGAACGATTGCGGCGGCTGCCACGAAAAGTATCGCCTGAAGAAGAGCTGATGATAATCCGCTCCCGCGTCGCCGCGGGAGGACAGTGAATAAAGGAACGGCGCCGCGATGCGAAAGCTCACGCTCATGGCGGCGGCCGTCGCTCTGGTCTGCGCGCTGTTCTGGGTGCTGCCCATCCCGGCGACGGTTCCCGCCTCGGCGTTGCCGCCGCACGCGCCGGATATCGACAACGGCCGAACGATGTTCAACATCGGCGGCTGCGCGTCCTGCCACGCCACCCCGAACAAGGATGCCGAGAAAGTCGAGCGCACCCGGCTCGGCGGCGGGCTCGCGCTGCAATCGCCGTTCGGCACCTTCTACGTGCCGAACATCTCGCCCGATCCCGCCGACGGTATCGGCAACTGGAGCGAGGCGGATTTCGTCACCGCGCTGTGGAAGGGGACCTCGCCGCACGGACGCCACCTGTTTCCGGCCTTCCCCTACACCTCCTACCAGCACATGGAGCTCGCCGATGTGCGCGATCTGTTTGCCTATCTGAAAACCTTGCCGCCGGTGTCGGGCCGCGCGCGCCGCCACGATCTTGCATTTCCTTTCAATGTCCGCCGCCTGATCGGACTCTGGAAAGTGCTGTATCTCCACGGCGGGCCGTTTCGACCTGATCCTTCGCAATCGGCGCAATGGAATCGCGGCGCTTATTTGGTCAACGGCCCCGGGCACTGCGCCGAATGCCACAGCCCGCGCAATTTTCTCGGCGCCATCGTCGCCAGCGAGCGCTTCGCCGGCGGGCCCAGTCCGGACGGCAAGGGCTGGGTGCCGAACATCACCCCGGTCGGGCTGCAGCATTGGTCGAAGGAGGATATCGCCTGGTCGGCGAAAGACATCGCCAGCTTTCTCGGCGACGGCATGAATCCGGCCGGCGATTTCGCCGGCGGCGCGATGGTCGAGACGATCCGCAACACCTCCAAGCTCGGCGCCGCCGACCGTACGGCGATCGCCGCCTACATCGTCTCGCTGCCGCCGCGGCAGGGCCCGAAGCCGCCGCCGAAGAAATGATATTTCCGTGCCCGGTTGGCCGGACGCAGCGCGTCCGCAATTCATCGCACGTTGCGGAAAGCGCCGCGGATCGTCGATTTCTCGTCCTTGGCGAGCCGGCGAAGCTTGGCGACGTCGCCCACTGCCACATCCGCAGCGCGCACGGCGACCCCGACTGATCGCAACTTGGCAAAGGTGCGCGATAGCGATGACGGCGTGAGGCCAAGTCGTGCCGCAATCAACGCCTTGTCGTACGGCAAGGCGATGACACAGGGACCGTGGTCGACCGGCGCCAGCGATGCCAGGAACTCGGCAACTCGTTGCACGCCACTCTGCGCCTTGAGCTGCTCCACCTGCTGCATCAGCAGATACACACGCTGCGACATGGAGGCGATCATGGCCAGAGCGATGTTCGGATCTTCCCGGATGCAGTTGATGATATGATCAGCCGGTACCCGGATCACCCTGGCATCGGTGACAGCCTCGGCTGTTGCCGGGAAGCGTGCGCCGGTCAAGGCGGCCGCCTCGGCAAAACTGTCCCCTTTGGTGAAAACGTGAATGACTGCTTCTTCGCCGGATGAGTTGAGCCGGTAATGCTTCGTCCAGCCGTCGATCATGATGAAGAATGCCGTCGCCGGATCGCCTTGCCGAAACAGTGTGCTGCGCGCTTTCAGCGCCACCGCGGTCGCTGGCTTGACGATATGCTCGACCGTCTCCGGCTTGAGGCCGCGGAAAAGGACGATGCGGGTAATAATCTCAAGATCGCCGGCCGTAGGACGTGAGGCCATGTTTGAGGTCCTCCCGAAGCCTCGGAATGACGTCAATGACGCCGAGCGCCGGGCCACGATCCGACCACCTCCTTATCACTATTTCAACCCGGTCGTCGCGAAGGCTTGCAGAGAATCGATCATTTCGCCGCGCGGCGCGGCGTTGGCTTCACATCACTGACGGCGGGGCGCCGTGACGCCGTGATCGCCGTGGTGATGGCTTCCGCTTGGGTTTCCGGCAAGACCCCATCGAGAAACAACTGCGCCAAGCCGTGCACCAGCGCCCAGGGCGCGATGGCAGCCAAATGTGAATCCTGCGCCACGTGCCCTCTGGCTTGCACGCCGCCTTGCAGCCATTGGAACGCCTGATCGGCGGCGGATTTCAATTCGGGAAAGCTGGCGCGTTTCGCCATCTCCGGACCAAACATCAGCCGAAAAACGCCGCGCCGCGACAACGCAAAGCGCACATAGGCCATTCCCATGGCCGACAAAGGGTCGCGTTCGCTCCGCGAAGCGGTGGCCAAGGCCGCGCCGAGGTCGCGAAATCCCTCGGCGGCCACCGCCGCCAGCAACGCGTTCTTGTTGGCAAAATGACGGTAGGTCGCGGGCGCCGAGACACCGACGCGGCGTGCGGTCTCCCGCAGGCTGACGGCGCCGACGCCGCTCTCCTCCACCAAGATCCTGGCGGCGGCAATCAGCGCCGGCCGCAGGTCGCCATGGTGGTAACGCTGTTTTTTTGATGTTGACATCGTTAACATTCTAACATAGTTTACACTGTAAACATAGACCTAGATCAAGGCCGGCGGCAAATGTCGGCGCGCAGATGGCCAAAGACCGGGCGCCCGATCCGGCGGCTTTCCTCGCACCATGCGCAGGGGAATGACCATGAAAACATTTTTCACCGTGAAATTTGCTCTGGCGCCGTTCGTCGTGTTCTGGGCGCTGCTCGATTTTACATCGCCGGGAACGGCGATCGCAGCCGGACTTATCCTGGCACTTGCCGGCGGCGCCTGGCGCTGGCGCCGGCGCGAGATCAAGAATCTCGAGATCGGCGGCCTCGGCATCTTCCTCGGGTTAGGTTTGGCCAATCTGATTGCGCCGCAATGGACCGGCACGCAAGCAGCTTCGCTGTCATTCGCGGGTCTCGGCCTGGTCTGCCTTGTGACAGTGGCTTTACGAAAGCCCTGGACCGCCGATTATTCCCGTGCAGCGTTCGTCGAAGCGGCCGAAAGCCCGATTTTCCAAGCGGTCAACATGGCGCTTTCGGCCCTGTGGGGGGTGCTGTTCCTGTTGCTCGCACTGGCGCGCACACTGCAAGCGGGCGTGCTGCTGTCGACCGCGATTGTCGTGATCGGCGCCTTGATCTCGATTTTCGGACCGAAGCTCATGGCGCGGGCCGCGATCAAGCGGCGTCTTGCGGCGCTGGAAACCTATCGCTGGCCGGCGCCCAAACTCGGCGGCGCTGGCGCCGGCGCCGGTGTCGACGTGGCGATTGTCGGTGCCGGCATCGGCGGACTGACAGCGGCGGCGCTCTTGGCCGATGCCGGTCTCAAGGTGGTCGTTGCCGAGCACCATGTCTTGCCGGGTGGATTCTGCCACACCTTCGTACGCAAGGCGCGCCACCTCGGCAAATCGTGCCTCTATCGCTTCGATGCCGGCCCGCACGATTTTTCCGGTATATGGCCCGGCGGCCCCGTCACGTCGGTGCTGCAGCGGCTCGGCGTCGCCGAACGGCTCGAATGGCGACGCCTCGATCACACCTATCGCCTGCCGGGCTTCGCCGTCGACGTGCCGCGTGACTGGCGCGACTACGTCGGCGAGCTCGGCCGCCTGTTTCCCGCCGACGCGGCCGGTTTTGCGGCGCTGTTTGCGGATATCCGCGCCATCTATGACGGCATGTATGCGACCGGCCGCGACAATGGCGGCATCCCCGGGCTGCCAACGAGGGTCGACGCCATGCTGGATTTTCCGCGCCAGCACCCGCTTACCTTTCGCTGGCTCGACACGCCGTTCGACGATCTGGTGGCGCGGCATATTCAAGATCCGCAGGCGCGCCGCGCGCTGACCATGCTCTCTGGCTATATCGGCGACGGATCCGAGGTGCTGACCTGCGGCCGGATGATGCCGCTGTTCGGCTACTACTTTCACGGCGGTTATTATCCGGCCGGCGGCTCCGGCCGGCTCGCCGACGTGCTGGTTGAAGCCATCGAGGAACGTGGCGGCGAGGTGCGGCTCAAGAGCCCTGTCATCAGCATCGCGGTCGAGCACCACCGCGCTGCCGGCATTGTGCTCGGCGACGGGACGCGCATTTCCGCTAAGGCGGTTGTAACCAACGCCGACATGAAGCGCACGTTCCTGGAGCTCGTCGAGGCGCGGCACCTGCCCGAAGATTTCCGCAGCCGCGTTGCCGCGGCGGAGCCGGCGAACTCCGCCTTCATGGTCCACCTCGGCATCGACTTCGTCCCTGACATCAAGCCGGCGGTGCATGTATCGGGCGAGCCCGATCTTGGTATCGAGACCCTGTCGCTGGTCGATCCAACCGCCGCGCCGGCGGGCCACGCGACCATCGGATTGATTACGCTTTTGCCTTATGCGGAAGCCCGGCGCTGGTTTGCCGGAGAAGGCGCCGACGATTGGCGGGAGTGGCGCCGGTCGCCCGATTACCAGGAGCGCAAGACAGCGTTCGGTGACCGCTTAATCGCTGCGGCAGAGAAGGTCATTCCCGGCCTGTCGAAGCACATCGTCTATCGCGCCGATGCGAGCCCGGTCACCTACGCGCGCTACGACCGCACCAGCGCCGGATCGATCTACGGCATGTCGCAGTATGGGCGGCTGCAAGGGGCGAAGAGCCCGCTGCCTGGACTCGTTGTTGCCGGCAGTGCGACCCACGGCGCCGGCGTCGAAGCAGCGGTGATTTCCGGCGCGTGTGCCGCAAACGCCCTTGTTCCGGGCCTGCTGGCGCGGCCGGCGGCGACGACACCGCGCAACCTGCCGCGCGCCACGCTGCCGGTGGCCGCAGCGGAGTGACGGCGGCCAGATAGGCAAGCGTCGCGCGCTACGGCCGTCCAACGCATTGAAGGTGACAGCGGCCGGAGTGTTTACAGTCTGCGCTCCGCCTGCGAGGCTTGTCCATCGAAGGCTGCAGTTCGGAGCTCTATTCAAACCCTGCTGCGAACACCGAGAGACGCGGGCCATGCGATTTTCATCACTGACATTCAAGAGCATCACGGCCCGGCCGGTTGTGCTCAAACTGAAACGGCCGGTTGTCGCGCGCATTGCCACGATCACCGACTGGCCGCTTATTCTGATCGACCTTCACACCGAGGAAGGCGTCGTCGGCCGGAGCTATCTCGAACCTTACGCTGTCAAAACAATGAAGTATTTGATACCGGCGCTTCATGATTTCGGCGAAATGCTCAAGGGCCGAAAGGTGGCGCCGCTCGAATTGTACGAAGCCGCACGCCGGTCGCTGCATTTTGTCGGCTATCAGGGCCTGTCCATGATTGCCGTCTCCGGGTTGGACATGGCCGCTTGGGACGCATTGGCCAAGGCGGCGGGCATGCCGCTTTGCGTTCTGCTCGGCGGTTCGGTCGGTCCGGTGAAAGCCTACAACAGCAACGGACTGTGGCTGCAGGAGCCGGAGGCGGTGGCCGCGGAAGCGATC
>Ga0181523_10004354_pt1 | contig 12266 bp, 10 predicted proteins | sample PEATcosm2014_Bin_43_FD_119752 | JGI IMG/M metagenome (GOLD analysis project Ga0181523, IMG submission 119752) | Peatland microbial communities from MTU Mesocosm Facility, Houghton, MI, USA - PEATcosm2014_Bin05_30_metaG | ecosystem: Environmental > Terrestrial > Soil > Wetlands > Peat | place... | reverse complement strand
CAAAACCGCCACGATCTGTTCTTCCGTGTGAGCTTTCCTTGGCATCGTCCCTTCTCCTCTCCAGGACTGTTCTGCCTAAGATAACTCTAGTTTCCTTTGGTACAGTTTTTGGGTTTTGGGTCACCCACACCCCTAAAATCACCAAGGCGTGCGCGACACGCACGCCATATTTCCCCCAACATAATGAAGGATAGCGAATGCGTCTGAGACACTTGGCCCTCTGAAAACTCGAACGAACGGTGAAGAACTGAGTAGTCGATGTCTGCGCCTCCGCTTGTGATTTGATCCTTGTGGAACGTGCGGGAAGTAGTCCAGTCCCACCGTCAGGAGATTGGTACTGAGAAATGGGATGAGCAGATCTCTCAGAGATCGGAGAGAGACTGTTCCCACCTCTGGCACCGCGGTGCTGATCTGGTCAGATCGCACACCGGTTTTGTTGTCGCTTTCCTTTACTCTTGGCCTAGAATGGGCGTGACACGCGGGCGCAGAGGGACATCTTTCGCATGACCAGCCGGGTGCCGGGCCAAAACTTAGCAATCGGCATCAGTCTGGGCCACTACCGTATCGCCGAGAAGATCGGCGCCGGCGGCATGGGAGAAGTGTATCGCGCCCATGACGAGCACCTGGCCAGGGACGTCGCCATCAAGGTTCTTCCTGTCGGCACGCTGAGCGATCCATCTGCGCGCAAGCACTTTCGCAAAGAAGCGCTGGCTCTCTCCAAGCTGAACCATCCCGGCATCGCGACCATTTATGACTTCGACACGCAAGATGGGGTGGACTTTCTGGTGATGGAATACATCCCCGGGATCACGCTGAGCGAAAAACTGGCCGGGCGGCCGTTGACTGAAAAGGAGGTTATCGCGCTGGGAACCCAACTGGCGGAAGGATTGGCGGCGGCGCATGCCGAAGGGGTGGTGCATCGCGACCTGAAGCCGGGGAACCTGCGCGTGACGGGAGACGGCCGGCTGAAGATACTGGACTTTGGGCTGGCAAAGCTGGCGCTTCCGGTCGCGCCAGGCGCAGACACAGAGAGTGTTGCCGATTCGCAGGCGACGGCCGGAACTCTGCCCTACATGGCGCCGGAGCAGTTGCTGGGCGAGGAGGTAGACGCTCGGACTGATATTCACGCGGCCGGTGCAGTACTGTACGAGATGGCAACTGGCAAGCGGCCCTTCGGCAAGCTAGACCAAGCACAGCTGATTACCGCGATCCTGCGGCAGGTGCCGGTGCCGCCCGGGCAGCTCAACTCCCAGATGCCGGCGGAGTTGGAACGGCTCATCGGCAAATGCCTGGAAAAAGACCCGGAGAACCGCTACCAGTCGGCGAAGGAACTGGCAGTGGACTTGCGGCGGCTGGGCGCGCCGAGCACGGTCACGGCTTCCTGGGGAGTAGTCAAGAAGCCCCGGTCAAGAGCGGCTAGGAAGGTCCTGCTGGGCCTGACCGGAGGGCTGGCGCTTACAGCTGTGCTGGCGCTAACGGCGGTGCTGCTCGGGTCCAACCTGAATCGATGGCGAGAGCGGCTGTTTGGAGTAGACGCTGGAGCGCGGATTCACTCGCTGGCAGTGTTGCCGCTGGTAAACCTCTCGCGCGATCCGGAGCAGGAGTACTTCGCCGACGGCATGACTGAGGAACTGATCACGGACCTGTCGAAAATCGGCTCGCTGAAGGTGATATCGCGGACGTCGGTGATGCAATACAAGGACGCGAAGAAGCCACTGCCCCAGATTGGACGCGAACTGGGAGTGGAAGGGGTGATCGAAGGCTCGGTGCAGCGGGTCGGCGACCGGATACGGATTTCGGCGCAGTTGATTTACGCGCCGAGCGACACCCACCTGTGGGCGGAAAGCTATGATCGCGACCTGCACGACGTGCTGAAGTTGCAGGGAGAGGTTGCGCAGGTGATCGCGAATGAGGTTAACGCCAAGGTGACACCCCAGGAGCAGGCCCGCTTGGCGGGCAACCGGCCCATCGACCCGGGGGCACACCAGGCCTACCTCCAGGGCCGATACTATTGGAATAAGCGAACGGAAGAAGGCATCCGGAAAGCGATCGGCTATTTTCAGCAGGCGATCGACAAGGACCCGAATTACGCTCTAGCCTATACCGGGTTGGCGGACTCGTACCTGGTACTGGGCGTATACAGCAGCGCGGCGTGGCAGGAGACCTATCGGCAGGCAGAAACTGCGGCCACGAAAGCGCTGGAGATTGACGACAACCTGGCCGAGGCTCATGCCGCGCTGGCGGTAACCAGGGCCGGCGAGCGCTGGGACCTGGGGGGCGCATTGACAGAGTTTGCGCGTGCCATCCAGTTGGACCCCAACTATGCGACCGGCCATCAATGGTACGCCGAATATTTGATTTGCTTGGGCAACTCCGACAAAGCGATTGCCGAGATTCGGCGGGCGCAGGAACTGGACCCACTCTCGCTGGTGATCAATTCGAGTTACGGGTACATCCTGTTCGAAGCGCGCCGTTATGATGACGCGATGGTGCAAGCCCGGAAGACGCTGGAAATGGATGCGAACTTCTATCTCGGTCATCAGCTTCTGGCCGACGTGTACGAACAGCGGGCCGTGTTCGAGGAAGCCATCGCCGAGCATCAGAAGGCAGCGACGCTGGCGGGCGAGACCGCCGAAGAGGCTGCGCGTCGAGCACTGCTGCTCAAGAGCGCATACGAAACGAACGGCGCAAAAGGTTACTGGCAAGAACGGTTGCAACTGGCGATGAAGGATGCGAAGCAATCGAAAGATCTTCCTTACACTCTGACAGATTCATCTCCATATCAGCTTGCCATCCTGAATGCGCGGACGGGACAGAATGAAGCGGCGATGGGTCTCCTTCAAAAGGCCTTCGATGAACGCGATTACGGTCTTTACTTGTTGAAGACCTCGCCGGCATTGGATGGGCTGCGCTCCGACCCGCGCGTGGTAAGTTTGATGTTCCGAATTGGCGTCACACCAAGCCGATAACCGGGGAAACGAGAAACTACATGGCGCTAAGAGGTCCTGGCAAAGGTCCCAAGGGTCCTAAAAAACCCGCTCCCAAAAAGCAGGGAACACCGAAAACGAAGAAGAAGTAGGAGAAATTTTCACATCCTCCGCCGGTGTCCGTGCTCGCTGGCGGCACGGGGGATGGAGGAGTGTGCGCGGGCCAGTCCTGGCTGCTGTTATTCCAGCCCTTGCGCGGAGAGCAGACTGCTGGCCAGCCAGGCAAGCTTAGTGCGGCTCACCGCGGAACTGGTGGCGGAGAGCGCGCGCTGCGATCGTGCGAGGTAACGGCGGGCGATGCGGGTGCATTGCGCGATGGCCCCGACGTTCTGAATGACGTGTGCGGCGCGGCGCAGCTCCGAGGCGGTCGGTTTGCCACCGGTCAGGATATGCTTCAGGAAGTTGCGCTCGTCGCCGCGGCTCAAGCGGAGGGCAAGCAGGATGGGCAACTTGAGCCGGGCATTCTTGAGGTCAGCGGCGAAGCTCTTACCTGTTTCCCGGGGATTGCCAATCACGTCGACAATGTCGTCGGTAATGAACAACGCCATTCCGTAGTTGTAGCCGTAGGCAGCAAGTGCCCGAACCTCGGGCTCCGGTTTGTCTGCTAACAGCGCACCGCAGCGGGCGAGATTCGACATAAAATATCCGACTCCCAAGCCAATGACGCGGTAGTACTCAGAAAGGGCAAGGCTGGTCCTCGCACTATAGTAAAGATCCAAATACTGGCAAAGGTAAAGATCGCGCAGCATTTCATTCAGGATTTTCATCACCAGACTGGGATGCTTGAATCGGCCACCTTCCAGCTCAGAGCCAAATGTTCTGAACGCAATCGACTGCATGAGTTCAGTGGCGATGATAGCGTAACTGACGTTGTATTGCCGGTGGAAGGCCGGGCGTCCGTAACGCAGAGTGCCGCCATCAAGAATGTCGTCTGTTATGACAGTGGATGATTGCAGCAGATGAACGGCGGCAGCTAGGTTTTTGATCCCTGCGCCATCCTTCTCCGTCCTACAGGATGCGTAGCAGAACAAGAATGGGTAATCCGAGGGCGCATGCCGGTGCAGGGCATAAAGCATCATTCGGCGCAGGTGGAGGTCGCGTGGGCTGAGGTTATCAAGAACCAGCTTTCTGGAGAGAGACTCAACTTCCCGGAATTGAGCGCGAAAGCTTAGCTCGCAATTGTCCAAAAACGACCTCGATCTCAATGAATGGGACTACCGCCACCTAGCATGAAAATGTGTTGTGTAGTGGTCCGCGACGGCAATAGGCTTGATTGTAATTGAGACATCCGATATCCAGCAGACTTCCTCTCCGGTGAAGGACGAACGCCGCTGGATGAGGCCCTACTGCAGACGGGAAAGATCGCGGAAACTAACTTCCCGGTTCGCCCGATAGCCCCGAAACGGCTTCAGCAAACGATCGAGATGCTTCGCTCACGCGAGTAGGGCGCTAACCGGTTCCGCAAGCAACCAGAGCCCTCACTGAATCGCATTTCCGTAAGTCGGCACGCCCTGCTGCACCAGAAAAAGCAGCGCCTGCCCGCGCGACGACCAGTCGCTTTGCGGATACTTCGAAATTAACTGCTCGGCCAGCGCCATCGCCGCGCTCTTCGCTTGCTCGGACTTCTTGGACTGGTCTTCGGTCTTATAAATCTCGATCAGCGCGGCGCGGCGACTAGCCGCGTTATACAGCGCCTCGGGAGCGGCTGGAGATTCAGGGTGTTCTTTTACGTACTTCTCATAAAGATCGGCTTCCTTGTCGGGGCACTTCGAAGCGCCCTGCCAGTCGCCGCAAAGTTTGTTGTCGATCAGATGGAACGCGGCCAGCTGCGCCCACTTTGTGTCCGGAAATTTTTTCATCACCTGCCGCATCGCCTGCTCGTCAATGCCCTCACGCAGGTTGGGATCCTTCTCGCGCGCCGACGGGCGGGACATCGCGTCTGCTTTGTCGATCTGCCATCGAATGTCGGCGGCACGGTAAAGGGCTTCGCCGGCCAGGGGAGCGGTCGGAAAAAGATCGTAAACACGGCGATACAGACGCAAAGCGTCCTGGGCCGCACCGCGCCGTCCATGGCGACGGCTCGCTTCATCTTCAGAATCTACCGCTGCGCCGAACAGAATGCGGTCACCATTCGTCGTCGATGCCCAGACAATGCCATTGTCGAGCACCCAGCCGCTGATGGTCTTGCCTTCGTCTTCCTCTAAAACAAATGCCGGGTCGGCAGCGTGCGACGAGCCAAGCAGAGCTTCCACGTGCAGCCACTTGGGGCTTTTGTCGAGCAAGATCAGCTCCCGACCACGCTCCACATCTCCCAGTTTGTTCGAGCTGGTGTCAGGAGACAGATAAAGAATCGCCTCGCGGACCAGCGTGCCCCGCTCGGCGGCCAGCAGGAGCGAGTTGCACAGTGAGATGAGGGTGGTCAGGAACAGAATCTTCGCAATTGGTCTCACGGTCGTCTTCGTCTCCGGTTCAAAGGTGGCATGTAAATATTAAGATGCGCGGCGAGCCGCGGCTAACAAAAATTCTCCGAGTATGAGCCTAACCCATGCCGATAAGTGAGGCTAGGATGGCGCTTCCGGCGGTAATTTACCGTTTCTGTCCGGTGCTTTCCCTGGTTTTTCAGGCGATCGTTTCCGCAAGTTTTTTCGTCTTGACAGCATCCCGCCCTGCAGACAAACTAAAGTCTCTGGACTGAAGATTAGTCCTGAGACAGTAACTCCTCCCCGTAATATCCCTCACCAGGTTCCGGCCGCCGAAAGGCTCCTGGCCTGCGTTCTGAAGTGCGGTCTGTAATGCGAGCGGTACGATCCATCTCCTATTCCAAACGAGGAACCCGATTTATGAAGTTGCTTTCTGTGGTCGTTCCCACTACGTTGCTCGTGTTAACGAGCCTCGCTCCGGCTCAAATCAGGCCGGTCAGCGGGAAGGTTGTCATTCCTGATTCGAGCATAGAAAAGTCCGGCGACTTAGGAAAACGCGCTCACACCAATATCCAATTGTTCATGCCCACCAGGCCCATGCAGAATGCGCAACCCTTGGGCCCTCCGTATTCCGGCTATGCGTATGAGACGCCCGCATCCCTCGGTTGCGTCTACAACCTGGTCAAAGTGGTTGCCGGATGCGACCCGAACACGGTGACGGCAAATCCCACGGGCGGCGCCAAAATGATCGCCATCGTGGATGCTTACGACGCGCCCAATGCGGCGTCCGACCTCTCCGCCTTTTCGACTCAATTCGGGCTGCCCGCTGCCAACTTCGAAGTAGTCTACGCCAGCGGTTCCAGACCGGGGTACGACGCGGGTTGGGAGATTGAAGAATCGCTCGACGTTCAGTGGTCGCATGCCATGGCTCCCGATGCCCAGATTGTTCTGGTCGAGGCCGCCTCCAGCAGCCTGAGCGATCTGTTGGCTGCGGAAGATGTGGCCAGCAAAATGGTCAACGCGGCCGGCGGTGGGGAAGTGTCCAATAGTTGGGGAACGAGCGAGTTCTCTGGCGAGACCTCGTATGACTCTAACTTCGTCAAAGCGAATGTCGTATTCTTCGCCTCTTCCGGAGACAGTCCGGGGACGATCTGGCCCGGCACATCTCCCAACGTAGTTTCGGCGGGAGGAACAACCGTGCGCCGTAATCCGTCCACTGCCAAGTTCCTGTCCGAGTATCCATGGGAGGACGCCGGCGGCGGCGTAAGCTCGCAGGAGGCGCGTCCCAGCTACCAGAGCGGAATCGCTTCCATCGTGGGCAATGCCCGTGGTGTTCCTGACCTGGCCTTCGATTCCAATCCCATCACCGGTGTTTGGGTGTACGTCTCCGACCAGGGCGGATGGTACATCGTGGGCGGGACCAGCGTGGCCTCGCCGTCGCTGGCCGGAATCATCAACTCCGCCGGCAGCTTCGAGAGCTCGACCGATGCGGAACTGACCACCATCTACGGCAACCTCGGCGTAGCCACCGACTTCCGCGACGTCACCGCCGGCTACTGTGGGCCGTACGCGGGTTACTCCGGCGTCAAAGGATGGGATTTCTGCACCGGCGTAGGAGTCGACAAAGGCAAGACGGGCAAGTAATCCTTAGTTGCGAAAACGGGCCTACTCGAAACGGGTAGGCCTTTTTTCTTTATGGAGAACGATGTTTCGGCTGTCGCCGCCGCGCTGCCTGAGTCCAAAGCGTCAGGCATGCATCTACGTAGGCATGGCTAGCAAAACGGAATTCACCATGGCCGAGGCCACTGCAGTTCTCGCCCGCACTCCCGCTGCCCTGAATGCGCTGTTACGGGGGTTGCCCAGCATCTGGGTGCGTCGCAACGAAGGTCGCAGCAATGAAGGAAAAGAATCCTGGAGCGCGTACGACATCGTAGGCCACCTGATTGTCGGCGAGCGCACCGACTGGATGCCGCGGGTGCGGATCATCCTGGAGAACGGGGAAGCGCGGCCGTTTGATCCCTTCGATCGTTTTGCGCAGTCGAAAAAGAATCAAGATAAGTCTCTCGATCAGCTGCTGGAGGAATTCGCGCGCCTGCGAAGCGAGAATCTGTTTGCGCTGCAGGCGCTGAATTTACAGCGCGAAGACTTGACCCGGCGCGGTCGCCATCCAGCGCTCGGAGTAGTCACACTATCGCAACTTCTGGCCACCTGGGCCGTTCACGACCTCACTCATCTGCATCAACTGTCCCGCGTGATGGCCCACCAATATCGTGACGCAGTCGGTCCGTGGAGCGCCTATCTGGGCGTGCTGCACTGTTCCGGTCATAGCGCTCCGTAAGCGATCTTGCATTTTGATCGCGGGACGCAGCGCACGTTTTACACAGTCTTGCCGCCCTCCAGTGCTCGAAGGCTTCCCCGCAGCTTCTGGTTTGCGGTTGACAAGCACGCAGCCGCTGCTGTAGACCGTTGTGTCTCTTCCACGCCATACTTCTGTGTGGAGATCGCCATGCCCGCCGACCACAACTCGCAGCGCGCCAAGGGTCAGGCATGATGGCGGCCGCGCAGCAGATCAGCATTCGCGACCTCAAAAGCATCGACGACCTCAGCCAGTTGAGAGCGGTGGAGAAGGAAGTCTGGGGCATGGCCGACGATGACACCGTTCCACTGACCCTGGCCATAGCCTGTAAAGCCGCGGGCAACATTTTCGTCGGCGCCTTCGACAAAAACAAAGACAAAGAAAAGCTGGTTGGCTTCGCCTTCGCATTCCTCGGCCGCGAGCACGGACAAAGCACAGTTCACTCGCATTTGCTGGCCGTGCTCGATGCGTATCGGCATCTGGATCTCGGCGCACGATTGAAGCAAGCACAGCGCGAGCGCACTCTGGCGATGGGCGTGCATGAGATGACGTGGACCTACGACCCGCTGCAAAGTAGAAACGCCCACTTCAATTTTTCCAAGCTAGGCGTGGTTTCCGATACTTATAAGACCGATTTCTACGGGCCGCAAACCTCCAGCGTGCTGCATCGGAACGGGACCGACCGCCTGTGGGTGCGCTGGCTACTGAATTCGCGGCGCGTCCGCGACCGCCTCGCCGGCAAGTGTGCGAATGCACGCCTGGAAGCGCTCGATGCCATGAGATTGCTGGCCCCGCTCGTGCGCTTCGATCCCAGCGGCAAACCTGGTCGCGCCGATCTGGCGGAATCACTGGCCCGCCAGCGCGTAAGCATTGAAATCCCCGGCGACATTCTGGAGGTCGAGCGCACCGACATGGAATTAGCCCGAGAGTGGCGCGACGCCACCCGGTGGGCCTTCCGCGAAGCTCTGAAAGCCGGATTCTTTGTCGCCGAATTCTGCCGTTCAATTCGCGGACAGCAGGGTCCGGGAGCCTATCTGCTGCAGCGTGGAACCGTGAGCGATTTTATCCCCGAGCAATAGAAGTGTAGAGACGGGGCTTGCCCCGGAGACGCGGCAAGCCGCAGCTCTGCGCAAGGTGCAGTTGGGAATTAGCGCGAGCCGATCGATTGGCGCTGTTCGCGCATCTGTTGCAGGAAGGTTTCGACTGGCACCTGAAAATTGTGCCGGAACAGCCCGACCAGTGGGTCTTTGTTTTCGGAGGCTTCGGCCCGGATCGAATCGTCGGCAGACCGTTCCAGTCCCTCGGGTTCAACCTGGATCTCGGGATTGTTTCCCTTGGCGAGCAGAGCCGTTATCAAGTGCTTCGCGTGATCGCGCTGCTCGGCCGTTTTCTGCAGGAACTCCACCCCCATTCCGAATTCCGGGTGCGCCACCAACACGAATGCTTTGGCGCGCACGCCGTCGGTCGCGTTCATCGAAAGCGCGACACGCGTTCCTCTTGGGAAGGGCGAGTTGGTGGTGAGATAGCAGCCCGCAGGGCTGTGGTCGGTTACCTTGCAAATCACGGGTGGGTCATCCGGTTCGGACTCGGAAAGCTGGCTGCTTAACCACTGGCTGAGAATACGGCGCTGTTGATCGGTAGCGTCCTTAAAGCGTACCCCAGCATGCTTGTCGTTGCTTTCCCACGCCAACTCTCCATCGATTTCAAGGCCCTGTCCCGTGCCCGGCAGTTCCAGCGAGAAGCGAAGGGGGTTCTCTTTGGGAACCCGGCCGGAAAACTGAATCGCCATGCCCCCTTCGCAGACGTCAAGGGTCGTGGCTTTATACCGGCTATCCCCGAAACACTCGACCGGAACCTGCACCGCAACCCGCATCTGCAAACGCCGTTCCCGCTTCATCAGCGCTCGAACCGCACGAAAGCTGGCTTTTGCGCGCTCCACCGCAAACGGTTTGTGGAGGACGAAATGGGCTCCCATTTCGAACCCTCCCTTCATTCCCACCGAAGAGTCCACCAGCAGAATTGCGAGCGCTCGCTTGTTGACCGGGGCCGCTTTGGCTCCCCGCATCACGGTGCCAGCCTCTTCCAGGTTCGTCACATCCACGATGATGCCTTCGAAGCGCTGGCGCGTTATCCGGCGGATAGCATCGTCGACAGTAGCGCAATGTTCGACGTCGATTTCCAGGTCGCCGAGGACACGGCGCAGAATGCGCACCGTCTTTTCGTCAGAGCTCAGGAGTAAAGTCTTTAAGTTCATGCCTTAATTCACGTTTCAGGTCAGTTCCCTGCGTCCTCGACGGCTTTGTCGAGGCAGATGCTGGTGAATGGTTTCAGTGAGGATGATCGTCGGCGCTCCCTCAGACGATCGCATTACACCCCCTGTTCGCACTGTAAGTCTATGAGATTCCGGGGTCAACGGCCCGACGGGGTATCCCGGTTACTGTGGTCACTTTCCTTGTTCTTTATCCGAGCTTTTTCCCAGCCGCCGGCGACGAGCGGGCCAGCACTTAACCAGCTAGGTTCCTCCAACGGCCATGCACCGTCCCCGTGTGCTCGGGGAAAACTGCAAGTCCCTGTGCCCAAAGGGGATACGCCAAAGGCCACGAGGCAGTCAACTTTTCTATTGACTTACATAGAGAAACCTATTATTATCAATAGCTTCCACGGAGGTCGAGGGGCTGGGATCTGCACCATCGCTTTTCCTTTTTTTGGGCGAATCCCCAAGGCCCTTGGTGGAATCAAAGCAAATAGCCGACCTTTTAGATCGTAGAAGGTCTTATTCTATAAGAGGGTACATTCTTCATGGCAAAGCGACGCGGAAACCCCAACTGGGGCAAGCCCGAGCCCATCGGACCGGTCATCCCCACTGTCACCGAATTCGAGCAGGTTGTGCACGAGTATAAGCTCTCCCCCGACCAGTATCTGCGGTCCACGCGGCTGCGGGAGTGGGCTCGCCGGAACAAGAATTCCAAGTACATCCCCGAGCCTTTGCTGGAAGCTTGGGGTTTTGAAATCGAATCCACCCTTTAATCGCTAGGGAACTGGATTTATTGAGGAGGGCTGCCTGAGGCAGCCCTTTTCCATTTTGCTGGCTGTTGGCGAGGAGGCCAACTCCGGATATGCTGGCAGGCATGAAGTTTGGGGGCTCCGAACTCGTCGGCCTGATCGTGGCGATAAGCTTCGCTGCCGGGCTCAATGTCTACGCCACCGTCGCTACCCTCGGATTGCTCGCGCACGCCGGCGTGCTCGATCTGCCCTCCGGACTGCATCTGCTCGCCAGTTGGTGGGTGATTGGCGCGTCCGCCGCCCTTTTCGCCATCGAATTCTTCGCCGATAAGATCCCGGCCTTCGATTTGTTCTGGAATGCCCTCCACACCTTTGTCCGAGTCCCCATCGCGGCCCTGATCGCCTACGGTGCGACCTCCCAGCTTTCGTCGGAAAAGCAGTTGCTGGCCGCGCTCGCCGGTGGCGCGATTGCCCTAGCCGCGCATGGAGGTAAGACCGCGGCGCGCGTAGCCGTGACCCCCTCCCCGGAACCGGTTTCAAATTTCGCGCTCAGCGCGGGAGAAGACACGCTCGCCGTGTTTCTGACCTGGCTCGCCACGCAACACCCAATCGCCGCAGCCTTGATCGTAGCCGTGCTTCTGGCCGTGATCGCCGTCGTGATGAGGTGGGTATTCCGCGCGATGACGCGGGCTATGAAGAACCTGTTTTCTGGCGCGGATCCCGAAGGACGACTGACTTCTCACATACACCATCTAACCTCTGAGCAATCTCCATGACTCCGAATGCACCCTTCACCAACGTCCCCAACGCGATCGAGGAGATTCGCGCCGGCCGCATGATCATCGTGGTCGACGACGAGGATCGCGAGAACGAAGGCGACCTGACCCTGGCCGCGGAAAAAGTCACTCCCGAAGCCATCAACTTCATGGCCAAGTACGGACGCGGCCTGGTCTGTCTGGCCATGACCGAAGAGCGACTCGAGCACCTGCGCATCGGCCCCATGACCAGCGAGAACACCTCGCAATACGGAACCGCCTTCTGCGAGGCCATCGACGCCCGCGAAGGTGTAACCACGGGCATCTCGGCCCATGATCGAGCCCACACGATCAAAGTGGCAATCGATCCCGCGACGCGCCCGTCCGATCTGGCGCGCCCCGGCCACATGTTCCCGCTGCGAGCGCGCAAAGGCGGAGTCCTGGTGCGCGCCGGCCAAACCGAAGCCTCCGTGGATCTGGCCCGGCTAGCCGGCATGGTCCCCGCCGGAATCATCTGCGAAATCATGAAAGACGATGGCACCATGGCCCGCGTGCCCGACCTGATCGAGTTCTGCCGCATCCATGAAATGAAAATGCTCACGGTGGCGGAGTTGATCCGCTACCGCATGCAGCACGAGCGCTATGTACATCGTGTGGGCGAAGCCATGGTCGAAACCAGGCACGGAGAATTCCGCCTCATCGCCTACGAGAGCGAAGTGGACGGTGGCGGATCCCACATGGCGCT
>Ga0181523_10004352_pt1 | contig 12267 bp, 11 predicted proteins | sample PEATcosm2014_Bin_43_FD_119752 | JGI IMG/M metagenome (GOLD analysis project Ga0181523, IMG submission 119752) | Peatland microbial communities from MTU Mesocosm Facility, Houghton, MI, USA - PEATcosm2014_Bin05_30_metaG | ecosystem: Environmental > Terrestrial > Soil > Wetlands > Peat | place... | reverse complement strand
TGTAGCGACGGTGACGTCGGCGGCAGCGTCCACGTGATGCTTGAGCATGCGTTCGTAATTCATTTTGTAGATGTGATCGCCGGAGAGGATGATCACGTACTTGGGCTGCTCGGAGCCGATGGAGTAGATGTTCTGATAGACGGCGTCGGCCGTCCCCATGTACCAGTTTTCGCTAACCCGCTTCATGGGAGGCAGGATTTCGATGAACTCGCCGATTTCACGGCCAAAAATGTTCCAGCCTTCGCGGATCTGACGATTCAACGAGAGCGCCTTGTATTGGGTGAGGATGAAGACGCGGCGCAGGCCGGAGTTGACGCAGTTGGAGAGCGTGATGTCGATGATGCGGTAGATGCCGCCGAAGGTTACAGCCGGTTTAGCGCGGTCGCGGGTGAGCGGATACAGGCGTTCGCCTGCGCCTCCGGCGAGCAAGATTCCGAGCGTATCTTTCATCGGCACACCGTCATCGGCACACCGTATTGATGCAGCGTGTAACGCAAACGCTGCCCCGGGCCAACGCGAAATACTAGCACAGGGAGTCAGCGATAAGAGAACTGTCTCAGTTTGCAGAGAGTTGTGTGGTGGCGGGGCTTCGCCCCGTACCGGCGGGGCAAAGCCCCGCCACCACACACGCCCTGACAGTTAGCAGTGCACGATCTTTTCGCTCTTGATGCCGCGCGTGGCGTTGCGCGAATCCACCACCAGTTTCGCGTCGTTGACGATCTTCTTGTAGTCGTAGTCGGAGTGGTCGGTAACGATGAGTACGCAGTCGTACTGGCCGAGATTGTCGAGCGAAGAGCACTTCATCTGCAGGTCGTACTTGCGGCCGCGGCCGACGAAGGGGAAGTACGGGTCGTTGTAGCTGACCATGGCGCCTTCTTTTTGCAGCAGCTCGATAATGGTGAGAGCGGGCGACTCGCGCAGGTCGTCAATATCTTTTTTGTAGGCAACGCCCAGAACCAGGATCTTCGACCCGTTGATGGGTTTTTTCTGCTGGTTGAGAGCGGAGATCGTGGAAGCGATCACATTGTAGGGCATGGCCACGTTGATTTCGCCGGCCAGTTCGATGAAACGCGTGCGGAAATCAAACTCTTTCGCTTTCCATGAAAGATAGAACGGGTCGACCGGAATGCAGTGTCCGCCGAGACCTGGCCCGGGATAAAAGGGATGGAAGCCGAAAGGCTTGGTGGCGGCGGCGTCGATGATCTCCCAGATGTTGAGGTCCATGCGCAGGCAGAGCATCTTGAGTTCGTTGACCAGGGCGATGTTGACGCAGCGATAAATATTTTCCAGCAACTTGGTCATCTCCGCGGCCGCAGGCGAGGAGACGGGAACGGTGCGGCGGAAGATGGAGCCGTAGAGTACGGCAGCGATTTCGCTGGCCTGGGGATCGAGTCCGCCAATCACTTTTGGAATATCGTGACGAGCGACCTGGGTGTTGCCAGGGTCCTCGCGCTCGGGCGAAAACGCGACCCAGATATCATGGTCGCCGGCTGCGCCCTTGCGAGAGGCTTTCAGACCGGTCTTGTTTTCCTTTTCGAGAATCGGAATGAGGACTTCTTCGGTCGTGCCCGGGTACGTGGTGCTCTCGAGGACGACGATCTGGCCGGCGCGCAGATAGGGCGCGACGGCGTGAGCGGTGTTTGTGATGTAGCTGAGATCGGGCTCGTGATACTCGTTGAGCGGCGTGGGGACACAGATGATGATCGCATCCATGGCGGTGATCTGCGAATAGTCAGCCGTGGCTTTGAAGCCCCTGGATTTGGCGGCTGCGATCTCCTCGGGCGTGATGCGGAAAATGTAGGTGCCGCCGCTGGCTAGGGTGTCGATTTTTCGCTGATCGATGTCGAATCCGGTGACGGGAAATTTCTGCTCGCTGTAGAGCAGGGCCAGCGGCAATCCGACATAGCCGAGGCCGATGATTCCGACCCGAGCCCGCCGGGCATCGATGCGGCTTTTCAGGTCAGTGAAGAGGGAAGAAGCGGTGATCTGAGTATTCATATTCGCGAAGTAATTCTAGCATTGCAGGTCACGCCTGATCCTCGAAAACTGCGGTTGTCATGCCATTTGCACACGATTGTGATCGGGCGATTGCGATCTGGATTACTCCGGTAACCGAATTCCGGCGCCGCAATGGTTTCCTTAGTAATATGCGGGTGGATTAACATGCGTCTTACATGCGATTCTTGCGGCTTCTCATTGTGTTCCTGATCTTTCTTGCGCTGGCGAGCCAAGCGGCGCGCTTTCTGGTGGTGAACGACCCGGAGAAATCCGACGCCATCGTGGTGCTGGCGGGGGAGACCAACGTCCGTCCAGCCCAGGCTTTGGAACTTTTGCACCAGGGATTAGCGCCGCATGTGTTTCTGGATGTTCATGACGATCTGATTTACGATCAGCAATTGTCCGAGATTGCGCAGAAATACGTGAACGGCCTTGGGGAAGCAAACCGCGTTACGGTGTGTCCGATTGTTGGCTTTTCTACCTTTGTCGAGGTCACCGAAGTAAGCCGATGCTTGCAGTCGGTAGGCGCGCATCGGGTGCTGATCGTGACCTCAGAATTTCACACCCGCCGTGCCTTGATGATCTTCCGCCATCGCCTGCCGCAATATCAGTTCAGCACGGCGACGGCCCGCAATCCCGCGCAATTTGGCGAAGCCTGGTGGACGAACCGCGAATGGGCGAAAGTCACTCTTGACGAGTGGTTGAAGATTATTTGGTTTGAAGCGGTCGACAGGTGGCGGTAGATCAGTTCTCAGTTGTCGGTTTGCAGTTAAATCCGCGCCTGCAAGATTGACGCCGCAGGTCCGGGTTTACTGACAACTGACAACCAAGTACTGGCAACTTTTTCCAGGGTGCGATAGTTTGGAAGCTGGAGGTTTCATGGCGCAAGTCACGATTACGGTGCGCGCGAATGGTCCTTTGCGCATAGACGATCCCAACGGCGTGGTTGAAATGGTGGATGCTGAGGGTAACAAATACGATCTGACGGGGAAGACCGCGTTTTCCCTCTGCCGTTGCGGCGCTTCCGCCAACCGGCCTTTCTGCGACGGCAGTCACAAGATCGCCTTCCAGGCCCCTGATTCGACGATCAAGATCTCGTAGTGCCGGGAGTCTCCGGAGACGCGGCAAGCCGCGCCTCTACGGGAGATCGAATTCTCTTCCAAGTGTCCGCGAACTGGCGTCATCAGAGTCCCTAGTGTCTAACTGGAAACGGGGCGGCGAAATTCCGTGCCCGGGGCTTTCTTGTGATCTAGCATAGTCGGGTAGACGGCTGCCGGATTTACGGGCGCTTGTTTGCAAATCGTCGCCGTTTCTGAAATCTTTTTCGAAATCTGGATCTCGAGTCGAGGTTCTCAGGCCGAAGAACTGTTTGGCTGCTAACTATATGGGCTCTCCGGAAAAAACGCGGCACGCCATTCGCCGCAGCACGCGGCTGCCGCTGGAAGTTCCGGTGCGGGTGACCAGTCTCGACGCCGCCCAGCCCTTTTCCGAGCAGTGCAATACGACGCTGGTGAACGCGCACGGATGCGGGGTGATCGTTTCACGCGTGCTAGCGCACGGCGTTCAGGTCAGGCTGGAAATCGTTTCGGCAAAACGGCATACCACGGCGCGAGTTTCGGAGGTGGTGCCACTGGGCGGCGATCCCGAGACCTGGCTGGTCGGTCTGGAACTCGATGTTCCTGGCAACTTCTGGGGAATCGAGTATGCACCTTCGGATTGGCGGGTCGAGGAGGTTCTGTCGTCTTCCGCAAAACCGGCCGCGGAAGAGGAACAGCACGCGGGCCAGGAGCGGAACGCGACGCCGAAGGGGGTTCGTGCGCCGCGCTGGCGACTGACTGACATCAGTGCGGGAGCCTGCTACCTGGAGACGGCCGAGCCTTTTCCCGCCGATACTCCGGTGTTGCTGAGTATTCGGGCGATGAACACGGAGTGCTTGCTCGACGGAGTGGTACGCGTGTCGCATGGGCAAACGGGAATGGGAGTGGAGTTCACGGGAACACCAGCGCACGAACGGCGGACACGAGTGGGGGAGCTGATTGGCCGACTGACGAGCGGTCGCGAGGTTCCGAGAATCTTCGTGGGGAAAAAAGAGGGCCAAGCCGCTGCGGTGAAGCGTGCGCCCGAAGCGTCGCAGGATGACGGATCGACCGACCCACTCGTGGGGCTTGTTCGCGAGGGGCCGTCGCTGACCCCGGAGCAGTTTCTGAACGATTTGCGAGCGCAACGGCTCGGTAAGCGCCGCGATCCGCGGATTGATCTGGCGCTGCCGGTGCTGCTTACAGGGACAGACAGCAGCGGTCGCCCGCTGGATCAAAGAGTGATCACGATCAATATTAGCCGGCGGGGGGCGCTGTTGGATGGCATCCACGGGTTGCTGAGGCCGGGCGACAAGATTTCTCTCGCCCGCGGTCATAGGAAGGAAGAGTTTCGCGTGGCGTGGGTCGGAGGAGATAACACGCCTGCGGCAGGTCAGATCGGAGTGGCCGCGGTCGATCCGAATACTTCGTTTTGGAGTGAGGTACTGGAAGCAACGGCGAAGTCAGGGTTGGAGACGGCCAGCGTGCGCGGGAGTTCCGGCGGGACGCGGCAGTAGCGAACGGTAGAGGGATAAGTAGTGGTGATACACTGCCTCGCCGGAGGGTTTGTGTCAGAGGAATCTGTGTCAACGGGACGCGACCGAGCACTGGGAATGGACGCGAGAATCACGCGCCGGGATTTTCTGAATGGACTTGCGCTCGCGGCGGGAGCGGCTGTCTTGCCGTCGATAGTGCCGCCTGAAATGTGGGCCGCGGTTGCCGCCGATCTGGAAGCGCAGGACGTTCCCGGTTACTATCCTCCGGGCAAGACCGGCCTGCGCGGAAGTCACGCCGGGTCATTCGAAACCATGCACAAAGTCCGCGACGTCGCCTTTTGGGAGGACGCTCCCAAGGCCGTAGACACGGGCGAAACTTACGATCTGGCGATCGTGGGCGGAGGCATCAGCGGGCTTGCCGCAGCGCACTATTTCCGCAAAGCCGCAGGCGGCCAGGCGCGCGTTCTGATTCTCGAGAACCACGACGACTTTGGTGGACATGCCAAGCGCAACGAATTTCGCACGGGCGGTCGCACAATTTTGGGATTCGGCGGCACGTATTCCATCGAAAGCCCGTCGCCTTATAGCGCCATCGCAAAGGGCCTGATCGAAGAGCTCGGTATTGATGTGCCTTCGTATCACAAGTATGTCAAGAAGGATCTCTACCGTTCGTTGGGTCTGAAGTCGCGGATTTTTTTCGACAAGGAAACGTTTGGGGTCGACAAACTGGTCGCAAACCCGGCGCATTCCGGAGCAGATGAGAGCGGCCTCACCGACGAGAGAGGCGAAGCGGACCTGCGAGACTTTCTGCAAGAAGCTCCGCTCTCGGCGAAAGCCAAGGAAGATTTCCAGCGGCTGCTCACCGAGGCGAAAGATTATTTTCCCGGTTTCAGCTCCGACGAAAAGAAAGCGCGCCTGGCTCGCATAAGCTATGCGGAATACCTGACCGATACGATCGGCGTGAGCGATGAAATCGTGAAGTTGTTCCAGGCTTATCCGCATCCACTGTTTGGGTTGGGTATAGACGCGGTCGCGGCACAAGACGCCTGGGGGCTGGAAATGCCGGGATTCAGCGGCCTCAAACTCGATCCCACGCCGGGCAAGGGGATGAACCGCGACGCCGTTCGCAGCGGCGAAGCGGAGAAATACTTTTTTCATTTTCCCGACGGCAACGCTTCGATCGCGCGGCTGCTGGTGCGGAAGCTGATTCCGGCGGCAATTCCGGGGAGCTCCGCCACCGACGTGGTGCTGGCGAAGGCCGATTACTCGAAGCTCGACGAGCCGTCCTCTTCGACGCGCATCCGGCTGAACAGCACCGTGGTCAAGGTGAATCACCGGGGCGATCCGGCGTCGGCGAAAGAGGTGGATGTCACTTACTTTACCGAGAACAAGCTAAAGACAGTACGTGCCGCGCATTGCATTCTTGCGTGCTGGCATGTGGTGATTCCATACATCGCGCAGGAATTGCCGGACGCGCAAAAGGAAGCGCTGGCTTCGGCGCAGAAAGTCCCGCTGCTTTATAACAATGTTCTGGTGCGCAATTGGAGCGCCTTCCAGAAGCTGGGCGCGCGGGGAATTTACGCGCCTGGCATGTACCACACCAGCGTGAACCTGGATCTTCCGGTCAGCATCGGCGGCTATGAATGCACGAAAAGTCCCGACGAGCCGATCGTGGTGCACATGATGAAGGCGGCCTGTGAGCCGGGACGTCCGGCACGCGAGCAGCACAAACTGGGGCGCATCCAGCTCTACACCACGATGTTCGAAGCTTACGAGCGCAATATTCGCGAGCAACTGGCACGAATGCTGGGTCCGGGCGGATTCGAGCCGGCGCGCGACATCCTGGAGATCACGGTCAACCGCTGGCCCCACGGCTACGCCTATGAATATAATTCTCTGGCCGATCCGTTCTGGCTCGAAGGCGGCGAAACGCCTTGCCAAGTGGCACGCAGACCGTTTGGGCGGATGGCGATCGCGAACTCGGACGCGGGCGCATACGCTTATACCGACTGCGCCATCGATCACGCACACCGCGCCGTGCAGGAGTTGAAGAGGTAGTTCGAAGGTTATGGCGGAGGGATCGACTGCGCGGCGGGAGCCGCGGCGCTCAAAGCGGACAGCTGTAAAGTCGCAGCCTAAGGCGGATCGTCCGTTTGCTCCGGGTTACGGCATTGTCGGTCCGGAAGACGGCAAGGGCCTGCTTCCGTGGGCATGGGTTGCCGGAAAGATGAACCGCTGCCGGACATTCTGGCTGGCCACGATTCATGTGGGTCTTGACACAAATCACGGTCGTCCGCATGTGATGCCGGTTTGGGGAGTGTGGGTCGACGACGCTTTCTTCTTTTCGACCGGACGGAAATCCCGCAAGGGGCAAAATCTGGTTGCGAATCCCGCGTGCACGGTCACGAACGACGACGCGGAGGAAGCGGTGATCGTTGAGGGACTCGCGACCCAAGTTGAGGATGCTGCGGAGTTGGAGCGCATCGCGGTCGCCTACAAGAAGAAATACAAGATGGACCCGCGAAGCATGGACGAACCGATTTTCGTGGTGCGTCCGAGGACGGTGTTTGGATTCATCGAGAAGAGTTTTCCGAAATCGGCGACGAGATGGAAATTGTGACGCGCAGGGTAATCCCCGCACACACGCTTAGCGTCGCAAATTTCGCGCCGACAGATGGGCTCCGGTCAGCAGCAGCATGCCTGACAGGAACGCCCAGAACATCAGGCTGACCGAGATGGCAAATGGTCCGTACACTTCCGCGAAATTCAGCCGGGGCAGGGCGTAGATATAAGCGTACTTCAATACTTCGGAAAGCAATCCCATGAGGATCGCCGCTGGCAGGACTCCTTGCGAGGGCACCTTGCCGTTTGGCAACAGCCAGTAGACGAGGAAGAAGATCGCGATGCTGGCCAGGATGGAGAAGGTCTTCATGGTCAGAAAGTCCACCAGGGTCACATACCAGGCGCCATAGCCGTGCAGTGCGCTCTTCACCATGGCTACGTTTCCGGCGGTCAAGCCTACCGAGAGCAGGGCGAGCGATCCGCAGGCAAAGACCAGGCCGAGCGACATCAACTGATTTCCTAGGTAAGAGCGGTTGTTGCGAAATCCCCAGACGCGGTTCAGCGCGACTTCGAGCGGCAGAAAAATTCCGGTGGAAGTGATCAGCAGCATGGCCAGCGAGAACACTTGTGCTCGATGGTGTTCACCGACCAGCGCATTCAGGTTCCGGATCACGAATTCCTGTCCGGTGGGAAGCGAATCGCGCAAGAGATTCTCGAGTACGGTGTACATCACCGGCGAACGAAAGACGTAGCGAATCAGCGTCATCAGCAAGAGCAGGAACGGGAAGAATGACAAAATGGCGTTGGCGGCAACGGAGAAGGCAAAGGTGTGCACTTCGGTCCGGAGCAGGTAACGCGCGGTGGAGCGCACGAGGCCGTCGACTGGGGCCGCGCGATATTCATCAGTCGCGCCCGTTTTGTCGGAAAGCTCGATGGGAGTGAGCGAGGACACTGGTTTCTCAAATATTATCAAATACTTACGGCTTTCCGTCGAAGTCGGCGGCTGCGGCGCCAGGCGGCGCGCCTGATTGAGTCTGGGTCATGTTCGTTTTCAGCAACTTAGCTCTTGCCAACTGGAATCTTCCTGCTATTATCTGGTGCTTCGTCAGCCGGACACGGTTGGCGAATAAGCAGGATTGACGTTGCTGTGTCAGCGGTCCGATATCGCGCCTTCGTTTTCGCGGCTCCACAATATTTTGTCGCGGGCAACCGTCCGACGGAATACAGGGGAGCCGTTTCTGTTGATGCGGCATCAACCTTGCGCGGCGACGTCAGCAGGATTCTTACCGTCTTTGAGGGGGAGCTCTGGTAGCGGATGTCCGGTAGCGGGTGATCCGGTAACGGGTGTCTGGTAAGCCAGGGCAAACAGACAAGCGGCGGAAGAATAATTCTTAGCGATGAGTCGAAAGGAGTTTCTTTGTGAGAGAGAAGGGTACTGTGAAGTGGTTCAACGGGGCGAAAGGATATGGATTTATCCAGCGCTCCACGGGCGAGGATGTGTTCGTGCATTTCTCGGCCATCCAGGAGAACGGTTACCGCTCGCTGAACGAGGGTGAGACCGTCGAGTTCGATCTGCTCAAAGGTCCGAAGGGCTTCCAGGCGGGCAACGTCGTGCGCGCGGCATAAAATTTCTCCCAACCAGTTCGCAAACCCTCTCGATGTGTGGAGAGGGTTTTTTATTTTGCTTCTGGCTTGACTTCATTTTGCGTGTTTACTGTTAGGGTATTACGTAGTGGTTTATGCCCCCCCAAATTATACGCAAAAGTATTGAATTGAAAGGACTTACTTGTAAGGTATTCCGGGATATGGACTTAAGCTCGATTTTCGGCCCAAATTCCCGTTTTTGCGGCGGTTTTTGGGGAGGATTCCGCTTCCCCACGTTGGGTTCGCTCACGGGCTCTGTTTATCAAAGAGTATTGGCTGCGGCGGCTTTGCCGGGCAGAAGTCATTGTCACATCGGGCGAGTGGCGGGCTGTGATGGCTGCGCCGGATGAATGTGATGAAAAATCCCAGTGCCTCCTCGGTGAGCGGCGGTGCTGCAAAACGCGAATCCGCACGATGTGGAGCCGCGCGGCCCGTTGGTGCGATCAGTTTGCTACCCTCCCTTCGCAAAGTGCGCGAAGGATGGGGCACCCTCCAGCTTGAGTAGTGCCAGCGAGATCAAGAGCGCGAGCCCGCTCTCGTAGAATAGGAAGTCAAAGTCCCCGCCCTGTCGCGGAAGGCGCAACAAGGACGCATCCTCTGGGATTGAGATCAGTGAAAGGGCGGCCCGGCCCCCGCAATTAAGACAATGCAATTATCGCAGCGGTGAACCGCACCCAAGATCCAGGCGAAAAGCCGCTTGGGATTATTTTTCTACCGTCTTCACATCCAGGCTCTTCCACAGATACCAGCACGCGATCGAGCGATAGGGCGACCATGGTTTTGCGATCTTCTGCATCACGGCGGGCTTGGGCCATTTGCGTTTCTTGTAGTGCTTCTTGATGGCGGCCTGCACGCCGTAGTCTCCGGTGGGGAGAATATCCGGTCGGCGCAGGGTGAACATCAGGAACATGTGCGCCGTCCAGACGCCGACGCCTTTGACTTGGGTGAGATGCGCGATTACTTCCTCTTCGGGCAATTCCGGCAGGCGTTCGAATTTCAGCAGGCCGGCCTTGGTCTTCTCGGCTAGATCACGGAGATATGCGGTCTTCTGGCGCGACAAGCCTACGCCGCGCATTTCGGCATCGGTCAGTTCGACGATGCCTTGCGGCGTCAGCGGATCGCCGGCCAGGGCGGTGAAGCGATCAAAGATGGTCGCGGCGGCTTTGCCGTTCAACTGCTGATAGAGGATCGACTCGGCCAACGAGTGGAAAGTAGGCTCGCCAAACTGCATGCGGAACGGGCCTATGCGCTCGATGATCGCGGCCATCACGGGGTCGGATTGTTTCAGGTGGTTGATCGCTTTTTTCATCGCGGTCGCTCCTCCGACGTTTCGTTTTCGCGCGAAAGCAGGCTATCCAGGGGCGGGAAAGAAGTTTAGCATAGGGCGAACAAATGGAGAAATAAAAGATCGGGGCGGTTCGGGGTGGTGCGCAGTAGGGAGCCTAGCGAGCCGTGCCGCTGCCGGCAAAAAGCAGGTCCTTCGCTCAGGATGACAATTTTTGTGATGACGATCAGCTGAGGCGCTACGCTGAGCCACTATCAAGATCCGATCACTCGATCTTTACGAGGGAAAATGGAAGTGGACGTCGTGCCTTGAGGCGACTGGCGTGCCGTCGAGCGTGGCTGGCTGGTAATGCCAGCGGCGGAGAGTGGCTTCAATCTTCTCGTCGATGCCGTGGCCGATTGACTGCACAATTTTGGTTTCGACGACGGTGCCCTGGGAGTCGATCGTGACTTCAATCACCACATCGCCCACCAAGTCACGAGGAAGCTCGGCGCGGTCCACGGGAGGATCGGGATACACGGTTGGGTAGGCGACGTGGACTTCATGGCCGGTAATCGGGCCGTCAATCATGGTGCCTAGCGGAGATCCGGCGTGAGAGTTGTGATCGCTGGCTTCGGCGTTGGCATTGCCAATGATCTGCTGAGGCTCAGGCTTGGGCGGCTGGGATTTCGGAAGTGGATGAGGATGCTTCTTGCTGGCCCGCGTGAATAGCAGCTTGGCCGCGTCTGGAGGTGCGTCGTTGTTCGCGCCTGGTGGAAAGTAAATCAGTTTGTAGGTGTGGGCGCCGTCTCCATAGGCTAGCCAGGTGGGGGTTAGGTCGACTACGCCGGGCTTATGGAATACGATCGTGGCCAGGAGGGCTAAGTGCGCGGCTACCGACAGTCCTACTGCGCGATGGCGGCGGAATCCTGAACTCGCAGGCTGGAGGCCGGTGAACACGTCACTTCCAAGTTTACTGGATTGACGTGCAAAAGCGAGAAAAGGTTTCGGGAAACGGACGTTACCGCCAAGGCGATGGGCGGCCGGAGGGCTAAAGCCGGCATTTGCTCGGGGCTCTGATTGGCACGGCTAAAGAGGCTGCGGAAAAAGTGAATTTTGCTGTTTCAGCCCCTAAGAGGGGCTTCTGATTTCCAAGGACTTACGGTATCGCCAAAGCGATACCCTGGTAGGAAGCCGGACTTTTTTCGCAAGCGGTGAAGCCATGCCCTTGCCAAGGGTTCGGCCGTGGCTTATTTGCCAGCTTGTTGTTCGGCTATGTCGCCGATCACGGGCAGCTTGAACATCTGGCCCTGGTAGGCCTTGAGCACGAGAATCAGCGTGATCACGAATCCGGCCAGACTGACGAGCGGCCACATCACGACCGTCGCCCATCCGAGGAATGGGATGTGCGCAATGATTGACAGGCCGATCCAAAGCACCGTCCAGGCGGCTGCAAAGAAGAGGCATTGAAAGGCATGGAAGCGGATGAAGCGCTTCTTGTTGAATGGTTCCAGCACCAGAAAAATAATCGCCGGAATGATGGTCACGTAGGCTAGCGCGCCGGCCACGTTATCGGTGAGCCCGGCGGCCGCGGGTGCGACCACAACCGCGCTTTGACCAGCGCCACCAGCGCACTTCTGACAGGTTGCTCCATCCGCAATTTGCGCTCCACAGGTTGGACAAAAGGCCACGGGGCCTCCTTTGAGATGACAGGCACGTTATCAGAACGCTCGCCGGGGTGCAATGGCGGTGTGGCAGGCATTTTGGGCGTTCACATTCTTTGTTTCTACGTTCCATGCCGGGCGATCGAGCCGATTAAAATATCTGATCGATGCATAACTATTTACCGTCTCTTCGATATCGCGGCTCTCTGGTATATTTCCCGGATTCCCCCGAGCAGTTTTGGGCCGAATTTCCGGTTCGCGCCCGGTGGGTGAAACGGGAGCCTCGTCAACTTTATGGGCCGCATCACAGTTCTTTTTCTCCGGCGGTTGTGGATGCCCGTGCTCGTGTTCGGCGGTTTCTGCCTGATCTGTGTCGCGGTGTATATGAGGCTGGAGGGGCTCCGCGCGATTGACGCGGTTTTCTGGATCTTCCATCCGCACGCGATCGATTACCGCTCGGTCCGCACGGCTACTAAATTGTTTTCGATTTTCGTATTCGCGGGAGTATTCGCTTTTCAGGTGTGGATCGCGGAGCGGGTACTGGTCACGATCTTTAACCGGCA
>Ga0181523_10004350_pt1 | contig 12271 bp, 14 predicted proteins | sample PEATcosm2014_Bin_43_FD_119752 | JGI IMG/M metagenome (GOLD analysis project Ga0181523, IMG submission 119752) | Peatland microbial communities from MTU Mesocosm Facility, Houghton, MI, USA - PEATcosm2014_Bin05_30_metaG | ecosystem: Environmental > Terrestrial > Soil > Wetlands > Peat | place... | reverse complement strand
GGTCAGCAGTTACGCCATACTGGACATCAAGAGTCCCTGCAGCCTATGAGCGAGAGGGCTTTATCAACTCACCGAGATCAGGTTCTCCACAACGAGACAATATGATTTTGCGCACCGCATCGCGCAACTGCACAACTGCCTCGAAATCCGTGCCCGACGGCATAACCGGCTGCCCAATCTCGACGGTGACCGCACCGCGCCGGGGAAACCATTGATCGCTGCGCAGTATCGATCGGGTTCCGCGGAGGACGCCCGGCAGGACAGGAAGGTTGGCCTCAGCCGCCGTCTTGAACGCCCCGAGATAGAACTCGGAAAGGCCTGCCCTTCGGGTGAAGGTGCCCTCCGGGAAGAAGACCAGGATGCGGCCTTTATGCGCAAGAGCGATCAACTCCTCCGCATCTGCCAGACTGCCGGACACGTCATAGCGCTCGACGAATGGTATTTCGAGACGCCGCAGGAGTGGGCCTGCGATAAATTGCGTGGACAATTCTCTCTTCGCAACGATCGCTGGCTCACCCGGGAGAACCGCAGCGAGGATAAGGGAATCCACATAACTGGAATGATTGAACACAAGCATCGCGCCTCGGCTTGGAATACGGTCGATGCCGCTCGTCGAGAGCTGGACTCCCATCGTTGAAAGTGCCCTGCGTCCAATCCACCGGAGAGCGGACCAACGCCAGGCGAGGCGAGGCAGGATGAGCACGACGAGCGATCCCAATAGGAATGCGCCGGCAACCACCGTCCACCACCAAGCTGCGTATATGGTTTCGCGCGACATTCGCGCCAAGCGCCTAATCTGGGGGCCAACGCCGGACAGCGCCAAGCGAAGAAGCTGCCACCTTAGGGCTCGTTGTTGCGGACCGATATGGCCGCTCTCGTAAATCTCCTTGGCCGCGCTGCGGCGGATCTTGCCGCTCGAGGTCTTCGGCACCGTTCGCGGCGGCGCGAGGATGATTTCATCGGGCGGCGTTCCCGCGATGTCGGTCGTGATCTCGTGCGCGCGCGCCTGCAGCTCCGCGCGCACCGCCGGGTCGGTCTCCCGAGTCTCAGCGAGGACAACGAGGCGCTCGGTGCCAGAGCTTTGATCGGTCACGCCAAATACCGCGACCGCGCCCTTGCGAATTCCAGCGATCTCAGCCACGCCCTCCTCTATTTCCTGTGGGTAGAGGTGACGACCGGCGCGAATGATGATGTCTTTGATGCGACCGGTGATGTAAACGTCGCCTCCCGCCATATAAGCACGGTCAGCACTGTCGAGCCAACCATCGTGAAAAAGTTCGCGTGTCTTGGTTTCGTTGCGGAAATAGCCACGCGTTGTCGAAGGTCCACGGAACTCGAGCCTTCCTTCCCGTCGTTCGCCGAGTTCGTAACCCGCCTCGTCGACGATGCGAATTTCGTGGTTGGGTAGCGGCTGGCCGCACGCTACAATTTCGAGTGGCCTAGAGTCTTCGGAGCTTGCCGGCTCGGCCAACCCTTCGGTGCTCAGCCGATTGCGGTTGACCTGGTCGATAAGAGGCGGGCGGCCAAGCGGCGGAAATGCGAGTCCCACTGAGCTTTCGGCAAGACCATAAACCGGCGCCATGGCGCACGCGGGGAAACCATAGCGACCAAATCGATCGACGAACCGGCGCAACGTCTGGGCGCTCACTGGTTCTGCGCCATTCGGAACCATGCGCAATGAGCTAAGGTCCAGTCCCTCAAGGTCAGCATCGGCAATCTTGTTCAGGCATAGCTCGAACCCGAAATTGGGAGACGCGGAAAAGGTGGCGCGAAAGCGGTGAATCGTCCATAGCCAACTTTCGGGCCGCACGAGGAAACTCAATGGCGACATGACATAAAGCGCCGCGGCAAAGTGCAGACATCCCAGCCACGCGCCTATCAGACCCATGTCGTGATAAAGCGGCAGCCAACTGACGAAGACATCGGCCGAGCTCGCGTCCATGACTGCGCCCATCGCTCGAATGTTGGCAAGCAGGTTGGCGTGACTGAGCACCACGCCTTTCGGATCGCCAGTGCTGCCGGATGTATACTGAATAAGCGCGACCGAATTAGGATCATTAATAAGAGGCAGATCGACCAGTGGCGGGGAAGCCTCCAGGTCCCCAACGCTCACGATAGCGGTTAAGCTCTCGACTTGCGGGCGAAGCAGTGCGGCGAGCCGCCGCCCCTCCGGCATTGTTATCAGCATGCAACTGCCGGCATTACGCAGAATGCCGGTCTGGCGGCGTAGATGATCCTCGAGTTGCGACAGCCGCATGGGCGGATAGATCGGCACTGGAATGGCGCCGGCGCAAAGGATGCCGAAGAATGCGATGAAAAAGTCGATGCTGGTCGGCAGCATCAAGGCAACGCGATCCGCGGGCGCGATGTCGCGCCCGATCAAGCCGCGTGCGACGTTGTGTGCTCTGGCTGCGAGTTCGGCGTAAGTCAGTGCGTCAAGAACCGTCGCCTCGTCCTGTAGCACAGTGAGGTGCAAACGGTTGGGATGTTGCGCTGCATGCCACTCAAGAACCTCGACCAGAGTTTGCGCCTGGTTTGCGGCCGGCACGGCCGGCAGGGCAGAAACCGGCGGCGATTCTAGCGCCGTCCGCTGCCGCCTAGGTCCGGCTTGTTCCAGGGCTTGCTGAAGGTCACGGACGGTTTCCGCCTCGCCAATGGTCTGGGCAGGCAGGCGGACGCGAAACGCGCGCTCTGTCCGTAGGATCAGCTCGGTTCGGCCCAGGCTATCGATCCCGAGATCGCGCTCGATCCGGCTTGACGGTACGATGTCGATGAATCTGACGCGTTGCGGATGCAGCTCGCGCACGAGCTGCCCGATGACCTCAATCAGGTCACGCTCGCGTATCTCCCGCTCGGTTACCGCGGCGAGAGAATTTGTTTGACTAGGCCGCTCCGGCATAAAAAGATGATAAAAGCATTGAGGAACTCAGGCATTGACCTGAATTAAGCTTTTGAGCGTAACTGACTCATAACTGAAAACGCGAGGAAAAAGATATCTTCCAGCATCGTTCCCGCCGTAGTGGCCGGTGTGGAGCAATTGTGATGGACGTTGACATGACCGCGCGATACCAGCCTCCGGTTGCCACCGAGGGCGGCATTATCGGCTGGCGCGAAGCGGGCGCCTTGTGGAGGCTGTTTTGCGAGCGTGTCCGGCGCAGTACGCCTGATGGGAGGTTGATGCTATCCCGGCCGACGCGTCTATTAACGGACTCGGATCAATTTCCAACCACTCATGATCCATCACGCTCAGATCAAGCTTGTTTATCCACATCGAAGCAAAATGGCAATTCCCAATAAAGCGATTGATGTGAATCATAGCCCTCGAACATTGAAGAGATTATCAGCAATGCCCCTGCGAGCATTCCGCAGGGCAGGCCGGACAGCGGGTGCGAGATTACGCCATCTTAACGCGGCTATGACCAGATCGAAAGAGGTCCGCCATGAAAGTAAAAAAAATGATGCACGAAGGCGTTGAATGGGTTTCTCCGGACACAACCGTCACGGCCCTAGCAAAAAAAATGCAGCAGTCTGACATCGGAGCCATTCCCGTCGGTGAAGACGATCGGCTCATTGGTATGGTGACCGACCGCGACATCACGGTCCGTGGCGTCGTGAGCGGGAAGGATCTCGCTAAGCTCACCGCCAGGGACGTCATGACTGCCGGCGTGATCTATTGCCGAGACACCGAAACAGTGGATGAGGCGGCGCGGATAATGGAAAGCAAGCAGGTGAGACGGTTGCCCGTCATCGATGCGAACAAGAGAATGGTTGGGATGATCAGCCTCGGCGATGTTTCGCATGCGGCCTCGAAGAAAATAGCGGCAGAGGTCACGAAGGCTGTCTCGGCCCATCACGCCTGACCAAAAAAGCTCCTGGCCAAGGGTCAATCGTGACCTATGTTTCATACGTATCCTGAAAACCAGAAAAACTCCGACTTGGAGCCAGTCAATGGCATGGGGGGTTATCCGAAAGCGTTCAAAGGACTTTGCGGGCGCCAACCTTCAGGATTACGAAACTTCGGTCTTGGCTTTCTCATGATCGCAAGAACAAGCGCTGCTTGGGGGGTTGCCGCAGGGCGGTCTTAATATCGCTCATGAGGCGGTTGATCGGCGTGTATCGGCCGGGCGCGGCGGAAAGCTCGCGCTACGCTGGATCGGCCGCGACGATCGGGTTCAAGACTCCTCCTACGCTTATCTCGAGGCTGCGGCCAATCGATTCGCCAATGTCCTGGGGCGGGGGGCGTAGGGAAAGGCGAGCGGGTCTTCTCGCTGCTTGGCCGGACGCCGGAGCTTTACATCGCCGCTCTCGGCACGCTCAAGAACGGCAGCGTGTTCTCGCCGCTGTTCTCGGCCCTCGGACCGGAGCCGATCAAGGCGCGCATGACGATCGGCGTCGCCAAGGCCCTTATCGTTTCGATCATCAATTATGCCGCCGCACGGCGTTCGGCCGAGCCAATCTCGACGGCCCCAACCGAGAGCGCCGTCCATAGGCTGCTGCATCGGCGGATGACGGCAAAACAACAAATGCGCTGGCTGCCGAGAGGGGCGCACTTCACGCTCAAGGTTCGGACCGCCGTGATGAACGGCACATTCGAACGTGACCACATCGCTCTCGCTCAAACGACGCGCTGCCTGCGACGTCGTGCGGCGTAGTGCCCCCAAGTTTGGGACGGTCGCTGTTGCGCTTCAAGAACAAGCGCGGCGTCGCGATCGAGCGCAGCGCCGGCTTCCAGCAATTCGACCGCGTCGTGGGCGGCGCGGTGATGCGCCAGCGTCTTCGCCGCGGTCGTCCTGGCGCTTTTAAGGAGGTCGGCGTCCATCTGGTCCTGAAGGGCGACGCTTTGTCGCGCGCGACGGCGCCGCTCCCGCCATTCGACGGGATTGGCGATCGCGTGCCGCAGCACCGAGATCGCAGCCTCACCATAGCCAGGGAAGATGCCGAGGGTGACCTCCGCCAAGCCAACCTTCGCGGCCAGACATGACGCGATAGTCGGCGGAAAGGGCGACTCGAAGCCGCCGCTATGATCGCGGCGCCGCCCGCGACGAAGGCGGCCGATATCTTCCGGCTCGGGGAGCTTCCCTTCACCGACAATGATTTCTCGACGAAGACCATCGCGCGGCACAAGCGCGCCGGCTACCTTATGACAAAGCGCGCAATTGAAGCCGGATAGGGATTGAGTTCCGTCATTCGCGTCGCCGGGCAGGGGGCAAAGAGCGTTGCGCCCGTCGCAGTCCGTAACCGTCGTTCCGCAGATTACGCTTTGATGGAAGTGGGGTTCGATTGCCCTGGCGGCAGTGAAACGCCTGGCGCTGCCTCTCTATCCTGTTCGCGGATGAAGCGGCGCACGCGCGGGAGGATGGTCGAGCGCCAGATTGCGCCATGGAAGAGACCGAAATGGCCGACCCCGGATTGCACATAGTTTTCGCGCCTAAGCTTGGGGACATTGATGCAGAGATCATGCGCGACATGCGTCTGGCCCGGCCCCGAGATGTCGTCGTGCTGGCCTTCGACCGTAAATAGCGCTGTGCGCCTGATCGCGGCGGGCTCGATCCTCTCGCCCTGCCAGGCCAGACAACCGCGCGGAAAGTCAAATCGTTGAAAGACGCTCACGACCGTCTCCAGAAAAAATTCGGCGGGCAGGTCCATCACGGAGAAAAAGAGGTTTGGGAATGGGCAATCGCCCGGATCTTCGCCGTCGTCGTTCATGAACTTGCCGAAGAGCTCGCCGCCTGTCAGGAGATGATGCATCAGATAGGCGAGCAGCTCCGCTTTCCGAAGGTTCGCCGGAAAAACAAGTCACCCCTTGCCGGCATCGGACGGCGCGACTGCTATGCAGCATCGCTCGAGCCAGGCGATGGATTGATTCATCGTTGCGAGATCGCCGCGCGTCGGGCTGATGCGTGGATCGATCTTGCCGCCGAATAGCGTCAGCGATCGAGGTGCGGCCGTTTCATCCATCGCGGCGATCGCCACCGCCGCGATCGCCGGCAGGGCCGATTGGCAGACGCCGATCAGGTGAAGATCCTTGCCGAGAAAGCGCAAGAAAATCCATGAGATAGCCGATATTCTCGCCAATGCCGAAACGCCCCCGCGGACAACGCAACCTGCGACGCGTCCTCCCATTCCACGAGGTGAAGATCATGATCTTGCGCGAGAGCGACGATCATGTCGTAGAGCAAGATGGCGCGATGGCCAGATAAAGGGGCGATCAAGAGAACGCGCGGGCGATGACAGCTTTCTTCTCTCTCGAAGCGAACGAGCCGCCCAAATGGCTTCGCCATCGGGATCCGCGCTCGCAAGGGTCGAATCCGATTGTTGATCTCCGGACCCGCAATGCCGAAGAACTGCGTCGTCACGTCTGCGCCCGGTGGCCATTCCGCCGTCATCGTGAGCCTTAATGTGAGGCCGGTTTTTGTCTTTGAGGCGCCGATCGCCTCCCGGCGATCGGCAGCATCAGTTTGAAATTTGGCGCCCTTGACACCCCGCTCGCGCTGGCGCCTCGCTTCGCATATGCTTAGCGGAAAGAATGGGAGTAAATAAATGCCTGTCTCTGCCGGCGGTAACCCGTTTGACGAAGGCATGGACGCTTTCGGTCGCGGCATAGAACGAACTGCGTGTCCTTATCCAGAAGACAGCGACGAACGTGAGGAGTGGCTTGAGGGATGGGATCAGGCAAAGCACCACGCGGAGGAAGGGACAATCTCTAATGCCTAGAGGCCCTAAGGGCGAAAAGCGCCCCGCCGACGTGATCGGCGCGGCCATCATGATCGCCAAGATTGCGACCATGGACGTGACCGACGAACCCAAAAAGCGCGGCCCCTAAAAAAAGAAATTTCAAACTGAGACACCACCCAGCGATCGCCGGCCTTGACATAGAACCGCTTCACGGCGGCCCAGGCGATCCGGTGCGCATGTTTCCTCCTGGCGCGGATCTCCGGCATGCGCGGCGAAGGCATGGTTGAAGGCGGCTCGGTGGATGTCCTGTGCGTGCTCGGGCAGATGCTCGCGGACGGACAGGGGGAAACACGGAATTGGCGGGTTAAGTACGGCATGGGTCTTCCGAAACAGCGAGGCAAGCCGTCGTACTTGTCGTACTCACAGATGACCGGTTTCAAAATCCGCGCAGGACTGCCCGAATAGCGAAAGCGCTTCCTCCAGATATTCCGAAAGCAGCGGCATCCCTAAAAGATAGGACGCGGTCCGGTTATTGTGGGCGCGTGCAGCTTCGGCGCGCAGCTCATCCCAGTTCTCGATTTCGCCATCGCCGCGCCCAAGCCACGCCAGGGCGACGAGGTCGATCTGCTCGTCCACGTTCAAAGCCCAGATCGCGCTGGCAAGCTCTGCACGCACCGGATCGTCAGAATGATCCTCAAGAATTTCGATCATGCCGTCATCGCTCGCATTGGACCCCGGGTCCGGCTCGGTCACCGCATCTTTTGCGTCGAATTGGCGCGCCTTGACGACGATGAAGCATATTTTTTCAGGGGAGATCGCCAAGTCGGGCACTGCATGCCTCCAGAAGATGGTGCGAATTGTGACTCGCAACAGCACCGGCCAACCGGCATAAGGTCCGTTTCCGGCAAGATCAGACTTAAGCGCTCTCCGCACATGGCGGATTGCGCCAGATCAAAAGCCGCGGATGTCCGAGAGGGACGCCAACCCAATCAACCATTCGTCCCCGGGAAGATCGTGGGCTGAGCAGCGAGAGACCACTGGCCGGCGCTGGAGAACTACGGAACGCCAGACCTGAAGACGAAGCTCCACTTGTTTCGAACCTCTTGATTGAGATCAAGGCTTGTGTGCTGTGCGCCGAGCAGTGTTTGTCATCAATCAGAATTCTGTCCCGGGACCGAAGGCAGGCATGGGCGATACGCAACTTGCGGTGCTCGATCATACCATTCAGCTGACGAACGTCTGGCTGAAGAAAATGATGGCGAAGCATCACTTCGAAACGCGGCATGACGCCTATGGCGCCCTACGCGCGGTCCTGCATGCTTTGCGAGATCGCCTGAGCAGGCAGTCCATTTCGGCGCTCAGCTGCCAATCCTCGTTCGCGGCGTCTACTATGAGGGCTGGCGCATCGCAGAAAAGCCTGCCAGCGACAGGCAGGTGGACGAATTCGTCCTACGCGTCGCCGCCGAGCTTCCGCCGCAGTTCCCGCGAGACGCGCTCGGCGCGACCCGGGCCGTCTTTCAGCTCCTCTGGGAGGAGCTCGATCCCGGCGAAACGGCCAAGATCATCGACACGCTGCCCGCCGCCTTAAAGGGTCTTTGGCCCATCCCGGCCCAGCGTTAGTGCTAATCCCGGAGAGGACGGCCTTGTCGCCGACCGGAATCGCCCCGCGAAAGCCTTCCCTCTTCCTGCAGATCAACACAATGGTGTGGGGTTTTGCACAATGCGCATGGGCCGACAGTGCGCGCGCCGTCATTCCCAGGTCGGCAGTCAACCGAGCCCAACCTCTACGGCGGTTTTTTTGCAACAGGCTTTCAACATGATCAACGACATCATCGTTCATCTCGATGGTTCCGCTGTCGATGCGGAGAGAATCCTCCATGCCGAACGCGTCGCGGCGTCGTTTGGCCCTCATATCTGGGGGCTTTACACCAACATCCTGCCGGAAGTACCGCTTGCGATGGCCGAAGACGAAACCGTCGCGCCCGCCGTCGCGGCCAGTCAAGAGGAGGCCCGCACGAACGGGGACCTGATCGAACAGGCGGTGACCCGTCGTTTCGAGAAGCTTGCCGCGCCTGCGGAGCTGCGCAGGTTCGACCTCTTCGCGGACGCTTTATGGAAAACGGTGGCGAGCCAGGCCCGAACCGCCGATCTCTTTGTGGAGCTGAAGCCCTATCGGTCCGATCAGCCAGACTGTTGGCCGGAAGTAATCGAGGCGCCTTGTTCGCGTCTGGACGGAGCGTCTATGTCGGTCCCGAAAGCGCAGCCCCAGCGGGGCGCGAGATCAAGACGGTTCTTGTCGCCTGGAACGACGCGCGCGAGGCGGCGCGGGCGCTCGCGGAAGCGATGCCCTTTCTCGAGAGGGCGCAGGAGGTCGTGGTCGCCATGGTGGACCGCGACAGCCCCGCGGACGTGAAAGGCGCGGAGCCTGGCGCCGACATCGCGCGTCATCTCGACCGCCATGGCGTCAAAGTCGAGCTGCGTCTGCGGACTGGGACCGCACGTCCGACGCCCTCCTCAACGAGGTCAGCCAGCTTAACGCGGACCTTGTCGTGCTCGGCGCCTACGGCCATTCCCGCTTCCGCGAATGGATTGTCGGCGGCGTCACGCGGCGTTTCCTGACCCTCTGCCCAGCGCCAATGCTGATGGCTCATTGAGAGCTTTTGCCGTGCGGGCGGCTGTCGGCCCGGGGGCAAAAAATCCTTTGTGACACGCCGGCTGCGTCGCGCCCATGATCCCACGCCGAGAGTGACATTGCATCTGTTGGAACGCCGCTTTGAGCGCGAATTGACAAACCGATCTGCCGGCGGCCTCAAAGTTATGGCTCCAATCCAGGCGTGGCCAGTATGACTGGTCGGATTGCGCCAGATCAAGGACGCGGGAGAAGATAAGGCCTTTAATTTTTTCGGCTAAATTAGGCGGTAGACTGAGATCTGGACAGAGTAGGAAAGCCTCAGTGATTGGCCACAAACACAGCAATGTTAATTTGCCGGGCCGGCGGACCGCGAGCAGCCGCGACGTCCATATCGCGCCGCTTGATCTCGCAGGCACAGTGCGGCTTCCGTCTCACGCAAATGGACTCGTGGTGTTTGCGCATGGAAGCGGCTCCAGTCGCCTGAGCCCCCGCAATTTGGAAGTGGCGGATGCATTAAATGATGCAGGTTTTGGCACGCTTTTGTTTGATCTTCTCACACCCGAAGAAGAGATTGATCGACGCAACGTGTTCGACATTTCGCTATTGGCCGAACGCCTGATCAATGCAATCCAATGGATTGACCAGGACTCTCAGCTCAAGAAATTTCCGCTCGGGCTGTTCGGCGCGAGCACGGGAGCGGCGGCGGCTCTCGTCGCGGCGGCGCGGCTTGGCGAAAGGGTCGATGCCGTCGTGTCTCGTGGCGGCCGCCCGGACCTCGCCGGCGCCGCGCTCGAATCGGTGCGCTCGCCGACGTTGCTCATCGTTGGAGGCAATGATGACGTCGTTCTCGAACTGAACCAACAGGCGCTGGCGAGACTGAAGGCGCTGAAGGCTCTGCAAATTGTGCCGGGCGCGAGCCATCTTTTTCCGGAGCCGGGCGCGCTTGAAGCGGTCATCAAGTACGCCACACAGTGGTTCTCCCGCCATCTCGGCCATCGCGCAGGTGAAATGGCTTCGAACAGCAGGAATTAGTTAGGAAATCGCCCGTAGACAGATTGATTTGTCCGCAAGGCCTTTCTCCGCCCGTCGATCAATATCGGCGACGAACCCCAAAAGAGGCGAGTCGCGACGGTGAGATCACCGGTGCTAACGTCAGATCTTCGCTTGGTTGGAAAAGCGCTTCGGCGATGGGTGGGGCCTCTTAAGTGTCTTTGCCGGCGTTCAAGTCGGTGAGCATTTCAAAAAAACAGACGGGCGACGCTCGTGCAAACCCATTAATTTGGAGGCCGCGCAGAAGCAAACGCAAATACAATGCGTTTTGAGACAAGGGAAATCCAATGCAAGTTCCGGTCGAGATCGCCTTCCAGAATTCCGAGCCCTCGGAGACCATCCGCTCAGAAATCGAAAGACAGGCCAAGCGGCTAGAAAGATTTTCGGGCCGGATCACGAGCTGCCACGTCACTGTCGTGGCGCCGCAGACCCGGCATCGGCATGGCGATCTGTTCAAGATCGATATTCGCATCGCGATGCCGGAGCATAAGGACGTCCTCGTCACCAAGACTCACGCCGATGCGCCCGAGCACGAGCATCTCATGGTCGCGATCAAGGACGCCTTCTCCGCGGCGCAGCGCCAGATTGAGGACGCCGTCCGCGAGATGCGCGGTCAGGTCAAGCCGCATGAAGCGGAGGACCATGGCCGCGTGACGAAATTCATCGCGGGGGAAGATTGCGGATTCATCGAAACCGCCGATGGCCGCGAGGTCTACTTTCACCGCAACAGCGTTCTCGACGACGCCTTCGACGCTCTGCGCATAGGGTCCGAAGTTCGCTTCGTCGAGGAGATGGGGGATAAGGGCGCACAGGCCAGCACGGTTCGCGTCATCGGCAAACATCATCTCGTTTGAGTTTAGGATCAGTCATGGCCGATCTCCTCACATCCGAAGCTCTTCGCGCCCAGGGCGCAGATGAAGCGGCCGCAATCGTACGCTCTTGTTGCGAGCCGTTGCCCGAGCCGGACGCGACGGAGGATTTCGGCAAGTTCTTCGACCGATTTGCGGATGCAAAGGTCGTCCTTCTCGGCGAGGCGACGCATGGCACGTCGCAATTCTACCGGGCCCGCGCGGCGATCACCCGGCGCCTGGTCGAAAAGCATGGGTTCAATATCGTCGCCGTCGAGGCGGATTGGCCGGACGCCGCGCGGATCGACCGTCACGTGCGCCACCACGCGCACGAACCCTCGTCCGAAGAAGCCTTCGCGCGCTTCCCGACCTGGATGTGGCGCAATGTCGAAGTCCACGATTTCGTCGAATGGCTCCGCGCACATAACGAGCCGCTGCCGGCGAAGGCGCGAACGCAGTTTCGAGGACTCGACATCTACAGCCTCGGCGCCTCGATCGCCGCCGTTCTGGCTTATCTCGATCAGGTCGATCCGGAGGAAGCCAAAGCGGCGCGCAAGCGATATGGGTGCCTGACGCCATGGCAGGATGATCCCGGCGGCTACGGACGCGCCGCGCTTCATCTCGCCAAATCCCCTTGCGAGGATGGAGTTGTTACGGAGCTGCGCGCGCTGCTTGAGAGAAGACTGGCCTATGTGCGCCACGATGGCGAAACCTTCTTCGACGCAACGCAGAACGCGCGGATCGTGCTGGCGGCCGAACATTACTATCGGCTGATGTACCGGAGCTCCAGGGATTCATGGAATCTGCGCGACCGCCACATGTTCGAGACCCTCGTGCGGCTAATCGCTGCGGGTGGCGACGGCGCCAAAGCTGTGGTCTGGGCGCATAATTCGCACATCGGCAATGCCGCAGCGACAGCCATGGGCTGGCAGGGCGAGTTCAACATCGGCGAGTTGTGCCGCGCGGCCTTCGGGGATTCAGCGGCGCTCATCGGCTTCGGCACGGATCGCGGGACGGTCGCCGCCGCGAGCGACTGGGATGGACCAATGGAGGTCAAGACCGTGCT
>Ga0181523_10004349_pt1 | contig 12273 bp, 12 predicted proteins | sample PEATcosm2014_Bin_43_FD_119752 | JGI IMG/M metagenome (GOLD analysis project Ga0181523, IMG submission 119752) | Peatland microbial communities from MTU Mesocosm Facility, Houghton, MI, USA - PEATcosm2014_Bin05_30_metaG | ecosystem: Environmental > Terrestrial > Soil > Wetlands > Peat | place... | reverse complement strand
CGTCGGGCGCGGCAATTGCATGAGAAATTCCACAATGCTGACGCTTTCGCCGCTGCTGATGGACGCCATTTCGTAATTGCGCGCGGAGGTGGGCGCGAGCGTCAACGCATCGTATTGTTGCGCCCACGCGGTGCGCTTGCCGTTCTCCACGATTTGCAATTGCAACAGCAGCGCGATGCCGCGTTCGGCGGCGGCCGCGGCGCGTTTGCGCAACGCCGCCGAAACATAGGCGTAATCGCTCGCGTCGTTTGGTAGGACAGGCACTCCTGCCTGTCCAGGGTTTTCTTGCTGTGGAGAGTGGCGGACGAACGAAAATGTTTGTCCAGGGTCCTCTCGCTGCGCAGAGCGGCGGACAGGCGCGAATGCCTGTCCAGGGCTTTCTTGCTGCGTAGAGCGGCGGACAGGCAAGAGTGCCTGTCCTACCGCAGCCAGCACTTCGATCGCGTGCAGATCGGCGTCATCGTTGATCGTGATGGCGTCGTGATAGCCGCCCTCGAGCGGCCACACTTGCGGCCAACCGCCATTCGGATATTGCGAATCGAGCAGATACTCGATGCCGCGCTCGACCGCCGCGCGAAATGGCGCCGCGTCTGCATCATGATGCGCGCCGAGCAGCGCCGTCGTCACGCGCGCGAGAAAAACAATTTGCGAGTAGGTCGCGTCGTTATCGAGCGTGGCGAGGTAATGCCACGACGGATCCGCCGCCTTATCGAAATCGTCGGGATCGGGAAAGCGATTCAAATTGTCAGTGTCGTAGCGGTCGCCGGGCGCGCGCGGATGCGCGGTCATGGCGATATTTTTGCTCCAGCCGCCGTCGGGCAATTGGTAACTGACGATGTTCGCGGCGATGCGCACGGCGTCGGCCGTCGCGTAATACTCCGGCGGATTGTTCATCGGCAGATCGATGGCGTTGCGTCCGGCGGGCGCGGGCTGCGGCGTGGTGACGCCGGCGCTTTTCATTTCCGCCTGAAACGCGGCTTTGTCGCGCGCCTGTTGCGCCGCGGAGCGTGCAAGATAGTCGCGCCAGGCCTTCCGCTGATTCGCCGGCAAAGTCGCGATGCGTTCGAGAGTCACCGGCTGCGCGATGATGTTCGTGCCGATAACTTTCGCCGCGGCGACGCGTGTCGCTCCTTCGTTCGCCACGATGATCGCGCACGCAACGCCCGCCGCGAGCAGCATCGCGATTGTGGAGGCGCGGCTTGCAAATGGATTGGGGCGCACGATGCGTTTTGTACGCCCGCGCAGGGAACATTGTCAAAGTCAAAGTAGGACAGGCACTCTTGCCTGTCCAGGTTTTTCGCCATTCACAAGAAAAAACAAAGAGGACAGGCAGGAGTGCCTGTCCTACTCCGGAGCCGGATCGTGCAGCGTCTGCGCCTTCACTGAGCTCGGGTCCGCCAGAAATTGCGCGATGATTGGCCCGGCGGAAATGCATCCGAGCGCCTGATGCCCGCACACCGAATCGAGCGTGAGAATCGGCGCGCCGATGGCGTTCGCAAACGCGATCGCGGGCGTGGGATTCACCATGTGATCTTCGGGCGAGATCACCACCAACATCTTCGCGTGCACGCGCTGCGCGGCGTACTCCAGCGTGTCGCCGAACTCCGCGCCGACGTCCAGCCCGATCATCGCCTGCCGCTGCCGAATGTGATTCGCGGCGTCGCCCGCGGTGAGCGTGGAGCTCACGATCCCGCCGATGAGCGATCCGAACTCGCCGGGCTTTGTGTGCGCCACGCGATATTCCGGCGACGTCAGCGCCATCGAATGCAATTCGGCTTCGAGCGCCGCGCCGTGCGTGAACGTGCCCTTGGGATCGCCGTTGTTCCACGCGGGATCCAGTTCCAACGCGGAGATCTCCGCGGTCCACAATAAATTGTCGTAGGCGGTCATCTGCGGCGAGCCGTTCATGGGAATCGCGAGGTCCATGAAATCCGGATGCGACACGGCCCATTCGAACGTCTGCATTCCGCCCATCGAAATTCCCATCACCGCGCGCAGGTGCGTGAGGTGCAGCACTTCGGTCACCAGGCGATATTGCGATTCCACCATGTCGCGAATCGTGAACGACGGAAAGTGCATCAGCGGCTGCGCGGACGCGTTCGAAGGCGAGGAAGTAATGCCGTCGCCGATCGCGTCCACCAGGATGACGAAATATTTCGCGGTGTCCAACACATTGTTCGGCCCTACGAACGCGAGCAGGTCGTGCGATTGGCCGCCGAGCCATGTCGGCCAAAGTATGGCGTTCGATTTCGCGGCGTTGAGCGTGCCCAGCGTGCGGTAACCGATTTTGAAATCATGAATCACGCCGCCGCCGCGCAATTTGAGATCGCCCAGATTGGCGAATTGCAACGCGCCGGTCTCCGGCGTGGCCGGCTCGGCCTGCGTCTGCGGCGGCGCCTGCGCCCACGCGGCGGCGGGCGCGATAAACGCGCCAAGCGTGAAAAGCAAAATCATTGCGACGGGAAATGTTTTGTGTTTCACGCGCCGCATTTTAGCGCGATTCCTTCGCGCCTGAGTAGAACAAGCATTTTTGTGCGTCGATTCTTCCCGTCGCGGCGTGCAAAGCAAAAGCCCCGTGGCGACCGGGGCGATTTTCGCAAGCCCTGTAGGGGCGACATAAGCCAATAGCCCAGGGCGTAAGCCCTGGGAACACAGCGCAATCCAAATCCAATCCAAATTTGTTTAGCCCCGTAGGGGCGGCACACACCGGAGATTTTCAGCGCCGGCAGAATCCGAGCGCGCGCCCACGCACGGCATCGCTGAATTGAACTAAGACTCGACAGGGGGTTGGCTTATGCCGCCCCTACGGGGCTCAGAAACTCTTCTGGTTGAAGAATATTTCTTATGCTCAGTACCCAGGGCTTCCGCCCTGGGCTATTGCCTTGTGTCGCCCCTACGGGGCTCGAAAGCTATTCTTAATGAAAGATAGTCATTTGAGTTGTATACCGTCTTCGTCGCTATTTCGGCGGCGAAGGAGGCGGCGGGCCGGGCGGCCGGTTGATCTCGGCGTTGTGCATGATGGCGATGAGCCACGAGCCGTCCGCCTGCCTGGCCATGACCCAAACGAGCAGCCCCCGACGCTCGGGCAGCGCCGCGCCCACGGGCGAGAATGCGCCGGTCATTCGCCAATCCACATCCACGGCGGCGAGGTCCGAAGTGAGAAAGCGAATGCTGCGAATCGTGGACGTCAGGTGGCTTGCCTTGAATATCGTGGCGTAAATCGGCGCGTGAAACGACTCCACGTTTTCCCGGCCGTGCACGGACACTCCCATGACGTTCGTGAAATCGGCGTCCTCGGTAAACACCAGCGAGAAAGCGTGCGCGTCGTGCGTGTTCCACGCCTCGAGGAAACGCTCGAGAGTGATCTCGATGGCGGCGCGATCGGCGTCCTGAGCGTCCGGCGAAGGAACTTGAGCGGCGGCCAAGGTAACTCCTCCTGGGATGGCGATCAGCGAGTGCCGGCAAGTCGCGCGCGTTTCAATTCGAAGCCTCGCACAATTGCAAGTCGCGCGCGGAAACCAATCCGCAATCTACGTGCGCAGGTTTTCAGAGTCAAGATTAGTTTCAAGTGGCGGGCGGCCCGGGGCAGAATGGCGGGTTAAACGTAGCGGGGATGAAATTCGCGGCGGGATCTGCGGGTGGTGCGGTTGGCGATTTGGCCGCGATCGCCGGGGGAGCGGCGCGGCTCGTACATGTCCAGCGCTTCGACGGCTTCGATCACGCTGCGATAAATGTTGCGCTTCGACGGCGCGCGCAGCGGATATTCGCGTCCGGTGAGCGCGGCAGCGCAGCGCCGGCACACCGCGCGCCCGCGCTTCTCAACTGCCGCGCGCTCCTTGCACAACGCAAAATTGAAACACGGCGGCGGCACGATCTTCGCGCGCTCCAGTAGGACAGGCATTCTTGCCTGTCCAGGTGTTTCGCCCGCGCGCGGGACAGCTCGGACAGGCACCCTCTTGGCTCGCCGCATTCTGGCGGCCGCCTGTCCAGGTTTTTCGCGCACACCGGAATCATCATTCGCAAGAACGGTTCGGTTCTCTCCCCATGTAGGGGCGGAGCTTGCCTCCGCCCGCTCTGCGCTGTCCCCGACACTCAAGGCGCTACTCGGGACCACCCCAAGACGGGCGGAGACAAGCTCCGCCCCTACCGCAGAGAACCTCGCGCGTTGGGCAAGCCGCGCAGTTCGAGCGCGCCCCGCGCGGCGATTCCCTTCCTCTTGTGATAGTTTGCTCATGAAGTCGGCGGTAAGTAGGACAGGCATTCCTGCCTGTCCTGGTTTTTCGCCATTAACAAGAAAAGAGGACAGGCAAGAACGCCTGTCCTACTGGGACGCGGGAGAATCGCCAATGAACCAGCGCTCACAACACGAAGTCCTGCATCACCGCGGAACTTATCTAGTGCGCCGCCAACGCCTCGCGCCGGGCGAAGCGACGCCGTGGCATCACGATCCCTTTCATCGCGTGAGCGTTGTTCTGAGCGGGGATCTGTTGAGTATCGAATTTCGCGATGGCGGGGAGCCGGCGGCGTGGAGGATCGTTGTGGGCGAAGTGGATTGGGTCGAACCGAGCGATCGCGTCCATCGCGCAGTGAACGTGGGAAAGGAAATCTTCGAGGAAGTCGTGACGTTTTTCCTGGATCGCCCCGACGCCGCGCCCCAGCCGGAAGAAGAGGTTTAGTAGCACAGGCACTCTTGCCTGTGTGCCTTTTCTTCGCGCAGTGCAAAAGCACACAGCCAAGACTGGCTGTGCTACACAAACCGAGGCCGGTGCCCCACACCTCGGTTTCACGTGTGGGGATTTTTCTTGCGCTCGGGTCTTTCGTCCTTGGCGATGCATTCCGCCGACACGGGAAAAACCCCGGCACGCGCACGGTCTTAGTAGGACAGGCACTCCTGCCTGTCCAAGTTTTTCGCTGACGAACAACAAAGAGGACAGGCAGGAGTGCCTGTCCTACTTGCGCGCGGCGAGAACCGCCACTCCGCCCGCGCCTGCGCCAATCGCAAACCATTTCGCATTGCGCCGCACGCGCGCCCAGAATTTGCCGCCTTTCGCCGCGCTGACGGCGGCGTCGCGCTGCGTGGTCAGCGCCGTGATTTGCGTTTGCGCGTCGGACAAATCCTTGCGCGCGGCGTCGCGATCGGCGCTAGTGGCGCGGCAATCCTCGATGTAATCGTAGAGCGGCTTCAAATCTTGCTGCGGAATCGTGGCCGTAGCGGGAGGGAGCGCCGTTGCGGGAGAAGGCGCGGCTGGGAGCGTCGCGGCAGGCGTGCGCGTTGCTGCGGACGATGTGGACGACGCCACGCCGGGATTCGTCGCCGCGCCGGACTTCTGCGGCGCGTCCGCGGCGGCCGGCAGCGTCAACGTAATCGGCGCAGGCAGCGCCGGTAACGCTTTCAGAATCGCGGCCGCGGCCTGCTGCGGCGTTTGGACTTGCTGCTTGAGCGCGGCGATCTGCGAAAGCTGCGCGGAGAGTTGCGCGTCGGTCTGCTTTTCCTGCGCGGCGGCGGAATCGATTTGCTGTTGCGCGGCGCTGAGCGTCGCGGCAAGCCTCGCGGCGGCGTCGCGCGATGCCAGCCATGAACGCACGAACAGCGCACCCGCGATGATCGCGATTACGAAAATCGCAATGCGCCAGTGTTTGATAAGCGTGAGCACGGTTTTTTCGAGTAGGACAGGCACTCCTGCCTGTCCTCTTTGTCTTCGTATTTAAAAAAACCTGGACAGACAGGAGTGTCTGTCCTACCGCGGAGCGGAATACCCTGCGACGCGCGCCAGCACTTGCGCGGGATACGCATTATTCGCGCCGCCGTTCCAGAGCAACAGCGCGCGTTGCACATCGCCGCCGGCCGCGGCCACTTTTGCTTTCAGCACGCGGCAACCGTACTCGAGTCCCGTGGCGGGGTCGCAGAGCTGCGGAATCGGCGTCACGTCCGGCAACTGTTGTTCGCGCGCGACTTGACCCATCACCTGCATCAATCCCCACGACATGGCGCGCGTGTATGCTTCCGTCGCGCCGATTTTCCCCGCGGTGTAGAGCGGCGCAACGTAGCGCGCGAGAAATCCCGGCTCGTAACGCACCGCCCAAGTGTTCCACGCGGATTCCTGTTCGACGACGGCGCACACCAGCGCGGGATCGAGGCCGTGCGCACCCGCGGCGGCGCGTGCGAGTGCGACGAGTTGTGCCGGTGCGGGCATGGTGAGTAGGACAGGCACTCCTGCCTGTCCAGGTGTTTCTTCGGTTTTGACGTTTGCAGTCGTACGGGCGGAAAGATCACGGATGGACAGGCAAGAATGCCTGTCCTACTGTGCCGCATCACCGGTCGCGGCCATTCTTATTGTTGATCACTTCCACGAAGCGCAGCGGCGGCGGATCGGGGAGTTCGATGCCGTGCTTGGCCGCCAGCGCGCGCAACGAGTGATACACGTACGGCAAATGATTGATGGCCATGTCGCGGACGAAGCCGCGGCTGATCTCGTTGTCGCGCGTGATGCGGTGCAACCAGCGCACGAACACCATCAGATTTACAAAGAGTGTCGCCGCCAGGACGAACCAGTAAGGATTCATGGGAGCGCCCTCCTAAATCTTGGAGTTGGCAGCCTCCCGCCACGATGCCCGGACTCGCGGCACGCGGGACAGTTTCCAGCTTCCACTGCAAAGTGCGGTTAGTAGGACAGGCACTCTTGCCTGTCCTGGTGGCAGGCAGGCCTGCCCGACTTTTCCTTCGCGCGCGAAGAGAACATGGACAGGCAAGAGTGCCTGTCCTACTCAGCTGCTGATTCCCGCGCCGAGCGAAATCCCGCCGGGCCCAAATCCAAGTTTAAAACTATTCGTCGGCTGCGACGCCCGCTGCAACACGCCCAGCAGATCCGACGGAATGCCCATCGCGCGCCCGAGCAACGAAGAATCCGTACCGTAAATTCCAGACAACCCTTGCAGCGCGGCGAGCTGATCCGATTGCGCTTTGTTTGCGAACGTCACTTGCGCCTGCTGCGCGACGTTCGCCGCGCTGGTGCCATATTGCCGCGCAAGTTGATCGAGCAGATCGTTGTAACCGGCGGCGTTGTTTGTGCGCGCCGCGCGATTCGCGGCGTTGCTCTGCAGCGCGTTAAACGTGCTGCCCAGCGTGCCCATGGATTGCCCAAGGATCGCGGCTTGCTGCGCGGAAGTGTAGCCCGGATTGGCAAGCAGATTCTGATACGCGGGCGTGATCTGGTTGAAGAGCGAAGTATTTTGATTGAGCAGCTGCTGATTGGTAGCGTTCTGCTGCGCGAGCTGCGCGTTGGTGGCGTTGATGGTCTGTTGTTCTGCGCCGCGTGCCATGAGATCCTCCGAGTAGGACAGGCATTCTTGCCTGTCCAGAGTTTCTGAATTTTGCCGTTTGCAGATGTAGGGGCGGAGCTTGCCTCCGCCCGTCTTCGCTTTTCTCCGCGGATGCCCGACACGTTGAATTTACGCGTGGGACTTTTTCTAGCCCCGTAGGGGCGACACAAGCCAATAGCCCAGGGCGTAAGCCCTGGGAACGCAAGCAAAAATAAACTTCCCCAAAATCACCTTCTAGCCCCGTAGGGGCGACACAAACCCGAGACATGAAATCGGAAAACAAAACACGCCTAATCGCGCGCAATTCCCAACAACAAAATAAATCACGGATCGGCAGGGGGTTGGCTTATGCCGCCCCCTACGGGGCTCGAGGACCATTTGAGTTGCAGGATTTCTTTTCGTCACATACCCAGGGCTTCCGCCCTGGGCTACTGCTTTATTTCGCCCCTACGGGGCTGGAAGCTCTTGCGCGGATGACTAACTGCTGCCCGCGACGGTGTTCTTTCCGAAGCCCGAGCCGCCCGCCTGTCCGCCGGCCGTGCCGCTCCCGCTCGACGCTTGCAGCGGCGGACCCGCCGCGCCTCCGCCGACCACCGCCGCGGGCGGCGCGCCAAACGTCACCGGCGCCGACGGCTGGCTGCCGAGATATTGCGAATACGCGCGCCAATATAATGTCTGGTTGCCGAGCGACGCGCGCAAATTGCGCGAGCTGCCGAGAAAATAAACGTGCGGCGCGGTGAAGTCGGGCGAAGTATCCGACTCGGCGAAATAATAAACGCCGCGATGCACGGCGGAATTATCGGTGATGGCGACGTCGAAAATGCCGTCCGCGGCGAGCACGGAAATTCCGCCGATCGGATCGGGCGCGGCGATGCTGCCGGAAGGATCGACGCCCGTGGCGCGTCCGATGGAGTTCACGGCCGACACCACTTGCTTGATGGCTTCGTATGCGCGTGGCGATTCATTTTTGATGCTCGCAAGTTGTGGGATGGTGAGCATGATTGAAGACGTGACCCGTGAAGCGTGTTTCGTGAAGCGTGCGCCGCGATTGCCTGGCGGATTGGTTTTTTTCTGCCGTAGGGGCGGAGCTTGCCTCCGCCCGCTCTTCGTTTTGTCGCGGGTGCCCCACACGTCGGTTTTACGTGCGGGGGTTTTGCCTTCGGTCTAAATTATTTCCTCGCACGAAGAGAAGAAAGAACACCACACGCAACCACGGCGTGTGGGGCGCCCGCCGAGAAAAGCGCAGACGGGCGGAGGCAAGCTCCGCCCCTACATGCAGAAAAACCACTCGCCACTATTCTTTCACGCTGCGGCAATAGCAGGCCCAGGGATCGCGCCGCCAACCAAGCCGCAGCAGCCGGCGTCCAAACGCGCGCGCCACACGCGGCGGCAAAAACGCGGACACATCGTCAAGTCCGCGCGCCAAGGCGTCGCGCCGCACCGCTTCGTGCATCGCCAGCAAACGCTGCCAGCGTTCCCGCGGCGCCTCGCGCCGCGTAGGACAGGCACTCTTGCCTGTCCTCCCCTCCGCCGAAGACCGGACAGGCAAGAGTGCCTGTCCTACCGGCCCGGCGGCGCGCCCCGGATCGTGCAACAAAAACGCCTCCGCCGTAAGCCGCAGCAGCACCGCCATCGAAATCGAGCCGTCGTCCTCTTCGAGCACCAGCTTCGTAATCAGCAACGGACTCTCAAGGTCCGGCAACGAATATCCGAATCCCTGCGCCGCATGCAGACGCTTCAGCGCGTCCAAATCGGTCGGCGAATATTCGCGAATGCGCATTGCGGGAGGGGATGTCAGAAAGGTGCGGCGAACGTCTCAATCGTTATCGCGGGTTACAAATTCAGGCGGTCAGCAATTTTCAAGTAACTTCAAAAAAGCGTCCCGCGTAATTCCCGCGGTGCGAATTAAGGTCCAGATGATGTCCAACCCGACCTCGGAATATTTCGGCACAATCAGCGGACGCGCGACGCCGGCTTTTTCGAGCTTAAGGTGGCTGCCCTTTTGGCCGGCGCGGCGATAGCCCAACTGTTCAAAAACGCAAACAATCTTTTCCCAAGGGAGCGGGGTCAGGCGGGACATGCCGCGGGGCTCGCGAATCGAAACGGAACCGCAACCGGCATGGGGAAGGATTTGCGCGGCCGGGCCTTGCCCTTGGCGGGAATCCAGCCGAGCTCGCGGAGCGCCTGGTCGAGCGTGCCTCGTTCAAGACAACTGGTCAGGAATAGCTCGGACGCTTCCTGTAAATTTTGCTTTGCCTCGCGCTCGGTGCGGCCTTGCGTAGTGATATCCAACGGCGGGCAATGAGCCACATACCAATTGCCCTGTCGCTTGACGGTGCCGAAGAGTTCGAGGCGAAGTTGAAGGCCGTTGGACATGATATAGCCGAGCCGCACGGGCTATGCTCGTCCATTGATTTTACCACAGCCGTGCGCTTGGCGATGGGCAGGCAAGAATGCCTGTTCTACTCGGACCGGGGTTAGTAGTACAGGCACTCCTGCCTGTGTGCTTTTTCCCCGTCGCGCTGGCAAACGGCACACAGCCAAGAGTGCCTGTGCTACTAATTCACCCCGCGCACCAGCGCCCACGGATCCGGCGTCAAACTCGGAATGAAGCGCTCCAGGCGGAACCAACTTCCAGCCGCGTTGGTGCCAATCTGAAACGCCACGCGTTCGCCGATCACGTTGATTGGTAACTCCAAATCCTTCGCGCCGGGCGTATATAAGGATAACGGCGGCAGCGACGTCGGGTACGCTTCGTTGTCCACGAACGCCGACAAATTCAGCGCGCCGCTGCCCTCGGCGTACACCGTGAGATACGAAAATAATTTGCGATGCGAGCGCACCTCGTATTGCTGCTCGAGATCGTGGCTCAGGAAAAAGAATGTCGTGTAGTAGGAGTTGATCGCCGCGCCATCGTCGGAATATTGCGTGTCCGACAATTCGTAAATCTTGCCGTTCCCTGCCCCGCTGACTACGCCATTGCCCACAAATAGTTGCGCGGTGCCATCGCTGCGTTCCGCCAGCGTCGCGCAATTCGCCACGATATTCCACGGGCACCAGCGGCGCGCGCGCCCCGCGGCGAACAATTTTCCGTTGTACGTCGAAAAATGATACGGCCCCAGCGATTCGATTTCGCCGGCGTTGAAGCAGCTGCGGTAATCCAGCGCCAGGACGCGCGAAGGCGACGTCGCCGCGCCGATCGGCACGCCACACAAAATTCGCCGATTGCGCGTATCGACGCGCACCCAAATCGTGTCGCCGTAATCCCAATTGATGCTGTCCCAGATGGGCTGGATCTCCTGCGAGATTTTCACGGGCTCGCTGCCATCATATATATACAGCCCCTGCCGCGCGGCGATCACCGCCCAATCTTCGCCCACGTCCACGCCATTCACCGACGGCGTGCCCACCACGCGCGAGATTTCGTTCACGGTCCACGCGGCCGGCTCGTTCACGCCGTCGTCCTGCGTCGAATAGAGCGAGCGCTCCTTCACCAAATATAAAATGCCGCGCAACTCAAACGCCGCGCGCACCGAGGTCCCGTCGCCGGGCGCGACTTCCAGCAGCCCGCTCACGCCATCGTAACTTTCCGGATTGCCCGCTTGCGAGCAGCGCACCACACCCGTGTTGTACGGCGTAGCGCTGGGAAAAATCTCGATGTTGTCGATGACGAAGCCGTTGCCCGACGCGCCGGGCGTGCCGTCCGCATAAACGCGCAGCACCAGGTCGCTGGGAATCGTCGAAAGCGGCGCAGTCAGCGTGGCGATAAACTCCTGCCACGCCGGCGTAACTTGCGCCGCGGTGACTTGCAGCCCGGTGGTATTGATGCCCCCGCTCGCGCTATACAAGTGAACGTGCAGCGTGCCGGCCGTCGGCGCGCCAAACGCTTTCACGCGCGCGCGCACGGAATACGAAATAAAATTCGAGATGCGCGGCACGCCGTCTTCGTCGGCGACGGCGGTTTGCGTGATCAGACCGCGCGTGGCCGTCGTGCCATTGCCGATCAAATCGTACGCACCGCCGAAGACGCCGTTGTCGCGCTGGCCGCCGGCGAAAAATGTGGCGTCGGGCGTCCAACCGAGCGGCGCGCCGCCGGAGACATCAAATCCGCCGTCGAACGTGAGATTCTGCCAATTATTTTGTTTATTGCGTTCGCCCCACCAGAACAGGCGGTCCGCGTAGCCGATCACGCCCGCGGATTCCCCCAGTTCGACGAGATTGAAGAGCGGATCGGCGAGCGTGCCGGCCAGCAAATCGGAATCGGAAAAATCGACGATCCACGAAGTGGTCGTCGTATCGTTGATTTGCATTTGCGGCGCGCCGTCCGTGCCCGTCGTGTAATAAAAGGATGCGCCGTTCGCCGCGGTGAACATCAGAATGCGCGCGACGATATTCGAGAGGCCGAGCGCCAGCGGAATGTTCACCACTTGCGCGCGGCATGCGCCCACCGAAGTCCACGAAATCGCGGGCGAAGGCGGCGTGATGTAGCCCTGCCGCGTGAGATACGCGACCGCCACTTGATGCACGCCCGGCGTCAGCGAGCCGAGCGGATTCGCCGTGCCGCCGACGCCGCTTTCATTCGCGCCGATTTGCGTGTACGTGACGGTCGTCGAATCGACGATCGCCAGCACGGCGTATGTGCCGTTGAGATCCGACGGAATCGCCGCTGTGCCGCCCGTGCCTGCCTCGTCGGCGCCCTGCTGGAAAAAAGTGAAAATGGTTTGCGCGCCGTTCACCGAGGCGATGGTGAATGTGCCATTGAAGCTGGTGGTCCCGCCGGTGACGCCCGCGACGAGAATGCTCGCGCCCGCCGCGAGCACCAGCGCCGATGTCGTAGTCAGCGTGACGGTGCCGCTAGCGCGCTCGATCGTCGCGATGGCGATGGGCGTCGCCGTCGTGACGCCCGCGATGACGAGCTGGTCCGCGGGCAGCAATTGATGCGGCGTAGCCGTG
>Ga0181523_10004348_pt1 | contig 12274 bp, 13 predicted proteins | sample PEATcosm2014_Bin_43_FD_119752 | JGI IMG/M metagenome (GOLD analysis project Ga0181523, IMG submission 119752) | Peatland microbial communities from MTU Mesocosm Facility, Houghton, MI, USA - PEATcosm2014_Bin05_30_metaG | ecosystem: Environmental > Terrestrial > Soil > Wetlands > Peat | place... | reverse complement strand
GCGCGGGCTGCGCCGCAACCTGCTGCGTTCGCTCTCACTCGATGCCTTCGCCACCGCTCTGGAAACCGTTCCCTGAACTGGCGAACTAAAGGCGGCTCAGGCAGGTTGCACAAAAGACACTGCACAAAATATTGTCATCCCTTGCCCGCTGTGATACCGTAAGCCTCAGTTCACACCTCTGGACCCACAATTCAGGCTCAAGTGTTGTGGCATATTCTGCCCGCCCGGCGCGCAGGTGGTGCGATTTGAAAGATGCTCTCGACTCGATGCCAGCTGAACCATCCACGGATCAGGAAAGCTTTGCCAATCGCAAGCTGATCCGTCCGACGCTCAACCGCGCCGATCATGCGCATAACAATAATCATGCCCACAACCACGTCCCCGCCGAACGCAGGGACAGAGATCGAGACCGGGACAGGGACCGGGACCGTTCCAGCGGCGCGCCGCCCAGGAAGACTGCGCCCAGCGAACAGACCAACGCCGAGAATTTTTATTATCAGAAGCAGATGCAAAGCAAAACTCCCATGGTCGTCGTTCTGCGCGACGGCGAAGAAGTCCACGGCTATATCGAGTGGTACGACAAGAACTGCATCAAACTGAACCGCAGCGGCGCCGCCAACCTGATGATCTACAAACCCGCCATCAAGTACATGTTCAAGGAAGGCGAGAACGGGAAGAAGTAGCTGAGTTTCGAACGTAGTTTTCTGGTAGGTTCAACGCTTTTCCACACTGCTCAATCTCGCCTGCGTGTCGCCGAAGTTGGGTGCCAGCTTGAGCGCAGCTCGATAGGCATCGGCGGCGGCTGAGAGTTGTCCCTTTTCCTCCAGAACACGGCCTTGCCAGTAGAGGGCCAACGGCGATGGCGCGACTTGCCCGGCCCGGGTAAAGTCCTGTAAAGCGGCGTCGAGTTTGCCCTCTTCGTGCTCGATTGAGCCGCGTCCAATCAAACTATTTTGCTCATAAGGGTTCAGCGCAATGGCTTCAGTGAATTCCGCTACCGCCTCGTCCCGCCGCCCCAGTTGATTGAACAGCACGCCCAGATTGTTGTGCGTCTGCGCGGCTTCCCGATCGTCCGATGCATACTTCAGCGCAAGGTGATATTCGCTCTGCGCCCGATCGAGCTCATTCTGTCGTTGCAGCAGCGTGCCAAGGTTATAGTGCGCGGTCGCGAGCGTAGGCATCAATTGGATGGCGCGCTGCAAGTGTGGCATGGCCAAGTCCGGATGGCCCATTTCCATCAAGGCCGATCCCAAATTCCCCTCGGCGATCGGACTCGCGTCCGTCACTTGAATCGAATGGGCAAACAGGCTGTAGCTGTCCCGCCAGTATCCAACCTGGATGTGCGCCGTTACGGAATACCCCAGCAGCACGGCTACTGCAAGGGCAACCTGTGCTGCCCGGCTCAGCGAAAACCGCGTGGCGGCTTCAGAGGCTAGCCAGACCCCAATCACGAACAATCCCCACAGAGGAAGATACGCGTAGCGGTCCGCCCAGGCCTGGCGCCCGACCTGGACGATGCCGATCATCGGCGCCATCGTGCCCAGAAACCACAGCCAGCCCACTAGCAGACAGCGGCGTTCACGGAAATGCCAGAACACGGCCGTGATTGCGATCAGCACGGCGGCCGCGCCCATCACCTTCCAGAGCGCGAGCGAGCCCTCGGGATGCGGATAAAACGCCGCCAGCCGCGATGGCCATATTGCCTTCTCTATGTAAATGAGACAGGAGTAAATGGCATTTTTCACGCGCACCGTCAGCGGCAGTAGTTCGGTCGAACCGATGGCGCCACCCGTGCGCTGCGCATAGAGAGTAATCGCCGCGCTGGCCGCGGACAGCGTCAGCAGAGGAATCTTTTCGAGAACAAGCTTGGGAAGTGGCGTCTCCGGGAACCGCTGCAACGGCCAGAAATCGAGCAGCAACAGCGCAAAGGGAAGCGTGATCGCCATGGGCTTTGCCATCAGAGCAAACGCGAAGAGCAGCGCGACCACCAGATAACGGCTTGCCCGCGGCCTCTTCACGTACCAGCCATAGGCGCCCAGAGTCACAAGGAAGAAAAAAGTACAGAGGACAGTTTTACGCTCCGCCACCCATGCCACCGACTCCACGTTCAGCGGATGAACAGCAAACAGCCCCGCCACCAGGGCGCTTCTCCCCACGAATCCGGTTGCCTTCGCCAACAGCAGAAACAGCACCACAACGTTGACGGCATGCCAGAAGACGCTCTGGCCATGATGTCCCGCTGGTCTCATCCCGAACAACTGCACGTCGAGCATGTGCGAAATCCACGTCAGCGGATGCCAATTGGCTTCCGTAGTCGAAGTGAACGCCCACTTCACACTGTGAAAGTCCAGTCCCTGCTGAACGTGGTAATTGGAGGTCACATAGCCGGGATCGTCGTAGTTGACGAATCCGTTTTCGAGCGCGGGGTAGTAGAGCACCAAAGTGCCGAGAAAGAGCAAGAGCGCTAGGTAAGTGGCTGCGGTTCGCTGCTTCGGCACTCTTATTTTTTAGCAGGCGTGGGAGGGACGCGGGTAGTCCTCAATTGGTGACTGACCTGAGTGAAGGGACGGGCGAGGCGCCCGTTGCTCCATCGCGTGATTGCCAGCGCCCCTACAGCTTCGGCAGCACGATCCCCTTCTGCGCCTGGTATTTTCCTTTGCGATCTTTGTAGCTGGTCTCGCAAACTTCGTCGGACTGAAAGAAGAGAATCTGGCACAGGCCTTCATTGGCGTAAATCTTCGCCGGCAGTGGCGTGGTGTTCGAGATCTCGAGCGTGACGAAACCTTCCCACTCCGGCTCGAACGGCGTCACGTTCACGATGATGCCGCAGCGCGCATAGGTCGATTTGCCGACGCAGATGGTGAGCACATCGCGCGGAATCTTGAAGTACTCGACCGACCGCGCCAGCGCAAACGAATTCGGCGGTACGATGGCGACATCGGCATTTACAGTGACAAACGAGCGCTCGTCGAAATGCTTCGGGTCGACAATGGTGCTGTTGACGTTGGTAAAAATCTTGAACTCGTCGGCCACACGCAAGTCGTATCCGTAACTCGATACGCCGTAGGAAATCACTCCCGCGCTCACCTGCTTCTCCGAGTACGGATTGATCATGTCGTGCTCTTGCGCCATGCGCCGTATCCAGCGGTCACTCTTGATCATGAAGCTCCTCTTGAATTTTTGATGGGTAATTTGTAATCGGTAATTTTGCGGTGGGATCGATACCCCAAATGGGTGGGAGTTTCAATCACAAATTACAAATCACCAATCACAAATTCGCTCGGCTGGTGCAGTCATCTTACGAGACAACAGGCCCGGTTGACAATCTCGCTTATCCCCCTTAGCATCAATAACTTGAGGCATACCAATCCTCAGGAGACGGGGGCTGCCCGTGATTAAGCTCGACATCATCAACGAAGTGGTCAACCGCACCGGGATCACCAAAACCAAGGCGGAGCTGGCTGTCGAAACCGTCTTCGAAAGCATGAAGAAGGCGCTTTCGGCCGGCGACCGCATTGAGCTGCGTGGTTTCGGCGTGTTCAACGTGCGTCCGCGCAAGACCGGCATTGGACGAAATCCACGCACCGGCGCCGAAGTTTCCATTCCGCCGGGCAAGGCCGTCCGCTTCAAGCCCGGCAAGGAACTGCAGTCGATTGACTGACGCAATCGCAGAGGGCAGAGGTCCATTGCAGAAGCAACCTCCCACCTCTGCATTCTCACCTCGAACCTCTGACCTCAGGTTTTTATGTCCGAACCCGCATCCCCTTTTCCGACCACCCTCGAATGGGAGCAGCAGCCCCAGCCGCAGGTCTGGGTCCTTCGTCCGCCGCGCGAGCGCTGGTGGCTGCACATTCTGCTTCTGGCCGCGACCTTCCTGAGCACGCTGGTGGTGGGCGCGCGCATCTACGCCAACTTCGCAATTCGACAACCGGCTTTCTCGTTCAGCAATGACAACATTCCCATGTTCCCGGTGGAGTGGATGTGGCAGGCTCCGGCGAAACTAATGCATGGCCTCTACTTTTCACTCACGCTAATGTTCATATTGCTCGCGCACGAGATGGGACATTACCTGTATGCCCGGCATTATCGCGTGTATGCGACGCCGCCATTCTTCATTCCGTTTCCTAGCTTGATTGGGACGTTCGGAGCCTTCATCCGTATCAAAGGCCCGATCCCCAATCGCACGGCATTGTTCGATATCGGCATTGCGGGTCCCATTGCCGGCTTTATTCCCTCATGCGCCGCTGTGCTGGCGGGACTTTCGCTGTCCCATCCGCTCATGTTCGGCAGCGCGCCCCTCGAAAATGAACCGGGATTCCCCCTCGCATTTCGACTCGCCGCCCGACTGCTGCACCTGGACGTGCCGCTAACCTCGCTGTCTTTGCATCCGATCGCGGTCGCCGGGTGGGTGGGAATGTTCGCGACGGCGCTGAACCTGTTGCCCGGCGGCCAACTCGATGGCGGGCACATTCTATTTTCAGTCTTTCCAAAATTGCATCGCTGGGTTTCCCTGGCCGTCGTCGTCGCACTCATACCGCTTGCTAAGTACTGCTGGGTCGGCTGGCTGATTTGGGCCGTGGTACTCTGGCTAACCAGCCATCATCCGCCGATTCCGGGGCGTCCGGGAATTTCCGCTGCACGGAAGTGGCTCGCGGCCTTTGCGATTGCAATGTTAGTCCTGGCTTTCACTCCCGCGCCCTTCACCCATAGTTCGGGCCGAGAAGTCTGGCGCGAAGCGTGGCCGGACATCCGCGACGGAAGCCGCGACAAATTGCACTTCCTCGGCGACCGTGTTCGCCGCGCGCTGCAGCGCAAATAATCGCTGCCGCGCTTTACGCAGAGCGGGGGGACCCATGCAGCTTCGGCCACCCGCCAACGACGAACGACCAGCGACCAACGACGCTACATCAGCCACACCGCATCCACATCCACAATCACCTGCGTCCGCGGAATTTTTCGCGCCGCGGCTTCCGCCAGCATCGCCCGCAAAAGCGCGTTCATCTTCTCGCGGCTGGGAGACTTCAGAATGAAGTGATAGCGGTAATCGCGCTTCAACCGCGTGATCGGCGCTGCTGCCGGCCCCAGCACGCGAATGCCTTCATGCCGCGTCTTCTCGAACCAGCGTCCGAGTTCGCCCGACCACGTCAAAGCCTCGTCCAACTTTTCGGAGCGGATCAGCACATTCGCGATCGCGCTGTACGGTGGATAGTGCATCCATGCGCGAAATTGCAACTCTTTTTCGTAGAACCCGGCAAAGTCATGCCGTGCCGCAAACTGCACCGCGTAATGATCCTGAAAATAAGTCTGCAGCACAACCTTCCCCGGAGACTGTCCGCGGCCGGCGCGCCCCGCCACTTGCGTCAGCAGCTGAAAGGTTCTTTCCGCCGCTCGGAAATCGGGCAGTCCCAGCGCCATGTCCGCTCCGACCACACCGACCAGCGTCACACCGTGGATGTCATGGCCCTTCGCGATCATCTGCGTGCCCACCAGCATGTCGAGCGCGCCTTCATTCAGCGCGTTCAGCGCATGTTCGAAATCTTCGCGCCCGCGCACCGTATCGCGGTCGAGCCGCCCGATCCGAGCCTGCGGAAACATGCCATGCAGCAACTCTTCCAGCTTCTCCGACCCCGTCCCGACAAAGTAGACGTACTCGCTGCCGCAATGCGCGCATTTGTCGGGGATGTGCTCGACATGCCCGCAATAGTGGCATTCCATCTTGTGTTCACGCTTGTGGTGCGTCATGGAGACGGCGCAGTTCTTGCACTGCAATGTCTTGCCACACGCGCGGCACAGTACCACCGGTGAATATCCGCGCCGGTTGAGCAGCACCATGACCTGTTCTTTCTTCCCCAGTCGCTCGCGAATTTCTTCCGCCAGCTTGCGCGAAATCACCTGCTCCTGGCCCGTTTCCTGAAACTCCAGCCGCATGTCGACAATCTCGACCTCCGGCAGTGGACGCCGTTCCACGCGGTCCGGCAACTCGACCAGCGCATACTTATTTTTCTTAGCGTTGTAATAAGACTCAAGCGAGGGCGTCGCCGAGCCCAGCACGACGACCGCCCCCGCCGCCGTCATTTTTGCCCGCATCACCGCGACATCGCGCGCGTGATAGCGTGGCGTCTCTTCTTGTTTGTATGACGAATCCTGCTCCTCGTCGACAATGACCAGCGCCAGATCGTTCACCGGCGCGAACACCGCCGACCGCGTTCCTGCCACCACCCGCGCTTCGCCGCGCCGTATGCGGTGCCACTGCTCCGCCCGCTCCGCGTCCGACAGCCCCGAATGCAGGATGGCAACTTCATCGCCAAACACCTGGTGCAAATCTGCCGCCACCGCCGGAGTCAGGCCGATTTCGGGAACCAACAGGATCGACGACCGGCCCTGCTCCAGCACCTGGCGCATGCAGGCGAGGTACACCGCCGTCTTTCCCGACCCAGTGATGCCATGCAGCAGCAGGCCGGAGAATTTGCGCGATGCCACGGCCTCGCCGATCTTCGCGAGCGCTTCGTTCTGAGCCGCGCTGAACTCGAATTCAAATGGAGATGGGCGCGGTTTGAGCTTGGAAGCCGTGAATTCCCGCGGCTCATCCACGAGTTCAATCAACCCACGCCGAACCAAAGTGCCGAGCGTCGTTGGCGGAACATCCAACCCGCGCAGAGCCTCCACCGATAAGCGCCCGCCGGAAGCAGCCAGCGTCTCAATCAACGTTCGTTGATTATCATTGAGCTTCCTCGCCGTGTCGGCCGTGCTCGTGTGGGGACGGGCAACCTCGCCCGTCCTGGGTGAGCGAAGCTCGGCAGCCTCAGCCACCAACAACACCGCGATTTTCACCAGCCGCGCCGCATCCCGCGCCGCCGACACATCCTCGCGAGTAATCCACTTCTTACGCACCATTCCGCTCAGCAGCGCTTTCGAAACCCGCGCCGCCCCACGCAAATTCGCTTCGCGGACGCTCTCCCGCTCGGCCAGGAAATCGAGCACGCGGAATTCCACCAACTGCTGTTCCGGTGTCCGCTTCGACCGCGCCGGAGATCCCGACATCCCCGCTAGGTGCAGTGCCATCCGTCCCGCGTCGGTAATGCGATACGCGACCGCGCGCTTGAACTCCGCGGAAAGCGGCAGCATGGTGCGAAACACTTCGCCGAGCGACGCGAGATAGTAATCGGCAATCCATTTGCCAAGTTTCAGCAGATGTTCATCAAGAACCGGCGTGAGGTCGAGCGCTTCAATCACCTTCTTAGCCGCGACTCGCGGCGGACGGTCATGCAGCTCAACCACAATCCCAGACAGCCGCTGCTGCCGGAACGGCACCAACACCCTCCCGCCCACCACGGGCTCCATGCCCGGAGGGATGGCGTAGGTAAACACCATGTCGAGCGGCACGGCAAGGGCGACGTCGCAGAAGAGGGGCATGTGTGGAGGCTGGTCAAATCCTACCGCATTTTGCGATACTATTGCGTGACAATAGTATTGCTACGCGTTAGTATGAAGGCTGGATGATTGTGAGTTTCCGAGACAGGGAAACCGAAAGGCTCTGGCCGTTGGGCCGAAGCCGCCGTCTTCCGGCGGATCTGCAATTAAGAGCTTTTAAGAAACTGGCCATTTTGAACGCGGCGGTCACGCTCGACAATTTGAAGGTACCGCCAGGGAATCAACTGGAGGCGCTTCGCGGAAAACCCACTGGACAACACAGCGTTCGAATCAACGACCAGTATCGTGTGTGTTTTGTGTGGCGAGACGGAAATGCATTTGAGGTAGGGATCGTCGACTACCACTAAGAAGCGGAGTAGCATATGGCCAAATCGAAGAAGGTATTTGCGGTTCACCCGGGAGAAATTCTCAAGACCGAGTTCATGGAGCCAATGCACGTAAGCGCCTATGCACTGGCGAAGGCGCTTAATTTCCCGGGCATCTATGAAGTCGTCCGAGGAGACCGGGCGATCAGTGCCGATACGGCCATTCGCCTGGGAAGGTATTTCAGCCTGCCCGCACAATTTTGGCTCAATCTTCAAAACGACTACGATCTGAGAATCGCTGAGGGCGGCGGAATCGGCAAAGGGATCCGGCCCCACAGGGTTGTTAATGACGTCGAACTCGCCGGCACGCGTTAGAAGGCGGTCTTACGTGTTTTCCCGGTCCCCGTGGGACGGCGGTTGCGAAATGACAAGGAAGTGAACCTCCTCATCCGAGTCGTTCCTCATCTGGTGCGATGTGCCGGCTGGAATCCAGATTCCCTCCCCAGCGGTAAAAACAACTGGACGACCATCCACTTCCATGACGGCTTTGCCCGCGAGCATGTAGAAGAACTGTTGCGCGCGATGGTGGAAGTGGCGAACCTCCACCGTGCTTGCCGGCATGCGTTCTTGAATCACGCTCAGGTGCGGGTTCTTTACCAGGTGCCAGCCATCGCAGCCGTTGCCCCACATGTAATGCTCGGCGTTTCCTTTGCTAATTGCGCTGATGTCCATACCGGTTGGTGAAAGCTCTACTATTATCGACATGCCGAGTTGGATGGCCGAGGCGACCGTCCCTACGCGTTTGTTTTCGGCGCCTTCAATCCCAACTCCTTCATCACCATCTGCAAGTCCTTCCATGCCTCGCCTTTTTGCCGCGGATCGCGCAGTAAGAACGCCGGATGGTAGGTGACGGCCAGTTTGCACCCATCCCAATTGGGATCGTTGCTGCGGTCATTACTACGCACCCCCACCGGCCTGAAGTCGTAAAAACGGCCGCGTAGTTGGATCATCGAAGCATTCATCGCCAGCAGCGTCTTCGCCGCGATCGCCCCCAGCGCAACGATCACCTTCGGCTTGACAACCGCGATCTGCCGCATCAGAAACGGTGAACAAGTCGCGCACTCCTCGCGCTCCGGCGTGCGGTTCCCCGGAGGGCGACACTTCACGATGTTCGCAATGTAGACCTGCTCGCGCTCGATGCCCATCGCCTTGATCATGTTGTTGAGCAGCTGGCCGGCGCGCCCCACGAACGGTTCGCCCTGTGCGTCTTCATCGGCGCCCGGACCTTCGCCCACGAACATCAACTCGGCCTTCGGATTTCCCACGCCAAATACAATCTGCTTCCGTCCCTGCTTGTGAAGCACGCAGCGCGTACAGTCGCCGAGGTCCTCGCGGATGATCTTCAACGCCTTCACCGGATCGCTCACACTCTGCTCAGGCTTCGGCGCGATCACCTCAAAAATATCTTCTTCAACAACCGGCATCGCTACCGCGGTGGCTTTCCGTGAACTCATCTCTGCTCCTATTTCTTCACCTGGGTCAAGTATGTGCTCCGAAATATTCGTTTCTTGCTCGCCCACCGCAATCGTCGCCGTAATTTCCACCGTGCCTTCCGATGCAGGACGCCGGTAAAAATCATAGATTCCCATCTCGTTGTAGAAGAGAATGCGCGCCGCAAGCGCGCGGCGAAGTTCAGGGTCAAGAGTGCGGGGCATTGCGGATAAGGATAACAAAACTGTGCGGCACGGACCTGCGGGAAGCCGAAGGCGCCCTCGCCCGCGAGCACGAAATTAGAACCTGATCTTCGGCCCGAGACTACTTCAACTCGATTTCCACAATCGTCCCCTCGGTCGTGCCTTCGTTCGACAGCGAGTGCGTGACCTTGGTATCGACCCAATGGATATCGCCCGCCTTGACTTCGTGAGTGAGCGACTGGCCCGCGGGATCCGTCATCTTCAGCACCAGAGGTGTAGCCGAAATAATCAGGTAGGGACGCTCGTGTGTATGCATCGCCGATGTAGCGCCCGGCGCCAGTGTCCATTTGTAAACGCGGGCGCTCGGATTCTCCGCTTCCACTTTTCCCGCGGCTGGACCCGAAGGCTTTGTTGGCCGCCCAAGCAGTTCTACATCCAGCACTTCAAACACGGCGTTGCCCGTGTTATGCACGAGGTGGGTATAAGGCCCATGCGACTCCAACGCCGCGACCCCTCCAGGTTTCGTTGCCTCGGGCGCGCTTTCCGGCTCGCCAGGTTTTTGCCGGGTGATTGTGGTGTCGGACAAGTCAACTGCCACGCGGTCATGCAAGTGTGTATGAAACAACGTGCTTTCCCCCGGCTGAAGCTTCACCCTCATGACCATGACCGAATCATTCTTGAGCACAAGATGATGGTGTGGCTCCTCTTCTACGGGAACGGGCTTAACCGGAACGGACGATTGCTGCGAGGCAACGAGAGTGGACAATACCAGTACCGAGGCTCCACACAAATAAATGTTCACGGAAATCTCCTAACGAACGACTATCGGACAACCGCGCCGCGCTGTTTTCGCAGCTTCACAACCTGGTCGAGCACACGGTGCGCTACTTCCCATTTCGAGGTCTCGGGAACCTCGACAACTTCGCTTTGCGAGATGATAGTGACTGCGTTGCGGTCGGAATCAAAACCGATGCCCTCGCATGATACGTCGTTCACAACGATTGCGTCGAGCGACTTCGACGCCAGCTTCTTGCGCGCATTCTCCAGCACGTTCTCGGTCTCAGCCGCAAATCCGACTACTACCTGGGACGTTTTGTGCCGCGCCACTTCCGCCAGAATATCTGCCGTCGGCTCCAGTTCCAGCGTCATCGCGCCTTTGCGCTTGATCTTCTGCCCCGCCGCTGCTTTGGGCCGGAAATCCGCGACAGCCGCCGTCTTGATCACTACAGTACTCGCGGGCAGCAATTTCAAGACCGCCGCCAGCATCTCTTCCGCTGTCTCCACCGCCGTCACTTCCGCCGCGCCCGGAGCGGCAATCGACGTCGGCCCGCTCACCAGCAACACGCGCGCGCCGCGCCGTAGCGCCGCTTCCGCGATCGCGTACCCCATGCGTCCGCTCGACCGGTTCGTCAAATACCGCACCGGATCGATTTTTTCCCGCGTCGGGCCAGCCGTCACCAGCACGGTTTCGCCCGCCAGATCCTGCGCGGCACCAAGCGCTTCCATTACCGCTGCCACGATCGTTTCAATTTCCGCCAATCGCCCTGCGCCAATCATGCCGCACGCCAGATAGCCCTCGCCCGGCTCTACAATACGAACGCCGCGCTTGCGCAGGATTTCCAGATTTGCCTGCGTGGCCGCATGATTCCACATGTTGACGTTCATCGCCGGAGCCACTACCACCGGAGCGGTGGTCGCGAGATAAAGCGTGCTGAGAAAGTCGTTGGCAATTCCCTGCGCGAAGCGTGCCAGCACATCGGCCGTTGCCGGAGCCACCAGCAGCCCATCAATCGATTGCGCAACTGCAATATGCTCGATCGCCGACTCCACATTCGCCTGCCCGTCTCCCGACTCCGGACCGAACATGCCGGTGATCACTTTTTCTCCGGAGAGCGCTGCGAAGGTCAGGGGACGGACGAATTCCTGCGCTGCCGCCGTCATCACGACTTGTACGTGAATGCCGCGGTCCTGCAAAAGGCGGACGATTTCCGCTGCCTTATAAGCTGCAATCCCACCGGACACGCCCAGCGCAATCTTCATAGGAGGAAGACAGCGGCCATTAGCTGCAGAGGCCAGTCCCGTCTACAGAATTGATGCTGCCACCTGCTGCGAGATTCGCATCTGGCATTGAGCGGCATTTTCGATGCCCAGCCCCTAAAGGGGCGTCTGATTTCGAAAAGTTACGGCATCGCTAAAGCGATGCCCTGATACGAAACCGGGCTGTCTATGCGTCTTCGAGAAACACCTTGTTCAGTGTTTCGCTGGCGGCCACCACCGGCAATTTCGGAATCTCCGGAATCAGCCATTTCACCTTGCCCGCCTTGATTTCATCCTGTGCGATCCGGCAAGGTTTGCGCGATCCGGTGTCGATTACCGGTGGTGCGCCGCCTTGCAGTTGCCGTGCCCGCCGCGCCGCCACCAGAATATAACGATAGTTACTGTCGAACCCTTCTACCAGCTTCATAATTCTCTCCCCCGAAAACTTCACGTGCCTTTTGCCATCTGCAATTTAAACGAAGCTAGGATCGGCTGCACCCGCTCGCGTGCCCGATCCAGGCGGCAAGCTTGTGCAACCTCCACTCGCCGCTTGTCTTCCCCGGATAGTTCCGTTTCGCTACGCTGCAACCGCTCTGCCAGCACTATGTCCCTTAGTTGGTCCGCAGATTTCTCGAGAACGTTGTTTACTAATATATAGTCGTATTTCGTGTAATTCTCAATCTCTCGGCGGGCCGTGTCCAACCGGCGACGAATTACCTCCTCCGGATCCAGCCCGCGGCTCCGTAATCTCCGTTCCAGAGTCTCCCAGTCAGGCGGAAGAATAAAGATGCTCACCGCGTCCGGGAT
>Ga0181523_10004346_pt1 | contig 12275 bp, 4 predicted proteins | sample PEATcosm2014_Bin_43_FD_119752 | JGI IMG/M metagenome (GOLD analysis project Ga0181523, IMG submission 119752) | Peatland microbial communities from MTU Mesocosm Facility, Houghton, MI, USA - PEATcosm2014_Bin05_30_metaG | ecosystem: Environmental > Terrestrial > Soil > Wetlands > Peat | place... | reverse complement strand
GTACGTTGCCCTTGTTGTGAATCTCGAAGATTTTAGCTGCACTCCCCACATTCAGCTGAGTCAAGGCCTTGACCGTATACCTTATACGCACGTTGGCCACCTTAACATCCGGTTTATTCTCGGGAGCAGTATTGCTGGTCAGCGGAACGAGATGGACGACGTAAAGCTTGCTGGTGACAAAATCGTTCAGGTAAAGCGTGTGATACTGCGGGTGGCGAAAGGCCATGACAATAGCGTGCCCGTTCCGAATTGGTTTGCGCAGCCTGAGAAAGAAGAATCCGGAAGCATCAGACGTGGTGTCGGAGGTAGCGAGATCGCCAGCGGAAATTTCAACTCCTGCGATCGGTCTCTGTTTTCGGGGATCCGAATCCTCTACTACGATGGCTCCCTGAAGAGAGATCGCCTTTTGTCTTGGCCAGCGGGTCAGAGCCAGGGTGATGATGAGCACAAGGGCGACAAGAAGAGCGATGCAAGCTTCGATTTTGCGGGTACGCGTCATCTGTACATCATCAAACGTCAACTTCTCTATATGATGATAGCTGGGTCGGGAACGTTTCGGCTGGTGCGGCAACGGCGGAGCTTTCACTCGCGTCCTTTACGGATGTCGTAAACCCAGAAAGAATTGACCTGATGCTCTGTCCGTATGATTGCATTCAATTGTATTCGGTCCTTTTCCAAGAGGTCATGATCAACGGGAACGCAAACGCATGACTGACGCCAAACGCGCCCCGCTATCGCGCCGGCAGATCCTGGGTCAGATTCTGGGGACCAGTCTGTGTCTACCCTTTGCAACAAGGCTGCGCGCTTTTGGCGCAGAAACCCAATCCTATACTCCAGTTGGCAAAGCTGCCGGGGCACTTGTCCTATCACCCGAAGACGATCAATTTCTGAACGATTTGGAGGCAGCGAGTTTTCTCTTTTTCTTGGAACAGGGCAACCCCAAAACGGGGATGGTCAAAGACCGTTGTAATGTTCACGACCCCAACCAAGGAGTCGCCTCCAGCATTGCCGCGACGGGCTTCGGCCTTACGGCTCTCTGTATTGGAGACGCGCGCGATTTCATCTCTACCAGCGATGCACTGGACCGCGTCCTTACCACTCTCAGCTTCCTTTGGAAGAGGCTGCCCAACCACCGCGGATTTTTCTACCACTTCGCCAACCCCGAAACAGGAGAACGCATGTTCGACTCCGAAGTGTCTTCCGTGGATACGGCGATTCTCTTGTGCGGGATTCTTACCTGCCGCGAGCACTTCGGCGATCCCGCCCTCACCATATTTGCGGATCTGATCCTCAACCGCGTGGATTGGACCTGGCTGTCCGAGGACACGTCCCTGTTAACTCACGGGTGGACACCTGAAGCCGGATTTCTTTCCTCGCGGTGGGATTACTACAGCGAGCTGATGATGATGTATCTGCTCGGGATGGGGTCCGTGGCTCATCCGCTCAGGCAGGAAACCTGGAATGCATGGAAGCGTTTGACCTTCGAATATGACGGCATGCGATATATCGGTTCCTTTGCGCCGCTGTTCGTGCACCAGTATTCGCAGGCGTGGTTTGATTTTCGCGGCCGACGCGACAAGTACGGGGACTATTTCAAGAATTCTGTCACCGCCACTGAAGTCCACCGGCGTTTCTGTCTGGAGTTGGGCAATCAGTTCCCCGATTACAGCGACGACCTGTGGGGGATTACGGCCTCCGACTCCGAGCACGATGGGTATATCGCTTGGGGAGGACCTCCCGCCACCGGACCCATTGATGGCACCGTCGTTCCGAGTGCGGCTGGCGGATCGCTGCCGTTCCTTCCCGAAGCCACAATGCGTGTTTTGAAGACCATCCGAAAGCGCTACCCGTTGGCCTGGAGCAAATACGGGTTCGTAAACGCATTCAATCCCCTCAAGAACTGGTATGACTCCGATGTGATTGGGATCGACACTGGAATCATCTTGTTGATGGCCGAGAATTTGCGAACCGGCTTTGTCTGGGACACCTTCATGAAGACCGAGGAAGCGCAACGCGGAATGCAGCGAGCAGGGCTCAAGAAATACTAGCGTTGTATCGCCTGACCGTCCCTCCCTAAAATTTTCTCATCCGAACCAACCGGAGGGCGGTTTTTTTCATCGAACAGCGGTGTCATGGCTCAGATCAGCCAGCCTAGTTTGCCTGGAATTGATTCGGCTACTCAGGGAATCCGCTACTTTCCCCTGACACTTGGGTCGTGTCGTTTCGAGTGCGGAGGGCGAGTCCTAAGAATTCGACATGAAATAACTCTAGTATTCGAACGGTCCACTGAAATAGAGTATTGCTCAGTTCTCTATTCAGGTGTGCTCGCTAAAACCTCCGAAACGGTTGCGGGAATCTTTAGATCTACTCACTATCCGAAGGACTCGAAAAATGGCCGATCGGGAAAATTTCTGGGGCGGCTGGCGCGAGCGTCTCGCGGCGCTTCGCAATGTGCCCCCGGTCCTTAGGATCGTCTGGCAGTCAGGCCCGCTTGTCGTGTCCTTAGGACTAGTTTTCCGGCTGATCAGTTCGCTCGTACCCCTCGCGGCCCTGTGGATCACAAAACTCATCATTGACGGCATCGTTCATGTCGTTTCCAGTCATCAGCCCGTGAAACCTTTCCTGTGGTGGTTGGTTGCGGCAGAGTTCGCCATCGCCATTATCGGCAGCATTCTCGGCCGAACTATTGACTATGTCGATGCTTTACTGGCGGACAAATATACCCGCCACATCAGCATTCGGGTAATGAAGCACGCCGCGGAACTGGATCTTATGGCTTACGAAGATCCAGTTTTCTACGACCGGCTTGAGCGGGCGCGGGTGCAGGCTACCGACCGGCTGGGTATGATTCAGTCAATCGGACGATTGGTGCAGCAGGTGATTACCGCTGCCTCTCTGTCGGTTGCCATTCTCGTGTTCTCGCCATGGCTTTTGCTGTTGCTGATTGCGGGTATTCTTCCGGCATTTCTTGGCGAAAGCCACTTCGCATTTCTTGGATATGCCAAGAACTTCCGCCAAACCCCTATCCGCAGAGAACTCGACTACTTGCGGGTGCTGGGAGGGAGCCGGGAAGCTGCCAAGGAACTCAAACTGTTTGGGTTGAAAGATTTCCTCATCGGACGGTTCACGAGTCTTTCGGACCAGATTTATCGCGAAAATGTTGATCTAGCCCGCCGCAGGCTGATTGCAGGATCTTTCTTATCCATGATCGGCACTGCCGGTTACTACTCAGCCTATGTTTATGTTATTTGGCGGACCGTAACCGGATCGTTGAGTATCGGCAAGCTGACTTTTCTGACCGGAGCTGTTGTGCAGGCGAGCGCCAACATCGAACAGATTTTCTCTTCGCTTTCCAGTATTGCGGACCAGGCGCTGTTCCTCACCGACTTGCTTGCATTTTTTGATATGCAGGCCACCATCCGCTCCAAGCCCCATGCTCTACCGGCTCCTCGCCCAATTGTGCGCGGATTCGAATTTCGCAATGTTTCGTTCCGCTATCCAGGAACTTCCCGGCTGGTGCTTAACAGCTTGGATTTTCATCTCCGCGCCGGAGAGCGTGTGGCGCTGATCGGGAAAAACGGGGAAGGCAAGACCACTGTGGTCAAGTTGATGACGCGACTCTATGATCCGGTCGAAGGCCAAGTTCTGTTAGATGGGGTGGATCTTCGGGAGTACAATCTCGAGGATCTTTACCGCGAAATCGGCGTAATCTTTCAAGATTTCATGCGCTACGAAATGACTGCGCGCGAAAACATCGCTGTCGGACGGATCGAGGCGATCAATGACCTTTCGCTCCTGAAAACCGCTGCTGACAAGAGCATGGCCGACGAAGTAATCGAAAGACTTCCTCGCGATTACGAGCAAATGTTGGGCCGACGCTTTGAAAGTGGCGTGGACCTGTCGGGCGGCGAATGGCAGAAAATCGCGCTCGCGCGCGCCTACCTTCGGGATGCGCAAATTTTAATTCTGGATGAGCCCACAGCTGCGCTCGATGCGCGCAGCGAATTTGAAGTTTTTCAGCGGTTCGCCGAGCTTACCGCAGGAAAGTCAGCCCTCTTCATCTCGCACAGATTTTCAACCGTACGCATGGCAGATCGCATCGTTGTCTTGGAAAACGGAAGGATCGCCGAGGATGGCAACCATGAAACGCTATTGAATCTTGCTGGACGCTACGCAGAAATGTTTGAAATGCAAGCTGCCAGCTATCGATAGATTCAGGCACAGGAACTCATACAGCCAATGCCGCAAAATGCACATTTAGAAGGTATCACCGCAGAAATGGAACGGCTGCCGGAGTGCATTCATGCGGCCCAGAATCGGCAATTAATACGTGAAAGGGCAGTAGAAAGTGCGCATACTTTAACGTGGCTGCCAAACTCTCCTTTTTCGCACACATTTGCAGAGCGCAGCCGCGTTCTCACGCATGATTTCAAGCCGATATTTACAGCCCTGGAATTGCCGGCGCCAGAAGTGCCAACCTCCGATGATTTCCGCTGGCTTTACGACAATGGCCGCCTTCTGTACGCGGAATTCCAGAATGCAGTCAGGACACTCAAATCCCGAGCGAAAATAACGCACGTTCGTACTCCGAATGGCGAAACCGTCCCCCGAGTGCTGGCCCTCGCGGAGGGATATCTCGAGGTGGTTTCCTACGAGTTCAGCGAGGAAGAATTCACTTTGTTTTTGGAAGTTTTTCAGCAAACCACGCCCTTGCAACTGTGCGAGCTTTGGACGCTTGTCTCGGTGCTTAAGCTGGTTCTCCTGGAGCAGATTGCTGCGCGTGGCAAGCGCCTTCTAAGCGATCCAAATGATGACTCGCAGGGTGTGGGTATTTGCGTGCGTAGTCTGCGGGACATTGGACAAACGACTTGGAAGGATGTCCTCGAGCCGCTCATGGTGATCGACCGCGTGTTACGGCAGGACCCGGCCGACGCCTACGGCCGAATGGATTATGAAAGCCGCGATTTTTACCGAACGCGGGTATCAAATATCGCAGAGCATTCCGATTTTGCAGAAGTGGAAGTTGCGAAGGTAGTCGTGGCATTGGCCGAGGAGGCCAGGCACCGTACTTGCGAACAGCCGCGCACTGCTCTACGAGAGTCTCACGTTGGGTATTACCTCCTGGATAAGGGAACGTCGCTTCTCCATCAGAAAGTACGCTTCCGTCCCCCGGTTGGTCAGAAGATTCAGGCACTCATGCGTAAACATCCCGATGAATGTTTCTTGATGGGCATACAACTTCTGACGCTTGCCATCATGTCCATAGCGGTTATATTCCTCACCGATTCCTACAATTCGCTTGCCCTTATTTCGTTTTCGATGCTGATCTTGCTTTTGCCGAGTTCACAGAGCGCAGTGCAGTTGATGCATTATCTGGTCACGTCCCTGCTGCCAGCGGAAATTCTTCCTAAACTCGATTTCACCGAAGCGATTCCTGACAATTGCGTCACCATGGTCGCTGTCCCTAGTCTGCTCCTGAGTGAAAAACAAGTGCGGGAGCTAGTTCAGAAGCTGGAAGTGCGCTTTCTAGGAAACCATGATCCCAATGTCCATTTCGCGCTGGTGACTGATATGCCCGATTCTCGTGAACCTGCCCGGGAAGGCAATCTACTCATCACGCTCTGCTCGGACTTGATCCACGAATTAAACGAAAAATACGAGAGTCAGAACAAGGGATCGTTCTTTCTATTTCATCGACATCGTGCTTACAACCCACGCGAAAAATCTTGGATGGGATGGGAACGTAAGCGCGGCAAATTGCTCGACCTCAACAACCTGCTCCGCGAACAATATGACAATTTCCCGGTGAAAGTTGGGGAGCTATCGATCCTCCCGAGTGTTCGGTTTGTGATTACGCTCGATTCGGATACGGAGCTACCACGAGGCACGGCGCACCGCATGGTCGGAGCTCTGGCGCATCCCTTGAACCAAGCCATCATCGATCCTCAAACGAACACTGTGGTTGCCGGATATGGCATTTTGCAACCGCGGATCGGCGTCAGCGTGCAAAGCACCGCCCGTTCGCGGCTCGCAGCCATCTACGCAGGGGAAACGGGTTTCGATATCTATACCCGCGCGATTTCTGACGCTTATCAGGATTTGTATCAAGAGGGCAGCTTCACGGGAAAAGGAATCTATGAAGTGGACGCCGTTCATCGGGTCCTCGACCGCCGTTTTCCTAGAAATTCTCTTTTGAGTCATGACTTGCTCGAAGGAGCCTATGCGCGCGCGGGCCTGGCGAGCGATATCGAGATAATTGAAGATTATCCCTCCCACTACAGCGCTTACAATCGCCGCAAGCACCGCTGGTTGCGCGGAGATTGGCAGATCGCGGGATGGTTATTTCCTCATGTGCCGGACGAGGCGGTGGACCGCGTGTCTAATCCGCTCTCGCTCATTTCGCGGTGGAAGATTTTCGACAATTTGCGCCGCAGCTTGGTAGAACCGGCAACATTCTTGCTGCTAGTGGTTGGATGGTGCCTGCTCGGCAGGTCGCCATGGGAATGGACGCTGGCTACCATTAGTATTTTGTTCTTACCGACGTGGATCCAGTTTGGCTGCAATCTGCTCCGTGCTCTTTTCGGCCTTAATTTAACTGTCGCCCGAGATGCGCTAAGTGCGTTCTACACGGCTAACGTCAGTCTTCTTTTTACATTGATCTTCCTTGCCCATCAGACGATGCTGACGGTTGATGCAGTTGTGCGAACGCTGATCAGGCGCTTTGTCACGCAAGATCGGCTATTGCAGTGGGAAACAGCGGCGGAATCGGAGCTTGCTACTCGAGAACGCGCGCCGTTGGACGCGTATCTCAACTGGATGCCCTTACTTTCGATCATGTTAGGACTTCTGGTATGGTCGGTGCGGCCGCAGGCGCTCCCGGCTGCGCTGCCGATCTTATCGCTGTGGGCTTGCAGCAAGCTAGTTTCCAGTTGGCTTAATCGTCCTCCGGCCACGGGACGTAATCAAGCTTCTCCTAAAGACGTAATATTTCTTCGGCGTACGGGTTTGAAAACCTGGCGATATTTTGCCGAGTACAGTACCGCGGAGCACAACTGGTTGGTACCGGACAACGTTCAGGAACAACCTGCCGCGATAGCGGCACGGGTATCGCCCACCAACATCGGCTTTCTACTCAATGCGCGACAGGTGGGCTGTGAATTCGGATATCTAACAGTGCCGGAATTTGCTGAACAGACTCTCCGAACGTTGGCCACGGTATCGAGTCTGAAAAAGCATGGCGGACACATCCTGAACTGGTATGACACTCGTACGCTTCAGCCTCTGGCTCCCCTGTTTGTTTCGTCGGTGGATAGTGGAAACTTGCTGGCTTCGCTCTGGACTTTGCAGGAGGGGTGCAGGGAGCGGTTACTCCAGCCGGTATTGCAATCGTGTTTGTCAAAGGGATTCCTCGACTATCTCCGCGTGCTGTCCGCTGGGCGTGCGTTTCCACGAAAGGTGCTCTCGACCTGCGAACGGCAATGCAATACGGACAATTGGCTGCAATCGATACTCGGCTTGCCTGAAACAGTTTTCGAGCAAACTCACCAAACTGTTGCCAAGTCCAAACCAGCCGACCAAATAAGATGGTTTGCCGAAGAAGCCGAGGTGCGGCTTCGCAGGATTCAGCAGGCAGTGGGTGAATATGCTCCATGGTTTTCGCCAGAGTTTGCAGCATTGCGGGATGATGCCACTGTCAACCTTAAACTGATGGACAGCATCGCGCTGGAGCAGCTGCCGCAATTCATAGACCAACTGATTAACCAGGTCGAATGTGCGCTCCATTCTACAGCCCAAGAACAAGGACTTTTGTACGGACGCCTTCGCGACCAACTTCTCAAAGCGCGGGCGAACACGCAGCGCTTGGTCACCGATCTTCGAAGGATCGCAAATGTGTCGGGGACGCTTGCCGAGGAAATGGACTTTAAGTTGTTGCTCAACAGCCGTCGCAAACTCGTTTCCGTGGGCTTCGATGTGGAAACAAATCATCTGCATCCTGCTTGCTACGACCTGCTTTGTACCGAGTCTCGCACCGCTGTCTTTGTCGCCATCGCCAAGGAAGATATTCCGCAAGAGAGCTGGTTCCTGCTTGGCCGAACGCACACCCTGGATGGCGGCCGGCCGGTGCTGCTCTCTTGGACTGGAACTTTGTTCGAGTATTTAATGCCTTCGCTTTGGATGCGTTCCTACCCCAATACGCTTTTGGAGCGCTCGCGGGCGACCGCCGTACGTTCGCAACAGACATACGCTGCACGAAAAGGCGTTCCTTGGGGCATTTCCGAATCCGCTTATTTCAAACTGGACGAGGCCGGAAATTACCAGTACTACGCCTTTGGCCTTTCTCATCTTGCATTGCACAAACGAGAGATGAATGCACTGGTGATATCCCCTTATTCAACATTTCTCGCGCTGGATACTGATCCCGTGGGAGCGGTGCGCAATCTACGCAGAATGGCGGACATGGGATGGTGCGGGAGCCATGGCTTCTACGAAGCCGCGGACTTCACCTCTAAACGGCGCAAATTCTGGCAGGATCGTCATCAGTTAGTACGGTGCTGGATGGCCCACCATCAAGGGATGAGTCTGTTGGCCTTGGCCAATTTCCTGAATGACCGCGTTGTACAGGAGTGGTTTCACGCTGAGCGGCGTGTGCAGGCAACAGAGCTACTACTACACGAGAAACCGGTGGCGCATGTACGCCGCCGTGATATACCGCGCGGACTTGCTGCGGCATGACCTGAGATCTCCATAAAAGAGCTTTTCCCGCGCCGGTGCCTCACAAAGCTTAAATTGACTTGTGCGAAGGTCTTCCCAAAAGCCCAGCCAATCAACGGGCACGCCTGCCCGTTATTTTGCGGTTAACGCATCAAGTTTGCGAAGCATGTCGGTGATCTCCGGGTTCGACATAAAGTTCCTCCACACCAGACCGGTCCTGTAGTTCTCAACCATGACAGCGATAGGTGCTTGATTCAGTCCCATATAGATAGGTGAAATCCAGTTTTGGCCAGGATTGACGGCGTCACGCGGCCCGTAGACATCCCAAAGCTGGGCCCCGAGATCGCGATAGTAGTGCTTGAAGGCTGCCATCGAAGCCTCGGGTGTGTACGGGAAAGAGGCGAGGGCCCCGGTAAGCGTGAGCGTCCCTCGATCGTCCGCCTCATCCGGTGCATGTGGCACGTAGCCCTCCGGCCCGTCGCTCGCAGTGAGGCCCCACGCATTCGGGCCGTACCCTTGGAAATGTTTCGGATTTGCAATCGAGTATGCGCGGTTGACCAGAGCGATATTGCGGTTGTTCTCGAAATAAGAAGATGTGTAGCGGTCGTGCAGACTATGTGGATCGAAACCCAAGTAAGAGTAGTGGGTGAAGAACAGTGGGCCGCCTGTGCCAACGCCCACGTCGAGCTTGATGCCGTAATACTCGTGGCCATTGAAATAGTGGTCTCCGTCGATAGCACTGGACCCGCCTCCACGATCGTTAACGGCCAATTGCGATTGGCCCGCCCATCCGGAATAGTACATGTCGACAGGGACCCCGTGTGTCGGCGACGACATTGCTAGCAGATACGTAATCATGACTTCATTGAATCCGATCAGGGGATGGTGGATCTGCTGAGCCCATTCCGCAGACCAGTGCCAGTAAATGAAGTCGCTTTTCGGATCCGCGCGATACCAGTCCCATTCCACCGTTTGCCAGAGGCGCGAAATCCGCCTGTAGAGATCCTGTTCTGTGCCGCTGCTTCCGTGAAAATACTGGCGCGCGACGAGAAGCCCTTCTATCAAGAACGACGTTTCCACCAGATCCCCACCGTTATCGAACATGCCAAACACCGGCATCGTGTGCCCGGTGCTGCCGTCCATGAAGTGCGACCAAGCTCCGTGATAGCGCTGTGCATGTTCGAGAAAGCCGACAATCTTCGTCAGACGTTCGACTCCCTGCTTGCGCGTGATGAACCCGCGGTCGACGCCGACGACAAGAGCGGCAATGCCAAACCCGCTCGCCCCAGTCGCTACGATACGGTCATCTCCCGGAATGTTCTCGCGGGCCATACCAGACGAAGGATCAGCACCCTCCCAGTAGTAGCGGAAACAGGCTGCCTGCAGCATGGTTAGGAGTTCATCGTCGTTCAGCTCGCGAGTCGATGCGCTGGCTGCCTTCGAAAGCGGGGATTGGCGATACTTGTCGTCCGATGCCGCAACCCTGTAGGCAGCCGTAACTCCAGACTTGCCGAGGAAATCGGAGTAACGATCGGTTCCAGGCACCTGGATGCCAATCGGTTCGAAGTTCTTGCCGTCCAGCGCGCGATAAATGACATAGCGGCCGAGCGAAGGGCGGTTCACCGGGTTCCAGAGCACGTCGACGTGGCGATCGTAGCCGACGGCGCGTACATCTTGCGGCGCAGGCAAGGTCGTGGCCGAATGGGCTGCCGGATCGTCAGCAATCCGAAATTCGTCGACGATCAGCGTATGACGCACACCGTCGGCGCGTCCCTGGTGAAAGATGATGTTCTGCAGATACTGAGGACGAAATGCGTAGATAGACGCACTGTGAAATGCACTGAACGGAATTCTCACTAGAACCCAGCGTCCGGCTGGAACATCGCCCGCAACCTGTCCTAGCGGCAAAGGCTCGGTGAATGATGCCGGAAACTCGGCAACCTGCAGTCCTTCCCGCGCAGTCGAAAGCACAAGCGAAGGCAAGTCGGTCGCTGCAATCCCTTGCGGAGCGAAACACCAGAAGTAGAGATTGCGTCCCGAGAATTTCGGAAAGCGGTTTCGGAAATTGACGACCCGCACCTCTGCTTCCCATCCTCCGCCCGGTTCCGACTGCCATTGCAGGCGAAGCGCGTTTGGTGGTGTCAGGAAGATCTTCGTGTCAACGGGAAGACGCGAGTCTGTCTGTTCCAGAAAACTGGGCCCGTTCGAGACTCCGGCGCTGTAGAAGTAGGTGTCGGAGGTGAGACTGTTGTCGAAGGCAACATGGCGATAGTATTCAGTGTTCGCTCGCACGAGCCCGGGCCAGACCGACAGCGTCGCGAACAGCAGCCGCCAGAGCCATTTCCCTGTCGTTAGGGACTTCCTTTTCTGCAATTTCATCAGCATTAGCCTTGATCTCCGCAGTGGCTGAGCCACGTGCCAAGTCGTGCCTCTACCGCACGATTGCGCGATCTTCCATTTCCGCTCGATCCATGTGCCGAATCCCGGCTGATCCAGACATTCACATTGGCGGGTTCGCCGGCAAACTCATTGCGATTATTTCAGATCGCGAAGGCTTCGGGTGGCATATCGAATTCCGCCGTCTTCTTGTCCCCGGGAGCTGGAGCAATACGCTGAAAACCTTTCCATGCGCGAACATTCGGAGCACTGCTCGTGCCCCGCAGCCCGATGTAGATCTGAACCACTTTTTCTCCGGGCCGCGATCCCTTGTTCGAGACATCCGCTTCCACCTCACCACTGGAATCCGTCTTTCTCTCAGGCTACCATTCAGCGTCGCCGTACTCGGGCGTTGCTTGCTGACCCTGCTGGCGCAGGAGCGCGCGGTTCAGCGCAGCGGCGCTGAGCATCCTCCACCGCATCTTTTGTACTGTTCCCTTTGCTCCGCTGCTGCATTTCCTCGGATATCGAGCCGCTGTCTACATCGGTGTCCTGGGCAGTGTCTGCCAGCAGATCATCCACCGCTGGAAGCGATGCCCCCGCATTGCTAAGGCCGCTCGGAGTTCCGGCGCTGGAAGACAAAATCGTCCAGCGTGCGGCGTGGCGTCAGAAGCGGGCGCACGGCGATGTCATCGGGGTGCGTTTTGCGGACGACATCGTGGTTGGATTTAACAGCCAAGCGGATGCCGATCAGTTCCGGGCGGAACTTACGGAACGCATGAAGAAGTTCCACCTGGAGCTGCATCCCGTGAAAACGCGACTGCTGGAGTTCGGTCCCTACGCGATCGACCAACGGCTGTGGCGTGAAGAAGGAAAGCCGGAGACGTTCAACTTTCTCGGCTTTAGTGTGCTGCAGAAGCACACGGATAAGGAGTTCACCATGAACTAAATAGCCGTGTGGATGACAAGCTGCGCAAGAGATGAGGGAAGGCCCCTCGGGATCGGCTTTCAGGAGCAGACCCCAAACCGATCCAAGCTGCTGCGGTAAAGAGCCGTGGTGGTGAGCGTTGGAGGAAAAGCGCGAGAACAAACTCGTGCAGGTGAGCATCCGAGAGACGAACGAAAGTAAACCCTTCGAAGACGCGTCGTTAAGAAGATAAGTGTCGTCGAAACCAGGTGCGTAAAGC
>Ga0181523_10004345_pt1 | contig 12277 bp, 14 predicted proteins | sample PEATcosm2014_Bin_43_FD_119752 | JGI IMG/M metagenome (GOLD analysis project Ga0181523, IMG submission 119752) | Peatland microbial communities from MTU Mesocosm Facility, Houghton, MI, USA - PEATcosm2014_Bin05_30_metaG | ecosystem: Environmental > Terrestrial > Soil > Wetlands > Peat | place... | reverse complement strand
TCTACCAAGCCTCATGCGCAAGGTCGTGGCGCACGCGCTGCCGACAGATTGAACGCCGACAACAATCAAACGTGGAGGATCAGCAATGAAAATCGAACGTCACGAGAGCGGACCGCGCATGAGCAAGGCCGTCATCCACGGCGACACCGTCTATCTTGCCGGCATCGTCGCCGACGCGCCCAAGGGCAAGAGCGTGGCCGAGCAGACCAAAAGCATCCTCTCCCAGATCGACGGCTTCCTCGCCAAGGCCGGCACCGACAAGAGCAAGCTCCTTTCGGCCAATATCTGGATCACCGACATGGCGAATTTCGCCGAGATGAACGCGGTGTGGGACGCCTGGGTGTCGCCCGGCCATACGCCGGCGCGCGCCACCGTCGAAGCGGGCCTCGCTTCGCCGGACTACAAGGTTGAGATCATGGTGGTCGCCGCGCGATGACGACCCAGCCCGGAATACTCGCGATCTTCAACGATTGCCGCGCCGGACGCGAGGCGGAATTCGAAGCCTGGTTCCAGGGCGAGCATCTTGTCGAGCGGCTTTCAGTGCCGGGCTTTCGATTCGGCCGTCGCCATAAGAGCATTTCGGGCGCGCCCGGCTATTTCAACTTCTATCTGGTCGAAACGCCCGAGGTGCTGACGTCAAAGCCCTATCTTGAGCGGCTCGACCATCCGACGCCGATGACACGCACGATCATGTCGGAGGTGTTCGTCAACATGAACCGCACGGTGTGCCGGCGCACCGTTCGGCGCGGCAGTTTCCGCGGCGCTTTTGCCGTCATCGCCCGGTTCAACCGGAAACCGGATGAGGCGGCGCTGGCGGCCGTTCTGGAAAAACTCACGGCTGACGCCGCTGTCGCCGGCGGAGAAATTTGGATCGCGCTCGATGCCGCCGGCATGCCGGTGTCGATGGAGGAAAAATTGCGCGGCGGCGACAAGAAGATTGCCGGCGCGCTGATGATCGACACGCTTTACCAGGCGGACGCGGAAGCTCTCGGCGCGCAATTGACAAAGCAACTCCCTGACGCCGACATCGGCGTCTTTAGCGTGCTCTGCCAAATCGGGCGAGGTGATCTATGAAAGTTCTGTTGCCGCTTGCGGAGACGATCGCGCAACGTCTGATCGCGCGCCGCGAGTCCATCGCCGTCGCCGAATCCTCGACCGGCGGTCTTATCGCCGCGGCCTTGCTGGCCGTGCCGGGCGCCTCGGCCTATTTTCTCGGCGGCGCGGTGGTCTACACCAAGGCGGCGCGCGCGGCGCTTCTTGGGTTTGGCGATGCGGAGATGGCTGGCATGCGGGCAGCGACCGAACCTTACGCTTTATTCATTGCGCGCCGTGTGCGCGAGCGGCACGGCGCGGTCTGGGGCCTCGGCGAAACCGGCGCCACGGGACCGACCGGCAATCGCTACGGCGATCCGGCCGGTCACACCTGCATCGCGGTCGCTGGCCCGGCGGAGCGCACGATCACGCTGCGCACCGGCAGCGCCGAGCGAATGGCAAATATGGACGCGTTCGCCAAGCGTGCGCTCGATCTGCTTGTGGAAGTCATACCCGCGACTTAGCGCGCGCTATTCGGCGGCTATCGCCATTTCCGATCGCACGATGGCGCGGAAGTCGTCGATCAGCGTCAAACCTTTGGGCGTCTCAACATGCCAGAAGGTCCAGCCATTGCAGGCTTCGAGGCCTTGCGCCAAAGCGCCGATGCGGTGGATCGAGCCGACTGCGTCGCCCAAAGATACCGCGCCGTCGGCGCGCACCAGCGCGCGATGCCGGCGCTTGGCGTCGACGAGGTTGATGCCGGGCGAGATCATGCCGCGCTCGATCAGGGCCGTGAACGGCACGCGCGGCGCCTCGCGCGCCGTCATGAACGTCTTAAGCGACGGCTCGGGCATCGGGTCGATCGCGCCGATGCGCTGCTCGGCCGCAGCTGCGTAATCCGCATCGCGCTCGAAGCCGATGAAACGCCGGCGCAGCCGATGCGCCACGGCGCCGGTGGTGCCGGTGCCGCTGAACGGGTCGAGCACCAGATCGTCAGGCCGTGACGCGGCGAGGATGATGCGCGCCAACAGCGCTTCCGGCTTTTGCGTCGGGTGCAGCTTTTTGCCGTCGCGTCCCTTGAGCCGCTCCTCGCCGGTGCACAGCGGGATGAACCAGTCGGAGCGCATCTGGATGTCGTCGTTGCCCGCCTTGAGGGCCTCGTAGTTGAACGTATAATCGCGCTTATCGGCACTGCGCGCCGCCCAGATCAGGGTCTCATGCGCATTGGTGAAGCGGCGGCCGCGGAAATTCGGCATCGGATTGGATTTACGCCACACAATGTCGTTGAGGATCCAAAACCCCAAATCCTGGAGCACCGTGCCGACGCGGAAAATGTTGTGGTACGAGCCGATCACCCACAGCGTGGCGGAAGGCTTCATCACGCGGCGGCAGGCCATAAGCCAGGCACGCGTGAAATCGTCATAGGTGGAGAAACTGGAAAACTTGTCCCAATCGTCGTCGACCGCATCGACGCGTGAATCGTCGGGACGCTTGAGGTCGCCGTGGAGCTGCAGATTGTACGGCGGATCGGCGAAGACGAGGTCCACGGACTGCGCCGGGAGCTTTGTCATCTCGGCAACGCAGTCGCCGACGACAATGCGCGCGGAGGCGGACGCCTGGGACTCAATACACACGCGGGGCGCCCTTACGGACGCCCCGCGACGCGACACAACCATGACTCAGAACTCTGACTCAGGCGACGCTGGTCGGCGACGCGGGACCTACAACCGACAAGCGGGATCATGCGGGCCCAAGGTAAAAATCGAGTTACTGAAAACGTTTCGGGACTAGGCAATAAATGCCGGGAAACACTTGGTTAATTTGGTCGGAGCGGCCGGCGCTTTGGCACCTTGTTGTGTGCCACGCCGGACATTTTGGAGGAGCAAAAACACATGCGTTGGGATGAATTCCGCCGCTCCAGCAATGTCGAAGACGATCGCGGCGAGAGCGCCGGCGGCGGGTTCGGCATGCCGGGCGGCGCGCACGGTCTCGGCATCGGCACGATCATTATTCTCGGCTTGGTCGGCTGGGCGCTCGGCATCGATCCGAGCGTGCTCATCAACGGCGCGCAAATTCTTTCCGGCGGCGGCCAAGTCGTGCAGCAGGGCGGTCCGCCGCCGGTGGACGACGCTCGGACCGCGGAAACGAAGGATTTCGTCGCCGCGGTGCTCGGCGATACCGAGGATCGCTGGACCGGCATCTTTTCGGGAATGGGACGGACCTATCATCCGCCGCGGCTGCGGCTCTACACCGGGGCGATCGACGGCGGCTGTGGCATGGCGCAATCCGCCATGGGGCCGTTCTACTGCCCGCAGGATAAGGACATCTATCTCGATATGTCGTTCTTCCAGGACATGCAGGACAAATTCAATGCCTGCGCGAGCGACACGGCATGCCGATTTTCGGAGGCCTATGTGATCGCGCACGAGGTCGGCCATCACGTCCAGGACGAGCTCGGTCTTCTCCATACCGTGCAAGCGCAGCAGGCGTCATCGAGCAAGACTGCCGCGAATGCGCTGCAGGTGCGCATCGAGCTGCAGGCGGACTGCTATGCCGGCATCTGGGCGAACCGGGCGCAGCAAACGCACAGTTTCCTCGATCCGGGCGACGTCGATCAGGCGTTGCAGACCGCGTCCGCCATCGGCGACGACCGGCTGCAGAAGGAGATGCAGGGCTATGTGGTGCCCGACAGCTTCACCCACGGCACCTCGGCGCAGCGCAAACGCTGGTTCTCGAACGGCTTCAATTCGGGCCAGCTCTCGGCCTGCGATACGATCTCGGCCGGCACGCTGTAATCCTCGCCTCTCGCCGCACGCGGGGAGAGAAAGGCGCTGCCGCTTGGCAGCGCGCCTACTTGATCCTACAGTGACTTTGTTCAGTGGCGTAAAGGCTTAAGCAATGCCCGGGATTGACGAGACCAAACAATTTGTGCCGCTCAAGCTTGCGGTCCTGACCATCTCCGATACGCGCGATATGAAGGACGACAAGTCGGGGGCGGTGCTGGTGCAGCGCATCGTCGCCGCGGGCCATTACGTCGCCGAACGCAGCATCGTGACCGATGACGTCGAGGCGATCCGCGCGCGGGTCAAGGCCTGGGTCGCCGATCCGATGATCGACGTCATCATCACCACGGGCGGTACCGGCTTCACCGGCCGCGACGTGACGCCGGAGGCGGTCGAGCCGCTGTTCGACAAGAAGATGGACGGCTTCTCGGCGCTGTTTCTGGTGATCAGTTTCCCGAAGATCGGCACCTCGGCGATCCAGTCGCGCGCCACCGCCGGTGTTGCCGGCTCGACGTATATCTTCTGCCTGCCGGGTTCGCCGGGCGCCTGCAAGGACGCTTGGGACGAGATTCTGGTGCACCAGCTCGATTATCGCTACGGGCCGTGCAATTTCGTCGAGATCATGCCGCGACTCGACGAGCATCTGCGCCGGCCGAAGGCGAAGGGCGCTTCGGTTTAGCGGCGCTCACCGCGGTTCGCCGGCGAAGCCTTGCCGCAGCGCCGTCAGCCGGTCGAGAGCTGCGGGCGGCAGCGCGCCTTTAAGCACCGCGGCGAGCGCGTCGTCGAACTGCTGCGGCGCCGCCATGCCGACCAGGATGGTGCCGATCGCCGGTTGCGAGATCGCGAACCGCGTGGCGGCTTCGGTGAGACTAGCGGCAAATCCCTCCTTGATCAGAGGCAGCAGGCGGGCGGCGCGCGCGACATCGCCGTCGTAGCTCCTCGCCGATCCGATTGGCGCCGGCGGCGGGCTTGCGATCGGATGACGCTCCGCCGATCCTGACAGGGCGCCGCCGGCGAGCACGCGGATGCCGATGACGCCAGTGCCGGCCGCCTTGGTATGATCGAGCAGCAATCCGTAATCCTGTGCCGGATAGTTCGCCGGCAGCGCGGCAGCGGCGGACGGATTGAGCATATTGTAGACCACCTGCGCGCTGTCGAAGGCGCCGGAATCGATCGCCTGATGCAGCGCCGCCGTGTCGCCGACCGCGGTGAGTCCGAGAAAGCGCGTCTTGCCCGCCTGGCGCAGCCGCTCGAACGCCGGCACCACCTCGCCGAGCACCTGCCGGATGCTGAGCGCTTCGCCGCCGCCGGTCGCGGTGATCGCATTGTGCAGGTGGAAGATGTCGACCCGATCGAGCCGAAGCCGCGCCAGGCTGCCTTCGAGCGACTTTGCCACGGCCTCGGCTATGCGGCCGAAGTCGGCAGGCGGCACGCGGACCTTGGTGCCGACGACCATGTTGGCGGGTTTGAGCTTTTGCAGAACGCGGCCGAGATTCTTTTCGGATTCGCCGTTGCCGTACTGCACCGCGGTGTCGAAGTAGTTGACGCCCGCGGCGATGGCGCGTGCGACGGTGCGCTCCTGGTCGAGAGGCTCGCCACGCACCATTAGTCCGCCGACCGCGCCGCAGCCGAAGCCGAGCACCGAGAGCCGCATCCCGGTGCGACCGAATACCCGCATCTCCATTGCCGTTCCTCCGCCTGGGCGCCGCAGACCGCCGCACAATACCCGAAGTTGCGCCGGGCGCAGCGATTGGCGCGCGCTAAGCGCTAAAGCGCACCGCGATTTCGCTGAGCGGCGGCCGCGGCCGATCCTCCGGCGCCCCCGGCGGCCTGCCGATGTGAATAAAGCCGGCGATCCGCTCATGCGGCGCCAGGCCAAGCGCATCGAGCACGCTACGGTCGTACGCGTACCATTCGGTGATCCAGTTTGCCCCGTAACCCATCGCGTGCGCGGCGAGCACAAGGCTCATCGTGGCGGCGCCGGCGGAGAGCACCTGCTCCCATTCCGGAATTTTCACGTGCGGGCCGGCGCGGCTGACCACGGCGATGACGAGCGGCGCGCGCAACAGCCGATTGCGCTCGGCCTCGACGAGTTCTGGCTTGGCGTCCGGATACTTGGTCCGAAAAGCGGCGGCAATCGCCGCGCCGGCCGAACGCCTCGCCTCGCCCTCGAACACGATGAAGCGCCACGGCGCGAGCTTGCCGTGATCGGGCACCCGCGACGCGACGGTCAGGAGCGTGTCGATTTCCGCCGCGGACGGCGCGGGTCCGGCGAGTTCGACGGCTTTGAACGAACGCCGAGTGGTGAGGAGTTCAAGGGCATCGGGCATGGACGGGCGATTATCCTCGCTGTGAGAATGAAAGAACATGCAACTGACGATACGGATGGGCGCTGACCTGGGCAATACGCCGGACGCGGCGTTGGGGCGTAGGTCAGAGTTCCAGATCCCAGTGCTCGCTGACGACCGGCTGGCTCCAGCTCACACGTTCCTCGCTGCGCGTGAGCTTGAATCCGGCCTTCTGATAAATATGACGCGCGGCGGTGAGCACGCTATGCGTCCACAATGTGATCTTCTTATAGCCGGCGTCGCGGGCAAATCCGATACATTCATCGATGAGCCGCGCGCCGAGCCTGAGCCCGCGCGCCTTCGGATCGACCAGCAGCAACCGGATGCGCGCGACCATAGCCGAGTCCGCCACCAAAAAAACGCAGCCGACATTTTCGCCGTCCATTTCCGCGATCCAGCAGCGCTCGCGCTGCGGATCGCTCTTGTTGGCGAAGTCGGCGACGATTTGGGCGCACACGCCTTCGAACGGCTCGATCCATTGATATTCCTGGGCGTAGAGCTCGGCATGGCGTTTGACGACCCAGCCGAAATCGCCGGGCCGCGGCGAGCGCAAAGTATAGCTTTGGTCCGGCGCCGGCGCCTGCAAGGCTGACTCGAACTGGCCGCCGAGCAGCGTTTGGATCGTGTTCATCGCCGCGATCAGCCGGAGCTGGTCCTCGGTCCCAAGCTTGCCGAGCATCGCCCCGGTATCGCGCTGCGACCTCATCTCCAGCGGCGCGTAATCTTTGCGGCCGCGCGGCGACAGGGTCAGATGGCTTTGCCGGCCGTCGCTCGCCGACGCCGTGCGCCGGATCAGCCCGCGCTTTTCGAAATTGCGCAACACGCGGGACAGATAGCCGGCATCGAGATCGAGCGCGCGGCCGATCTCGGTTGCCGTCGGCGCGCCGTTGCGCGCGATCTCATAAAGCACGCGCGCCTCGCCGAGCGAATAGCGGCTGTCGAGGAAGGTTTTGCGCAATACGCCGATCTGCCGCGTGTAGAAGCGGTTGAAACCGCGCACCGCGGCGACACGATCTTCCGCGACGCGATTTTCGGCGCTGCGCCCGTGGTTCCGGCTGGCCATGGCGGAAGTTTCAGCCAGATACTTGACTAAGTCAAGTATCTGGCCCGAACGCCTGGGTGCTCAATTTGACGATCTGCCGCCGCCCGACGCGGCGCAGGAGGTCATGTTCGGGATCGTCGGCGGCCGCGGAATGGCCGCCGACGGCTTTATAAAAGTCCTGGCCGATCAGCAGACCCTGCTCGGGTCGCGGCGTGGCGCCGAGCGTTGCCGCGATCGAGCGCAGGAACTCGCCCAGCGCCGATGGCGTGCCGCCGCGCCGAAACACGGCCGCTTTCGCTTGCCGCCCGCGCTGCAGAAAGCGCCCCACTTCATCCGTCCACGGTGTGTCGAGCACGATACCCGGCCGCAGGAACATCAGCCACGGCGCACGCGCCGCCGCCGCAGCCGTCTTGAGCCTTCCGGCGAGCAGACCTTCGAGCGCCAGGAAATTGCAGCCGGCGACATCGGCGACGGCGGCGGTGTCGTCGTGCGAGCCGCCGTCGGCAATCAGCACTTCGGTAATGAGGCCCGCCGTCGCGCCCGTCACCAGCGCGGCAAGCGTCGATACCAGCGCGCGCTCCGAATTCCGCGTCGGGATGATGACGCTCAGCATCTGCCGCGGCTCGAGCCTGCTCCCTGAAAGGTTGCCGTTCCTAGGGCTGAATAGTCCCTGCGCCAGCGGCCTCCAAGGCTTGTTTATAGGCAGTGTTCACGAAAAATTGTTCTTGTTTTGTTCCAATGCTGGCGTTAGCGTTGGCGGAGGAGTTGCCAATGAGTCGTTCATCCGCGTTGCGACGCCCGCCGGCACCGCTGCCCTCCGCGCCGGCGGGCGATTTGGGTACCGCAGTCGACCGCGAGCGCCGCCGCGGGCGCGGCACGGTGTCGAACGCGTCCGGGCGCTTCGAGCCGCTGGCCCGCGTTACCTTCGATGACGGCTGGCAGCGCATCGAGGACTTGCCGCCGTTCAAGACGACGGTGACGGTCGACGCGACGCGCAAGATCATCGCCCGCAATGACTCGCCCGATATTTCCTTCGACCAGTCGATCAACCCCTACCGCGGTTGCGAACACGGCTGCGTTTACTGTTACGCGCGGCCGAGCCACGCCTATCTCGGGCTGTCGCCGGGGCTCGATTTCGAATCCAAGCTATTGATGAAGCCCCAGGCGGCGGAATTGCTCGAGCGCGAATTGTCGGCGCCGAACTACGTGCCGAAAGTCATCGCGCTGGGCTCGAACACCGATCCCTATCAGCCGATCGAGCGCCGCTATCAGATCACGCGCCGCATCCTCGAAGTTTTGGAGCGCGCCGGCCATCCAGTCGGTATCGTCACCAAATCGGCGCTGGTGTTGCGCGATCTCGATATCCTCACGCGGATGGCCAAGCGCGATCTGGTCAAGGTCGCGATCTCAGTCACGACGCTCGATGCGAAATTAGCGCGCACTATGGAGCCGCGCGCCTCGACGCCGCCGCGCCGTCTCGATGCCTTGCGGCAATTGGTGGCGGCGGGCGTGCCGGCTTCGACCTTGGTCGCTCCTGTCATCCCGGCGATCAACGACGCCGAGTTGGAGCGCATTCTCGAAGCGGTGGCGGAGACCGGCGTGCGCCACGCCGGCTATGTGCTGCTTCGCCTGCCTTTGGAAATACGCGACCTGTTCCGCGAATGGCTGACCGAGAATTTCCCCGACCGTGTCGAGCATGTGTTCAAGCTCATCCGCGACACGCGCGGCGGCAAGGACAACGACTCGACGTTCGGCAAGCGCATGACCGGCTCCGGCCCGATCGCCTGGATGATCGGGCGGCGCTTTGAGGTCGCCTGCGAACGGCTCGGCTTCAACTTAACGAGCGTCAAGACCACGATCGAGCATTTCCGGCCGCCGCGGCCGGCGACCCAACAGCTCAATCTGTTCGGCTGAGACCGCGTCGTCCCGGCGGTCCGCGATGAGGCGCGGGCGTTGCGGACCGCGCAGGGCGTGGTCATCATAGCCGCATGAGTCGCAATGGAACGAATGCACGCGCGGCTGCGCGGCTGCCGCTTGGCGAGCGGGAAATCGTCCGGCCGACGTTTCGCCGCGAGCGCACCGCGCTCAAGCGCGGGATCTGGCCGGTTGCCGGGTGCGACGAAGCCGGCCGCGGGCCGCTCGCCGGACCGGTCGTTGCCGCTGCCGTGATCCTCGATCCGGACGATATTCCGCGCGGGCTCGACGACTCGAAACGGCTCACGCCAGAACGGCGGGAAGTCCTCTACGAGCGCATCTGCGCGCGGGCGCAGGTTGCCGTGGCGATGGCGCCGCCGTCGCGCATCGATCGCGACAATATCTTGCGCGCGTCGCTGTGGGCGCTCGCCCGCGCCGTCGCCGCGCTGCCGGTGAGACCGCGTCTCGTTTTCGTCGACGGCCGCGACCGCATCGATGCCGGCTGCGATTGCCAGGCCGTCATCGGCGGCGACGGCATCGTCGCCTCGATCGCTGCTGCGTCCATCGTCGCCAAGGTGACGCGCGACCGGCTGATGGCCTGCCTCGGCGCCGCCTATCCCGGCTACGGTTTCGAACGCCACATGGGCTACAGCGTGCCCGAGCATTTCGCGGCGCTCGACCGGCTCGGCCCGACGATTCACCACCGGCGTTCGTTCTCGCCGGTGGCCGGTGCGCTCGGCCTGACCGATGACGCAGCCGACGCGGCGCGCGCCGCCGTATTGCCACTCTAGTCCGGCCGCCGTATAGGGCAGCGCCAAACGATCGCTTGGCGTTGCTGCACCGGGTGGCCGCCGAGTCTGATGTTATTTGCCAATGTTTTACGTCCCCCTTTACGTCGAATTGCTGCGCTCGCGCCCGCTGCTGGTGTTCTGGCCGGCCGCGCTGCTGCAGGCCGCGGTCTGGATCGCGGTGCCGATGCTGTTTTACGCGGCGCCGCCTGAGGGTCTGGCGCAGCTTCTCGCCGTCGGTCACGAATTCCACTTCGATGCCGGTGTCGGCCCGCCGCTGGCCTATTGGCTCGCCGAGATCGCGTTCCGCGGCGCCGGCCTGTTCGGCGTCTATGTGCTGGCGCAGATTTGCGTGGTGACGACCTATTGGTGCGTGTTTGCGCTGGGCCGCGCCATCGTCGGTCCGACGCACGCGACCATGGCCGTGCTGCTGATGGTCGGCATTTCGCTGTTCACGGTGCCGTCGCCGGATTTCGGCCCGCCGATTCTGGCCATGGCGCTGTGGGCCGTGGTGCTGCTGCACTATTGGCGGGCGGCGATCGAGCACGAGCGACGATCGTGGTACGCGCTCGCCGTTGCGGCGGCGCTCCTGCTCCTCACCAGTGACGCGGCTCTGATCCTTCTTGGCGCGCTCGTCGTCTTCACCGCCGTCACGCAGCGCGGCCGCGCGGCGCTCGATGCGATCGAAGCCTGGGTCGTGGTGCTGGCGCTCGTTCCTTTTCTCTTCCTCCATCTCGTCTGGCTCGACGGCATGGGCAACGCCCTCATCCCGGCGCTCGCGCGATTGCGTGACGCAGCTCTGGCCGATGCGAACACGGCGGCGTGGCTCCGGCTGCTGGCGGCGCTCATCCTCGCCCATGTCGGGCTTGCCATCCTGCTGGTGCTGGCTGGCGGCTGGCCGCGCGTACGCGCAAGCCCGGCGCCGCCGCTCGGCCGCCCGCCGGTCGATCCTTTCGCGGTGACCTATGTGAAGGTTTTCGCGCTGGCGCCGGGATTGCTGGCGACGATCGCCGCTGTCCTGCTCGGCCGCGCGCTGCCGGCCGGCGGTGCGGCGCCGCTGGTCGTGCTGTCGGGGCTCGCGCTCGTGATCGCCGCGGGCGACAGCATCGCGCTCTATCACCAGCGCATTCTCGGCTTCGCCTGGGGCGGCCTCCTGATCGTGCCGGCGATCTTCGTGCCGATCCTGATCGTGCTGTTGCCGTGGACGGCGGGCATGGATTTGAAAGTGGCGCAACCGGCGAACGCCATGGGCCGTTTCTTCGCCGATAGTTTCGAACGCCGCACCGGGCAGCCGCTCGCCGTCGTCACCGGCGATCCGCGGCTTGCCGCGCTGGTTGCGCTCGCCGCGCCGAGCCGGCCGAGCGTGTTCTTCGACGCCGACCCGGCGCGCTCGCCGTGGGTCACTGCCGACGACATTCGCAAGAAGGGCGCCGTCGTGGTTTGGCTCGCCGCCGACACGACGCCGACGCCGCCGCCCGACATCAAGGCGTATTTTCCCGATCTCGTCGCCGAAGTGCCGCGCGCGTTCGACCGGCCGGTGCAGGGCAGGCTGCCGGTATTGTGGATCGGCTGGGGCGTGATCAGGCCGGGCAGCGTCGCGGCGGCGGCGCGTTAAGGGCCGTACCGAGTACCGTCCTCAAATTCCTCGATCAAAGTCGAAAAGAAATTTGATCGAGGTCCACTATGTTTCAAAAAGCGGACTTATGGCCGCCGTCGGGAAATTTCCGGTAGAGGCCATTACGCGAGATGAAGCCGTTGCGCTTGGATTGAAGACTGCAGCAACCTAATAAGGCAGTATCCGGATGCCGGTCTTGGGGGCGTAGCGATGCCAATGGTCGCGCATGTTGCGTCGGGGCGGGCTATTGTTACGGGAGCAACAGCATGACTGACGAACCCCCGGAACAGGGCGGCATGAAGGTCGTCAGACTTTATGCAGACGCCTTAGGAGAAAGTCGATTCGAGACTACGACAGTGCCGATGGCGCTCAAAGAGTTCGCGCCTCCTGCCGCTCCACTCCATGTAAGCGAACCCCAACCGGCCCAGAATTACGTCGTCTTAGAAGTCGGCGCCAAATGGCAAGGGGCGACATCGCACCCGTCACCAGCCCGAATGATGGCGTTCAGTTTATCAGGTTGCACTCGCGTGACGGCAAGCTCGGGTGAATCGCACACATTCGTGGCGGGCGATTGTTTGCTACACGACGATATCTCCGGCAAGGGGCATAGCACTGAAGTCATATCGGACGTGCCCGCCCGATGGGTATTTATCCGCATCCCAAATTAGGTCAACTACCCCGCCACTATGTGCCAGACGGGTCACGAGTCGACATCACGCCTTCGAATTTCGATGTCTGCTTTACCCCCGAAAGCG
>Ga0181523_10004343_pt1 | contig 12283 bp, 11 predicted proteins | sample PEATcosm2014_Bin_43_FD_119752 | JGI IMG/M metagenome (GOLD analysis project Ga0181523, IMG submission 119752) | Peatland microbial communities from MTU Mesocosm Facility, Houghton, MI, USA - PEATcosm2014_Bin05_30_metaG | ecosystem: Environmental > Terrestrial > Soil > Wetlands > Peat | place... | reverse complement strand
GCGTTCATGTGGGAGAAGTTGCCCTATCGGCTCAATGGCGACGCGCACAATTGGGATGCCGCGCGCGAGGAGCATGGCCGTACGATGCTCGGTCTATGGCAGAAGCACGCGCCCAATCTCGCCGATGCGGTGATTGACAGTTTCACGCGCTCGCCACTCGACGTCGAGCGAACGCTGCCTAATATGCGCGAGGGCGACCTCCTGATAGGCGCATTTACCGACGGCCAGATTGGCTACAACCGGCCATTTCCGGGCGCGGGCCGCTACCGCGGTCATCTGCCCGGTCTCTATTTGTGTGGATCGAGCAGCCATCCGGGCGGCAATATAACCGGCCTGCCCGGTTACAACGCGGCGCAAGTCGTCCTAGCCGAACTTGGTATCCAGGCCGACTGGGTGCCGCCGCCAGTGGCCGAGCAGTTGGGCCGAATATGAAACGCATGACCATGCCGGACTTGCGGATCTGTCCCCGCGATGGCCTACTGCGAAATCCTAACGTCTGATCCAGGATTGAATCACCTGAGCATGTGAGGAGGAGTGAGCGTGGCGAAGTGGCTCGTCGGCGTCGACACGGGCGGCACATTCACCGATCTCATCGCCTTCGACCAGGAAAGCCGCGCGTTGCAGCGAGCGAAAGTGCCGTCAGTGCCTGACGATCCATCGGCAGCCGTAATCGTAGCGCTGGAGAAGCTCTTTGCGGGAGGCGTGAGGCCTGCCGACGTCGCCATGATCGTGCACGGCACGACGGTCGCTACGAACGCGCTACTTGAAGGCAAGGGCGTGCGTTGCGGTCTATTGATTACCAAGGGCTTCCGGGCGGTCTACGAGGCGCGCGGCTGGTCGCAGCCGCGTGGCGCCGACCTGCTCGATACCTTCTACCAAAAGCCGCCGCTGCTGGTGCCGCAATATCTCACCGAAGAGGTCATCGAACGCCTCGATTATGAAGGTCATGTCGTCGTCCCGCTTGACGAGAAGGCGCTGCGTGTGTCAGCGGGCAAGCTCGCTCGCAAGGGTGTCGAGTCGATCGCTATTTGCTTTCTGTTCTCGTTCGTCAATCCGGCGCACGAGCAGCGTGCTGCTGAGATTGTCGCGGAGGAAGCGCCCAACTGCCGCATTTCGATCTCGAGCGAGGTGTTGCCGGTCATCCGCGAATATCCGCGGCTGTCGACGACGGTCATCGACGCTTATGTCGGACCACGCATCTCCGACTATCTCATCAGCCTTGAAAAACGGCTTGACGCGCACGGCGTTAGCACTCCGCAAAAATACCTGATGCAGTCTAATGGCGGCTTGATGCGCATCTCACTCGGTGCGCGTCATCCGAACCAGACATTGCTCTCGGGACCGGCAGCCGGAGTCATCGCCGGCGCCGACCTCGCGAGAGAAACCAAGCGTGGCCACGTCGTGACCTTCGATATGGGGGGCACTTCCACGGACATCAGCATCATCGTCGATGGTGCAATCCTCGAAATGGCTCAGGGACAGATCGCGGGGCAGGACATCGGCACGCCGATGCTGCGCGTGCGCACACTGGGTGCGGGCGGCGGTACGGTCGCCGAAATCGGCAAGGACGGACTGTTGAAAGTCGGGCCACGGAGCTCCGGCTCGGCGCCGGGCCCGGCCTGTTACAGCCGCGGCGGCACTGAGGCCACGGTGACCGACGCGAATCTGCTGTTGGGCGCGCTGTCGGGTGAGACGCTGCTCGCCGGGACGTTGCGGCTCGACGAGGAGGCGGCGCGCTCGGCACTTGAGCACACCGGTTCCGCACTCGGTATGGATGCGTTGCAGACAGCCTCCGGAATTATCCGCATCATCAATACCCACATGGCCGTCGGCCTGCGGCTGGCGTTGCAGGAGCAGGGGCAGGATCCGCGCTCCTTCGCGCTTGTCGCCTTTGGCGGTGCTGGACCGTTGCACGCCTCGACGCTGGCCCGCAGCGTCGGCATTCCGGCTGTGCTGGTGCCGCTCTATCCGGGCCTTAATTGCGCACTCGGCATGCTGCAGACGAGCGTGCGCCATTCCTATCTCCGATCGGAGATAGGGTCGCTCGGACGCATCCCGATGAACCGCGTTAACGAGCTGTTCGCCGCGCTTGAGGCGCAGGCCATGCGCGAAGCGGAAGAGGAAGGCTTTTCCCCGGGCCAGGTGAAAATCACGCACCTCCTCGATCTGCGCTATCCGCACCAAGGCTATTCGCTGTGCGTGCCCTGTGCTGCGCCGTTCGACGAGCCAGCCCGAACGACGGTCAAGAACGCCTTCGATTCGCTGCACAAGAACGTCTATGGCCAGAACGCGCCGAACGAGGACGCGCAGATCGTCACCTTCCGCCTGCAGTCGGAGATCGAAATTCCGCGCCTTGAGCTGGCAGATTTGCCGCGCACCGATGGCAATGCGGCGCGCGCCCTCAAGGGCCAGCGCCTGCTCTACGACATGGCGCAACAGAAATTTGACCTGGTAAATGTCTGGGACCGCGCCAAGTTGCTCGCCGGCGATCGGTTCGAGGGACCTGCCGTGATTGAACAATTCGATTCGACGACTGTCGCACTCGCCGGCCAGACGGTCAGCGTCGAAGCCAAAGGAACGCTGCTCATCGAGGAACGGGGCGCCGCATGAATATCGATCCCGTCACCATAGAAGTAGTCGCGAGCCGGCTGCGCGAGGCGGCTGCCACGATGGAGCACGTGCTCTATCACAGCGGCTATTCGCCGATCCTCCGCGAGTCCAAAGACGGCACATCGGGCCTGACCGACAAGTCCGGCCGCGTCGTCATGCTCAGCGGCGGTATTCAGTACCACTACACTGCCTACGAGCAATCGGTGCAGGCCGTGCTGGCGCGCTATCCGCGCGCAAAATTGCGTCCGGGCGACAGTTTCATCTGCAATGATCCCTACAAATGCGGTGTTCCGCATGCATCGGACTTCTGCGCCATTACGCCCGCATTCCACGGCGACGATCTCATCGGATTCGGTGTTAGTTTGGCGCATAAATCGGATATCGGTGGTATCGTGCCAGGTTCGGCTGGCGCGGCGGCGCGCGAAATCTACCACGACGGAATCATACTTCCTCCAGTCCTGTACCAGACCGCACAGGGCGCCGAAGAATCGATCGAAGCGATTATCGCCAACAACAGCCGCATTGGAGACGTCGTGCTCGGAGACCTGCGTGCGCAGGTCGGCTCGACGCGGATCGGCGGCGATAAGCTTGCCGCGCTTTGCGATGAATACGGCCGCGAGATCGTGCTCGAAGTGATGCAGCGCCTGATCGACGCCAGCGCGCATCGATTGGAGTCGGAGTTGCTGCAATGGAGCGACGGCGAAGTCGAAGCGGAAGGTCTGCTCGATCATGATGGCGTCAACAAGGAGCAGCCGGTACGCATCCACGTAACCGCGCGCAAACGAGCTGGCCGGCTGACAATCGATTTCACCGGGTCCTCTCCGCAGGGCGCAGGGCCGGTCAATGTCGGCTCCTGCACCGTGCGCGGCGCTTCCGCTATGGCCATCGTGGCGGCCTGTGATCCGACGATCCCGGTCAATGCCGGGCTCAACGCGAACGTTGACTTCGTCTTTCCGCCCGCTAGCGTCGTCAATCCCCAGCATCCGGCGACAATGAATCTCTATTTTCCGCCGGCTCATGTAGTCTACAACACCGTGCTTTCCGCGCTTGCGAAGATGAATCCGAAACGCGCCGTAGCGCCTTCCGGTCTCGGTTCCGGCGCCGTCACTATCGGCTATCGCAAGGCGCGCGGCGGTAAGCCGGCGGTGCTCTACGAATTGCTTAACTGCTCGCTCGGCGGCACCAGCACCCATGATGGTGCCGCGGTGGTTATGGCGATGAATCATTTTACGCCGGGAGCACCCGTGGAGATCTTCGAGAGCGAGTATCCGCTGCGCGTTCGCTGCTTCGAGCTGGTTCGCGATTCCGCGGGCGCCGGAAAGTTCCGCGGCGGCCTCGGATATGCGCGCGAATTCGAGGTGCTGGAAGACAGCGTTCTTACTGTGCGTTCGTCCAACCACAAATTTGCCTCGAAGGGCGTGGAAGGCGGCGGCTCGCCGCGATTATCGCGCGTCGTCGTCAATCCATATGGCGCCAAGCCGGAGGAGTTAGGACCAATCGAGACGCGGTTCTTGAAGACCGGAGACGTCATTCGCTTCGAGCGCAGCGGCGGGGCGGGATTCGGCGACCCGCTAACGCGTGCACGTGCGGCGGTCGCTGATGACGTGCGCAACGGTTACATCAGCCGTGACGCGGCGATGCAAGTCTATGGCCTCAACGATCCGCCGGAGGAGTGAGCGTCATTGTGGCGCGTTGACGAGACTGACGTGCAACACTTCCTTGCCGTCGTAGACCTCTCGCCCGAGCGTGCGCACCGCGAGATCGGCGTTATCGAGAGTGAACGAATGCGAACAGAGTGGACCCAGCCTGTGGTGGTAAGCCTGCAAAATCTCGAGCGCAATTTCGAGCGAGCTTAAAGTCGAACTGAAACCGCCAAACAGCTGCAATTCCTTGGCGACTATCTTGTCGGTCACGAGACCGTTGACCGGCTTGCCGCTCTTCAGTCCCGCCAGCACGACACGGCCGCCCACTCGCGCCGCATCGAGCGCCTGAATGATCGGCTCGGTCGAACCGGCCGACATGTCGAGGACGACGTCGGCCATCTCGCCGCCGGTGACTTCGCGCACACGCTCGACAAGGTCCTGCTTGCTCACATCGACAACCGCGTCGGCTCCAAACTCCCGAGCCAGCGCGAGGCGATGGCCGTCGTGCGCAAGGCCCGAGATTGTGACGGTTTTGGCACCGGCATGCCGCGCGGTGAGCGCGGCGAGAATACCGCGCTGGCCTGGACCGAGGATAACGACGTGCTCGCCCATGCGCAGTTGCGGGATCTGGTAAATCCAGCGTATGACGCCCGAGAGCGGATTGAACAGCGTCATAACGTCGCTTGGAATATGTGTTGGCGCCTTTTTGAGCTGAGTGTCCGGGTGCAAATATAGGTGCGTGGCGTAGCCGCCCCATAGACTTGGCGTCACATCCGTGGTCAGGTAGAGACCATAGCCCATCCGGCGCTCACAGCGCTGCGTGGCGCCCATCTGGCATTGCCGACATTTTCCGCACGGCAACGACGCCTTGACGACAACGCGGTCACCTTCGGCGACCTTCCAACGCCTGGCGGCCTCGGCGCCGATCTTGTCGATCCAGCCGATGGTTTCATGGCCTGGTATGATTGGCACTTTGCCGAAGTCGCCGATCTTGAATTCGCAAAGATATTGATCGTAATCGGTGCCGCACAGGCCGTTGGCTTCGACGCGAAGCAGGCCGTCATCCGACCGAATCTCGGGCAAGGCGAAGTCGCGCATTTCGATATTGCGCGGTCCCGTCAGGACCGCGGCGTGCGCTCGTGTCATTGCAGCGCCCTTTCGCTCAACTCGACTATAGACCGAAAGCGCGGTCGGTCTAAATCGGCGTTCGCCCTTGACGGCTCGCGTTGATGGACTAGCATCTCTAGCAAACACCAGCGAACGCGGTTTGGTTGCAGCGAAATGGAAAGCCGCGCCGGGAGGGACCGTCATGTCAATCAGTCACGAACGCCGCCGGTTTCTGGCCGGCGCGGGTGCCGTTGCGCTCGGCCTGCCCGTGACGCGTGGGGCTCTCGCGCAACAGCCGAGCGGCACACCCTACAAGATCGGGGTGACCTATCCGCTCAGCGGCCCGCAGGGCGCCTGGGGTCAAATTCTTGTTCCGGCGATCGAAATCGCTGTGCAGCACGTCAATGACGCAAATGGCATCAACGGCCACCCGCTTGCGCTCATCCTGGAAGATAGCAAGGGCAATCCCGAGGGCGCGGTGTCCGCCATGCGCAAAGTCGTGCAGGTCGACGACGTGCAAGTCATCATGTCGATCTTTACTAATGTGGTCAGCGCCCAGATTCCGCTGGCGCAGCAGTTTAAGGTGCCGGTGCTCTGTCCGGTCGAGGCGCCCGGCCTTGTCGCCCGCAGCAATCATTGGGTGTTCGCGCATTCGGCACTGTTGTCGCGCACGCTGCCGCTGCTTGAGGCGCGCTGGAAAAACATGGGCGTGAAGCGGCTGTTCTGCTTCTTCCCTAACACCGCGATTGCTTCGTACGGCTCCGGCCTTGCCAAGGAATCGGCGGCGCGTCTTGGCGCGGCCTACGAAGAGGTACTGTTCAAGTTGGGGGACACGGACTTTCGCGGCCTCATTGCCCGCGCCAAGGCGTTCAATCCGGACGCCGTCCTGGTTTGGGGCCATGGCACTCCGGATGAAGCCATAGTCATCAAGCAGATGCGCGAGCTGGGCATGACGGTACCGGTTTTCAACGGGACTGCGACCCCGATGGCCAAGACCTACCGCGAGGCCGGTGGCAGGGCGCTCGAGGGCGTTATTTACGGCGGTTTCAAGTACGATACAGCGGCGGCAAAGCCGTTCGTCGACGCCTATCGTGCCCGGCTGGGATTTGATCCGGATTTCGCTGGGCTCGAGGATTACGACATGGTCAACATGATCGCCGCCGGCATCCGCAAGAACGGCTACGACGGTGAAGGTATCAGGAGCTTCGTCGCCAACCTCAAGGATTTCAAGAGCATCGGCGGCGGTCTCATCAGTATGGATCCTGACGGCCAGTCGATCGTGCCGGTGGGACTCTACGAGGTGGTGGACGTGGAAAAGCCGGTGTTCAAAGAGATCCAACCATGAAGGGGAAGCGCAGTTGATTCGCTTGCCGACGCGTCGGGGCTTGGCGCGAACGAATGGCCCCGCCGTTCCCCGAACGGATGACACGTAGGCAGTGCAGTAAAGTCAACGCCGCGACGGGTTAAAAGGGCGCTATGGCAGCGAGCCTATTCCAGGTCTTTTCCGCCGGGCTCGGATTAGCCGGCTACTACGCGCTTGTTGCTGTCGGGTTCGCCTTAATTTTTGCGACTTTGCGTATTTTTCACATCGCGCACGGCACAGTCTTCATCGTTGGTGGCTATGTATTCTTTAGCCTGCACCGTCTGCTGGGTTTGAATGTCTTCCTCAGTGCTGCGGCAGGAATAGGCTGCGCCGGCTTCGCCGGCCTTGCGATCGACAAGATCGTCTATGCTCCAGTGCTCCGCCGAGGCGGCGGCATGTTCAATGTGTTCATCGCTTCGCTCGGCGCGGCGCTGATCGTTGAAGCTGGATTTCTTGCCTGGACCAAGGGTGTCGTTTCTGTTGCACGCACCGACATGCTCGATATCGTCATCTTCGACAATGTTGCCTTGCGCATATTCGATATCGGCATACTGGCGTTGGTCGCGGTGGCCTTTACTGTGCTCTATCTTTGGCTGCATCGCACCAATGTGGGGCTTGAAGTACGCGCACTGACCGATAACGCCAATCTTGCAACCATTGTCGGCGTGGACGTTCAGCGCACGCGCAACTCCATTTTTCTCGTTGCTTCGCTGCTTGCCGGGCTCGCCGGCGTTCTTACCACCTATGACGCCGGAATTGTGCCTTCAACCGGTTTCCAGATATTGTTTATCGGCATCGTTGCCGTCATCCTCGGTGGCGTCCGACATATCCTGCTCGGCACGCTAGTCGGAGCAACCTGCCTTGGTCTCCTCACGGCCTTCGCCGGTTTTTTCTTCCCCGAGTGGATCATTTCCATTACCTTTCTGATAATGATTGTTCTGATCATTGTCCGACCGCAAGGCATTCTGGGCTGAACATGGAGCATTTACTCTATCTCGGCACCCTGATCGCGGTGTGGATCATAGTCGCGCTCGCAGCGAATCTCGTCGTCGGCTACACTGGCATGATGGCTATGGGCCAGGCGGCCTATATCGGGGTCGGCGCCTATGTGACAGCGACGCTTAACATCCTGCTCGGCGTCAATTTCTATCTCGCACTGTCCGCCGCCGTCATTGCCAGCGCGCTCGTAGCCGCCATCACGCTGTTGCCGCTGTTGCGCATCGGCAGTTTCTATTTCGCCCTGGCAACGCTCGGCGTGAACTTCGTCTTCTTCGACATTTTTCGTAATCTCGGGCCACGTGTCGAAGGCAGTGAGGGGCTCTACGGCTTACAGTTGCCGGGGCTATTCGCTGCTTCCGGCCCGCGGTTTGCCACTACGCTTGCCATCGCCGGCGCCTGCGCGCTGCTGTGCCAACGCATCGTGGCGTCACCGCTTGGGCGAGTGCTGCGCGCGACGCGCGACCGTCCGGATGCACTTGCGGCGCTCGGTAAGGATCCGCGTCGGTATCGGATGGTCGTTTGGACATTCGCGGGGGCGCTCACTGGACTCGCCGGCGGCCTCTACGCAGCCACGCTGTTCTACATCGATCCAACGCTATTCACCCTCGACACGTCGATCCTCGTCCTGGTCTATATCGGCGTCGGCGGGCTCGCTAGCACCGCTGGCTCCGTGCTCGGGGTCGTTCTGCTGACCGCATTCAACGAATCGCTGCGGTTCATCGGGTTGCCGAGCCAGTACGTGGGTCCGCTGCAAGAGGCAATGTACGGTTTTCTCCTGATCGCCCTGATGACGTTCCGGCGGCGCGGCCTAGTGGGCAACTATGACTTCCGGGAGTAGCGGACTTCGTATCGAACGGCTGGCGATGAATTTCGGCGGCGTATTCGTCTTTGAGGACGTGTCGATCGCAATTCCGCTGGGAAAGGTGACGGCCTGCATCGGTCCCAACGGTGCCGGCAAGACTACGATCATCAATATAGTCTGCGGTGCGTTCCCGCCCAAGGCGGGCGAAATCTTTCTCGATGGCGTTCGGCTCAAAGGCATACGCCCGTTCGACACGGTGCGCCACGGGCTGTGCCGCAGCTTCCAGGACGTGCGCATCTTTCCATCACTCACTGCACTCGAAAACGTGCTCGTCGCCATGCCGGAGCAACGCGGTGAGCGGATCGGCGGCTTGTTTTTCCGGGGCGCGCGAGTTCAAGAGCGCGCAAACCGCGACAAGGCCCGCCGCCTGCTGCAGGCGGTCGCGCTCGAGAGCGCCGCGGAGCGGCCGGCCGGCGAATTGCCGTTCGGCCAGCAGAAACTGTTGTCGCTGCTGCGTGCCGTTGCGACCGGCGCGCGCGTGCTGCTGCTTGACGAGCCGGCGGCCGGCGCCGAAGCCGATCTGATTCCACGTGTCGTCGATCTCATTCGCAGCCTCGTCAAGGCCGAGGGCCGTGCCACTTTCCTCGTCGAACACAATATAGACCTCGTTCGCCAGATAGCGGACCGGGTCTACGTGCTGCAGGGCGGACGGATCATCGCCGCAGGCGACGTGCAGCGTGTGCTCGACGATGAGACCGTCATCCGCGAATATCTCGGGCGCGTGTATGATGCTTGAGGTTCGCGGAATCAGTGTCGCTTACGGGGCTTTTGAAGTCCTCCACCGCGTCAACATCGTGGTCGGCGAGCGACACATCGTTGGCCTTTTCGGTCACAATGGCGCGGGAAAGTCTTCGTTACTGAAGGGCATCTACGGCGTGCTGCAGGTGCGTTCCGGTAGCGTGACCTTTGCCGGCGAGGAGACAACGAACGACCGTCCATTTCGACAAGCCATGCGCGGCATGCGTTTTGTGCCGCAGGAAGGCAACGTTTTCCCGAATCTCACGGTGGAGGATAATCTGCGGATGGGCGCACTGCGGCTTGCCGGCGATGATTCGGTACACGCCGCGCGCTTCGAGGACGTCTATGAGACGTTTCCGATTTTGCGGGAACGACGACGTGCTCGCGCCCAGGTGCTCAGCGGCGGCGAACGGCAGATGCTCGCCCTAAGCATCGCGCTGATGACCCGGCCGAAACTCCTGCTACTTGATGAGCCCTCGGCGGGACTGGCGCCGATCCTGGTCGAACGGATTTTTGAGACCATCCGCGTGATCCGCGATCGTTTCGGCATGTCGGTACTGCTCGTCGAGCAGAACGTCAACGAAGCGTTGCGTATCATCGACGAAGTGTGCGTGCTAGAGGAAGGGCGCGTGGTGTTTACCGGTGCGGCAAGCGAAAAGGACCTAATCGTGCGTCATCTGTGGCGGCTCAGTAACATGTCACATAGGAGTTCATGATGAAAGGCGATCACGCTAGCCGTCACATCTCATGTTCGTTCGTCGCCTCACACGAAACGTCTTCTTTCACTGCGACCGCCATCTTGGTCCACGGCCGCGTCACCGCGACGCGCCCGAGCGTCTGACGAGGTATGCGATGTCAAGCGAAAGCCGCAAAACCGTCATCGTAACTGGCGCTGCCAGCGGCATCGGCTTCGCCTGCGTGCAGGACTTGCTCGCAGCGGGCCACCAAGTGTGCGGCCTCGACCTGCAGCCGGTGCCGATGGAACGGCTGCGCGACCACGCGTCGCGCTTTATCGAGGTGCGTGCCGATGTTGCGGATGCCGCTGATTGCGGGAACGTGGTGGCACAAGCCAGGGAGAAATTCGGTGCGCTCACCAGCCTCATCCACATGGCGGCGGCACACTCGACGCTGACGTGGCGCGAACTGACGCCTGAGCATTTCAACCGTATACTCGCCATCAACGTCACCGGCGCGTTCCTGATTGCGCAGGCCGCGGCCGAGCATATGGTCGGTGGCGGCGCAATCGTGCTAACGAGCTCTGACTCGATCAATGTCAGCGGTGTGGGCGGTCACGGTCGCGGGGGACCGGCGTATGTGTCGTCCAAGGCCGCCATCATCGGCTTGACGCGCGCGCTGGCACGCTCGCTGGCGCCACTGCGCATTCGTGTCAATACCGTCAGTCCCGGTGCGACCGCAACCGCGATGACGGCCGACTACGATGACGAGGCCTTGCGCAAGGTCGCGGAGCGCACCCTCCTCGGCCGCATCGGCCAGGCGCAGGACATCGCCGCGGTGGCGCAATTCCTTATCAGTGATGCTGCCGGCTACATGACTGGCGAGATCGTCCACGTCAACGGCGGTGGCTATTTCGGGTGAGATCAGGAAGCGCATCGGATTTCCCTGTTATCCGTGCATAGGTTCCCTGTTCTGCCAAAATAAGTTCCCTGTTAATTTTCTCAGGGAATATCGCGAAAAACCCCCATGGATGCTGCACTAAATGATGACCCCGTCGTTGCCGCAGGCCAAATTTCGCGATTTTCCCTGTTTATTTCCCTGTTATTCCCCGGCTAAGCGACGATCCGAAAATCGGCCGGTGATATGACGCGGAAGTTGTCGTTGATTCGGTCGCGGAAGTGCTCCCATTTTTTGGGAATTGTCTGGTTGAGGAAGGTGAGGATCGCCACGCGGAATTGGTCGAAGGTTTTGTAGTCTCGATTATGGGTCGTATACTGATGCATGAGGCCCCAGCATCGCTCGATCGGATCGAGGTGTGGACAATAGGGCGGGATGAAGTGCAGCACGCACTTGCGCCCCTGTCGCTTGAGCCATTCACGTACGCGCTTGGCATGATGGTAGCTTGCATTGTCCAAGTGGACATGGATCCATCTTTTTTGGGGATGTGCAGCTTCGACTGCCTTGAGCAAGGCGATCAGGCTTCTTGCATTGACCTTGGCCACTTCCAGCATCTGTGTCTGGCCCGTCTCCAGATTGATCGCGCCATGAATATTGAGCGACTGGCGGCCGGTTGTCTGTTCGACCGCGATCGCAATACCCTTCGGTGCCCAACATCCGGCGGCGTGCACCTGATGTATGGGGTGCACGGCATCGACGAACACAACCGCTTCATCCAGACCTATGGTGTTGAGCAATTTCTCGTAGCCTGCAATGAAGGCCTTCTGCTTTGCCTCATCGAGGTTGCGCGGGGCCTCGCGCGGCTTGCGGTAGTCGAAGCCTAGCCGGTGCAAGAGGGCAATCAAGCCGGGACGGCTGTAACTGAGAGCGAAGTTCTTCTTGATCCACGCCCCGATCACCTTGGTGCTGCGCGGTAGCCGGGCCGTGATCCAGTCCTTCAACGCTCTTTGCTGATCTTCCGCCAAACGGCATGCGCTACCTTCATGGCCGAAGCTGCTTAGGCCTTTCAAACCATCGCATTCGTAGGCGCGATACCAGCCGCGCACCGTGTCATCGTCCAGCAACAGTGCCGACGCGACTTTGGCGCAACTCCAGCCAGTATCGAGAAGAACAACAGCGTTCGCCCGCCGCGCGATGCGATGTTCGGCAAGCCCGTCGCGTGCTAGCTCAACCAGCGCCTGCCGCTCTGCTTCTGACAAAAAGCCGGCTCGAATCATCGACCAAGACGAATCGATGTTCCCAACCCCGTCAAGTACTTCTCGGGTTCACACAGAGTCGCGGAATAGCAGGGAATTTGGTGCGGAGACCGGTTCGAACTGGACTGCGTCG
>Ga0181523_10004342_pt1 | contig 12285 bp, 4 predicted proteins | sample PEATcosm2014_Bin_43_FD_119752 | JGI IMG/M metagenome (GOLD analysis project Ga0181523, IMG submission 119752) | Peatland microbial communities from MTU Mesocosm Facility, Houghton, MI, USA - PEATcosm2014_Bin05_30_metaG | ecosystem: Environmental > Terrestrial > Soil > Wetlands > Peat | place... | reverse complement strand
TACATCGAGTCCGATGAAGTACATAGTCTCTGCGGAGCCTCCGAGGTGTTCTCTGAATCAGCGTTGTGCTGAGTTCAGCTTCTTGTAACACCTCGCGCTCCTCCTGGACTTAGCATTCAAACATCCCGTCAAGTTGGAAACACCGAGAACCTTGGGAGTCTTACTCCGCGTTGTTCCACTTCATCCTATAAATCTGGGTCACGCTGGTATCGCTCATCGTCGCGACGTGGCCCTCGGGCGTGACCGACAGGAAGTCCTGCGCTCCATTCACCAACGGATTCATGCCCTCGAATTTCGCGAATAACTCCCACTTGCCCTCCGGTACCGTGAGCCGGTAGATTCCGGTTGGCTCCCCGGTGGCTACTTCGGCGGGACCACGCATCACGTAAATGGACTTGGAATCCGGCGCCCACACAAAGAATCCCCATTCGTGTTCAAAAACCTTCAACCGCGTCCATTGTTTTGTCTGCGCGGAATAGACCGCCAGACTCTTCGGCGGGTTCTGAATCGCTGCCAGATACTGTCCGTCCGGCGACCACTGCGGCGCATAGTAACCATCCGATCCCGGCATCGTCGACACCTTGCCGGTCGCCAAGTCCAGCATGCGAATGCGAAAATGTCCCGCGATAGGGTAGTCGTTAAAGTAGATTGCTTTGCCGTCCGGCGACCAACTCGGCAGCACTTCCTGGAAGCCCTCAGACGTCAGTTTCTCCGGAGTGCCACCATCCACGCTGACTCGATAAAGCTCACGCCAGTCGCTATAGGCGATCCAGCGGCTGTCCGGGGACCATGTGGGCATTTGCGATAAAGTGCTGGTGAGTTGCAGCTTATCGCTGCCATCGACTTTGCATCGCCACAAATATCCTCGCGGATAATCCGAGTAAACCATCCATTTCCGGTCCGGTGAGATCACCACCTGCGACGCGGGTAGTCCTGCCAGGTAAGGTACAAATCGCTTTTCCGTTTCGTCGTAGAAATGAATGGCTCCCTGAGCCATGCGCCCCACAACAAACATTCCGTTGCCGTCCCGGCTCGGGATCATCGCGATCACTTCGGGTTGGTCCGGCGTCAGCCGCACCGCGTACGGCTTGCGCCAGAATTCGTACCGCTCCGGCTCTACATGTTCATAAATATTGTTAGAACCATCTTTGGACGAGTTAAAAACAAAATGCTTCCCGCCCGTTGTCCACATTCCGTCATATACGTCGGAGTCCGGTGGCCAGTGCTGAGGAAGAGCGAGCACATGGGGATTGCTGCCGTCTGCATCCAGCTCCCAGAGCCGCGTGAGATCATCTTCCAGCGTGCTTCGCGAAATGGTTACACGAATTTTCTTAGAGTCCGGCGAAAAGGAAGGATTGCCCGACACCATATGGTGCGTGTCCCAAATCTTCTTCACATTCTGTCCGTCAGCATCGCAGACATAAACCGATTCCTTTTCGTTAAACGCAATCAACTTTCCGTCCGGGGAGTAACTCGCTCCACGCGCCGTGACATTTCCCAACCGCTTCGCCGCGCCTCCCAACACCGGCTTAGTCCAAAGGGTTCCTCGTTGTGTTTCATCGTTCAGATCGTTCTGTAAGAGCAAGAATTCAGAGCCGTCCGGCGAGATATCGAGGATGCGCATAGTGCCGATCGTGGCGCGCAAAGGCACCGCCTCGCCGCCCTTTACCGACATTTCGACAGGATTGTCTCCGCTGACGAAGTAAATGCGCGACCCATCGGTGAAGATCGAGGGACCTTTGCTTTCGTTCGAAAAGGTGAGTTGCTCCATCGGCAGTGGCGCAAACTCGGCAGGCCGGCTACGGCCGACGAGCGCAATCCCCGCAACCGCGGCGCAAACCACCGTCGCAGCGACGATCCCGATCCACTTTCTCGACCGCTTCTGTCTTGACGGCCCCGCCGGCTGTCGTTCCGTCTCCTTCTTCGCCAGGCGTCGCAAATCCACCATCAATTCGCGCGTTGTCTGATAGCGGTCCTCCCGGTCCTTCTCCAGAGTCTTCGCCACAATTCGTTGCAGTTCATCACTGACCTGAACATTCAATTCGCGAATCGGCTTCGGCTCCTTGTGGAGAATCGCGGCGAGGATCGTTACGGCAGAATCGCCCGGGAATGCTCGCTTGCCGGTGGCCATCTCGTAGAGCACAACGCCAAACGAAAAAATGTCGCTCCGCGCGTCGACGTCCTTATCCTGGGCCTGCTCCGGGGACATGTACGCAACGGTTCCGACAATGGCGCCTCGTCCGGTGATCGAAACTGACATGGTCGGCGCTTCGCCCTTCGCCGCGCCGTCCATCATTACGCGTTTCGCCAGGCCAAAGTCGGCCAGCTTCACCTCACCGCGGCTGGTTATAAAAATGTTGGACGGCTTGATGTCCCGATGGACAATCCCGTGTTCGTGCGCAGCCCCCAGGGCTGCGGCGACCTGTAACGCGTAGTCGAGCAACACCTCCAGCGGCAGCGGACGCGACGCGATCTTCTCCTGGAGCGTGACGCCTTCCAGCAGCTCCATGGCGATGAAGGTCTGGCCATCCTGCTCGCCGATGTCGTAGACCGTGCAGATATTGTGGTGATTTAGCGCAGATGCCGCTTGTGCCTCGCGCTCAAACCGCGCCTGCGCGTAGGCATCCTGCCGTCCTTCGGGTGGAAGAAACTTGAGAGCGACCAAACGTCCCAGCCGGGTGTCCTCGGCCTTATACACCACCCCCATTCCTCCCGCGCCGAGCTTCTCGATAATCCGGTATCGAGATGTCGTCATCGGGCTGTGGGCGGCGTCCGTGGCCCCTCCAATCTCGGCGTATCTTAGGGTTATCGAAGGGGCAAGTCAATTGAGGGAATTCAGCATTTCCCCACTGCCGCCCCGGCGCCTTCGAAGTCGGCCAGTGTTTACGAATGCTTTTCTTTTATCTGGCTGTAAAAGGCCCAAGTCGCTGATGTACGGGGCGACGTTAGCCCGAAGTCGGTTTGTGGGGGAGTGAGAAACAACCAGGGACCGTTTCCTTTGTCTGATCCTGATCCGTTATGACCCGAGATGCCCGGTTTTGAAGAACTTAAGGATGTTCCAGCTCCGTTCTGAAAATTTTCTACCCTACCTGATTTTTCTACCGTTTACAAGCGGCAGGATATGAAGCGTTTTGGTGGATCTGTCGTCGTCGTTTTGAACGTGGACTTATCACAATTTCATCACAGCACCTCCCGCGTTCTGATGAGACCCGGAACCAGTTGACTTCCCACAGGCAGGTTTCAGGACCGCGAGGCGAAGCGCTCCCGAGTTACTGTCGCAATCCTACGGCCCGCCCACAACGCCGTTAGTGGGTTAGGACACTTGTCCGCTTACGCGACTATGCAGGAGTTTAACCACTCGCTCACCCCCCGTTGCCGTTACAGATCGATTTCCAACGTGCAGTCGGCGGTCAACCCGATTCTTGACGAATCGCAGTTTACTGAGGTGGGCCGATCCGGTGGAGCAAATCCTGAAACCGAGGGTCAGAGCGCAAGGAATCGAATATAGGATCGCCTCTTAGGAACGTGAGCCAGAAATCGCGCTGCTGGTAGCCCTTTTCGAGCCACGCGAAGGCTTGATCCTTGTCGCCGAGACCAATGTAGACTTTCGCGAAGTTACTCGGCGCCACATAGCCTTTGGTTGACTGCTCCTGCAGATCCGCTATCACCTTGCGGGCATCTGCGGCACGACCCATTCGCCCGTAGGCGTAGCCGATCGTCGCGTCGGGTTCGGCCGTGAAGTTCTGTGCCTTTCTCAATTCCACGATTGCTTCCTGATACTGGCCCTGCGCGTCAAGCGTCTTCCCAAGATAAAGATGTGCCGGCCAGAAGCGCGGTTCCAGATCCAGCGCTTTACGCAGTTGGGAGATTGCTTCATCGTAGTCCCGCGCCTCAAACAGGGCCTGGGCCAGAAGAAAGGCGCCTTGCGCGGACACTGGGTCGAGTTCGACTCCTCGCCGGCCTTCGCGAATCGCTTCCTCAAGCTTGCCTTCCTGGCGGAGGAAATGCGCATAGGAGGAGTGTGTGATGGAGGAGTTTGGATTAAGACGGAGCGCAGTTTGAAATTCCCTCTCGGCACCTGCCCAATCCCAGTCATAGTCCGCCAAGTTGCTGGCCAGAGATGTGTGCGCTTCGGCAAGCTGGTTGTCAAGCTCGATGGCTCGTTTGGCAGCGGCTTTGGATTGAGGAAGAACCTCTCCGGGGGCGGCGTTGCTGTTGAATATCAGTGCCCGATAGGCATCCGCCAGGGCAGCATAGGCCGCCGCATAACCCGGATCCTTTCTGATGGCAGCCTGGAACAACTCTATGGCTTTTCGTTCGTCGGGGCCATTATGCAGATGCAGGTGGAAAAGGCCGCGCAGATAGTCTTCATGGGCTTCGGGATCGATCACGTTATTTCGGGCGAAGCGGGCCTGTTCCTGCGGGGTGAGTTTCAACTGGATTTCATCGACGATCGCCCGCGCGACTTCGTCCTGGAGGCGGAGCGAATCCCGGAAATCCCGTTCGTACCCTTTCGCCCAGAGATGTGTGTCGCTAGGACCTTGAACTAACTGCGCGGTGATACGGACGCGGTCCCCATCGCGTTCGACTGAACCCTCAACCAGAGCGTCGACATCCAGCTCTCGGGCGATCTCCGGGACCGACTTCTGCGTCCCCTTGTATCGCATCGCCGAGGTGCGCGACACCACGCGCAAAGCCCCGACCTGAGACAGTTCGGTGGTCAATTCTTCCGTCATGCCGTCGGCGAAATACTGCTGTTGAGGGTCGCCGGAGAGATTTTCGAGCGGCAGCACGGCCAGGGAGTGGATGCCGCGAGCGGAAGCGCGATGGAATACCCTGTCGCGCAAACCACCGACGTTGGCAGCGAATAGCACGGAGGAAAGGACCGCGAGGGCGAGGATGCCGTAGCCCCACCAGCGTCGTCTGGCGGAACTCGCCGGAGTGGGAGGGACGGAGACGGCAGAGGAAGATGCGCCTGGCTGTGTTTGAACGGCCTCGAGTGCAGCGCGGACTTCACTGGCTCGCTGGTAGCGGTGGCCCGGCTCCTTTTCGAGGCAGCGCTCGATCACTGTCCGGAGCCCTGGAGGAAGGTGGGGCGGGAGCGGAGGGAGTGGCTCTCGAAGAATTCCAGAGGTCAATTCAAACCCGGTCTGGCCGCGGAACGGGCGATGCCCGGCGGACATTTCAAAGACAGTGATGCCGAGCGACCAAATGTCACTGCGCGGGCTGGCTTCTGCGCCGCGGAAAATTTCGGGCGCGATGTATGGGAGCGTTCCGGCGATCGCTCTGGCACCGATGGACGATTGGGTCGAGCGAGTAGCTTCGGCGAACTCGCTTTCGCCAGAAAGCGTGGCAACACCAAAGTCCAGAATCTTGAGCTGACCGGAAGGAGTGATAACGATATTGGCCGACTTAATATCGCGATGAATTATGCCATGTTCGTGTGCATGCGCGAGCGCGGAAGCGATCTGCCTTCCATAGCGCACGACCAGCTCTGGGCGCAGTCCGTCCGGCGGGATGAGCGTACTGAGCGGAGCTCCCTCTATGAGTTCCATCACAATGAGATATTGACCGTCGGCTTCCACCACTTCGTGGATGACACAAATGTTCGGATCGTTCAAGGCGGAGGCGGAACGCGCTTCGTTGAGGAGGTTCTCTTTCGTCTTGGCGCTGCTTTGGGAATCCGAAGGGAGGATTTTAACTGCGACGTCACGCTGCAATTGCTCGTCCCGTGCACGATAAACCTCACCCATGCCACCGGCACCGAGCTTTTCTACGATTCGGTAATGGGAGATAGTCTGGCCGACTCGAAGCTGAGCGTCCGGCATTTGGCGCTCATCTTAGGTTGAGGCGGAAGGCAAGTCAACGAAGACAGACTGCTTACGAGCCAGTTTTGAACTCGCCCGCTTGCTGCCGGATCACACGCAACCCTGAAGGCATGCGAAAGCTGCGTGCTTCGGTGTCGCAGACCCGGAACCAAACTGACTTCCCAGAAGCCGGTTTCTGGCCTGGTGCTGATGCTGCCATCCACTGCCCCGAAAAACTGCTAGTGATTGAAGATGTCGAACACTTCCATACGAAGCTGAAGCGTTTTGGACTCGGAGATGCACGTCTCCTTTTGCAGCGCCATATTGAAATCGTCCAGTCCCGGGCCGTCCATCGTTGGTTTTTGTTCAAAAACAGGTCAAAGAGGATAGAGCCAGAGCTTTTTCCATCTTCGCCTGAGGGAAAGTGAGTCAATTTGTCGCATTCATTTGTAGGAGGGGCTGTGTCGTCCAGATCTGTTCGGGGATTCGATTCCGCAGGAGTGATTGAGGGTCAAAGAAGTCGGGGCGATTTTTCGATGATCGGTCAGCTTATTTCGCACTATCGGATCATCGAGAAGCTCGGCAGCGGGGGTATGGGGATTGTGTACAAGGCTGAAGATTTGAATCTCGGTCGCTTTGTTGCGCTCAAGTTCCTGCCAGACGATGTTCCACACGACTCACGAGCTCTCAGCCGTTTCCGGCGGGAAGCCGAGGTTGCATCATCGCTGAACCATCCGAACATCTGCACGATCTACGAGATTGACGAGGCGGATGGGCGAAGCTTCATCGCCATGGAACTGTTGGAGGGGCAGACGCTCCGGCACCGGATCGCAGGCAAGCCGCTGGAGATTAAAACGGTGCTCGATGTGGGTATCCACATCGCCGATGCCCTGGACGCCGCACATTCGAAAGGTATCGTTCATCGGGACATCAAGCCAGCGAACACCTTTGTTACGAATAGAGCTCAGGCGAAGATTCTGGACTTTGGGTTGGCGAAACTCACTCTGAAGCCCGACAGCGTTGACCCGAGCGACGCGACCACCGCTTCGGAGGGACATCCGACGAATCCCGGCAGTGCGCTGGGAACCATCGCCTACATGTCGCCGGAGCAGGTGCGAGGCGAGGAACTCGATGCTCGCACGGACTTGTTCTCGTTCGGTGCCGTGCTGTACGAGATGTGTACGGGCACCCTGCCCTTCCGGGGCGACACGCCAGGCGCGATGTTCGATTCGATCTTGAATCGAGCGCCTGTACCACCTATGCAGATAAACCCTGACACCCCGCCAGAGCTGCAAGAGATCGTCCACAAGTGCTTGGAGAAGGGCCAGAGCCTGCGCTACCAGCACGCATCTGACATTCGTACCGATCTGCAACGTCTCAAGCGCGACTCAGATTCCTCTCGACCTTCGGCGGCAGCGACTGACGGAAAGACCAGTCAGGTCGGTAGGCACTGGCAGCGGATCGTTCCCGTTGCGCTCGCCATCGTTTTCGCCGCAATCATGGGCTACTTCTATCTTCGCCGTACGCCGCCCAAGCTCACCGACAAAGACACGATTGTGTTGGTCGACTTCGACAACAAGACCGGGGATGCCGTCTTTGATGATGCTCTGAAGCAGGCGCTGGCCTCGGAACTGGGGCAGTCGCCCTTCCTGAACGTGCTCTCCGACCGAAAAGTCAGGGAGACTTTGGGGATGATGGGCCGTCCAGCGAAACAACGCATTACGGCGGATGTAGGCCGGGAGCTTTGCCTGCGCACGGGGAGCACGGCCGTGCTGGGTGGGGCGATCTCCAGCTTGGGTAGTCATTATTTGATTGACCTGAATGCGGTCGAGTGCAACACGGGTGATACGTTGGCCAAACAACAGGCCGAGGCCACGAGCAAAGAAGATGTTCTGACGGCTCTGTGTCGAGCTTCTTCCAGCCTTCGCAGGAAGCTGGGAGAATCGCTCGCCTCGGTGCAGAAGTTTGATGCTCCGGTTGAAGCTACCACCTCCTCCCTGGAAGCGCTGAAAAACTACAGCGTGGGCGTCCGAATACAGCGCGAACAAGGGGACGCGCTGGCCATTCCGTTTTATAAGCGCGCGATTGAAATCGACCCCAATTTTCCATTGGCACATGCCATTTTGGCTGTTAGCTATCTCAACCTCCAGCAACCCTCGCTCGCCCTGGAATATGCAGCCAAGGCATACCAATTGCGCGACCGCGTCACGGAACGGGAGAAGCTGCGGATCTCCGCGAACTATTTTTATGCCACTGGGGAAATTGACAAGGAGGCGCAAACCTACGAACTGTGGATTGCAACCTATCCTCGTGATTCCCTTCCTCACACAAACTTGGGCAATGTCTACGCCTACATGGGGCAATATGACAAAGCTCTCGCCGAGTTTCAGGAAACCTTGCGGCTCGCTACCGATGATGTCAGCAGCTATGTGAATCTGGGGATAACGTATCTCAATCTGAACCGGCTGGAGGAAGCCAAGGCGAGCTTCGATCAGGCGCTCGGACACAAGCTGGATTCCGGATTTTTGCGCCAATACATATACGTTCTTGCCTTTCTGCGGGAAGACACCGCGCGGATGGAGCAACAGCTAGCCTGGGGTGCGGGCAAGCCCGGAGACGAGGACGTGCTGCTGTCGATTCAGTCTGATACTGAGGCTTACTTCGGACGGCTGAGCAAAGCGCGGGACTTCTCGCGCCGGGCGGTGGAATCGGCCCTCCGCGCTGACTCCAAAGAAGCAGCAGCTTTGTGGGAGGTCAACGCTGCGCTGCGCGACGCGGAGTTGGGCAACAGCGCCTATGCGAGGCAGGGAGCCACGGCGGCTTTGGCGCTTTCTCCGGGGCGGGATGTGAAGGTGTTTGCGGCCCTCACGCTGGCTAGGATCGGAGATGTTCCCCGAGCTAAAGCACTGGCCGCAGAACTGGAGAAAAACTACCCGACCGATAAGATGTTGGAGCTCTATTGGCTGCCGACCATCAACGCGGCCATCGAACTCAACAAGGGCAATTCATCCCAAGCGCTTGAATATCTGGAAGCCGCCGCTCCCTACGAACTCGGTCAAGCAGGAGTGTCGATCAACTACCTGTATCCAGCGTACGTGCGCGGCCAAGCCCAACTGCAGGCACACAATGGAACGGCCGCAGCCGCCGAGTTCCAGAAACTGCTGGATCATAGAGGCATTGTAATGAACTTTGTGACGGGATCACTGGCTCATCTTCAAATCGGCCGTGCTTATGCGATGGCAGGTGACACTGCCAAAGCGAAAGCGGCGTACCAAGACTTCTTCTCTCTCTGGAAAGACGCCGACCCGGATCTTCCCATCCTGAAGGAAGCGAAGACGGAGTACGCGAAGCTGCGGTGAGTGGCAGGTTCTGATCCCCGGATTCCCGGCTATCCGCACACGACGCTGTTCTTCGTTTGCGGAAGCAAATCGTCCGAAAATCATGGAAGTTGCGAACCTTCCGGGTTTTTCGGGTCATTACCTGTTGCTTTCCAAAAGGAAGTGCGGCATGATGATTCCTGTGGGAAACCCAAAGAGCGACTCTATGACTGAAAAAGCGGATGTTCTGCAGGGAACGCTGGCGCTGATGGCCCTCAAGACGCTCGATGTGCTCGGTCCACTGCATGGCTATGGGATCGCGCGGCGGATCGAGCAGATCAGCGGGGATCTGCTGGCCGTGAACCAAGGCACTTTGTATCCCGTCCTGCTGAAGCTGGAGCAGGAGGGCGCAATTTCGTCCGAGTGGGGCGCCTCGGAAAACAACCGCCGGGCGCGTTTCTATCGCCTGACACGGTCGGGACGAAAGCTGCTCGAGACCGAAACACGGGACTGGGAGCAAACGGCGGCGATCATCGCACGATTCTTCGCGGTGAAGGCGGAGGACTTGACATGAGATTCCTGAGAAGGTTTCTGGCGCGGCTCAAGAACTTTGCCACCCGGCGGCGAGACGACAAACGGCTGCGGGAAGAGATGGAGGAGCATCTGGCCCTGCAAACGGAGGAGAATCTGCGCGCGGGGATGAATGTGGAAGAGGCACGGCGGCAGGCCGTGATGAAGTTCGGAGGGGTGGGGACAGTGAGAGAGGACTACCACGCGGAGCAGAGTCTGCCGTTCTTTGAAAACCTGATTCAGGATCTGCGCTTCGCGCTGCGGATGTTTGCCAAATCGCCGGGCTTCTCCGCTATTGCGATTCTGACGATCGCGCTGGGCATCGGGGCGACGACGGCGATTTTCAGCCTGGTCGACGCCACGCTGCTGCATCCGCTGCCCTATCCGCACCCGGAGGAACTGGTGCGCATCGAGGACGATCTGCCTGGTGCAGGCACTACGGACGCGGGCATCTCGATTCCGGAGTTTAAAGATCTGCAGCGTTCGGGAATTTTTCAGTATGTTGTGCTGCAGATTTTCGGGTCGGCGAACCTGACGGGTGTATCGCAGCCATCGCGGATGCAGTATGAGGGGGTGTCGCCGGCGTATTTTGCGATGCTGGGGGTGAAACCGGAGCTGGGGCAGACGTTCGATCCTCAGGATCAAACGCCCGGGTTCACGCTGGATGTGGTGATCAGTGACGGGTTGTGGAAGCGGGCTTTCGGGAGCGATCCGCACATTGTGGGAAGAAGTTTGCGGGGGGACAACGACTTGTATCGGGTGATCGGGGTGATGCCGCCGGGTTTTCGCGACCCGGGGCGAACCGTGGGCGAGAGGAATACGGAACAGTGGGCGGCGTTGGGTTTTGAGGAGGATCCGGCTCGGGCCCCGAACCGCAGTTTGCGGTTGCCCCTGGAAACGGTCGGGCGCCTGAAGCCGGGGCTGACGGTTGCAGCGGCGCAGAGCCAGCTGGACGCGTTGGTTGCTTCGTTGCGGAAGCAATTTCCGGACGATTATCCGGCCGACAGCAAGTGGACGGTGCGGTTGGTGCCTCTGAAGGAAAACGTGGTGGGCAACGTTCGGCAGTCGCTGATCCTGCTGTTGGGCGCAGTGGCGCTGGTGCTACTGATCGGCTGCGTGAATGTAGCGAATCTGCTGCTGGCGCGGGCCAGCGCGCGATCACGGGAGATGGCGGTGCGCCAGGCGCTGGGAGCGGCACGCAAGCGGCTGGTGCGGCAATTGCTGACGGAGGGCCTGCTGCTTTCGCTGCTGGGCGGAGTGGCGGGGTTGGTGATTCTGTTCTGCATGAAGGGATTCTTGCTGCGGCTGATTCCGGAGAGCCTGCCTCGGCTGAACGACCTGTCGATCAACTGGACCGTGATGCAGTTCGCGCTGGCGGCTTCGATCGCAGCCGGGGTAATTTTCGGGCTGGCGCCCGCGAGGCAGGCAGGGCGGTTGAATCTGGCAAGTACGCTGAGGGTGGAGGGGCGTGGGTCGAAGGGTTCCACGGAGCAGACGCGCACGCGGCGCGTGCTGGTGGTGACGGAGTTTGCGCTGTCGCTGGTGCTGATGGTGGCCGCGGGCCTGCTGCTGCGCAGTTTTTGGGATTTGTACAAGGCGCCGCTGGGATTCAATCCGCAGCATGTGATGTCGGTTCAGTTGTGGCTGCCGAGCCCCAACGATCCGAAGACGGACATTTATGGAACGGCTGCTCAGGAGGCAGTGTTTGCGCGCGAATTGCTGCGGCGCAGCCGGTTGCTGCCGGGAGTGCAGGAGGCGGCGCTGGGAGCGGAGCCGTCGATTCCGCTGCAGCACGACCGCAACCCGAGCCCGCTGATCGTGGAAGGACGCCAGACACAGAGCAAGCAGCCGCCTTTGGTGGAGCGGTCGCAAGTTACGCCGGAATATTTTCATTTGCTGAAGATTCCGGTGCTGCGGGGCCGTCTGTTCAACGACGGCGACGACGAGAATGCGCCGCTGGTCGCCGTGATCAACCGGGCGATGGCGGAGACTTACTGGCGGGGCGAGGATCCGCTTGGGAAGCGGCTGAAGGTTGGCCGTGGGAGGGCTGGGGTTGGCCAACGTGCGAGCAAGACCTGGATCACGATCGTCGGGGTGATCGCGGATGCTCGAACCGAGTCGCTGGCGAACGCGAGCGTTCCGCAAATCTATCTGAGCCTGTACCAGGAGACGCCCAAGGAGTTGGCCATCTTTCTGCGTGGAAACCTGAATGCAAGTGCGATCCCGGAAGAGGTGCGGGCGATGGTGCAGTCAGTGAATCCGGAACTGCCGGTTTATGGGGCGAAGACGCTGGACGATGCGGTGTCGGCGTCGCTGGAGCAGAGACGATTCTCGATGGATATTGTGGCGGCCTTCGCGATAACGGCGCTGCTGCTGGCGGCGCTGGGAATTTATGGGGTGATTTCCTATCTCGTGAGCGAGCGCACGCAGGAGATCGGCATTCGCCTGGCGCTGGGGGCGCGACGGGGAGAGATACTGCAGATGGTTTTGCGCCAGGGACTGGGTCTGGCGATGGCGGGCGCCGCGCTGGGACTGGTGGGATCGGTGATCGTGTCGCACCTGATGGCAGGTTTGCTCTATGGCGTAATGCC
>Ga0181523_10004340_pt1 | contig 12289 bp, 9 predicted proteins | sample PEATcosm2014_Bin_43_FD_119752 | JGI IMG/M metagenome (GOLD analysis project Ga0181523, IMG submission 119752) | Peatland microbial communities from MTU Mesocosm Facility, Houghton, MI, USA - PEATcosm2014_Bin05_30_metaG | ecosystem: Environmental > Terrestrial > Soil > Wetlands > Peat | place... | reverse complement strand
TAAGCGCGGTCTGGAACTGCACGCTTGGTTGAATCCCTATCGCGCACGCTTGCGCTCCGCCAGCTCGCCCACCGCCGCGAACCACATCAGCAAGACCCGTCCACAGCTCGTCCGGCAGTATGGGGAATACCTCTGGCTGGACCCCGGCGAGAAGGAAGTGCAGGACTATTCGCTCAGCGTCGTGCTGGATGTGGTGAAGCGCTACGATGTCGATGGCATCCACTTTGACGACTATTTCTACCCTTACAAAGCGCACGATGGTTCGGGCAAGGATTTGGATTTTCCCGACGACTCAAGCTGGCAGCGCTTTGGCGCCGGCAGCAAGCTGAGTCGCGACGACTGGCGGCGCGAGAACGTCAACTTGTTCGTCCGGCGCGTCTATCGATCCATCAAGGCGGCGAAGCCCTGGGTGAAGTTTGGGGTCAGTCCTTTCGGGATCTGGCGTCCCAAGTATCCCCAGCAAATCAAGGGGCTGGACTCTTACGCGACGCTTTACGCTGATTCGCGCAATTGGCTGGCCAGCGGTTGGGTCGATTACTTTGCGCCACAGCTTTATTGGGCGATTGGCCCCCCGGACCAAAGCTTCCCCGTGCTGCTGCGCTGGTGGGCGGAGCAGAACACCAAGGGCCGGACGCTTTGCGCGGGGATGGACTCGACCAAAGTAAGCCGATCCTGGAAGCCGCAGGAGATCGTCAACCAGATCCGCCTTGCCCGCAACCAACAGGGCATAAGCGGCCACATTCATTGGAACATGAAGAGCCTCATGAGCAACAGCGCCTTTGATGAAGTCCTGGTGAAGGACGTGTATCAGCGCGCCGCCCTGATGCCACCTTCCCCCTGGCTTGGCCGGGCTCAGCCTGTGAAACCGAAACCAAGTGTCGCTGCCGGCAATCCAAGTTCCGAACTCGAAATCAGTTGGACGCCTGGCAGCTCAGGCAAGGCCAGTCTCTGGCTGGTGCAGACACGAATTGGGGGCAAGTGGACAGACGAGATCCTCCCCGCCGCCAGGACCATGCGCGCTTGGCGTGGTGCGCAGCCGGAGGTGGTGGCAGTCTCGGCGGTTAATCGCAACGGCGAATTGAGCGCTCCCAGCGTGCTTCAGGCGCGGAGCAATGCGCCATGAGCTTCGCTGTCCGCGAACCGGCTCACACCGTCATTTTCGAGCGAAGATGCGCACCAGCGACGCAGCCCGGTGCTCCACCGGGCCAAGGTGTGTGGCGGCTGGTTGTCGGGGCGATCCTGGACCGGGTCGAGACCGCGGATCGGTTCGGCGGCAGCTTGCGCTCGCTCGGTAAGAAATCCAAGCCGGCACGGCGAGCAGCAATCTCCAAGAAAGTGTGAGAACGACCGGACCGGACGTCCGGCTGCGGGGCCACGCCAATCAGAGCCACCAAGGCGCCGGCGCGCCCGGCGCGTCGCGGCAACCACGCTTCGATCCACTGGTCCAGCTCACCGGACAAGTCTCCGGCGTCTCGAACCGATACGACCAGCACATCGGCTACGGCTGCCGCTTGAACTGCGTCCGCAAAGACGCGCTCATTGGCCAACTCGCTAATCTTCCAGGATTGGCGGCAAACGCCCTCCTGGCCGACCAACTGCTCCACCCGGTCCCACAATTCCGCAGCCCAGTGCCGCGTCAGCGGGTCTTGATAAACTATGGTGAGCCGCAATGCCGACTCGACCTTCTGCGAGGCCGATGCCTTCTGTGCCGATGGCGCCATTCGATTCAGCAAAGTAGTGCTTTGCATGAGGCTTAGCTTTTTGAAACTCGAATTTGCTTTCGCCATGCCACATCCCGCGGCCAACTCACCTGGAGTTGTAATCCCGCCGTCACATTGGTCGGCAACTGCGCCGAAGGGCCGCCGCCTCGGAGAGGCCTCCCGTTCTCCCCGAACGGAAGGCCACACCGAAACGCCGGTTCCCCCGTCCCCCCACCGATGTGCTCCATGTCCCCCACAAAATCAAATGCCACTTCCCGGTGCATATGTTCGTCAGGTACCATTCCGTTCTGTGCTTTTCCCGGCTATTTGACCTCGGGCACCCACCCTGGCCTTCCTAAGTGCTCATGCGAAAATCGTGAGCGCACAATAGGCCGAGAGCGGAAGGGCGAACAGTCAGGAAGAACAGAAATCTTGCGTCAGGGAATTCCCTGACAAGCCCCCTGGACGCGGTTATCTGGAAGGGCGCACCAATGGGTAAGCCTCGTTCAACCAACCTTGCCGCAAGGCGAACTGCACGATCTCGGTTCGGCTCCGCAGGGCGAGCTTCTCGTTGATCCGCAGCCGGTAGGTTTCGACGGTCTTGACGCTCAACTCGAGGTCGCCCGCGATCTCTTTGTTACTGTAGCCCCACGCCACCAGGATTAGCACTTCCTTTTCCCGCTCGCTCAGGTCGGCGGGGCGCAGTCCAACTTTCCCGGGAGATTCCCCGACTCGCCCCGTCAGCGCCTTGCTCGCCACCGCCGGGTCGAAATGCAGCCCTCCCCCCGCCACGACACGGATTGCCTGAATCAAATCATCCCCGGCCGAGCGCTTCAACACATAACCGGCGGCGCCGGCTTTGCACAACTGCATCAGGTAGCTGGGGTCCTCGTGCACGGTCAGGGCGACGACTTTGACCTCAGGCCACCCGGCTTTGAGCCGTTCGGTGGCCTGCAATCCGTTCAGCTCCGGCATCGAGAGGTCCATCACCACCACGTCGGGCTTGAGCGCGCGCGCTTCCTGCACTGCTTGCTTGCCATTGGCGGCTTCGCCGACCACCCGCATATCCCGCTGGCCGTCGATCAGCAACCGCAGCCCGTCACGCACCATTTTGTGGTCGTCGGCTAAAAGAATGCGAAGCTTCTTCATGTTGCGCTTGCGCCTCTGCTCATCGCTTGCCTCCGGTCGGGCTGGCGGTGTCCGCGAGCGCGCTGGCCGCGGGCTCGAACGCGAGCGGGAGTCGCGCGAAGACAGTCGTGCCCGCTCCCGGGTTGGATTCAATTGCGACCGAGCCGCCGGCCAGCGTGGCCCGCTCTCGCATGCCGAGCAAGCCCAAATTGCCCTGGGTGGCGGGCGCCCCGAGCGTCGCGGCCCCATCGAAGCCCTGGCCGTCGTCTTCCACAATCAACGAAACATAGTCAGCCCGACGCTCGAGCAGCACACTCACGCGCCGGGCGTGGGCATGGCGAAATACATTCGTGAGCGCTTCGCGAGTGATGCGGTAGAGGGTGGTTTCCAGTTCCGGCGCCAGGCGTTGAGCGGTCACTCCCTGGCTATGGAAGTCCACGGGCACGCCGCTCAGTGCCGCCCATTCGTCCGCGTAGCGCCGCAGCGCCATCTCCAACCCAAAGTCATCGAGCGCCGCCGGCCGCAACTCCCAGGCCAGGCGATGGATGTCCCGCATCAGGGTGTCAATCAGGCCCTCCAGCTTGCCGATGCGGCCCCGCACCACCGGCGGGCAGGGCCGTTGTTTGGCAAGAACTTGCATCCCCAATTTCAGCGCCGTCAGGTCCTGTCCCAACCGGTCGTGTAGCTCGCGCGAGATCCTGCCCCGTTCGGTCTCCTCCGAAGCAACCAGGCGGCGCAGCACCTGCCGGTGCGCCTCCTCGGCGCGCTCGCGCTGCACGATCTCGGCCTGCAACGCCCGGTTGGCTTCCGACAGCTCTGCGGTCCGCTCCTGGACGCGCGCTTCCAGCAGATCACGCTCGCGCTGCAAACTGGCTTCCGCCTGCCGGAGGGCGGCTTCGCTTTGCTGGCGCTCGATGGCGTACCGGATGGACCGGGCCGTCTGCCGGCCATAGGCCTGGCCTTTGATCAGATAATCCTGGATGCCGTGCCGGACGGCTTCCAGACCCAACGCTTCATCCGCTGCCCCGGTCATCACCACGATCGGCAAATTCGGCGCCGCCGCCCGCGCGCGGACAAATGTGTCGCGGCCGGTGCTGTCTGGCAGGGTCAAGTCCAGCAGCAACACATCGAAGGTTAGCTTTTGCAACTGCGTAATGGCTTCCGCCCAGCTCTCCGCCAGCGTGAACCGGAAGCCGCCTTCTTCGGGGTAATCATATTGCAGCAAGGATTCCTGCAACAAGACTGCGTCAGTGCGACTGTCCTCGACGAGGAGCACGGCTACGATCGGCGCGTTCATGCACTGGCGGCTGGATTCAGGCTGCCGAGAGAGCCGTGGGCGAAGCGCCCAGACTGTTGGGGAGCCGGTTCTGGATCAGCCAAAAATCCCGCAGGGCCAACGCCAGGGCGGCGAGGTCGGCCAAGGCATTAGGCTTGACCACGTAGGCGTTTGCCCCAGCGTCGTACGCCCGGGCGATGTCGTCGGGCCGGCTGGAGGAAGTAAAAACGATCACCGGCAAGCGGCGGAGCCGCGGCTGTTGCCGAATCCACTCTAGCACCTCGAATCCCGACCAATAGGGCAGGTTCAGGTCCAGCAGCACCAGGCCCGGCAACGGATGCAGCCCGCGCTCGCCAAACGGGGGGTTGCCCGCCAGGTAATCCTTCGCCTCTTTCCCGTCCTTCGCGGTCTGAAGCGGATTACGGATGCCAGTCTTTGCGAGCACGTGCTGGAGCAATATCACGTCCGACTCTTCGTCTTCCACGTACAGGAGCGTGGTTGAGTTCATCCGCTAGGACCTCCCAGGCTGCCCGGCGGCCTCGACTCGTCAACGGCCTTGAGCTCCAGCCAGAACCGGCTGCCGCGGCCCGGCTCGGATTCCAGCCCGACCTTGCCGCCCATCTTCTCGATGGCCTTGCGCACCACCGTGAGGCCAACGCCCGTCCCGTCGTAGCTCTTATCCAGGCGCTGGAACATCTTGAAGATGCGCTCCTGGGCGTCTTTGGGGATGCCGACCCCGTTGTCGGCGAACCAGAGGCGGACGGAGGGGAGGGGCGAAGGGAGAGGGGCGAGGGGCGGGGATGGAGGCGGAGCTTGCTGCGTGCTGCGTGATGCGTGATGCGTGATCGGAGGCTGGGCGTCCGTAGCAGGCAATTGGTCAATCCCGGCGGCCGGCGGCTCCTCCCCCTTTTCGGGCTTCGGGCTTCGGCTTTCTTTCGGGTTTCGGGTTTCGGCCTTCGGATTTCCCACCCGTTCGGCCCACACGCGCACGCGAGGACGAGTGCCGGGGGCAACGAACTTAACGGCGTTGCCCAGCAGGTTGGAAAAGCACTGCGTCAGCGCGGCCTCGTTGCCCAGCATGCCCGGCAGGGGGCCTTCGATCTGAATCTCGACTTGCGGAGGCTGAAAGGTCGGATAGGACTCGATAATGCCCCGCAGCAACTCCTGCACGTTAACCGGCGACAGCCTCAGCTCGCTGCGCGCCAGGCGGCTGTACTGCAGCACGTCCTGGATCAGCTTGTCCATCCGCGCGGCGGCGCCGGTAATGCGGTTGATATGGTCCTGCGCCCGGGGCCGCCCGCAGGACAGGCATTCATCCCCGAGGATTTGGGCGAAAGAGCGGACGGCCCGCAGCGGCGCCCGCAAATCATGCGTGATGCTGTGCGAAAAGTCCTCCAGGTCGCTGATCGTCTCCTCCAGCGACGCGGTGCGCTCGGCAACGCGGCGTTCCAGCTCCGAGTTCCACTCGCGCAACTGCCTCTCGCTGTCTCGCAACGCCTCCTCGGCCTTCGTCAGGGCTATCTCGACTTGTTTGCGTTCGATGGCGTAGCGAATGGCACGGGCGGTCTGCCGTCCGTAAGCCTGGCCCTTGATGAGGTAGTCCTGGATGCCGTGGCGGACCGCGTCGAGGCCCAGCGCTTCATTGGCCTCACCGGTAAGCACGACGATGGGAAGTTGAGGCGCTTCGGCCCGAGCGCGCAAAAAGGTGTCCCGGCCTGTGATGTCCGGCAGTAGCAAATCCAGCAACAGAACCTCAAACTGCTTTTGGCGCAGGCATCGAACCGCCTCCGCCCAGCATTCAACGTGGGTAAACTCGAATTCTCCAGGCCGGGTCTCCCCCAGCGACTCCTGCAACAGCAGTGCGTCGGAATCGCTGTCTTCCACCAACAACACTCGTATCACCGCCGGCTTCATAGCCGAGGCTTAACCCGCGCCGGCTAAAGGCGCAGGCGGCAGGGTGACGACATAGAGCCAGAAGGATTCGATTGCGCGCACCACCTCGAGGAACTGGTTGAAATCGACCGGCTTGTTGATGTAGCAGTTGGCATTGAGCTGGTAAGCGCGCAGCACGTCCTGCTCGGCGCGCGACGTGGTCATCACCACAATGGGAATGGTCTTGAGCAGGTCATCGTTTTTGATATCCTGCAGCACTTCCCGGCCGTCCTTGCGCGGCAGGTTCAGGTCCAGCATGATCATGTCCGGGCGGGGGGCCTGCGCAAATGGGCCCTGCCGCCGGAGGAATTGCATCGCCTGCACGCCGTCCTCAACGACGCTCACATGATTGCGCACCTTGAAATCTCGCAGCGCTTCCAAGGTCAACTCGGTATCGCTGGGGCTGTCCTCCACCAGCAGGATTTCTATGGGGCGTCCTTCGCTCTTGTTCATAAGGCTCTCTCTATTATGGCAGAGCCAGAGGCGTTTGGGAAGCAAAAACTGCGGCTTAGGCACCGTTTGGGCGTATCCGGACAGCACCACCAACCCGTGAGCGCAAAGGCCCAAACCCGAAGCCCGAAATCCGAGGACCGAAAGAAGGCCGAAACCCGAAATCCGAAATGCCCGGGCGTGGTTTCGGCCTTCGGTATTCGGCCTTCTTTCGGGCTTCGGCCCTCGGAATTCGGATCGGGGGGCTGGCGGCGGGTAATACTGTCCAGATTCGCCCGCACCGCTTCGACCGGGCGGGCTTTCAGGTGGCTTCGGGATGGCTTTGCACGGTCATTCTGCATCCGCCCGAGGGTGTTCGCCATAAGGGTTCTGAATACAACCCCTGTTGCCGGCGGCCCTCGGGGTGCTCAGGCAGCCGTGCGCAGAGTGTCGTCAGCGCGAGCTATTCTGCGCGCGAGAGGAAGGACCATTTCGCAAAACGGGTCGTCGAAAGTCACGAAGATCTCCATTTCCTCGAACGCCTCCTCGCGGCTCAGTTCAGTGGCGCGTTCGATTGTCTCCAAATCCAGAGCCGAGTCGGAATCACCGACCCAGTGCTTGCGGCCCGCATAATAGAGCCCGATGCCAGAATGTCGCAAAACCACTCTCATTGCGCTTTTTCACCTGAGCCGTGGAAGACTCCGCCATACTCAGGTAGTTGTCCAATGGGGTGTTCACCCCATAAGTGGAACAAGGCAGGGCGCATCTCTCCGAGCGCGCCGGGCGGGGCAAGCCGCTACTCGCACGGCGGTCCTGTTGTACCTGAGGCCCCTGCCCTGCGTCGGCGCGTTGAGGACAACGCGCCCTACCTGGGGGCTCCGGGGAGTGAGAAGTAAAACGTCGAGCCCAGGCCCGGCTGGGACTCGACCCAGATCTGGCCGCCATGCCGCTCGACGATCTTCTTGCAGATGGCCAGCCCGATTCCCGTGCCGGGATACTTATTGCGCGTGTGGAGGCGTTGGAAGACCTGGAAAATCCGCTCGAAGTACTGCGGCTCGATGCCGATGCCGTTGTCCCGCACCCAAAGGACCCAGCGGCCTTCCTCCGAGCGGGCGCCAATATGGATCTGCGGCGCGTGCTCGCTGCGAAACTTGAGGGCGTTGGCAATGAGATTCTGGAACAGTTGCACCATCTGGCTCTCATCCACGGACGCGGTCGGCAACGGATCGATAGTCACCGTCGCGTTGGCCGACAGGATACTGAATTGCAAGTTCCGCAGAGCAACATTGAGCGGCGCCGCCAAGTTCGCAGGGGTGAAGGCGCTGCCCTCGGTGCTGAGCCGCGAAAAGGTGAGGAGGTCAGTGATGAGCCGCTCCATGCGCGTGGCGCCCTCGGCAGCGCCGGCGATGTATTCCCGCATTTTGGCATCCAACTTCTCCGGGAAGCGATGCTCGAGCAGCCGCACGAAGCCGGCCACCGCGCGCAGCGGTTCCTGGAGGTCGTGCGACGCGACGTAGCCAAACTGTTCCAGGTCGAGGTTTGAGCGCTTCAGGGCTTCCGCCGCGTGGAGCAGCGCCTCCTCGGCGATTTCGCGGCTGGCAACTTCCGTTCGCAATTGCTCATTGGCCGCATCCAGCTCGCGGGTCCGCTGCGCGACCAACTCCTCGAGGTGATCGCGATGTTTGGCCAGCTCGGCTTCCGCCTGGAACCGCCGGATGGCTTCGCCGATCAGCGGCGTGAGGGATTCCACGAATTCGATCACCGGCGGCGGGAATTGGCCAATCCGCCGATCCGCGAGGTGGATGGCGCCGAGAATTCCTTCCCGGCAATGGATAGGAACAACGGCCACCGAAGCGAAGCCGAACTTAACGCAATTGCCCCGATAGCGCGCCCGCTCCTGAGGCGTGATTTGTTCGGTGAAGGCGTGGAGATTGTCACAGCGATATGAGCCGCCGGGCGTCAGGAGGGTGCGGTCCGGGCTCTCGACCGCTTGCGTGATAGCGCGAATGCAGCAGCATGCATCGCGCTGGAGCGAAAGGCGGCTCTCCAGATCGATGAACCCCGGCTCGAACCCCGCCCAGGACTCGTAAGGTATCTCCTGAGCATCATTCACCAGCCGGATGCCCAGGGCCTCGGAGCCGCTCCACTGCCGGATCAGTTCCACCACCGCCTGGAGGTACTCGCTGGCTGAGTTCTTGTGCGCAAAAAGCGCGGCCAAGGCGCTGGTGAGGTCGCGCCGCCGCTCAGTCTCCTTGTGCTCAGTAATGTTCGTGAGACTCAGTCGGCAATGGCGTTCGCGCGTATTGGGGTCGTCTGCGGCGATGCCTTCCAGCCGCACAGTCAAGGAGCCGCCAGTGGCGTTCTTGAGCGTCAGCTCACCCGTCTGCCGGACCTCCGAATGTAATACCTGATGGCAGTAAAGGTGGAAGGCATCCTGGGACTCCACCGGGATGAAGCGAGTCAGCTTCGGGTGGATCAGAGCCTTTCGATCGAGGCCCAGCAGGCTGGCGGCAGCGAGATTGGCTTCGAGAACCTCACCGGCCGGGCTCAAGGTCACCAGGGCGAGCGGTGCGAAATCATAAAGGTCCACATAGCGGTCGCGAGCCTCTTCCAATGCACTCTGGGTCCGGTGCAGCTCCTCGTTCTGCATCTCCAGCTCGACCTGGTGGACTTGGAGTTGGTGGACCAGCTTCTGCGCGTCAGGCTCCGGCATCGGCGCAAGGTCACGGCGCCTTTTGGCCACCACTGCCTCCGCCAGCGCTCGCAGATCGTTCGGGGAGCAAGATGTATGCGGTGCTTCCGTGACCCGCTTCGTCTCGGCTGTTTTGAGGCGGTCGGCCCGGTAGCCCTTGGATGCTCTTTTCTTCGTCGCCATAGGAATAAGCCACGCCAGTGACTTCCTATTGGAATACTTCTGATTACGCCAGAAACCACGCCGTTGCAAGGCAATTCGCGCGCCGGACAGCATCAAGGGCGTAACCCACGCCAGTGGTTGCCGCATCGGGGCGAGCGTGGCCTGCGCCAGACGGGGATACAACCTTTCAGGGTTGTCGGTTCCTTCGGGCGCAATCACCCAGGGTAGCTCGCAACCCTGCGCCGAGTGATGCAATCCCTTCGGGATTGCACGGATTGCCCAAAGCTAAGCCGGTTGCCCCAACCGGCTCTTCCAGAATGTGCATAGTCCAGACGACCGTCGAGATGCCAGCACTACGGCGCCGTGCTACATCAAACTTTGGCGTGTTACGCCTTTTCCCTTAGTGTGTGCTTCGCGCAGGCTGGAGTGTTAGAATGTGGTTCATGAATACGCCCCTTATGGCACCAAGTCAAAGAAGCCTAATGAAAACAACGCACACAATCGGCGAGTGGTTGACGCTGCTGGCGCTCGCAACCCTCAACCTCCAACCCCTGACTGTCTTCGCACAAGGGACGGCCTTCAGCTATCAAGGCAGGCTCGACGCCGGCGGAAGTCCCGCCAACGGAAGCTATGACTTGGAGTTCACGGTCTGCGATGCGCTGACCACCGGCAACGTGGTCGGGGGGCCGGTGACCAACAGCGCCACCGGCGTCACCAATGGCCTTTTCACCGTCACGCTGGATTTCGGCAGCGGTGTTTTCACCGGGGCGGCGCGCTGGCTGCAGCTCGGCGTGCGGTCGAATGGCAACGGCGCGTTCACGACGCTAGTACCGCGGCAGCAACTATTGCCGGCGCCTTACTCCGTCATGGCCAGCGCCGCCAGCAACCTGCTGGGGACGCTGCCCGCCGCGCAACTGAGCGGCACCTTGCCCGCGAGCGTGCTGGCGGGATATTCGGGCACCGTCGCGTTGACCAACGGCGGCAACAGCTTCAATGGTTCATTCTCCGGTTCCTTTGGCGGCGACGGCGCGGGATTGACGAATGTGGCCGGGATTCTGGCATGGCAGAATGTGACCGGCACCAACCAGCAGGCGCAGCCTAACGCCGGCTACCTCGCCAACAACGCGGCCCAGGTGACCATCACCCTGCCAGCCTCGCCGAGCCTGGGCAGCATTGTGCGCGTGTCGGGAGCCGGCGCGGGCGGCTGGCTAATCGCGCAGAACGCGGGGCAGTCCATTCAGACGAGCGTGGTTACCGCCAACTTCACAAACTGGAATAATCTGACCAATTGGGCACAGACCAGCGCGTCCAGTCAGTATTGGTATTCGATTGCGGCCTCAGCGGATGAGACCAAACTGGCGGCGGTGGTCTATGGGGGCGGTATTTATACCTCGACGAATTCGGGCACCAACTGGACGCCGACCAGCGCGCCCGTTGCGAACTGGGTCTCCATCGCCTCCTCCGCAGATGGAACCAAACTGGTAGCGGTGGCTGCCGGGGGAGGCATTTCCACGTCCAGCAATTCGGGCGTCACGTGGACGCTGACCAGCGCCGCGATTAACTGGGCTTCGGTCGCTTCTTCGGCGGATGGAACGAAGCTGGCTGCGGTTGTTTATGGCGGCAGCATTTACACGTCAACCAATTCAGGCACCAATTGGACGCTGACCGCTTCGCCCATGTATAATTGGATCTCCATTGCTTCCTCGGTGGATGGGACGAAACTGGCGGCGGCGGCCTCGGGAGTCGGGATATTCACCTCGGTCGATTCGGGCACCACCTGGACGCCGACGACCGCGCCGGGCGTGAATTGGCGCACGGTCGCGTCCTCTACGGATGGAACGAAACTGGCGGCGGGGGCCTACGGAGGCGGGCTATACACCTCGACCAATTCGGGCGCCACATGGACGACGACTAGTGCTCCCGTTGGGGGCTGGTTTTCCGCCGCCTCGTCAGCGGATGGAACGAAACTGGGGGCGGTAGTTGACGGGGGTGGGATATACACCTCGACCGATTCGGGCGCCACATGGACGCCGACCAGCGCCCCGACTAATACCTGGGATTGCATCGCCTCCTCGGCGGATGGAACGAAACTCGCGGCGGGTATCTATGGGGGCGGGATTTACACGGCACAAACCACAATTCAAACGGCTACCACGCCGGGCACCGCAGGCTATCTCGCCGGCGGCCAAAACACCGCCATTGAATTGCTATACATCGGCAACGGCCTGTTCCTGCCGCTGAGCTACGTTGGCACTCTATCGGCGTATTGAATAGGGCTGAGCGGAGAACACGAAGCCGGCTTAACGCAGAGACGCAGAGGAGAAGAGCCTTTTCTTTCTCCTTTCTCTGGGTTCCTCCGCGCCCTCTGCGTCTCTGCGTTGAATCCTCGGGGCCTTGCCGATCCTTGTCAGGCGAAGGGCTGGCCGTGGGTCGCAGGGTCAGGGATTGAGAAGTAGAACGTCGCTCCCTGGCCGGACTGTGACTCGACCCAAATGGTCCCGCCATGCCGCTCGACGATCTTCTTGCAGATGGCCAGCCCAATGCCGGTGCCCGGGTAATCCTTGCGCGTGTGCAGCCGCTGGAAGACTTGGAATAGCTTCTCGTAGTACTGCGGGTCAATACCGATACCGTTGTCGCGCACTGAGAACACCCAGCGGCCCTCCTGTCTCTTGGCGCCGATATAAATGTTCGGGGGTTGCTCGCCGCGGAACTTAAGGGCGTTGCCTACCAGGTTCTGGAAAAGCTGCCTGATCTGGCCGGCGTCCACGGACAGGGTGGGCAGAGGATCGTGGATAACGGTGGCCTGGGCCGAGTTGATCCCCGCCTCCAAGTTGCGCAAGGCCTGCGCGAGCGCGTCCTCGAGATTGGCGGGCTGGAAGGCGTCCCCGCGCGTGGCGACGCGAGAGAAGGCGAGCAGATCGCCGATGAGCCGCTCCATGCGGGTGGCGCCGTCGAAGGCGCCGGCAATAT
>Ga0181523_10004337_pt1 | contig 12292 bp, 13 predicted proteins | sample PEATcosm2014_Bin_43_FD_119752 | JGI IMG/M metagenome (GOLD analysis project Ga0181523, IMG submission 119752) | Peatland microbial communities from MTU Mesocosm Facility, Houghton, MI, USA - PEATcosm2014_Bin05_30_metaG | ecosystem: Environmental > Terrestrial > Soil > Wetlands > Peat | place... | reverse complement strand
TGGATAGACCTCAAAGAGACCTCTACAGACTCTCTCATTCCAGAAGAGCAAATAACTTCAAGCTTGGCCTTCATACGCTCGCAGAAGTTTTCTGCATATTTCAGCGATTTGGCATCACCGATCGTTCCTGTCAGAACCAGCAGCACGCGCTGATCGGTCTTTATTATCTGCCGTGCGGTCTCGTACTCTCCGACCTCGGCAAAAGCAGACGCGGAAAGAATGTTCTCCAACTGCATCATAATCTCCCGCACATCGATCTTTTTCTTATCCATTCTGGCGACCTCTTATAAAACGTATAAGTCAACAACTATGCCACCACATCTAAGGAGACTAATGCTTTGTTTTTATTGGCGTTATTTCACTCGACAGACAACGAGAGCTTGACGCCATTGTTGCATAATGCAATCGACGGAATTACGACAGTGATTTTATCCGGTATTTACAGGGGTTCTGGCGATGTTGCAGCGTTTAGACTGGCTATTTCAATATGCAACATTATTCGGCTGCATAGGCCTAAAGGCATATACATCCTCTATCTGCCTATATAAGAACTCTGTCGACCATCTCTTCGATGCTTTCAGCGAAGAAGAATTTAAGGTCCTTTTTCATCTTTTCGGGGAGATCATCGATATCCACCTTATTCTTCATGGGCAGTATTACCTCTTTTACGCCCGACCTGCTTGCGGCAAGGATCTTTTCCCGGGTGCCGCCGACAGGCAGTATCCTACCCCCGAGCGTGAGCTCGCCGGACACTGCTACGTCTCTCCTGGCAGGTCTTTCCATCAATAGCGAGATAAGTGCCATGGCAATTGTGGCGCCGGCTGAGGGGCCATCCTTTGGAATCCCTCCCGCAGGCACATGGATATGGAGATCGTGATTTTCAAAAAAATCCTCGGGTAGATTGAAAACGGATGCGTTGCTTCTTATGTAACTCAGAGCGGCCTGGGCTGACTCACGCATCACCGTGCCCAAAGACCCGGTGAGAATAAGTTCTTTGCTGCCCCACATCTTTGCGGCCTCGACAAAGATGATGTCTCCGCCGGTTTCAGTCCAGACCAAGCCGGTCGCAACCCCGATTCTGTTTTTCGCCGTAGCTGCTTCAAAATAATATTTCCTCGGCCCCAGCGAGGCTTCCACCACCTGAGGTGTAACCACATTGTTCTTCGCAGTACAATTATTCAGCACCGTTTCCTTGGCTATCTTGCGGCATATGGTCGCGATCTGGCGCTCAAGACCCCTGAGACCGGCCTCTTTCGTATATGACTGGATAATTTTGGCTATCGCCTCAACGGTAAATGCAGGGGGACATTGAGACAGGCCCTGCTGGCGTATCTGACGCGGGACAATATATCGCTCGGCGATCATTTCCTTATCTTCTTCCGTATATCCTGAAAATTCGATAACCTCCAGCCTGTCGAGAAGGGGTTCGTATATATTTTCTGCCACGTTTGCGGTCACGATGAACATGACGCTTGAAAGATCGAACGGGGCGTCGACATAATGGTCTATAAAACTATGGTTCTGCTCGGGATCAAGGACCTCAAGGAGTGCAGATGCCGTATCAGCCCTAGATTCATTATGTATCTTGTCCAGTTCGTCGAGCATAAGAACGGGGTTTGCGGTCTGGGCACGCCGGATTTCTTCGATTATTCTTCCGGGCATTGCCCCCGCATAGGTCCTGCGATGTCCCCTTATCTCTGCTTCATCCCGCACGCCTCCAAGGGATATCCTCGAAAACTTTCTGCCGAGGGCTTCCGCAATGCCGTGCCCCAAAGATGTCTTTCCCGTGCCTGGCGGGCCTGCAAAGCAAAGGACCGACCCCTTAATCGAGAGGTTCGAAGCCTTCTCAACAGCGGCTCTTACGGCTGACCGGACCTCATCAAGCTTGAAGGGTTTAGTTATATAGTTGAATGCGCCTTTCTTTATCGCCTCTGTTGCAGATTCGATGGATGCATAAGCCGTGATGACTACGATCTTGGTTTCTGGATATGCGACCATGATCCTTTCGAGCAGTTCCATGCCGCTCATCTTCTGCATTCTTAGATCGGTCAATACAACATCGAACGATGATATCTCCATCTTTCTCAGCGCGTCTGCGCCGCTCAGGGCCGTTTCAACCGCATAGCCTTCCTTTATGAGGACATGCTCGAGGTTCCTGACAGCAACCTCCTCGTCGTCGACTATCAGTATGCGCGGGAGCTTGCTTTGGGAAAGAAGGAGTGTTTTAACAGCAAGATGTTCGAGTATTCGCTCCTTAACGTTCCCCAAGCCAAAATGTCTTTCGCTCAAGATCATTTCAGCCCGGTGGAGATCAAGGTTATCTTCGGTCTTCTTGTTCCAAGGGAGGCCGGCCAGATATTCGATATATGTCAACCCTATCGAATATTCAGCCATTGCGGGACTTATCCGGGACATCGAAAGAATTTCGTTCTCGGCAATCTCCCGGACCTCGACAGGCATTTTTGCCTCTTCGATCTTCCGCTTCAGGTCGTCGATAGCAGCTTCCTGTATCCTATCCTCACCCTTCTTGAAAAAACTCATTGATTACATTATTACACAAATACTTTCCCTTGCCAACACCTCATCCACTTACCTCCTCTGCAAACTCGGCGCCTTGAGTTCCTTTCTCGGCCTCACGGTCGGGACGACTCGGTCGAACTGCCTCGGCCTCTCTTCCTCCCGCAAATATTCGCGTGCCGTCTCGAATTCACCCGCTTCGGCAAAGGCAATGGCTACAAACATATTCTCGATTTTTTTGCCCAGTGTTTTCATGTTATGCCTCCTTTTTGCATCTATGGCAGCTTGGAAAACGGTTCCGAAACTGCCAGTCTATAGATCGTGATTTAACCTGAATGAAGCATTTGTCGTGCCAGTTTCATTCCAGTTGAAAAACCTTGAAAATAATGGCTCTCCTTATGTTGCCCAGAGCTTGCTTTGCTTCAATATGAAACGTCGCCACTGTTGCCAAGCCATCAGCAGCTACTAGTCAAGCATATGCGACGCTTTCGGATACTATGTTGCAGTAACAGTAGGCCTGTTGCTATTTGCAATAGCGAGTGATAGAATTATCGTATGTTCAAATACCGGACCAGCATCAGGCAAAAAATAATTGTCGGCTATTATGCAGCCGTAGCTGTCATGATCGGCATGGCGGTCTTTACCTTTATGACACTTATGTTCCTCGAAAAGAAAATAGTCTTAAGCACTGTCATCACTGAGCTTTTCGATACGACGCTGGAGATTCGACGCTTCGAAAAAAACTTCATCCTCTACGGGCAGACTGAAGACTATCAGGAAAACCTCCGGTATGTAGCCAAGGCCAAGGAGATATTTGAGGCAAATATCGAGCAATACGAGAACCTCGCCGTGACCCGTCAGCTCTATACAATGCGGGATGGCCTCAATACCTACAGGAGCCTTATGGAGCAGTTCGCATCTCTCGATAAAAAGCCCACTCCCCAAAGGTCGGCAGGGGAAAAGGCGATCAGGGAAAAAGGTAAAGAGATTATTACAATTGCGGAGAGCATCTCTAAAATCGAGCGCGAGCGATTACAGAGCCTGCTAGGACAAGCCGGTCGATACCTCATCTACGTAATAGCATTCCTCTCTCTTGCAGGTGTAGCCATCGGGCAGATACTGTCAAGAATCGTTGTAAAACCTCTCAAATCGCTGGAGTGGACGATGAAATCTATAGCTGACGGTAAATTCAGCACCATCGCCATGGATTCGAGTGACCAGGAGATCGTCTCCCTTGCTGATGCATTCAACAAGATGATCAAAGAGCTCGAAATGCGCCAGAGAAACCTAGTCCAGTCCGAAAAACTGGCGTCCCTGGGAACGCTCCTTTCCGGAGTGGCACATGAACTCAACAACCCACTGTCGAACATATCAACATCATGCCAGATTCTCTCCGAAGAGATGGATGAACTCGACCCTGAATACAGGCGCGAACTCCTCTCCCAGATTGAGGACCAGGCTGACAGGGCCAAGAATATCGTCCGGTCGCTCCTGGAATTCTCGAGGGCAAAGGAATTCAAGCGCGAGGATCTTAGCCTTGAAAATCTTGTTTTGGAGACTATCCGCTTTGTTAAGGGCCAGATACCGCCGAAGGTGGAGATCATCAGAGACATACCCGCAGACATCAGCATCTTCGCCGACAAGCAAAGGATGCAACAGGTATTCCTGAACCTCGTAAAGAACGCAATCGAAGCAGTGGAAGAGGAAGGCAGGATAGAGATACGGGCCCGCAAAACGACGGGGGGCAAGCTGGAGAACTACGAATCCTATCTTTCCGAAGAATGCGCAAACATGCTTCCCCATTCGGGCGACGGTGAAGCAGTATATATCAAAATAACCGATACCGGCAAAGGCATTCCCCAGGAGATAATCGGGAAAATATTCGATCCATTCTTCACGACAAAGGATGTGGGCAAAGGGTCGGGGCTAGGACTGTCGATTGTGCACGAAATTATCGAGGAGCATGGCGGGTGTATCGGAGCGCATAGCGAGGTAGACAGAGGAACTACTTTTCTAATCAGACTGCCCGTACCTCAAAATCAAGGCAAAGCATCACCCGGAAAAAAATTGTAGCCGCTAAGCAGTCAGGAGGTAATGCTCTAATGCAGAGTTCAGCTAGGATATTGATCGTCGACGATGAGCGTGTTGCCCTCAGGAATTTGGAGCATGTCATGAAAAAGGAAGGCTATGAGGTGACCAGCACCCAGAGCGGTGCCAACGCTATTACATTGCTGGAAGAGCGGAGTTTCGATGTCGTCCTCACCGATCTCAGAATGGAGAAGATCGACGGTATGCAGATACTGAAGAAATGCCGGGAACTCTATGCTGAAACCGAAGTCATCATGATCACAGGATACGCGACGCTCGAATCAGCCGTCGAGGCGATGAAGCATGGAGCTTTCTATTACATTGCGAAGCCTTACAAGCTTGATGAAGCACGGAAAGTAGTCAGCGAAGCAGTTGAAAAGGTCATGCTGAAGCGTGAAAACAAGCTATTGCGGGAGCAGATTGAGACCTACCAGGGCAAGGTGAAGATAATTACGCAGGACCCCGGCATGCTGAGACTTCTCGATACTGCCAAACAGATTGCACCCACGGATTGCAACGTTCTGCTGAGCGGCGAAAGCGGCACGGGAAAGGAGCTCTTCGCGCGTTTCCTCCATCTGAACAGCCTGCGGGCTGACGGGCCTTTCTTTGCGATCAACTGTGGCGCATTCAACGAAGAACTTCTTGCCAATGAGCTCTTCGGCCACGAAAAAGGTGCCTACACCGGGGCCTTGACAATGAAGAACGGCCTGATCGAAATGGCATCACAGGGAACTCTGCTTCTCGATGAAGTCACCGAGATGTCGCCTTCGATGCAGGTGAAGCTCCTGCGGGTCATCCAGGAAAAAGAGCTTCTGCGCGTGGGAGCCACCCAGACAATAAAGGTCAATGTTCGCATCGTCGCTGCGACTAACAGGGACATACAGCACTCCATAAAGTCTGGTAATTTCAGGCAGGACCTCTATTTCAGGCTGAATGTTGTCTCTCTTCGTATTCCTCCGCTCTCCGAGCGCAAGGATGATATACCCCTGCTCTGTTATTATTTCCTGAATAAATACGCGACGCTGATGAAGAAGCCGGTCACCGAAATATCAGAAGAAGTCATAGAGCTCCTGATGAATTACGAATTCCCCGGCAATGTTCGTGAACTCGAAAACATCATTGAACGGGGTGTGGCCCTCTCAAATGGAACTGCCATCGAGATAGCCAGTCTTCCTGATGACCTAAAGGAACTGAACATAAAGATATTCCGAAAGAAGGAAGGCAAGATACCCTCGTTGGAAGACCAAGAGAAGGATTACATTAATTGGGTGCTAACAGAAGTAGGCGGCAACAAGACCATCGCCGCCCAAACCCTAGGCATCGACCGTGTTTCGCTCTGGCGGAAACTTAAGAAATACGGGTTCGAAGAGTAACAACCATTTCGGCGGTCAGCAGTCCCGCGATACACCAAATCCATGGATTAATTGCTGAGTCATATGCTCAACATCAAAAAAAGGCTTGCAGCTAAATCTTCGTTTTGGGGCGCGTGAAGCAGCCGGAACTGATTTGGGATCGCCACTGTTTGCTAGTATACTTCGAAATAAGTAGCTTGAAGGGCGGTCGAGACCATGGAAACCCAGACTCATCATTCCGACGATAAAAGAGAATCCCTGCGATCACCCATAAGCAGGAAAATCAAGTTTATTGTCGGTGCTAATATATAAAGGTTTGATCGGCGATATTTCCAGCGGGGGAATCAGCTTAATATCAAAGCATAAGTTCATTCGTGGGGGCCATCATATATCTGAAGATACCTCCAATGTCAGGCACCGTCCAATATTGTGTCTCTTACAGAAAGGATTTTTTCAAGACAGGACTGCGCCTTCTGGGCAACAATCATTAGTTGCAGACCCTGAGACCAGCCCTGCCGTCCTCGATCCATACTACAATGGCTTTTGTACGCGGGTCGACAATACTCAATCTCTCTCCTTTGCGAAGCGCCGCGCTCAAAATGACACCCAGACCTCGGAGGCTGATATCAACTATTTTGCATGCCCATCGATTTCCATGTACATCCGAGCATTCGGTAACATAGTTGCACTTTAACCTGGGCCATAAGCGTTCCTCCTTAGACAGGAATTTCTGAAGATTATTTTCGAGCGAACCCATTCTTCATTACCTCTTCCAACAATTAGATGCAACTATTATAATCTCAATTACCTATTATCTCAACCATCCATGTTAAATAAACCTTAAAATTGCAAAATAACATTTTCATCCCTGCCCCTCGCTGAAAAGGCAGGCGATCTTTATTCGAATAATCTCTGATTAGTTCTGCACATTTGTTTCAGGTTCAAAGAGTAGGGCCTTAGCTGAGACAACGGCTTCGACGAGTTTCTTCCTGCCGCTCATCAAAAGGCGGTGTACGGTGCCTCGCGACACTCCCATTTTCCTTCCGGCTTCTTCCTGGGTCATGTCCTCAAAGTCGCAGAGACTCAGTACCTCGAGTTCATCCCTGTAGATTGTGATATGTTCCAGCTGACTCATCGGGATACCCGACGGCTTGAAAATGTGTCCTTTCAGTTTCCCGAAAGGACACCCGCACATTCTCGGCTTTTTATGACGAGGTGACATGATTTCTATTTTACCCGAAAAGAATACTTAGTGGGCGCATTCGCCGCCTTGGCTGTGCCCGCTGCAGCATTGCTGCATGGTCAGTACCGGAAGGGAATTCTTTTCGAACAACAAGACATTCTCGGCAATCGTAGGCGCCATGGACTTATAAACCGTAATTCCCAACTGATTCAACTTATTTAACGCGCCGGCTCCGATACCTCCGACAACAATAGCGTCTATGCTCTCGCCGCTGAGCGCCTTTAGTGGATTGCACGCTCCATGCGAATGATGCAGATCTTTGTTGTTGATCGCAGTGACATCTTTTGTCGCAACATTAACTACAACAAATGACGGCGCCGACCCGAAATGGTTGAATACCTTACTCTCGATGCCCTCATTATTCTGGGTGGGGAAACATACCTTCATATTCAGACCTCCATCCTTATTTTGTGCATATGCACAGTATATTAAAAGCAGCACTCAGCTGTCAAGCGGGACATTGGATAGCCCCGCCCTTCTAAAATAAGGGGTGGAAGTTGTTGATTAGATATTGTTCAGGTTCCTTTGCATCTTCACTATAACCTCGTATACTTCAAAAGTAGTTTAGGAATAATCCTTCTCTTCAGTTTAAGCAATTAAAATTCGGCTAAATAATATAAATAGAACAGGTACCCCGGGGAGGAGGAAAATATGAGCAAGATAGACAGCAAACTCAAGGTTGAATCACTGGCGCTTCACGGCGGCCAGGAGCCGGACCCCACTACAGGTTCGCGAGCGGTGCCCATTTACCAAACCACCTCATACCAGTTCAAGAGCACCGAACATGCGGCAAATCTCTTCGGCCTAAAGGAATTCGGCAATATATACACGCGCCTGATGAATCCTACAACTGATGTCCTAGAAAAGAGGATGGCACTCCTCGACGGGGGTGTTGGTGCACTCGCCGTTGCAAGCGGACAGTCGGCTATAACCATTGCATTGCTTAACATAGCGCAGGCGGGCGATGAGATAGTGTCGGCGGACAATCTTTATGGCGGCACCTATAACCTGTTTCACTATACGTTTCCGCGCCTTGGCATCAAGGTTAATGTAGTAAAATCGAACGATCTCGCTGCTTTCGAAAAGGCCATCACGACAAAGACCAAGTGTATCTACGTGGAATCCATAGGCAACCCAAAACTCGATGTGGCGGACCTCGAAGCGCTCTCTGCCCTTGCGCAAAAACATGGGTTACCGCTCATAGTCGACAATACTGTGACGCCTTATCTGCTCAGACCGATCGATTTCGGCGCCGACATCGTTGTCTATTCAGCGACCAAATTCATTGGGGGCCATGGCACCTCCATCGGCGGACTGATCGTAGATTCTGGTAAATTCGACTGGACAACCGGGAAGTTTCCGCTGATCGCAGGACCGGATGCCAGCTACCATGGCATCGATTTTGTCGAGGCATTGAAACCTGTCGGAAATCTTGCCTATATCGTTAAAGCCAGGGTCACGCTTCTGAGGGACCTGGGCGCGGCCCTCTCCCCGTTCAATTCCTTCCTGTTCCTTCAGGGGCTTGAAACGCTTCACCTTAGGATGCCGAGACATTGCGAGAATGCACTGGCAGTAGCGCGATATCTTGAAAAAAATATGAAGGTCAGCTGGGTCAACTACCCAGGGCTCGATTCAAGCCCGGAAAGAGAGCGAGCGGCAAAATACTTAAAAAAGGGTGCAGGCGCCATTATCGGGTTCGGCATCAAGGGAGGCGTCAAGGCCGGATGCAAATTCATAGAATCACTGCAGCTCACATCTCATCTCGCCAATATAGGCGACGCAAAGACCCTTGCGATCCATCCAGCGACGACAACTCACCAGCAGCTTTCGCCCGAAGAACAGCTTGCGACAGGTGTGACGCCTGATTTCATAAGGCTTTCTATCGGTATCGAACACATCGACGATATCATCGTCGACATTGAGCAGGCGCTGGACAAAGCTTCACCATAAGTACGGCCACCTGTTATATTAGGAGATGCTATGAGAATTTTTCGGGACATAACTGAGACCATCGGCAGTACTCCGTTGGTGAAGATAAACCGGCTCGCTGCGGGATTGCCCGTGACCGTTGTCGCAAAACTTGAGTCCTTCAATCCGCTCTCGAGCGTGAAAGACCGCATCGGTGTTGCGATGATCGAGACCGCCGAGAACGAGGGCCTTGTCGATAAAAACACGATCATAATAGAGCCTACGAGCGGCAATACCGGCATCGCGCTCGCGTTTGTATGCGCATCAAAAGGATACAAGCTCGTCCTTACAATGCCGGAAACGATGAGCCTCGAAAGACGCCAGTTGCTGAGAATTCTCGGGGCCGAAGTAGTCCTGACGCCAGGAGCGAAGGGTATGCGCGGGGCCATAGAAAAGGCCGAGGAACTGCTGAATGAGTACCCTAAGAGTTACATGCCCCAGCAGTTCAAGAATCCCGCGAATCCCGAGATTCACCGCAAGACCACTGCAGAGGAAATATGGGTCGACACGGAAGGTGCCGTGGATTTCTTTGTTGCTGGCATCGGCACTGGAGGCACGATTACCGGGGTGGGAGAAGTTTTGAAAGGCCGGAAACCGTCCGTAAGAGTAATTGCGGTCGAGCCGACTGATTCCCCGGTTCTTTCGGGGGGGAATCCCGGCCCACACAAGATCCAGGGCATCGGGGCGGGCTTTGTTCCTGCAGTCCTCAATACGACGATTTATGATGAAGTAATAACAGTTGCCAACGACGAAGCTGGTGATACGGCGCGCAAATTGGCGCGATTGGAGGGTATCTTTGCCGGCATATCGAGCGGTGCCGCCATGTGGGCGGCGCTTGAAATAGCGAAACGATCGGAATCGAAAGACAAGACCATAGTTGTATTGCTCCCCGATACAGGCGAACGTTATTTGTCCACATGGCTTTTTCAGGAGTTCCTGGGTTGAAGAAGCGAAGCATAGGAATTGTCGAGACCAAATATTTCACCTTTGCCGCGCCCCCTGACGAGATGTTGCTCGAATCAGGACAGAAACTTGGTCCAATTACTCTGGCGTACGAAACATATGGAGAGCTGGATCAGAACCGCGGCAACGCCATTCTCGCGCTCCATGCCTTTTCGGGAGATGCCCATGCTGCGGGGTACCACAACGGCGACGAAAAACCGGGCTGGTGGGATGATATGATCGGGTTGGAAAAGGCCCTTGACACCGACAAATACTTTGTAATTTGCTCAAATGTCATCGGTGGTTGCAAGGGAAGCACAGGTCCCTCCTCTATAAATCCAGAGACGAGTGAACCCTATGCACTCGATTTTCCGGTCATAACTATTGCCGATATGGTCAATGCGCAGAAGCGCCTTATAGACCATCTCGGCATCGATAAATTACTCTGCGTTATCGGCGGCTCCATGGGCGGCATGCAGGCCCTGCAATGGGTTGCGGCCTATCCCGACAGAATACGTTCCGCCATCCCCGTAGCAACCGCTCTTAAGCATTCACCGCAACAGATCGCATTCAACGAAGTGGGCCGTCAGGCTGTTATGGCAGACCCCGCATGGAACCACGGGCAATATTACGGCAAATCGCGACCAGAACGCGGGCTGGCCATCGCGCGCATGATAGGCCACATCACGTATATGAGCGATAAGTCCATGGAGACTAAATTTTCGAGGAAACTTAAAGAAGGCGATTACAGCTACGGGTTTCAGACAGACTTTGAGGTCGAGGGATACCTCAGATACCAGGGGGACAGCTTCGTCAAGCGCTTCGACGCTAATTCCTATCTATATATAACCAAAGCTATAGACTATTTCGACCTTTCGGGACAAAAACTCATCCCTACCGGAACAAACATCAATGTCCACTTTCTTGTCATCGCATTTCAGTCCGACTGGCTCTATCCGTCCTATCAGTCACAGGAGATCGTGCGCAAGCTCAAGATGCGGCACATGGACGCCACGTATATCGAGATAAAATCCACTTACGGGCATGACGCCTTTCTTCTTGAAATTGAGGAAGAAACGATGCTTATCCGCCACTTCCTGAACCGGCTATATTACGGAACCGGAGAAACCGACCTGTATGAAATCTGAGAACGTCCAACTTGATCACAAGATCATTTACGACATCGTCGAGCCGGGTTCACGGGTGCTCGACCTAGGCTGCGGTGACGGCTCACTGATGCAACTCCTTGCATCCGGCAAAAACGCACGGGTCCAGGGAATAGAGGTTTCCGACGAGCAAATCTACAAATGTGTGGCGCGAGGTGTAAGCGTCTTTCACGGCAACATAGACACGGGCCTGGCGGAATATCCCGACAAGTCATTCGATTATATTATACTTAACCAGAGCCTGCAGGAGGCCATTAAAGTAGAGTTCGTCCTAAATGAGGCGCTTCGCGTCGGGCAAAAGGTTATCGTTGGATTTTCGAACTTTGCTTACTACAAGGCACGCATCGACGTTTTTTTCCATGGCAGGGTACCGGTAACTGAATCTTTGCCTAACCAGTGGTACTCCACTCCCAACCTGCACTTCCTGAGCATCCACGACTTCGAGAATTACTGCGCTCACAAAAACTTAAGGATTCTAGCGAGATACTATCTGGGCGAGCACCAGGAAATTCGCTTTATGCCTAATCTCCTTGCACTTAACGCAATCTTCGTATTATCCAGGTGAGTGCCAGTCGAGAATCGTTGAATCGTCGGCGCCTCTCCTTGCACTACCGGATGATACGTTGTTTGTCCGGCAACTCCCCTTTGGGATTACAGACAGGACAGGGTTTGCGCAGGACTATGTTGCCGCCTTTACATTTCGTGCATGGCCGAATCCCTATAAATGACTCGCCGTTGCAGTACATGCACTTTTCCTTGCTGTCGTAACAGTTGGTCCCCTTGCAAATCTGGCATTTCTCCGACATATTCTCTCCTTCCGGGGTTGAGTCATCCGTTAATTAACTAAAGTATACTCCATACAGACAATTATTTCTGTAACAAGGTGTAATTCTTAAAATATTTACTAAGGAGGCCATAAGTAAAGCCCCGTTTAAGCTGCATATTGCACATTCGGCTCCTTGAAGAATGCACAGACCTTATCTGGATTCCGTTGCAGAAGCCGGAGGTGGCCACGA
>Ga0181523_10004335_pt1 | contig 12308 bp, 10 predicted proteins | sample PEATcosm2014_Bin_43_FD_119752 | JGI IMG/M metagenome (GOLD analysis project Ga0181523, IMG submission 119752) | Peatland microbial communities from MTU Mesocosm Facility, Houghton, MI, USA - PEATcosm2014_Bin05_30_metaG | ecosystem: Environmental > Terrestrial > Soil > Wetlands > Peat | place... | reverse complement strand
TTTCGCCGCTAATTCTTTGTAGGCGGCTTTCACATCACGGCCCCAGCGTGCCTTAACCGCATGGTTCAATTTGTCCAAGGCAGCGTTGGCTTGATCTGCGGTCTCTCGTACTCTGCGCTTTTCAAACAGCCACCTGAAGACTGACCATTCCACCGCTTCAATCATCAGCGCCTTGGCCTCTTCGACTTCAGGAAGCGTTCTCATAGCGTACCGACCACAGCCGGCAGAATGGCTTGTACATGGCCAGCATTCTAAACTGGTTGGAATGATTGACGGAACCAGGCGTTAGCGCTCAGAACCCGTCAGCGGGTGACATGGGATTTCACCAACGAAATCATAAACACCCCAAACGTCGTCAGAATGTGATCTTCGTCTCGACTCCATAGGCGCGGTAGTTGGAGTAGAGATGCTGCTCCTGAAACACCTCGCCACTGACCTCCGACGTAACCATAACCTTTTGCGGCAGCCATAAAGGATCGGTCGGCGCAACTTTCGCTTCTCCAAAATAAATTTCCGCAGTGAGCTTCTGCAGGTGAACCGCGCGGAGAGGCGCCAGGAGATCGGTGCGCAAATGCACAATGCGGAAGTCCGATTCCTCCACCCACGCGATGCCCTGGTAAAGGATGGGGTACGAATTCCCCTCAAATCGAAGTTCCCCGGGCGATCGCACCGCAGCCGGTACTTGCGCAAATGCGATTACGAAGTTGTTATGCCCGTTCACGCGCTGCTGTCCCAGGTAACGAAACGTGCTTTGAGAGTGATTAGAAGGATAAAAATGCACCCAACTGTTGGCAAAACCCTGGCTCAGCGGCAGAGACTCCTTGTTGCGCGTGCTGGCCTCCTGGGTCCAGCGTTCCAGGTCCGCAACCGTTGCGCCGCCGGAGATCACGGCTGCCGGATTGTAGGTCTCACCAGGCGCTTGCCCTTTGCTCTGCAAATCAACCCGGTATTCATCGAGGGTCACATTGTCCTCAGTGCGGTGAGACAGGATGAGATACTCAAAGTCTTGCCGGGTTGCCTTGGCGCCATTTCGCGACTGCAGGACTTCTTCATGCGAAATGAGGTTTGGCATCTTGTGAAATAGGCCTTCCGCCGTGTCGCCAACCTTCGCGAGAAGGGTGGGCAGCTCTTCCTGGTCCTTTGCAGGCTTGAGTCCTCGCAGTTGTGGAATGGCTTTCAGAAGTTCCGGGAGCGTGAAATCCACGAAAGTCGGTGAAGTTTCAGCAGGCGCCCAGAAAATTTCGCCTCCGGGCCGCAGACCCTTGCTAAGACGGGGCGCGAGCCCCACAGAAAGAGCCCCAACCAGCTTTGGTTGCTCCGCCGGAACGGCGGGGCAGCAGAGGGCAGCAAGGCATCCAATGGAAATGCGCACGATGCAACGCCGCATGGGTGAGAGACTAGCACGAAAATGCGGATCGGTAGTTCCTCAACCGAATCTTTAACGCTTCTCAAACACCACCGCAACCTTATCCTCGTAAGCCACCCGCCAATCCCGTGGCACTTCGCGGAGCAGGTTGGCCAGCGTCGAATCAGCAGGCAACAGCGCCGTCCGAATATTCCACTCGTCAAGCACGCTCTGCCATCCCGGCTCCGCCCGCGTCAGGATCAGGTACTGGCGAATCCGGCCCGCTCCATACAGATCGTGACGGTCATCCACAACGACCTTCCGCTCGGGATACATGCGCCCGGGGTTCATTCGATAGATAAGATAGCCTCCCCAGGCATCGGTCGAGAAAACCGGTTCCGAGCCCAGTGGTTCTTCCACGTTCTCTTGCTGCAGGAAAGTCACCGCCGCAACCGGTACCTTCTTCGGATCGAACCGCGCTTGAATCAACTGCCGCGAGCCGAGCCATCCACCTTGAAGACAAATCGCGAATGCCAGGGCCACCGACACAACCGGCCACAGATGCCCGTGGAGCTGCATTTCCTGCGCGCCCATGCGAGCGGAGAAATCTGAAATTCGAGTCGCTCCCTCGCGCAGCCATTGCCAGGCGCCCGGCGTGTCGGCCAACGAAGCAAAGTTTTCCCACAGCGACGGCCCGGCAATCAGCAACAGCAGCATCGACGAAACTGGAATATTGCGCGCCGAATAGAATCCCGCATACACCGCCAGCAGCGTGACCAGCAGTTGGCTGAGCCGCAGCTTCTTGCGATTTTTCGCAAACGCGATCAGCACCAGCATCAGGATGATCGCAAAACAGCGCTCCGCCCAGCCGTGAAAGTCAGGCGAGCGGAACTCATCGATCCGGTCCATCAGGTAGCGATCGCCCAGATAACGATAGATGTGCTCGTGCAGCCGCCAGCCATACGGATTCACCAGCGTTGCCAGCGCTGAGACCACGAAAACCGCAGCCATGGCGCGAGCCCGATGCCCGGCGCGAATCGCGGCAAATGCATCATTCTTCCGCGCGCGCCAGCTCTCAACCAATGCGGCGAGGGCGTAGATTGCGAGCAGCGTAAGTCCGAAGACCCATCCGCCATGCAGGTTCACCCAAAGCAGCATCGAGGCGGGGAAGAACCACCGCATCCAGCGCGGCGCAGGTCCGAGCTCTGGACCTTGCCGCCGATTCCAACCTTCCCATCGTTCCAACGCCACAAACCACAGCAGAGAAAACAGCCAGCTGACAATATGCGGACGCGCATACAGATGAATCATCGAAGCGGCCTCCGCCAGCAGCATGAGCACGATCGCCAGCAGCAGACCCGTCCCGCGCCGCAGCAGTTGCGAAAGCAGCAGCGCAAAAATCGCAGCCACCAGCAAGGCGCACAAACAAACCACTCCGTTCAATCCGCAACTTTGATGCAGCAGCCCGAGCAGTATGTCGTACAGCCACTCCCAGGCAAGCCAGGGCTGACCCTGCATGGTGGAAGAAAACGGATCGGTACGCGGAAGCGAGTGCGTCGCCAGAATCTGCTCGCCCGTTCGAATGTGCCATCCGATATCTGCATCCGCCAGCGGACGATTCGATAAAGGCCCCGCCAGCACCGACCAGAAAAGAAAGATGAAAATGAAATCGCGGACCGAAGGCACAAGAAAACGCAGGGCGAACGGACTGGGCTGCGCCGGGGTCATCCAAGTGTGAAGAAAAACGTGAAGAAGCAAAGCATGAAGAAGCAGTGTATGCGGAGGCCGGTCAGAGAAGCCAGCGGAATGGTGCGCGGCCGAGCCATGCCGAGGCGGCAAAGGCCTTCGACAGGAGAAGCTGAGCGTCGATGATTTGTTGGATTACTAGAGAGACGCCTTCCGCACCTCCTGAAGAAACACCTCCAGGTCGAACGGTAAACGCGGCTGGGGAACTCCTACTTCTATCCATTTCAATCGCATCCCGCAGGCCAATCTGTGAATCTCTATATTAGTGTGCGAGAGTAGCCGCGCAAACCCAATGCCAACGAACGCCAAGCCGAGGCCGAAGATAGTCATCGTGGGAGCTGGTTTCGGAGGCCTGACCGCTGCCCAACGGATCGCCCGGTTCCCGCTTCAAGTTACGGTCGTTGACCGGAGAAATCACCATACCTTCCAACCGCTGCTCTACCAGGTCGCCACCGCTGGCCTGTCGCCCGGCGAAATAGCTGCGCCCATCCGTTCTATACTCAAACGCGACTCCAACATTGAGGTGCTGCTTGAAGAAGTTGTCGACTTCAATCTGGAACAAAAAAAGGTCATCACCAAACAGCAGGCGCTCGATTACGACTTTCTCATCATCGCCTCCGGTGCAACCCATGCCTACTTCGGTCACGATGAATGGGAGCCTTTCGCCCCCGGTCTGAAGACGATTGAAGATGCCCTTGAAATCCGCCGCCGCGTTCTGCTTGCCTTCGAACTAGCCGAGCGGTGGAACGCCGAACGGCCAGAAAATGAGGGGCAGGAAAATGAGCGGCAGACCGCTGGCCAAACTAAGAAGACCGACGACGCCCAAAGCAGCTCTCCCCTACAGTTTGTGGTCATCGGAGCCGGTCCCACCGGCGTCGAACTCGCCGGCACCCTGGCTGAAATCGCGCGCCACGCCATGAACCACGAGTTCCGCAATATCGACCCGCGCCAAACCCGCATCCTGCTCATCGAAGGCGGACCCCGCGTTCTGCCAGCCTATTCCGAGGAACTTTCCCGCAAAGCCGAAGACCAGTTGCGACGCTTGGGCGTCGAAGTTCGCACTTCCCGCATGGTCACCCGCGTTGAACCCGGAGCGGTTTGGGCCGGCAACGAAAAGATTCTGGCGCCCGTGGTCTTATGGGCAGCTGGAGTAGCCGCTTCGCCGCTCGGCCGGAGGTTGGGCGTCCCCGTCGACCGCGCCGGCCGCGTTCTCGTTGAACCCGATCTCAGCGTTCCCGGACATCCGGAAGTCTTCGTCATCGGCGACCTCGCCGCGCTAAACGACGAAAACGGCAAGCTGCTCCCCGGAGTCGCACAGGTCGCCATTCAGCAAGGCGACTGGGTTGCGGAAACCATCGCCCGCGACCTCGAACATCAACCGCGCCGCAATTTCCATTATCACGACAAAGGTAGCTTGGCCACGATCGGCCGCGCTGCCGCCGTCGCGCAGTTCGGCAAGTTCGAATTGTCCGGCTATTTCGCCTGGCTGGCGTGGCTATTCATCCATATTCTTTTCTTGATCGGATTCCGCAATCGTCTGTTGGTAATGATCCAGTGGGCATGGTCGTATCTTACCTACGAGCGCGGCGCCCGCCTGATCACCGGCAGCGACGAACTCCCAGGCTGGACCCAGTCCCAGTCCCAGCCCGAAAATAGCGTAACGACTGGGCCAGCCGTCCCAGCAAGCCAGCGCCGGGCATGATGTGCCATCCCCGCTGCCGCTATAATCGACTTGTCGTGAAACGCGCCGCTGAGATCGCCTTTCTGGCCCTGCTTCTGTGCTCGCTGCTTCGCGCCCAGAACGGCGACGGCGCCGCCTCCGGCTCATCCGACACCGTCGCGGTCGGCCAGACCATGGTCGTGATTCCCTTCGAGAATGATTCGCCAACGCCCGGCCTGGAATGGCTCGGCGAATCTTTTCCCGAAGCCTTCCACGCGCAACTCAATTCTCCGCTTCTCTACGTGACCAGCCGGGACGAGCGGCTCCGCGCCTACGATCGCCAGGGCATTCCGGCCGGCGTTCACCCGACGCGCGCCAGCCTCTACCGTCTTGCCGAGCAGATGGATGTCGATTACGCCGTGCTTGGTTCTTATAAGTACGATGGCCAGCGCCTGACCGCAACCGCCCAGTTGCTCGACATGCGGGCGGAGAAACTCTTGCCCGCCGCCTCCGAGTCCGCTCCACTGGCCGATCTTGGCAAACTGCAATCCGCGCTGGCTTGGGATTTGCTTCACCAGATCCGCTCCGATTTCTCCCTGCCCAAGGCCAACTACATCGCCAGCATCACTCCCGTCCGTTTGGACGCTCTGGAGAATTACATTCGCGGCATGCTGGCTACTACGGCCGAAGCCAAAGTGCAGCACTATCGCGAAGCCGTTCGCCTCAATCCCGATTACGCGCAAGCCTGGCTCGAACTGGGTAAGACCTACTACGCCCAGCGCAGTTATGAACCGGCCATCATTGCCCTGAGCCAGGTCCAGCAGTCTTCCGCCACCTCGGGCGCAGCCATGTCGGGCGTAGTCGCTCGCGAGGCACACTTCTATCTCGGCCTCGCCGCCTACGCTCATGGAGACTTCGCAAAATCCGAAAGCGCATTTGAGTTTGTCGCCGCCCGCCTGCCTCTGGCCGAGATCTATAACAACCTCGGCGTGGTCGCTGCCCGCCGCGGCCAAAATCCAAAGACGGCCGCTCACTATTTCGAGCGTGCCATCGAGAACGATCCCAGCGACGCCGACTATCACTTCAACCTGGGAGTGACTCTCGCCCTGGCCGGTGATCGTGCCGCCGCAGCTCGCGAACTGCACACCGCGCTCGATCATCGCCCGAGCGACGCCGAGGCGAGACTGATGCTCGACTCCCTGATGCCTCCCGCTGGCGGCATTGTTCCCAGCAGCGCGGTGTCGAAGACCGCATCCGTGCGTATCAAGACCAATTACGAAGAAGACGCCTTTCGCCAGTTGACCACGCAAATGAAGGGCTGGGTCGAGCAGCAATATGCCCGATCCGATCCCCGCGCCCACGCCCGCTTTCACGTCGAGCTTGGCAAGGAACTGCTGGCCCACGGCTTCACCACTGAAGCCGAAGCCGAGTTTCACCACGCCGCCGCGATTGATCCCTCGAGCACCGCTCCCTTCACCGCTCTGGCGGAGGCATACGAAGCTCGCGGCGATGCCGTCGAAGCGCGCGCCCAGGCCGAAGCCTCTCTCCGCATCCGCGAGTCCGCCGAGGCTTACCTGGTTCTCGCGCGGCTCGATCTAAAAGAAAATAGAATGGAAGCGGCCGAACAGAACATCAATCGAGTGCTGCAACTGGAACCCGGCAATCCCGCGGCCCAGGACCTGAAGCACACCCTAACAGCCAAGCAAGCGGAAAAGGCGCACCCATGAGGCCAGTTCTCCAAAGCGCAAGTGTAAGGGCAAGTGTGGGAACAAGTGTGGGGACGGGCGACCTCGCCCGTCCAAGCCGAGCGCCGCTCGGCAGCCACGACCGGCCAAAGCCACTGTGGATTCGCCATGCGACTGGTTGGGTAGCAGCTCTCTTCATTCTCACCGCCATCACCGCCGCCGACGTCCTGAAGATTACCATCGACGACGCCATCCAACCCGTGACCGCCGAATTCATCGGCCGCGCCATCGACGTGGCCGCAGCCAAGCATGATCAAGCTCTCCTCATCGAGATGAACACTCCTGGAGGACTGGTTGATTCAACCCGCGAAATCATTGACAAGATCGTGGCCTCGCCTGTGCCCGTAATCGTCTATATCGCTCCCGCTGGCAGTCGTGCTGGCTCCGCCGGAATCTTCATCCTGGAAGCCGCCGACGTGGCAGCCATGGCTCCCGGAACCAACGCTGGCGCTGCGCATCCGGTCACTCTATACGGCAAACCGGACGAGACCATGATGAAAAAGATTGAAAATGACGCGGCTGCGCTCATGCGTTCGGTCACCGCCAAGCGCGGCCGCAATGTCGAACTCGCCGAGAGCGCGGTGCGAGAATCGAAGTCCTTCACCGAACAGGAAGCGCTCGACAAGAAACTGATCGACTACGTCGCTTCCAGCGAGCAGGATCTGTTTCGCCAGATGAACGGCAAGAGCTTCAAACGCTTCAACGGAGAAACTGCGACCCTCAACCTCACCGGCCAACCGCTGCGCGATTACCAGGAGACACTGAAGGAGCGGATCCTTTCCTACATCATGGATCCAAACATCACGCTCATCATTCTGGCGATTGGCGCCTTATGTCTGTACGTAGAATTCAATCATCCGGGAGCGGTTGTCCCTGGCACAATTGGCGTGATCTTCATCGTGCTGGCCGCGTTTGCCATGCACCTGATGCCGATCCGCTACGCCGCGCTAGCGATGATTCTCGCCGCCTTCCTACTATTTGCCGCCGAAGCCAAATTCGCCAGTCACGGCGTGCTCACTACCGGAGGAATTGTCTTACTAACACTGGGCGGCTTGCTCCTGGTCGACGCGCCGATTCCCGAAATGCGCGTTCACCTGCTGACCGCGCTCGCCGTCAGCGTTCCGCTCGGATTGATCACTGCCTTCCTGATGAGCATCGCCGTGCGCGCTCGCCGCAACAAAATTGTCACTGGCGAACAAGGACTGATCGGCGAAATAGGAATCGCGCAATCCGAGCTAGCTCCCGCAGGAAAAGTCTTCGTCCACGGCGAACTGTGGGACGCCGTCTCCACCATCCCAGTTTCCGCCGGAGAACAAATAGTAATTCGCCGAGTCGATGGCCTAACGCTGAGAGTCGATCCCGTAACAGCAGCGAGACCAGTGGTAGCGTAAAAAGTAGCGCAGTCCCGAACGCCGAGGTGGACGGGCGGGGACGCCCGTCGCTCGACCGATTCGGCGATGCCGACGGTCGAACCAGAAGAGACCGATCGCGGATAGCGGTAAAGGGAACTCTCGACCGGGTACCCCCCCCACCCCCCCCTACCCCCCACCCCCCTCTTAACATTATTAGAATCATTGGGTTGGCGGGCTAGGTTTGTAAATACCGCAAGAATAAGGACTTATAGGTAAATACCGCTGGAATAAGGACTTACGAGATCCGTTCGCTTCGCTCAGGATTTTCGGCAGCGTGCTCCCGCTTCTCCACCCCGTCACGCACAAAACGCGTGCCGGGGACCCCGGCTTCGCTCACGCCCGCTGAGCGCCTCAACTTACTGGCTTTCGATCGGTTTTCTGTTGTTATGACCCCTGTTTCGTCCCGATCAGTTTGTCAAGCCCTGCTCGGAGAAACCGAAAATGTCAAAGAGCGCTTTGGCCGCCTCTGTCCTTTGGCCGCGGTTAGCGCCCGGAGTAAGTTGTCAAGGAGCTGGGTTGTTTGTGGTTTTGGGCCTAGTAACTATTCTAACAGCGCGTGTCAATGATTGATTAGGCGGCGAAGGCGCGAGCGTCCGCCTCACTCGCGCCGGCCCACTCATTCGCAGAGAACGCGAATGAGTGGAGCACCCGGCAGAAGTCAGAAAGAGGATTGGATTGCCCTAATGCCGCTCTAATCCGCATTACCGGAGACGCGGCCCAAAACGGAAAAGCCCACCACCACAGGCCTTTCGCCGATAAAGCACCGATGTGCTAGTACCGTTAATCACTTGACTTTGGTACTTTGGTATCTTCCAATGGAGATGCGACTTCCCCCATGCTCGCGGGAGCTCCATAATGCCTGAGAAACAACGACGCCTAGAAGCTGGGATTGATCCGCGTGATTTCCGAGAAATACTGACGGGCGTCCCGCCGGGAGCATGGGTCGCACTCTCCCATGACAAAACCCGAGTTGTTGCGACTGGCAATTCTATGAAGGCGGTCACCTATCAAGCGGACCTACGCGGCGAACCAGATCCAATCTTAATCAAAATGCCTTTAGCGGATGAAGGAAAAGCGGTCGGCGCGAGATAAGCCGACATGGTATTCGCGTATACCACTCTTCCGAACGCCCCTCCACGGCCATATTTGGACGTTGTTCTCAGAAACGGCTTTCGCACAGCACCTCCGGTCATAGCGCTAGTTGACTCGGGCGCGGATCGTCTTGTCTTCCCGACGGAAATGGCTATTGAATTCCTTGGTATTGACTTAGCAGGAGCGCGGGCTTGGAACTTCTATGGAACAGGTGGTGTGCTCCAAAAAGCAAAGCTAGCAGATGTGAGGATGGCAGTATTGAAGCAGGAGGATGGATCGCATGCTTTTGAGGTTAGCACTACATGCGCCTTCTGTGACACGTTTGCTTTTCCTGTTAGTGGTGGACTTCTAGGGCAAGAAGGATTCTTTTCGAAGTTCAAGGTTAATTTTCTTCAGCCGTATAAGTATTTCGAGATTGATCTATGGCCTGCAGCCTTGGTTCACCCCATCCAATCACGGTAAGAACCACCTATTAGCCCTGAGGTGTCTGTTTCGCGTGTCTTGGCTTTGGCCCGCGCGGATGTGCAGCAAGTAAACAAAACGCAAGCGCCGTTCACTCTGGCGCATCCTGCAGGTCGCGAAACCGGCGAAAAGCGCGCCGCCTCCGCATCTTTCTTAACAACTAGGCGGACATCTCGCCGCCGCCGATTGTCGCTCACTTGCGCTACAATCCGCTCATACTGTGATTAGGAAAGTTTGCGGAGGCATTTTATGGATCTCGGATTCCCGGTGATCACCATTGGCATCGTAATCGTCGTCATCTATCTGCTGAGTTCGATCAAGATCCTGGCCGAATATGAGCGCGGCGTTATCTTTCGCCTTGGACGCTTGCTGGGTCATGCGAAAGGCCCGGGAATAGCCCTCGTCTTTAGCCCGATCGATCGGATGGTGCGCATTTCGCTTCGGCAGGAAGCGATTGAGGTTCCGCCCCAGGACGTCATCACCCGCGACAACGTCACGTTGAAAGTCAACGCGGTTATCTTCTTGCGCGTGATCGATCCGAACAAGGCCGTGGTGGAGGTCTCGAATTACGCCTATCAGACTTCGCAGTTTGCCCAGACCACGTTGCGATCGGTGCTCGGCGAACAAGAACTGGATGAATTGCTGGCTCACCGCGACAAGATTAATTTGCGATTGCAGAGCATTCTCGATCAACACACAGCGCCCTGGGGCGTGAAGGTCGCGAACGTGGAAGTCAAGCAGGTGGATATGCCCGAGTCGATGTTGCGGGCCATGGCCAAGCAGGCCGAAGCGGAACGCGAAAAACGCTCGAAGATTATTCATGCTGAAGGCGAGTTCTCCGCTGCGCAGCGCCTGGTGGATGCCGCGCACCTGTTGTCCACCGAACCGGCCAGCATCCAGTTGCGGTATTTGCAGACGCTCACGGAAATCGGGGTCGAGAAGAACACGACCGTCGTGTTTCCGGTACCGGTCGATTTCTTTTCTGGCATGCAGAAATGGCTCGCCAACGTGCCCAACCCGCCCGCGACGGCAGGAAGGTAAAGGTCAAAAGTATTTTTCATGCCCACGGCGCCGCAGGATACAGAGATCACACTTGGCACTGGCCGCATGCTGGCAATTTTTTTCACTTTTGTGCTGATCTGCGCTTTCTTTTTCGCCATCGGCTTTTCACTCGGCAGAAAAACCTCCATGGCAGGCGCGGGCAGCCTGCTGAACGCTGCGGGGGCGACTCCGGCAACCATCGTTCGGCCGCCGGCCGCGAAAAACCAGGGTTCTCAGCCCGCGACGCAGTCTCCGTCTGGCGATTTCAGTTTTTACAAGGCTGTAGGCGAGAAGAAAGCTGACGGGGCGCTCACGCCTCAGGATTCCGCGACGCAAAATTCAAAAACGCAACCCACCGGCTCGACCGCGGCGGCTCCGAACACGGAAGCGCCGGTAAGCGCCGCCTTGGACGCGCCCCCCGTGGGCCCCGGCTACTTCGTACAGGTCGCCGCGGTTACCCGGCAGGAGGATGCCGATGCGCTGGTCGAGGCTCTGAAGAAGAAGCAGTATCCGGCCTTCACCGTCAGCAATACTCCTGCCGACAAGTTCTATCGCGTTCAGGTCGGCCCCTACGCTGAACTGAAGGACGCCGAGGCCATGCGCGCCCGCCTTATCGGCGACGGCTACAATCCGATTGTGAAAAAATGAGCTGCGTACTTCGAACCGGCCGCTTTCCGCGGGTCGTGGTTAGCACCTGACTTTCTGTTACTCTTCCTGATCATGGTTCACGCCTCGCCCAATCTTGATCGCTTTCTGCACGCCATTGCCGATCCCACGCGCCGCCGGATTCTGCGCGCTCTCAAAGAAAAAGGTGGATGCTCGCTCGACAAGGAGACCGGACTCTGCGCTTTCGATATTGAGCAGCGTGTAAAGCTGGCGCAGCCTACCGTTTCGCATCACATGCGAATTCTGGAAAAGGCCGGCGTGGTCGAGGCCAAACGAGAGGGTCACTGGCGTTGGTACCGGCGCAACGAAAAATTGATTACAGAAATGACGCGAGACTTGAAGGGACAACTCTAGCAAGAAGAATTATAGGCGGGTTCGACTGCGGTTAGTTTCCCGCGATCGCTGCGGATGTTTTTTCGTTCTGCTTTGTCGGCATGGCGGGTTTCCCTTCCCGTTGGATCAGCCCACGCACCTGTGAGATCAGGTCCGCTACCTCAAACGGCTTGGCCAGCGACGGCACGCCTTGCTCTTGCAGAAAGCTTCGCGTCTCCGGGTCGGTTACGCTGGAAAACGTCAGCAGCAGCCCTTTCTCCAAACCAGGCCGGTGCTTCGCGATCCACTCATACATTTCCCTGGCGCTACACCCGCCCGGCATACGACCGTTCATCACAATCACGTCGAAAGGTCCGTTAAGGAGCTGCTGCTGCGTGTCGTCCACACTCATGGACGTGGTAACCTCGGCTCCCGCGCCGACCAGGACGTCTCGTTCGAATTCCAGCACCGCTTCTTCGTCTTCCACCAGGAGCACGCGGCCTTTCAGCACCGGCTCTCTCCGCGGAGCCGACACTGTCTCCGCCAACGCCGGTTTCTCACTCGCCAGCAAACGAACTTCAATGGTCGCTCCGCCCTCTTCGCGGTTGCGCGCCACTATCTCGCCGCCATGTTCTTTGACGATACCGTAGCAGATGCTCAACCCAAGACCGGTTCCTTTGCCGACTGACTTCGTCGTATAGAAAGGATCGAAAATTCGGCTGGGGTCCTTGATTCCGGGACCACTGTCATCGAACTCCACACACACGTAAGCGTCTTTCTTGAACACGCGCACTTTCAACACACCGCTGGCGCTGGCCTCAACCATG
>Ga0181523_10004331_pt1 | contig 12319 bp, 10 predicted proteins | sample PEATcosm2014_Bin_43_FD_119752 | JGI IMG/M metagenome (GOLD analysis project Ga0181523, IMG submission 119752) | Peatland microbial communities from MTU Mesocosm Facility, Houghton, MI, USA - PEATcosm2014_Bin05_30_metaG | ecosystem: Environmental > Terrestrial > Soil > Wetlands > Peat | place... | reverse complement strand
TGGCATCCAGTTGCTGGCGGAGAGCGAAGGCATCTTCACCGAGACCGCGGGCGGCGTGACGGTTGGGACAGCGCGCAAGCTGATCCAACAGGATCGCATTCTGCCCGATGAAACCACCGTGCTTTGCATTACGGGCAACGGACTCAAGACGACCGACGTGCTGGCGGATAAGTATCAAGTGGAAACTCCGATCGCTCCGAAGCTCGCGGAGTTCGAGGCGTATTTGGCTTCGAAGGCGGCGCTGCCAGCGGCGGTTGCCGAGACAGCAGGAGCAGTCGTTGGTCGTTAGTCGTTGGTCGTCCGCGGGGAGCAGACGCTCGCAGCCGTTTCGCGGTTGGTTTTGGTTTGCCAACGACGAACGACTAGCGACTGAATTCTGCATTTCTATTCCGGGCATTTTTATACAGGAGGCCTTTTCCATGAGTATCACGGTTCAAATTCCCACAGCTTTGCGGCGACTTACTTCCGGGACGCCGCGCGTTGTTTGCTCGGCGACTAATCTCAGTGAGCTGTTCTCGGAGCTCGACCAGCAGTTCCCCGAACTGAAGCCCCATTTGCGGGATGAAGCGGGCGAGACGCGGCGGTTTCTCAATGTTTATGTGAATGAGGAGGATATTCGCTTCCTGGGGGGCGCCTCCTATTCGTTCCAGGACGGCGATGAGGTGCTGCTGGTGCCTTCAATCGCCGGCGGGGCTGAGTAAGCCACACTTCCCGACCATTGTCGGCGCAGAATCCAAAGGGGATTCGGACCCGCTCGCGGTAAACATCGCCGTGAGCGGGGCCGATTCCCCTGGATTTGATCAGCTAGAGTTTTCCCTCGTAGGCCCCGAAGACCGAGGTTCCCGTGGGAGTGAAGTGGCCGACGATCGCACCTGAGTCGTTCAGACCATCAGCGTCCGTACCCGAGCCCAGGCTCGCCGGCAGATCGAAGACGAAGTACGAGCCCGCGTTCAGCAGCGCGCCGTGATTGTTTCCGTAGGGATCTCCCCACACGAATACGATGCCGCCCGCCGTGTTGATGGAATGAGCGCCCGTAGAGTAACCGCCGGGAACGTTGATCGAGGTGAAGGTTGATCCGTTGTAGAGGGACGACTGAAAGAACCCATACTGATCGCCCCATTGCACAGTCACCTCTCCGGAATTGTTAATGCCCCAGGCAGCGGTCCATTGCGAGCCTGGCGCATTGATGTCCTTGTAAGTTGAGCCGTCGAAAATGAAACCGAGCTGTACACCGCTGGAGTTAACGTATAAACCGACGATCACACCCGAATCATTGATGCCCTGCGCGAACGCACCCTGTGAACCGGGAGGCGCGATGTCGGTGTAACTCCCGCCGGAGTAGAGGAAGCCAACTCCAACGCCGCTTCCGTTGATGTAGCCGCCGACGATCTGACCGCTTGAGTTGATTCCATAAGCAGTGGTTGATCCCGTCTGGGCGTTGGGGTCATCGATATTTGTGACCTTGCGCTTTTCGTAGAGCAGACCATGGGTTGTGCTCGAACCATCGGTGTACACGCCGACCTTCGCCTGGCTGTTGTTGATGGCGAAGATTAAAGTGCTCTGCGCGCCGGGAATCTGGGTTACGCTCGAATAGCTGCAAAAGGTCTTTGGTGTGGCGAGGAACCCATACTGAATGCCGTTTGCCGCTCCCGGACCAAGGTACAGGCCGACCACATCGCCCGCATTGTTAATGCTCTCGTCGGCATAGAACGACTGCTGCGTGTACGTCCCCGCCGAGTAAAGGAAGCCATGCCATTCGCCAGAGCCGTCCTTATACGAGCCGGTTATCACGCCGGAGTCGTTGATGCCCAAGGGCGCGGTTAATTGCGACCCAGGAAAAGTGAGGAACGTGAGGTTGCCGCTCGCGTCACGGTAGAAGCCGTGCGCGACGCCGTCGGAATCGTAGTACGTTCCAGCCGATTCGTTCGAGTTGTTTATCCCAGACACAAAGGTGGAATCGGTGCCGTTGGCGTAGAACTCAGTAACGGTCCCGTCGATGACGACGAATCCTACATTGTTCGCTCCGACCGATGGCGCGGCCGAACCCGCCAGGCTCCCGGCATTGTTCACTGCCGAGAGTGAGGTGTTCGCCGACCCCGGAACGTCGTATTGCGAGTATTTATGGTTGCTGTAGGTAAACCCGTGGTAAACGCCTTCTCTGTCCTGGAAATCGCCGACGATCATGTTCATGTCATTGATTCCGTTGGCTCGCGTGAAGTTGTTGGAACCTGGAAATACAAGAGCTGTGTATTCGTTAGCCTGCAGCACGAAGCCCTCGGTTGCGCCGCCGCTGGTGCCGAAATGGCCTACCACCGTCCTGCTATTGTTTACGCCCGTCGGATAGGTGTAGGTTGCGCCCGAAACGGCGACTTGCCCAACTTTGTAGCCGGATATGCCCAAACCCGCGTACAGCAGTCCGGGGAACAGGAGAAAAGACGCGAGCACGCCTGCACAGGCACGCGAATGGCGAATCACTGTTTCTAACTTCATCATGCGAAAAACCTCCAAAGAATGTCTCTAGCTCTCGACTTGTTATTTACAGTCCCGGCTTGGGGGAAAACACTTCGGTAAGCCAAAACCTGGCCTGAAAAAGGCGCCATCGATCGACACGGCTTGCTTGCGTCACTCCCCACCGCCCCGAACGCGGCGCCCACTGTGCCCGGAAATGCGGGCGGTGGTCAATGTTCCTGGCGTGATGCGTTCGTGCAGTGCGTGTGACGCGCTAAGGGATTTGGTTGCAGTACAATGCGCGAAGTTGTTACTTGGGAAGTGAGGCCCAAGGCAGCCTCGAAACTTACGCGAAGTGAGACAAGTGAGACAAAGTCTGCTTGAGCCGTCAATTGTTTCGATGGTAGACTTTCCGTCTCCCCCGAAGTGACTCCGTTCTATGCCTGCTGGTTCGTTGAATCGCACGCGCAATACGGTCGTGTTATTCGGGGTGTTCGAGGCTGACTTGCGCTCGGATGAGTTGCGCAAAAGCGGAGTCAAGGTCAAGATCCAGGACCTGCCCTTTCGCGCCCTGAAGCTTTTGCTGAGCCGCCCGAACGAAATAATCACGCGCGAGGAATTTCGTCAGACGCTGTGGCCCGGCGACGTGTTCGTCGATTTTGATCTCGGAATCCGCAGCGCGATTAAACGCCTGCGCGACGCGCTCGGAGATTCGGCCGAGAATCCGATCTTCATTGAGACCATCGACCGTCGGGGCTACCGCTGGATTGCGCCGACGCACAGCGAACCGATACCGGAAGCAGACGACGCTGCCGAGCTGGGAGATGAGGATCCAGCCGCCGCCGCTGCAGCCTCCCGTTCCTCCAAGCGTTGGAATTGGATTCGGAACTGGGATTGGAATTGGAAGATCACCGGGCTGGCGGCGGCAGCCGCCTTCGCCTTGGGAGTCTTGAGCCTGGCGCTGCTTTACCGCCACCCCAGCGCCGATTCCATTGCCGTTCTTCCCTTCGCCAATGGCGGCGGGGATGCCAATACCGACTATCTCAGCGACGGCATCACCGAATCGTTGATCGGCAACCTCGCGCATGTGCCCCAGCTTAAGGTGAAATCCCGCAGCTCCGTCTTCCGCTACAAGGGGAAGGATGTGGACGCACAAAAGGCCGGCAATGAGCTGGGTGTGTCGGCACTGGTGAGCGGACGAGTGACGTCGCGGGGCGACAACATCGAAGTGAGTGCCGAGCTTATCGATGTTCGCGACAACACCGCAATCTGGGAGCATCACTACAGTGGTAGGGGCGCGGACATCATTTCGTTGCAGGTGCAGATCGCAGGCGACATCGCGGGAAAGTTGCGTTTCAAGCTCAGCAGCTCAGAGAAGCAGCAGGTCACCCGGCAAGGCACGCAAAATCCAGAGGCCTACGATCTGTATTTGAAGGGGCGCTACGCCTGGAATAACCGGACCTATAGTGAGCTTGAGGAGGCAATCTCCTATTTCAGTCGGGCCCTCGCGAAAGATCCGGGCTACGCTTTGGCTTATTCGGGTCTGGCCGACGTCTATTCCGTGCTGCCGAATTATGGTGGCAATCAAAACGAAGACTTTCCCAAGTCGAATGGCGCCGCCCGCAAGGCGCTGGAGTTGGATCCGACCCTGGCTCATCCTCATGCTGTTCTAGGCAGCAACGAGATGCAGTACGACTGGGATTTTGCTGGCGGAGAGGCTGAGTTCAAGAAGTCTTTCGAACTCGACCCCGACGATGCCACGGCGCGCCAGTGGTACGCGGACGATATTGCCATGGTTGGGGGCAGGGAACAGGAAGCCTTTGCGGAAATGAATCGTGCGCAGGTGCTTGAGCCGCAGTCTCCCATCATCAGCAGGGTGGCCGGAAGTGTTCGCGTCTGGACGCGGCACTTCGACGAAGCCATTGCGATTTGCACGAAGCTGGCGAACGACAACCCGACCTTCGCGATCGCGCACGATTGTCTGGCCCAAGCCTATTGGGGAAAACACATGTACCCACAGGTGATTGAAGAATGGCGGATCTGTGGCCAGTTGTCGGGCTTTCAAGGCGACATCGAATCCACTGCCGCGATGGAACGAGGATTTCGATCCGCGGGCTGGAAAGGCGCTCTCACCAAGGTCATCGAATACCGGCAAGCACAACGTCAAAATGGCTACTACTCAGCATTGATCATTGCCACCTTCTACGCCGACTTGGGAGATAAAGAGCAGGCTTTCCATTGGCTCAACATCGCATATCAGGAACACGATTGGCTGCTAATTAGTTTGAACACTAACTTCAGGCTCGACCCTCTGCGTTCTGATCCGCGGTTTGCCGAACTGGTGCGCAAAGTCGGTCTGCCGCAACCGGGCTCGAAACCGGCGATGCTGGCTTTTCTCCCTCTCTGGAAAGATGCCGCCCCCACGCTGACGTCTACTTTAGCGTGTCGCTGCGGTAAAGTTGCCCCAGTTGTGTGCGGCTACCAAAAGCCATCCACCGGCCATCGGGCGTAATGGCGATCGGTGTGTTCATCGGCCTCAGACCCGTCGCGTCTTTCGGCGTTATCATCTGCCACAGTTCCCGCTGGCCAGACTCCACATCGACCTTATAAATCATGAGGCCGGTAGCGATTGTTGCCTGCACAAATATATGCTTCGAATCCGCCCACCCGATCGGAAACTCCTCAGCCTGAATACCGGGGATTGGCTTGGAACTGCCGTCCGACATGGAGCGGATCACGAAGCTTCCATTCTGAACAACAATCCATGATTGTTCGTCCGGCGCAACCGCCCCCCACGGAGGCGCCCCCGGCGACAACCGCTTTGGTATCGAACCGTCAACATCCGTGAGGTAGACAGCTTCCGCCTGGCCCGCCTGGTTGGCGAGCAGCAGAATACGATGTCCATCCGGAAACCACTGGGCCCATCGCGGCTGTATCCCGTCCCAGTGCAACACACGCGCCTGCCCCGGTCCCACCGGCACAATCTGAAGGCGTGCCGCCGGATCATCCGGGAGGATTACCATCGCCCATTTTCCATCGGGAGTGATGTCGGTGGCATATCCGCCTCCGGTGAGGCGAACCGCGGGAGAGCCATCGCTCTTCCGCACATAGACCGAGTAGTCGTTGCCCGACTCTTCAGACAAATCGGTGAACAACATTTCGCTTCCGTCCCGGGACAGCCGCGGCCCCCAACTGTAGGAGAGCCAACTCAGGTCGCGCTCCTGATTAGACCCGTGCTCCACCATTGTCATCGTCCCACGGGATTCCTCGGTTGAAACCAGGGCGCGACCCGACGACGCGATATCGAGGATGCGTGTTGGCGCCGTGCCGCAATAAACAGTCCGCTGCTTGCCTGACAAGCTCACGGCATGGATGCACCACTGCTCCCCTGATTCCGCGGCTGAGAACCATATTTCTTTCCCCGATGGCGCCCATGCCAGCCCTTCCAAGGATTCCCATCCAGTCGATAGGGTTTGCAGCTGTCCCGGCCCGTCTACCACCACAAGATCGCCACGATCATCCACATTCGGCGGATGCCGAAACAGCGCCACTTGTTTTCCATCGGGAGAGACTCGCATATCGCTCATCCAGCCTTCGCCTTCGAGCAGCACCTTTCCCATGGGATATTGCAAGCGCCACTTATCGTTGCTACGGTCGATGACGGCAAGTTCGCTCCCGTCTGGTCCCCAGTCGGCATCGACGACATTCTCCATCAGTTCGCGAGGCGCGCTGCCGCCCAGGGGCGAAGTAGCAAGCGTACCGGCCCATTCATAGTGGGCGAAATACTTCGGCTGCATCAGGACTGCCATTTGACCCTGTCGCGAAATTGCCAGCAGCAAAGCCCCGCCCAGACCCGCCGGCGTTGATGCCGGGTAGTCCTCACGGATGCTGTAGGTGTCCGGCGCTCCTCCGGCGAACTTCGCGCTGTAGAAGACAGTTTTCGTATCCGGCGAAAATCGGCCTCGAATCACCTCGCCGCGATGGTACGACACTCGCATGAAAGTAGGCGGCGTCGCCGGAGCAGGCCTTAGACGCCACTCGATGGCAGCTCCCAAGGCAAGGCCAAGCACCGCACCCGTGGCCACGAACACTGGCCAGCGCGGTTTCCCGGCGCCGCTCGCAATCGCCACATTCGCCGCTGTCCTCGAAGTCGTACCGCTCAAAGCTTCCAGCGCAAACGCAAGGTCCTTTGCCGATTGGAAGCGCTGCTCTGGCTGCTTCTCCAGGCAGCGCCGCACGATGCGCTCCAGCCCCGGCGACACAGGATGGTCCATCTCGCTCAGTTCCGGTGGGTCTTCTTTCAGAATCGCCGTCATGGTCTCGGCGGTTGTATCGCGGCGGAAGGCGCGCTTGCCCGAGATCATCTCGTACAGCACCGCGCCAAAGGCGAAAATATCGGTGCGGGAATCCACCGCCGCGCCGCGCACCTGCTCCGGCGCCATGTACCCGGCAGTGCCCATCACCATGCCCACTTCCGTCGGCGAACCGGTCAGCGTCAAGCCGTCCGATTGACCCTTTGCTCCACGAGCATTTGGCGCCAGCTTCGCCAGGCCGAAATCGAGAATCTTCACCCGGCCTTCTTTGGTAAGAAAAATGTTCTCCGGCTTCAAATCACGATGGATGATGCCCTTGTCGTGGGCGGCCGCCAGCCCCTGCGCGATCTGCGCCGCATAATCGGACGCCTTGCGCGCTGACAGCGGGCCCTGCTCGAGCTCGACGCGTAAGCTGGTGCCCTCCAGGAGTTCGGAGACAATGAAGGGCGCGGCGCCTTGCTCCCCGATATCGTGAATGGCGAGGATGTTGGGATGATTGAGTGCTGCCACGGCTCGTGCCTCTTGCTCGAAGCGCCGTAGTCGGTCCGCATCGCCAGAAAACGATTCCGGCAGCACTTTTAATGCGACTTCACGCCCCAGACGTGAATCCCGGGCACGGTACACCTCGCCCATGCCGCCAGCACCTAGCGGAGCGAGAATTTCGTAAGGACCGAGTCTTGTGCCAGAGGCGAGGGTCATGCGTGCGCGTAATTATAGCTTGTGCACCGCTTCGCTCGCGGTCGCCCGACGCCATTCTTGTTTCCTTGCTTATATTCTTAAAAATATTTATCGGGCTCATTCGTCTACACCAGTAGATGGATGCGGCGCTGAGAAGACAGTGGGCGATGGCGGAGCAAGACCAGCGGATCTCTGAGGCGATCGAGCGGGAGCACTCCCGGCTGCGCAACTTCATCCGCAGACGCGTGGCCGACCGCGATGACGCAGAAGACGTCCTGCAGGAGGTCTTCTACGAGCTCGTGGAAGCCTACCGCATGATGAAGCCAGTAGAGCAGGTTACGGCCTGGCTGTTCCGTGTGGCGCGCAATCGGATCATCGACCTCTTTCGCAAAAAAAAGCGGGAGGCGCTGAGGGACGGACTGGCAACGATTACAGAGGATGGGGAAATGCTCCAGTTGGAAGACTTGCTTCCCTCGCCCGATGCCGGACCGGACGCAGCCTACGCACGCCACGTGTTGCTGGAGGAACTGGACGCCGCTCTGGACGAGTTGCCGGACGAGCAACGTGAGGTATTCATCGCCCACGAACGGATGGGTTACAGCTTCAAGGAAATAGCGTCGCAAACCAACGTGAGTGTGAACACGCTGCTCTCGCGCAAGCACTATGCCGTTCTTTATTTGCGCGAGCGTCTCCAGGCCATCCACGACGAATTTACGAAACGTAATTTGTGAAGATATGAGGACAAGGGACATGAAAAGGAATTGGGCTGCGAGGGTACTGAAGGTCGCGCTGTTTGCGGCGCTGTTCGTCACTGTATTTGGCTTTGTGGTGATGCGCCTGTGGAATTGGTTGATGCCGGCGCTCTTTGGCTTGCATCCGATCGCCTTCTGGCAGGCGACAGGACTCTTAATCCTTTGCAAGATTCTTTTTGGCGGGTTCCATGGCCGGCAGGGTCACGGCATGCACTGGCGTCACCGCATGACGGAACGGTGGGAACAGATGACCCCCGAGGAGCGCGAGAAGTTTCGCCAATCCATGGGAGGCGCTATGCCCGGTCGCTGCGGTTCGTTCGAACCACCCGCCGCGGCGCCCAAAACGTGAGGGGAAGGGGGCCCTCATGTCATTGGTCTTGCCCCTTTCGTGCCCCCTCGCGTAGTCTGGTTTCTCCCGCCGGTGTGTTACAATCTAACTAACTGGTTAATTATATGAAGCGGGCGCGCGCTATTCTTGGGTCGCATCGTTCCATCGGCCACTCGGGCGGCGGACGGATCGCTCCCCGGCTGGGAACCCGGGGACAGCCGGAGGAGAGCCGCGCAGCGATCCTGAAAGCGGCGGTTGCGGAATTTGCCGCGCTCGGAATTGCAGGCGCGCGGACGGATGCGATCGCGCGGGCGGCGCACGTCAACAAGGCGCTGCTCTATTACTACTTCAAGGACAAGGATTCTCTCTACGAAGCGGTGCTGGATCAGGTGTTCAGCGGACTGCGGGCCCAGGTGATGCCGGTGCTAGAAAGCAAACGGCCTCCGCGGCAGAAAATGCTGGAATATCTGGGGGCATATTTCGATTACATCGCGGCAAACCCACAGTTTCCCCGAGTGGTGCAGGCGGAGTGGATGCGATCGGGCACGAAAGGTAGCGCTCCTATGCAGCGCGTTGCCCGGGAATATTTTAGTCCCATCTTCGAAAAGCTGGTCAACTTGTTGCGCGAGGGCATCAAGGCGGGGGAATTTCGAACCGTGAACCCGATGGATTTTGTTCCGTCGGTGGTGGGGTTAATTGTGTTCTATTTCACCGCGGCGCCGTTGATGAAGACGCTGATGAAGATAGATCCGTTGTCGGAGGAAAGGATCCGCGAAAGGCGGGCGTTTGTGCTGGATTTTATTTCGGCGGCGCTGTTTGTGTGATCACCGCCGCGACGCGGAGTTCGCCGAGAAAAGCTTAACCACTGGGGGCGCAGGGGTATACAGAGGAAACAGAGCGTTGTAATAGTGCACATGGAGATTTTCGATGAGTGCTCGAAATAAATTCCTGATTATTTTGGCGATTATTTTGGCGATTGCTTCGGTGTACTACTTTCTTTCCACTCCTGGCGGAAGTGACCTGGTGTTGGTGGGGACGGTGGATGCCAACCAGATCGTGGTGAGTCCACAGATTCAGGGGCGAATTATGAAGCTGCTGGTGGAAGAAGGAACGCCGGTGAAGCAGGGAGATTTGATCGCGTTGCTCGATCCATCGGAACTGGAAGCGGAGGAGCGTGCGGCGGCGGCGACGATTGGCAGTTTGCGGTCGCAGGTGAGCGCCAGCGAATATACGCGACAATCGACGAAAGGGTCGACGTCGGGAGACGTGGAGAATTCGCAGGCGAAGTTGCAATCGGCGCGGGCGCAACTGGCGCAGGCGGAAGCGACGTTGACGCGGGTGGAGAGCGATAGCCGCCGGACGATTGGGCTGGCACAAGCCGGAGTGGCTTCCGATCAGGACCGGGTGCAGGCAGAGATGAACCTGAAGGCGCAAGAGGCGAGCGTGCAATCGCTGAGGGATCAGGTAACGGCGGCGCAGGCGGATCTGAATTCAGCGATGGCGCGCACGAATCAGGCTACGGCGGCCGAGAGCACGGTGGCATCGACGCGGGCGCAGATGGAAAACGCGATGGCACTCTTGAAGGAAGCGGAAGTGCATCTCGGATATACGAAGATTTATTCGCCGGTGACGGGGACGGTGCTGGTGCGGGCGGCGCGCGAAGGCGAAGTGGTGAACGCGGGGCAGGCGATCGTGACGGTGGTGGATTTCAGCGACACCTGGGCATTGGCGGCGATCCCAGAGACAGATGCCGATCACATTGGACTTGGAGATACGCTGCGGGTGCGGCTGCCGGGAGGCACGGTGGTTCCGGGAAAGGTTTTTTATAAGGCGGCGGAGGCGGATTTCGCTACGCAGCGGGATGTGGGAAGACGAAAGAGAGATATCCGTACCATTGCGTTAAAGGTGCGGCTGGAGAATCCGAAGGGCGCCTATGTGCCGGGAATGACGGCGGAGGTGCTGGTGAGTCGGGACCAGTTGAAGGGGACGGCGTCGAAGAACGCGGAAGCGGCGGGGAAGCCATGAGCGCGGAGATGAATCATGAGGCGAATGGAGCGCCAGTTTCAGCCGAGTTCAGCAAGAGCGAAGTAGCCGCGGATGCTCCGAATGCAATTGAAGTTTCGCACATCGTGAAGAGGTACGGAGACTTCACCGCGGTGGACGACATTTCCTTTACGGTGAAAGAAGGAGAGATTTTCGGGCTGCTGGGGCCGAATGGAGCGGGGAAATCAACGTTGATCCGGATGATGACCACGCTGATTCCGATCACGGCGGGGACGGCGCTGGTGGCGGGGCATGATGTGGCGCGCGATCCGAATGCGGTGCGGCAGACGATTGGAGTGATTCCGCAGGCGCTGACCAGCGATCTGGATTTGACGGTGGAAGAGAACCTGAATATTTACGCGAAGCTTTATGACGTTCCGGCGAAGCGGCGCAAAGAGGCGATTGCGGAACTGCTGGAGACGGTGGACCTGACGAAGTGGCGAGGCGCGCAGACGAAAACGCTGTCGGGCGGGATGCGGCGGCGGTTGGAGATTGCTCGGGGACTGGTGCATAGTCCGAAGATTTTTTTTCTGGACGAGCCCACGACGGGGCTGGATCCGGTATCGCGCGTCGCGGTGTGGGAGATGTTGTCGAACATCAAGGCGAAGCGCAATCTTACGATTTTGATCACGACGCACTACATGGACGAAGCGGACCGGCTCTGCAACCGCATTGCGATTGTGGACCACGGGAAACTGGTGGCGCTGGATACTCCGGAGGCGTTGAAGGCGAGCGTCCCGGGATCGACCGTGATCGAGGCCCACTTCGAGCATCCGCCGGCCGATTGGGAAGAGCGGCTGCGGGGATTGGCGGGGGTGACATCGGTGCAGAACGAAAGCGCGGGGATGTTCCGGGTGCTGACGTCGAACGGATCGGGCACGACCACCGATCTGGTGGAAATGGCGGTCGTGGCCGGCGTGCCGTTGAAGACGCTAACCGTTCAGAACACGACGCTGGACGACGTGTTTGTCCACTACACGGGGAGGCAGTTGCGCGATGAACTGGTGAAAGCATATGGGTACCAGATGCCGCAGAGTCCGGGGTTGCGCCCATGAACCGGATGATGGCGATTATCGAGCGCGAGATGCGCAAGTTTTTCCGGTCACCGACGCTGATGATGGTATCGATGGTGATGCCGCTGGTGCAACTGATCGTCCTGGGGAATGCGTTTGGCGGGAAGATCCGGGACGCGAAGATGGGGATCGTTGATGAGGATCATGGTACGCAGGCGATCCGGATCAAGGAAGCGTTTGACGCGGTACGGGCGAACATGCGGACGTTTATTGCGGTCCCGTATGACAACGAAGTGCAGGCAAGGGAGGCCGTGCGCGACGGGACGATCCAGGGCGCGGTGATTATTCCGCCGCAGTATTCGAAGATGGTCTACGAGAAGAATCATCCGCGGATTGCATTGATTGTGGACAACAGCGACAACTTCATGAGTTCGACGCTCGAAGACGAGATGACCAGCTTGACGGATGCGCTGAACCAACCCGATGTGTCGCCGCGACTGTTGCAACAGACGGCTCTGGAGGTGGTGGAGTTATATCCGTATATCGAGTACATGAAGTTTCTGCTGCCGGGATCGATCTCGCTGGCGATGTTCGTGTCGGTAATGATCGGCGGGGGAATGTTGTATATCGACGATAAGGCGCGCGGGGTGCATGAGGGATATCTGGTAACTCCGATTACGAAGGCGGAGCTGGTGCTCGGGCTGAACGGAGCGGGAGCGATCAAGGCGGTGATGACCGGAGTGG
>Ga0181523_10004330_pt1 | contig 12319 bp, 7 predicted proteins | sample PEATcosm2014_Bin_43_FD_119752 | JGI IMG/M metagenome (GOLD analysis project Ga0181523, IMG submission 119752) | Peatland microbial communities from MTU Mesocosm Facility, Houghton, MI, USA - PEATcosm2014_Bin05_30_metaG | ecosystem: Environmental > Terrestrial > Soil > Wetlands > Peat | place... | reverse complement strand
TGCGCCCCATCCGGCCAGCTGCACGGCCCTGCGTTCGTGTTGAACAGCCCGATGTCCATGGCGCCCGAGGCTAACGGCGCCTCACCCCGAGAGGGAGATGCCTGGCTACGAGACGAAGGGCTCAGCCCTTGCGCGCCTCCAGCGCCTCCGTCACGAGGCGCCCGTTGGCACGGCCCTTCGTGACCTTCATCACCTGACCCGTGAAGAACCCCGCCATCTTCGGGTCGCCGGCGCAGTAGCGCTCCCATTCGGCCGGATGGGCGGCGATGAGTTCGTCGAGGAAGCCATCGAGCTCGGACGACTCCATCGCCTCGAAACCCAGGCGCCGTGCGATCTCCGCCGCCTCCCCGCCCGAGTCGATCAGCTCCGCCAGCACGGTCTTCGCCTGAGTCGCCGAGAGCTTGCCACCGGCTTCCATCGCGAGCAGGGCGGCGAAGGCGGACGCATCCAACGACCGCGCCCCGGCGGCCTTGGCAGCCGCCTCGTTGGCCGTGCGGGCGAGGGCCAGCCGCGCCTCGGCGCCGGCAGCGACCGCTGCCAGCACGAGCTCGTCGAGGTCGAGCTCGATGACCGTCTGGATCTGCTCGGCAGTGCCGTCCGTCCCGACGAGGGCCACGAGGCGCCGGCGTCGCTCGACCGGCATGACACCCATGCCGGCACGGGCCGCCGCCAGCAGCTCGGCGTCGGGCACGACGGGCACGAGGTCTGGCTCGGGGAAGTAGCGGTAGTCGTAGGCCTCTTCCTTGGAGCGGAGCGAGTGGGTGAGTCCGGTGTTCTCGTCGAAGTGGCGGGTTTCCTGGGCGATGCTGCCGCCGGCCGAGACGATGGCGGCCTGCCGCTCGGCTTCGTGCTCGATCGCCCGCACGAGCGATCGCAACGAGTTGAGGTTCTTCACCTCGCAGCGGGTGCCGTACTCGGACGAGCCGGCCGGGCGGACCGAGACGTTGGCGTCGACCCGCAGGGAGCCCTCCTCCATGCGGCCGTCGGAGGCGCCGGCTGCCACGACGATGGCCCGCAGCTCGGCCACGTAGGCACGCGCCTGGGCAGCCGAGCGGATGTCGGGGGCGGACACGATCTCGACCAACGGCACGCCGGCGCGGTTGTAGTCCACGAGCGAGTGGTCGGCGCCGTGGATGCGCCCGCCTCCCCCGCCGATGTGCGTCGTCTTGCCCGTGTCCTCCTCGATGTGCGCCCGCACGATGCCGACGCGGGAGCCGTCGGGCAGCTCGAGGGAGCCGTCGACGTTGATGGGGGCGTCGTACTGGCTGATCTGGTAGTCCTTCGGCATGTCCGGGTAGAAGTAGTTCTTCCGGTGGAAGATCGACGGTTCGATGTGGCAGCCGAGCGCCTCCCCGATGCGCATCGCCAGCTCGACGGCCCGCCGGTTGAGCACCGGGAGTGAGCCCGGCAGCCCGAGGCAGACGGGGCAGATGTTCGTGTTCGGCTCGGAGCCGAACTGGTTGGCACAGGAGCAGAACAGCTTCGTGGCCGTGGAGAGCTCGCAGTGCACCTCGAGGCCGACGACTGTTTCGTAGGAGGTCTCAGGCACCAGGGGCCTCCTTCATCGCCACCGGGCCACGAGCCGACGCCGGCGCCACGGCCTCGAGAGCGGCCGCAACGCGCAGCATGACGGCCTCGCCGAGCGCCGGCGCCAGTACCTGCACGCCGACGGGCAACCCGTCCGGGTCGAGGGCGAAGGGCACCGACACCGCCGGATGCCCGGAAAGGTTGGACGGGATCGTGCAGAGGTCGGAGAGGTACATCTCGATCGGGTTGGCCGTCTTCGATCCGAGCTTGAAGGCCGGTGACGGCGTCGTCGGCGCCAACAAGACGTCGAAACGCCCGTAGGCGGCATCGAAGGCCCGGATCACGAGCGTGCGAGCTTTCTGCGCCTGACCGTAGTAGGCGTCGTAGTAGCCGGAGGAGAGGGCGTAGGTGCCGATCATGATCCGCCGCCGCACCTCGGGCCCGAAACCCTCCGCCCGCGTGCGGGCGTTCATCGTCTCGACGTCGGGACCGTCGACGCGCAGGCCGTAGCGGACGCCGTCGTAGCGGGCCAGGTTGGAGGACGCCTCCGCCGGGGCGATGATGTAGTACGCCGGCAGGCCGAGCAGCATCTCGGGGATCGAGACGGCCTCCACCTTGGCGCCGGCGGCCGCCAGGGCTTCACCGGCATCGTCGGTGGCTTTCGAGCAGGCCGGCGCGACGTCGGCGAGGAAGTCGGAGATGAGGCCGACACGAAGGCCCTCGACCCCGTCGGCGAGGCCGTCCAGCAGCGACGGCGCCGGCTCGCCGAGGGAGGTGGAGTCGGCGGCGTCGTGGCCGGCGATGACCTCGAGGGCGGCGGTGGCATCACCGACGCCGGCGGCGAACGTGCCGATCTGGTCGAGCGAGCTCGCGAAGGCGATGAGGCCGTAGCGGGAGACGAGGCCGTAGGTCGGCTTGATCCCGACGACGCCGCACAGCGAGGCGGGCTGACGGATGGAACCGCCTGTGTCGGACCCGATGCCCGTGGCGACGAACCCGGCGGCAACGGCCGCCGACGAGCCACCGGAGGAGCCGCCCGGCACCCGCGTGAGATCCCAGGGGTTGCGGGTCGGGCCGAACGCCGAGTTCTCCGTTGAGGAGCCCATGGCGAACTCGTCGAGGTTCGTCTTGCCGACGGCGATGGCGCCGGCCTGGCGCAGGCGGATGACGACGGTGGCGTCATAGGGCGGCTTCCAGCCTTTGAGGATGCGGGACGAGCAGGTCGTCTCGATCCCCCGCGTGCAGAGGTTGTCCTTCAAGGCGACGGGCACGCCGGCGAGGGGACCGGGATCGACGCCGCCGGCAACGGAGGCGTCGACCCGGCTGGCGGCCTCGAGGGCCGCCTCGGCGGTGACGAGGTTGAAGCAGTGCAGCTCGGAGTCGTGGGCGGCGACGCGTCGTAGTGCCTCCTCGACGACGCTCACCGCCGTCGCCTCGCCACGGCGGACAGCGGTCGCGATCGCCCGCGCGCCCCGGTCGAGCAGATGCCCCTCGGGTGCCTCGCTCACGGGGCATCCCCGAGGATCGACGGCACGAGGAAGCGGTCGCTCTCGACGGCGGGAGCCGCTGCGAGGACTTCCTCCCGCTCGAGACAGGGCCCTACCTCGTCCGGACGCAGGACGTTCTCGAGCGGGAGCGGGTGCGCCGTCGGTGGGACGTCGGCCGTGTCGAGGCGGCGCACGCGATCGACGTGGTCGAGCAGGGCGGACAACTCTCCTTGCAGCGTGGTGATCTCGTCTTCGGAGAGCTCGAGACGCGCCAGCCGGGCGACGTGGCGGACTTCGTCGAGCGAGATGCGTTCCGGGCCGGCGGCCATCTAGGCCGACATGACTTTCAGGGCGAAGGCGACCGCCCGCTCCTCGATCTCCGCTGCGTCGTTGTCGAGGGTGGCGACGTGGAAGCTGTGCTCGAGGAAGACCCGCTCGACGGGCCCGCCGTAGCGCTCGGCGAGGAGGTCGCCCGAGCTCGTCGGCACCACGTGGTCGGCGCGGCTCGAGAGGAGCAGCAGTGGAGCGTCGAGGCGGCCGAGGGCGGGCTCCAGCTCGCTGACGGCCGCCAGCAGGGACAGCAGCGGCACGATGGGGGTCTCGGCGTAGGCGCCTTCGACCCCACCCGGCTTGGCGATGTCCGAGCCGATGCCCGGGATGCGGTCGGAGCCGGCGTCCACGACCGCCTGCATCATCTCGACGAACGAGGCTGCCGCCGGCTCCACCATCGGGTTGACGAGGACGGCCCCACTGAGGTCGGGGTGATGGCTGGCGAGCCAGAGGCTGAGCGTGCCCCCCATGGAGAGGCCGGCCACGAGGACGCGGTCGCAATGAGCCGCCAGCTGTGTGTAGGCGGCCTCGGCGGCCTCCGACCAGTCGTGCCAGGACGTGGCGATGAGGTCCTCCACACTCGTCCCGTGCCCGGGCAGGAGCGGCAGGTCCACCGTGAAGCCGGCGTCGGCGAAGGCCTCCGCCAGGGGGCGCATGGAGCCCGGGTTACCGGTGAAGCCGTGCAGCACGAGTATCCCGTTCGGCCCGTTCGTTGCGGAGAAGGGCTCCGCCCCCGGCAGGATCGGGGACGGCGCAGGCTGGGCGGCAGGAGACCGCGGTGAGACGGCATCGGAGGTCACCGGGCCATGGTAACGCCGGCCCGCCGGCCGCCGGGAAGCGGCTCCGCACCCGCGCCCGGCGTTTCGAGCCGGTAGTCTCCCGAGGCACTTCGCCACGAATCACCGAGGGAGTTACCCGATGGCTGCGTACCCGTTCCTGAGCCCCGAATGGACCGAAGAGGCTCGAAAGGTCCGAGCCGAGTACGCCGACCGTGCGCCCGCCGCCCCCGTGACGATGCGGATGAACCTCGTCGTGAACGACGTGCCCTTCGGCGAGGGAACCCTCGACGCCCATCTCGACACGACCGGTGGCGACCTCGTGCTCGACCAGGGTCACCTGGATGACGCCGACCTGAAGGTCACGATCGACTACCTCACCGCCAAAGCCACCCTCATCGAGGGCAACCCGCAGGCGGCGATGCAGGCCTTCATGGCCGGTCGCATCCGCGTGGAGGGCGACATGTCGAAGCTGCTGGCGCTGCAGGGTTCCCCGGCAGATCCCATCCATCTCGAGATCGCCCAACGGATGCGAGACATCACCGAGTAGGAGCCTCTCCCACCTCCTGCAGCATCGCCCCGGCGGCGGCGAGGACGTCGACAGCACCGACGGAGGCCGCTGCGTCGCGCGCCAGCACGAGAAGGGCGCCTGCCCGCTCGAGGTGTCCGGCACCGAGCAGGTAGCGACCCCACTCGAGCTGCGTGTGCGCCAACCAGACCGGTGCTCCAAGCCGGGCGTGTTGCTCGAGAGCGTCGGCGAAGTGCTCCTCAGCTCGCTCGTGCTCGCCCGTCTTGGCCGCCAGGGTGGCCAGTGAGAGGGCGACGGCCGGCCGTGCCACATTTGCCAGGCAGGGCACGCGCCCGTTGAAAATCGCCAGCAGCTCGTACTCCCGAGCGGCCTGCTCCGGTGTGCCGACGGCTGCCACCGCCTCGGCGAGCAGGGAGTGGCCGACGAGCCAGACGAGGTTCTGCGGAAAGGCGCTCGCCGGATCAGCCGCCAGCTCATCGACGATGTCGACAGCCTTGGCGACGTCGCCGACGCGGGCGTACATCACCGCCAGGGCGGCACGCCAGGCTTGCAGCCCCGGCGTGTCGGCCGTGGTCTGGCGGGTGAGATCCACGATCTCACCGAGACGCCCCTGCGACCAGCGGGCGGCGAAGAGCTGCGGGGCGAACCAGGTGTAGAGGTCGGGCTGCCCGCTCTCCTGGCCGACCTGGAAGGCAGCCACGGCCGCCTGCTCGATCTCGTCTCCGCTGCCGAACATGGTCAGCCTGCAACAGCGGTGGTTGGACTCCACCCATCGGAAGAAGGGGTTGTTCAGGTCGGCCGCCAGTTGGCTGATGCCCTCGAGGAGGCGCTCGGCCTCGTCGAGCTCGCCCATCTCCACGCAGTGCACGGAGGCCAGCCCGTAGGCAAGGATGAGCTGCTGGGCGTCGCCGACTCGTTGCGTGAGCGCCAGCAGCTCCGGGAGCTCCTCGACGAGGCCCGGTACTCGAGCCGGGATGGAGAGGGCGAGGTGGGCGTTCGTCCAGACATCGAGGAGGCAGACGTCGTCGCCGAGCCGGCGCGCCATCGCAACGGCCTCGTCGGCGAGGGCGAGGCGCCGCAAGGTCGGATCCCGCCAGGTGAGCTCGACGGCGAGCAAGGAGAGGAGGCGGGCTCGCGTCATCGAGTCGTCGGGTCCGGCGCCGTCGAGCGCCGCCTCCAAGACGGCGACCCGCTCGTCGTCCATGGAGCCGGCGGTGCTGGCGAACCCGCGGTTGTTGGCGAGCGCCGCCCGGGCGAGCAGCTCGTTCTCGCCGAGATGCTGGGCCAGGCGGGCTGCGGCGAGCAGCGTCTCGCGAGACGCCGGGATGCCGGCCAAGCGCTGAGCCGTTCCGAGCCCGATGAGGAGCTCGCAGCGCCGCCTCGGTGGCGACTCGACGTCATCGGCGGCCTCGACCGCCTGAGTGAAGAAGGCAACCGCCTGGTCGAAGGCCAGCCGGTCGAGGGCTTCCTGGCCGGCGGCCACCGAGTAGTCGACGGCACGGACGTCGGTCTTGCCGGCGCGTTGGAAGTGATAGGCGAGGGCGGCGGCGTCCTTCATGCCCCGCCGCTCGAGCGCCTCGGCCACCTGGCGGTGACGGCGAGAGCGGCGGGCCGTGCTCAGCTCCTCGTAGAGCGTCGAACGCACGATGGCATGGGTGAACTCATGTGTCCCGGCCGACGTCTCGCGAAGCAACGACGCCGCCGCCGCCTCGTCGAGCACGTCGAGCACTGCCTCCTCGCTCAGTCCGGAGAGCTCGACGACGAGGTCGAAGTCGATGACGGCTCCGATGACCGACGAGAGCGAGAGCACGGCATTGGCGTTCTCGCTCAAGCGGCTGAGGCGACGGCCGACGACCTCGCGGACCCCTTCCGGGATCCCGAGCTCGGAGATCTCGTCGTCGCGCCGGCGCAGGCCGCGACGTGCGACCACCTGACGCGACTCGAGGAGGCTGCGAAGGATCTCCTGCACGAAGAAGGGGTTGCCGTTGGTCTCCGACCACAGGAGCTGCCCGAGCTCGCCAGAGGGCGGCTCGACGCGGTCGGTGCCGCGGGCGAGCATGTCGCGCACCCCGCCGATGTCCAAGCCGAGAAGCGCCAAGCGGGAGACGCCAGGTTCGCGGCGCAGGTCGGCGAGCACGTCCGACAAGGGGTGGGTGCGGTCCAAGTCGGTGTCGCGGTAGGTGCCGACGACGAGAAGGCGCATCGGATCCGAGGCACGCACGAGGTGACGGAGCAACAGCAGGGTGGGTTTCTCCGCCCAGTGCAGGTCGTCGAGCACGAGCAGGACCGGGGCGTCGGACGAGAGGGCCTGCAGGCAGCCGACGACGGCGTCGAAGAGGAGATAGCGCTCGGTGCCGGGATCCGCCCGCGTCGGCGGCTCGAGGGAGGGCACGGTGCGCCCCAGGTCAGGGATCAGGCGCACGAGCTCCCCACCGTGACGACCGAAGGACCCCGCGCCCGGACCTGACAGTGCCACCTGCTCGAGCGCTTCGACGAAGGGCTGGAAGGGCATCCCGATGTCCTCGTCGCAGCGGCCGAAGAGCACGATGGCACCCGACTCGTGAACCGTGCGGGCGAACTCGGCGGCGAGGCGGGTCTTTCCGATGCCGGCTTCGCCTGACACGAGCACGACGCGGCGAGCGCCGGAAGACGCCTCCTTCCACGCCTCCATGAGGGAGGCGACCTGATCCTGCCGGCCCGAGAAGGGCGCCACGGCGTGAGCGGCGAGGCGGGCAGGAAAGCGGATCTCGGGTCGCTCGGTGTCCGGCTCGGCGCTGACGACGGCGGGCGCCGGCTCCTCGGGCGGCCCGCGCAGCTCCCCGAGCAGCCCGACTCGGCCGCCGGGGTGGTCGTGCGCCGCCGGGCCGTCGCGCGGGAGCGAGCCCGGCGCCTCCTCGGTTGCGGTTGTCGACACGGTTGCCGGCCCTTGGTGCAAGTCCAGGCTGGGGTCTTGGTCGAGGATCGCCTGCTCCAGCTGCCGAAGGGCCGGGGTGGGGCGGATGCCGAGCTCCTCGCGCAGGAGGACCCGCAGGTCCTCGTAGGCCCGCAGCGCCTCGGCTTGGCGCCCGCAGCGATAGAGGGCCACCATGCGCTGACCCCACAGCCGTTCGCGAAGCGGCGTCTCGGTGACGAGTCGCTCGAGATCGCCGACGACCGCATGGTGGCGCCCACACCCGAGCTCCGCCTCGACGCGGTCCTCGAGGACGGTGAGGCGGCCTTCCTCGAGCCGTGCCAGCTCCGGCTCGAGCGCCGGGGAGAGCGAGAGGTCGGAGAGCACGGGGCCTCGCCAGAGGGCAAGGGCGTCCCCCAATGTCAGGGCGGCGGCGGCCGGGTCACCGCCGACGAGCTGGCGGCGACCAACCTCGGCCAGCTTCTCGAAGCGGGCGGCATCGACGCAGTCCGCCGGCACCTGCAGCGCGTAACCGCGACCGCTCGTGACGATCACGGGGTCGGCGTCCAGGGCTGCGAGCGCCTGGCGAAGCCGCGAGACGTGAACGCGCAACGTCGCCGGAGGCCGCGGCGCCCCGACGTCTTCCCAGAGCACGGCCGCAAGCTGGTCGAGGGACACGACCCGGTTGACGCGAAGCAGCAGCGCTGCCAGCAGACTGCGCTCCTTGATCCGTCGCAGCTCGAGCGACTGGGTGCCCGAGCGGACCTCAAGCGGACCGAGGATCCCGAACTCCCACGGCGACGAACCCGCGTCGGCGGGCCCCATCAGGGCCCCGAGCATTCACGCTCATGACAGGCCACTGTCGCAGCTTACTGATGGCCATCGTGCAGGTCATCTGAGCGCTCGTCCGGCGTGTTAGCCGCCTGCAACGTGCCGGTAATCCGCCGGGCGCAAGGTAGCGGTGCCGGCAACGCTGCCGGACCGCTGCGACGGCAACTCATCGGAGGTCACCATGTCTCGCTCCATCCCGGCTCACTCGATCGACAGACGGCTGCGACGGCGGAGCGCACGCCTGCTGACGTCGCTCGGCGTCTGCATGACGTCGGTGCTCCTCGCTGTCGCCGGGCTCAGCATGCTCGCTCCGGTGCCCGGCGCCGGCGCCGCCGTCAACACGACGAGGGCGTCCGGTTGGACGGTGGTAGGCGGAGCCGCCGTCGTGCCGGCCGGGGTGACCGAGCTCGGGGCGTCGTCACGGCTCGGGCGCCTCGACATCGACGTGGCGCTCCGCCCCCGCGACCCGCTCGCCCTCAGCGAGTTCGTCGCCGCCGTCTCGGACCCCTCCTCGCCGCTCTATGGCCGCTACCTGAGCAAGGGCGAGTTCGGCCCGATGTTCGGGGCGACGCCGTTCGCCATCGCGCAGGTGAGCGCCCGGCTGCGCCAGGCCGGCCTCGTCGTCGGGCAGGTGTCGGGAAACGACCTCATCCTCCCCGTGAGCACGACGGTGGGGGTGGCGGAATCGGCCTTCGGCGTCAGCATGCACGCCTTCCGGCTGCCCTCGGGGGCGGTCGTCGACGCCAACACGACAGCCGCCAAGCTGCCGAGCGCCATCGCCCCCTTCGTGCAGTCGGTCGTCGGGCTCGACAACCTCGTGCAAGTGGCGCCGGAGGGCCTCCTCAGCACGCCACCTGCGGCTCGAAGCGGCGCCGGCACCGCCACCCCTGAAGGCGCCAGCGGGAACGAACCGGCCGGCCAGCCAGTGGCCTGCAGCGGCGCCACGGGCACCTTGGCGCGTACCGCCGGCGACATCGCGCAGGCCTACGACTTCGAGCCTCTCTACGCCGCCGGAGACTTCGGCAGCGGGAAGAGCATCGCCCTGTTCGAGCTCTCCGGCTTCCCGGCGTCGGACGTCGCCGCCTACCAACGCTGCTACGGGACGCACGTCGCAATCACCTATGAGCCGGAGGACGGCGGCAACTCCAACACGACGGGCCGCGGCGCCCTCGAGGCCGACGTCGACGTCGAGGACGTCATCGGACTCGACCCGCAGCTCACGAACGTGCTCGTCTACGAGGCACCTTCGACGCCGACCGGGATCCTGGACAACTACACGGAGATACAGGTGAACGACGGTGCCCCGGTCGTCAGCACGAGCTGGGGGACGTGCGAGTCACAGGCCGTCGCCGACGGACTGCCGAGTGCCGAGGCGACGATCTTCGCCGCCATGGCGACACAGCACCAGACCGTGTTCGCCGCCTCGGGCGACTCGGGCTCCGAGGCATGCTCCGCACTTCCGGTGAAGCCGACCGAGACGCAGCTGTCGGTTACCGACCCTGCCTCCCAGCCCGACGTCACCGGCGTCGGCGGCACCGACCTCTCGGCCGACGGCGACCCTCCGGGGCTGCCGCCGACGGAGGTCGGATGGCAGGGCAGCGGCGGCGGCATCTCGTCGCTCTGGCCGATGCCGACCTGGCAGAGCGGAAAGGGCGTCTCGAACAAGTACTCGAGCGGCGGCCCCTGCGGCCTCGGCAAAGCCGGCGTCTGCCGCGAGGTGCCCGACGTGAGCGCCGACGCCGGCGTGTCGTACGCCATGTACAACCAGGGAAAGTGGCTCACCGTGTTCGGCACGTCCTTGGCGGCGCCCGACTGGGCGGCGCTCACGGCCCTCATCGACGACTCGTCCGCCTCCTGCCGCAAGACACCCGTCGGGTTTCTCAACCCGAGGCTGTACAAGCTGGCGGGGAGCACGCCGCAGGACTTCAACGACGTCACGAAGGGTGAAAACGATGCCCTCGGAGATCACCACGGCGACTACCCGGCAACTGCCGGCTACGACATGGTGACCGGAATCGGCACCCCGGTGGGTGGCGACCTCGCCCAGTCCCTCTGCGGTGGCTCGCTGTGGACCGGACAGAACACGGCCACGTCGACCTTCCTCAACGGGGGACCCTCGATCGCCGTCTGGGAACACACGCTGTATGCCGTGTCCATCAACGCCACGCCGTACGGGACGCCCTCCCAGATCTTCTACGAGACCTACAACGGCACCAAGTGGGGCAGCTTCTCGGACGTCAAGCCGGCAGGGGTCGCCGCCGAGTCGGACGCTCCCCCCTCGATCACCATCGACAAGGGAACGCCGTTTGTCGCCTGGACCGATGCGACGACCGGCAAGGTCGAGGTGTCGTCCTTAAGCCACGGCAAGTGGTCGAAAGCCGCCGTCGCCGGCGCCGGCAAGGCCCTCAGCGACAACGGCCCGGCCATCACGTCCTTCGGCGGTGAGCTCTTCGCCGCCTGGAAGGGGCACGGGAGCGACAGCGTCTGGTTCTCCATCGACACGGGCAGCAGCTGGGGTGCCCAGATGAAGGTCCCGGGCGCCAGCACGGCCTCGCGACCGGCGATCACGTTCTTCCCCAACCTGTCCGCCGCCGTCATCGCCTGGACGACCACGTCGGACAAGCTGCAGTTCGAGGTGTACTCGCTCTTCGGATTCGGCGGAGTCGCCACCATCCGGGGAGGAAGCAGCGCCGGCCCGGCGCTGGCGGTGGTCGGTCAAAGCCTCTACCTGGGGTTCAGGGGCCAGACATCGCACAACTTCTATTACACCTCGGACAGCCCCAACAAGCTCTACGGAGGATCGTGGAGCTTGGCCCGGCGGGTCACGGGCGCCCTCACGACCTACAGCCCGGCGCTCGCCGCCGGCGGGCCGACGCTCTATGCCGCCTGGACGGGACAGAACGCCGGGAAGTCATCCGACGCCATGCTCTGGTACTCGGAATTCGATCCGACGTAGCTCGCGGCACCACGGCGGACCGGCGGGAACGGCCACCGACAGGGCTCAGCCTTGCCGGTGGCCGTTTTGCCGTCTCGGAACCGGAGCGCCTCAGGAGCGAGTGGCCGTCCCGTCGACGATGCTCGGCATCTGCTCGGCCAGCTCGCCCACCGTCCAGCGGTCGCCCTTGTCGATCTCGTGCGTGAGGGTCCACGGCTGGAAGTACTGCACCTTGCCGCCCTGCACGAAGAAGACCTTCCCCGTGAACGGGCACAGGTCGCTCGAGAGGTACCCGACGAGGGGTGAGATGTTGGCCGGATCCCAGGCGTCGAAGGCACCCGGGTCGGGGGGTGGCTGCACGATGTCGGACAGCCCGGGCGTCGACTCCGTCATACGAGTGCGAGCGGCCGGGGCGATGGCGTTCACGCGCACGCCGTAGCGGGACAGCTCCTGAGCCGTGATGATCGTGAAGGCAGCAAGGCCGGCTTTGGCGGCGCCGTAGTTCGCCTGGCCCGGGTTGCCGAGCAAGCCGGAGGTGGAGGACGTGTTCACGACGGCCGCCTTGACCTCTTTGCCGGCCTTGGACTGCTCGCGCCAGTAGGCGGCTGCCCACCGGGTCGGGACGAAATGACCCTTCAGGTGAACGTGGATGACGGCGTCCCACTCCTCCTCCGTCATGTTCACGAGCACCCGGTCGCGCAGGATGCCGGCGTTGTTGACGAGGATGTGGAGGTCGCCGAAGGCCTCCACGGCGGCGTTGACGAGACGCTGCCCGCCCTCCCAGTCGGCGACGTTGTCAGCGTTTGAGATGGCCTCGCCGCCCATTGCCTTGATCTCGTCCACGACCTGCTCAGCAGGTGAGCGGTCGTCGCCCGAACCGTCCACGGCACCGCCGAGGTCGTTCACGACGACCTTGGCGCCTTCGCTGGCGAAGAGCAGAGCGTGCTCGCGCCCGATGCCACGAGCGGCTCCGGTGATGATGGCGACTTTTCCGTCCAGCGCACCCATGACCGT
>Ga0181523_10004327_pt1 | contig 12329 bp, 10 predicted proteins | sample PEATcosm2014_Bin_43_FD_119752 | JGI IMG/M metagenome (GOLD analysis project Ga0181523, IMG submission 119752) | Peatland microbial communities from MTU Mesocosm Facility, Houghton, MI, USA - PEATcosm2014_Bin05_30_metaG | ecosystem: Environmental > Terrestrial > Soil > Wetlands > Peat | place... | reverse complement strand
CATGGAATTGAGCATGGTCGCAATAAATGCAGCGGACATCGATCGTGCTGTCGCCACATTCGCGCAAGGCGGCAACGGCGGCTTGATCGTAACGGCTAGTCCGTTCGGCGCGGCTCATCCCAGTCTGATCGTTGAGATCGCCGCCCGGCATCGATTGCCTGCCGTGTACCCCTTCCGCTACTTCGTCGAAGCGGGCGGCCTAATTTCTTATGGGCCTGATGGAACGAGCCAGTTTCGACCTGCTGCTGCTTACGTCGATCGTATCCTGAAAGGCGCAAAGCCAGCCGACCTGCCGGTCCAGGCGCCGATCCAATACGAGCTTTTGGTCAACCTCAAAACCGCCAAGGCGCTCGGCCTCACCGTGCCTCCCACTTTGCTCGCCCGCGCCGACAAGGTGATCGAATAGCGAAGCTATTTGCTGCGATGCGAATGTCGCTGTTCGGCCTAGGGCGGACGCCCGCGACTGCGGTCGAACGTCCGCGCTCGGGCTAACAGTTGACCGCGTCACGGCCGCGTCCGACTCATTTCCGACATCGGCGGCCAATATTGCGGTAACGCACAATCCGGCCCAACATTATGATAAGCTGTTGTCAGAGAGGGCGTTCGGGAAGGGAACTCAATTGCTTGTAGCGCGCCGGTTCACTCTTGCCGTGACAGCGTTGACGCTGATCGCAGGCGCATCTTTCGTCTTGTTTGTCCCGTTGGCGGGGGCACGGGCCCAGACTTCGTCCGGCGGCTGCGAAGCGGCGGCCGGGATCGCGGTGTTGCCGTCGCCGCTAGCGCCATGGAAGGGCGCGCCTTTGCGCGTCCTCGTCGCCGCGGAGAAGCCGCTCCAGGGCGAGCTTTCGCTGATCGCGCCCGACGGAAGCGTCGCGGCCAAGTCGGGCGACGGCCGCGGCGGGCCGCCCAATTACTGGTTCGCCGAGGTGGCGTCGCCGGCCGCGGGAACCTGGCGCGCGACGCTCGCACTCGCCGGCGCGCCGGACGGCTGCGGCACAATCACGCGCGACATCGTCGTGAGCGCCGGCAAGCCGCCGCCGCCGCGCCCCGCGTCGGGCAGCATGTGGCCGCTGCGCAATTCCTGGAACCGGGCGACGGAAGACTTGTATTCGGCGTGGATCGCGAAGCTGTTCGACGCGCCGCTCGACGTGGAGCTGTCGTGGAAGGCGTGGCATGACGTGCTGCGCGACCGCTCGCGCAATATGCTGTTCAATTATTTGGGTCTCGGCGAAGACAACGTGGCGATGAGTCTGCGCCCGGACTGCGCCGACTTCGTCTATTTTTTGCGCGCCTATTTCGCATACAAGATGGGGCTGCCGTTCGGTTATTCGAATTGCTCGCGCGGCCTCGGCGGCAAGCCGCCGAAGTGCTACCAGTGGTTCGACATCGAGCACCCCGAGGTCACGCGTCCAGCCCCGCCGCCCGAGCAGGACACCGCGTCCGAACAAAACACCGCGTCGGCTGCGCCGGTGCCCGCGCCAAAGCCCGGCCTGTTGCAATTGTTTTCCCAGCCCCAGGCTCAGTCGCAGCCCCAGCCCACGGTCGCGCCTCCGGCGCATCCGCCGGCGCCGAAGCAACTGGGAACCCCGGCGGCGTTCGCCGCATATTTGCGCGACGTCGGCGACGTCGTTCATACCGGATCCGTGCGCGTCTCGGCGAACGACGACAGCACCGATTTTTACACCGTCCCGCTCACGCAGCAGACGCTGCGTCCGGGGACGGTGTACGCCGATCCGTACGGGCACGTTCTGATGCTGGTGCAGCGGGTGCCGGAATTAAACGGCGCGCCCGGCGTTTTCCTCGCCGTCGACGCGGAGCCCGACGGAACGATCACGCGCAAGCGGTTTTGGCGCGGCAATTTCCTGTTCGTGCACGATCCCGCGCTCGGCAGCCCCGGCTTCAAGCGCTTCCGGCCGATCGTGCGCGAGAAGAACGGCGCCTTGCGGCGGCTGACCAATGCCGAAATCGCGAAAGATCCGCAGTACGGCGACTTTTCGCTCGAGCAGACCCAGCTCAGCGTGCAGGACTTTTACGACCGCATGGACGACGTGATGTCGCCCGAGCCGCTCGATCCGGTGCGGGCGATGGAGGACGCCATCACCGACCTCGACGAGCAGGTGAAGACCCGCGTCACCGCGGTCGAAAACGGGCGCAAGTATCAGAGCAGCGCGCGCGGCGATATCGACATGCCGTCCGGACCGTCGATCTTCGAGACGACCGGCGCCTGGGAGGATTATTCGACCCCGGCGCGCGATTTTCGTCTGTTGATCGCGATCGATGTGGTGCGCGGCTTCCCGGATCACGTGGTGCGGCGGCCCGAACGCTACGCGATACCGAACGGCAAGAGCGTGGCGGACGTGAAGGCGCAACTGCAAAGCGTGCTCGCGTCCGAGCTTGCGGCGAACAAGTTTTCCTATACGCGCAGCGACGGCTCGCAGTGGACGCTCTCGCTTAAGGACGTGATCGACCGCGCAGCCGATCTCGAGATGGCCTACAATCCGAACGACTGCGTCGAGTCGCGCTGGGGCGCTCCGGCAGAGAGCGAAGAGGCGTCGACGTGCAAGCAGCATGCGCCGGCGGTGCAGCGCACCAAGATGACGGAGTACCGCGACTGGTTCCGCGAACGGCGCTGGCCGCACGCCTGACGCTCGGGCCGAGTTGCGAGAGGGCTGCCGCGTTCCGCGGACAGCCATGACGATCCGGGCGCGGCGCGGCGTCGCTTATGGATCGAGCTCGGTATCCCAATAGAGATAGTCGAGCCAGCTGTCGTGCAGGTAATTGGGCGGGAACAGCCGGCCGTTGCGGTGCAGGTGCTGCACCGTCGGCTGGAACGGGCGCTGCGACGGGAACATCCTGGATTCGTCGGGCGTCAGGTTGCCCTTGCGCAAATTGCATGGCGAGCAGGCGGCGACCACGTTGTTCCACACCGTGTGGCCGCCGCGCGAGCGCGGGATCAGGTGATCGAATGTCAGATCGTCGCGCGCGCCGCAATATTGGCAGGCGAAACGGTCGCGCAGGAAGACGTTGAACCGCGTGAAGGCGGGATGCGTCGAGGGTTTTACGAAAGTTTTCAGCGAGACCACGCTCGGCAGCTTCATTTCGAAGCTCGGTGAGCGCACCGCGCGGTCGTAATTGGCGACGATGTTCACCCGCTCGAGAAACACCGCCTTGATCGCGTCCTGCCACGACCACAGCGACAGCGGGTAGTAGCTCAGCGGCCGAAAGTCCGCATTTAAGACCAGGGCCGGAAAGCCAGATTGCGATACATGAGCGTTCAAGACGACGCTCCCACCTCGACTCAATGCCGCAGTGCGGCGATGGGTCGTAGTTTATAGGCAGGCGTGACAGGATTGTGAAGCCTGCCCCGGGGGTTATGGGTTTTGCGGCGGCAAGCCGCGTTTCCGGGGCTGGGCCAGCCGCCTGGCGCTTTACGGACGCGAATATTCCGCGGCGCCGGCGAGCCGAACCGCTTCCAGCGGCGGCTTGCCGCGAACGAAATCCGCGGCCTTCTCCGCGATCATGATGATCGGCGCATTGATATTGCCGCCGACCAGATCGGGCATCACCGATCCGTCGACCACGCGAAGTCCCTCCGTGCCGAATACGCGAAGCTCGGGATCGACCACGGCCAGCGGGTCGGCGGCGACGCCCATTTTGCAGGTGCCGAGCGGATGATGGACGGTTATCGAATCGGTGCGGATATGGGCGTCGAGATCGGCATCGGTTGCGCCGCCGTCGCCCGGCGCGATCTCGCGCGCCAAAAACGGCAGCATCGGCGATTGCCGGCACACGTCGCGCGCCATGCGAAGGCCGGCCCGAAGGGTCTGCCAGTCCTGCTCGGTGGCAAGAAAATTCTGCCGGATGCGCGGCGGTTGCCGCGGATCGGCCGAGACGAGTTCGAGCCTGCCTCGGCTCTGCGGCCGCAACACCACGGCGCGGCAGGCGTAAGCGTCCGCGTAGGCGCGGCGGAACGGCCAAAAATAAGTCTTCGCCGTCATCGGCGCCGCGTTGAAGATGAACTGCACATCGGGCATTGCGGCGTCCGGGCGGCTTTTCAGGAACGCCATTCGGCCGGTCGGCAGTCCGGTCGCGATGCCTTCGCCCTGCAAATAGGCGCGCAACAGCGCCGGCACGATGCGGTCGAACCGCATCGCCCGATGGAACGGGCCCGGCTGCTTTCGCGCATAGGCGACGCTCGCCGAAATATGGTCCTGCAGATTTTTGCCGACGCCCGGCAGCGCCGCCTTGACGGCGATGCCGTGGGCGGCGAGTTCGTCCGGATCGCCGACGCCCGAGAGCATCAGAAGCTGCGGCGAATTGATGACGCCGCCGCAAAGAATGACTTCTCGCGCCGCATGTGCGGTTACGGGAACACCGCGCTGGATATATTCGACGCCGGCCGCGCGGCGGCCGTCGAAAATGATTTTCGTCGCCAGCGCGTCGATCTCGACCGTGAGATTCCGCCGTTGCAAAGCGGGGCGCAAATAGGCGTCGGCCGCGCTGCAGCGGCGACCGTCTTTCACCGTCATCTGCCAGGTGCAGAAGCCTTCCTGCTGGGCGCCGTTGTAGTCGGGCGTCGTCTTATAGCCGGCGGCGCTGCCGGCCGCGGCGAAGGCATCGACCAGCGGATCGGAGAACGACGCCGTCTGCGTCGCCAGCGGGCCATTGCCGCCGCGATAAAAGCTCGGGCCGCCTTTCCAGGATTCCTGGCGGCGGAAATAGGGCAGCACGTGCGCGTAGGACCATCCGCTGAGTCCGGACGCCGCCCAGCGGTCGTAGTCGCCGGCATGGCCGCGCACATAGGCCATCGCATTGATCGACGACGAGCCGCCGATGATACGGCCGCGCGCGCATTCGAGCCCGCGCCCGCCGGTCGCCGCTTCCGGCTCGGCGAAATACATCCAGTCGTGCTTGCGGTTGAGCAGCAGGTGCGGCCAGCCGAGCGGGATCTTGATCCACGGATCGCGGTCCCAGCCGCCGGCCTCGAGCAGCAGCACCCGCGTGCCTTTGTCCTCGCTGAGCCGGGCGGCCAGAGCGCAGCCCGCGGAACCAGCGCCGACGATGATGATGTCGTAGTTTTTCTTGTTGGGCATGACGCAAACCGCGCGCGAACTGTAGCGAGGCCGTTGCCGGCCTGTCCACGGGAAAAAGGCGGAACGCTAATTCACCCGATATTTCCGCAGCACTGCTTCATCGACGTCGATGCCGAGGCCCGGGCCTTGCGGCACCCGCATGAAACCGCCGGGCGCCGCGACCAAATCGCCGAGTGGACTGGCTTCCAAGTCGAGATAGAAGCGCTCGATGGTCGGCCGCTCGGGAATGCTGGCGGCGAAATGGATGGTGGCGATCAGGCCGGGGCCGAAATACGGCGAATGCGGCGCGATCTTGGCGCCGCCTTGGCGCGCCATTTCGGCGATCCGCCCCATCGCGCTCACGCCCCCGATTTTGGTGATGCTGGGCTGGACGTAATCGACGCCCGCGGCGCCGATGAGCTGCGCGATGTCGGCAAGCGTTCCGGCGTTCTCGCCGGCGGCGGTCGCCACGCCGCTGTCCTTCTTCACGCGCGCCATGCCGGCATAGTCCTCCGGCGGCCACAGCGGCTCTTCCAGCCATTTGAGACGGCACGGCTTCAGTTTGTTGGCGATCTCGATCGCCTGCGGCACGGTCCAGGCGCAGCTGGCGTCGACCGTGAGCGCGATGTCGGGGCCGATCGCCTCGCGCGCGGCGCTGATTTCCGCCATGCCGATTTCGTGCAGCTTGACGTCGCGGTAGCCGCGCGCGACCGCCGCGGCGCTGTTTTTTCGCACCACATCGGCGTTGCCGTAGCGCAGCAGGCTGGCGTAAGCCGGCATGCGCGCGACGGTCTCGACGCCGCCGAGCAGGCGATAGAGCGGCTGTCCCGCGCGCTTGCCGGCAATGTCCCATAGCGCGATGTCGAGCGCCGACAGCGCGAAGCCGACCGGTCCGTTACGTGCACAATTACGCTGCCGGTAGGCGACGTCGCGCATCAGCACCGCAATGTCGGTCGGGTCGCGGCCGACGGCGAGCGGCGCAATCGCTTTCTCGACCGCCACTCTGGTGATGCCGCAGGCGGCGAGGCCGAAACCCTCGCCCCAACCGATGACGCCGTCATCGGTCGTTACCTTGACGAACAGCGTCTCCATTTTCGCCCATTGCGCGGCCGCAGCGTTCTCGGCGGTATTGCCGAAGTCGTAAGGCACGCTGATGTGGAACGGCTCGACGGCGGTGATTTTCATTGGCTGAATTTCGACGGGCCGTGACAGGCGTGTTAGGGCGGTGGGTTGACATTATGATATGGCAAGCGCCGGTCCTTGCCTATGTCGCCGACCCCGGAGAGCCTTCTTGCACACCAACGATAACCTGACGACCGAACGCAAAACCTTCGTCACCCACCTGGAATGCTCGGAGACCGGTGAGAAATATCCGGCCGACGAGATCCATAATCTGTCCCGCGTCGGCAAGCCGCTCTTGGTGCGTTACGATCTTGGCGGCGTGAAGCATGCGCTGAGCAAGGACGCGCTGGCGCAGCGGCCGCCGGATCTGTGGCGCTATCGCGAACTTTTGCCGGTGCGGCGCATGCAGGACATCGTCAGCCTCGGCGAGGCGATGACGCCGATCGTGGCGCTGCCGAAGCTTGCGGCCAAACTGCGCGGCGGCGAGCTTCTGGTAAAGGACGAAGGCCGGCTGCCGACCGGCTCGTTCAAGGCGCGTGGCCTGGTCATGGCGGTGTCGATGGCGAAAGCGCTCGGCATCAAGCACATGGCGATGCCGACCAACGGCAATGCCGGCGCGGCCCTGGCGGCTTACGCCAGCCATGCCGGCATCAAGACCACGATATTCTGTCCCGAGGATACCCCGGAGGTGAACGTCAGCGAGATCGGGCTGCAAGGCGCCACGGTCTATCGCGTCAACGGCTTGATCGACGATTGCGGCAAGATCGTCGGCGAGGGCAAGGCCAAGGTCGGCTGGTTCGACACCTCGACGCTCAAGGAGCCGTATCGGATCGAAGGCAAGAAGACGATGGGCCTGGAGCTTGCCGAGCAACTCGGCTGGAGCGTGCCCGACGTCATCTTTTATCCGACCGGCGGCGGCACCGGTCTGATCGGAATGTGGAAGGCGTTCGCGGAGTTGGAGGCGATCGGCTTCATCGGCAAGAAACGCCCGCGCATGGTCGCCGTGCAGGCGGCCGGCTGCGCGCCGATGGTGCGCGCCTACGAAGCAGGCGTCGAGCACGCACCGCGTTGGGAGAACGCGCAGACCATCGCGTCGGGTATCCGCGTGCCGCAAGCCATCGGCGATTTTTTAATCCTGCGCGCCGTGCGCGAAAGCGGCGGCTTCGCTATTGCCGTCGCCGACGACGCGATTTCGTCGGCGCTCGAGGAAGCCGCGCGCGAGGAGGGCTTTCTGATGTGCCCCGAGGGCGCGGCCACTTACGCGGCCTATAAGCAAAGCCTCGCCGACGGCCGCGTGACGCGAAGCGAACGAGCGCTGCTGTTTAATTGCGCGACCGGCCTCAAATATCCGTTGCCGCCCATCCATCGCACGCTCGACCGGCACAAGCCGATCGACTTCGCCGCTTTGTAATCAATCCATACGCCGCACGGTAACGTTAATGGTGCGTTGTCCTCTTGCACGCGTGACGGAGTTTATTCCTTTGCCGCAACGAATAATCAATGTGTCTGAACTATTAGCGGAGGTACAAATCCAGTTTTGACGGATCGCTGGTTGAGCGGGACACGCTTGGTATGTTGCGAACTCTGGCGAAATATTTCCGGCGTCGTGCGAGAGCGGTTGCTCGTTTCCGCGCTGCGGAAGCGGGCGCGACGGCCGTCGAATTCGCTTTGATCGCGCCGGCCTTTCTGGCGATGCTGTTTGCCGTCATCCAAACGACGCTGTTTCTGTTCGCGCAGGAGATGTTGCAAAACGCCGCCGTGGAGGCGGGCCGGATGTTTATGACCGGCTCGGCGCAGAATGGCGGACTGACCCAAACACAATTCAATGCCGCCGTTTGTCCGATGGTTTCGGCGCTGTTCACCTGCAGCAAACTGCTGATCAACGTGTCGAGTTATGCGTCGTTCAGTGCCGCGAGCACGTCCGCGCCGGCGCTGTACTCAAGCGGCAGCCTTAACACCACTGGAACATACAGCCCCGGCACCCAGGGCGAGATCATGGTCGTGCAGCTTGCCTATCCGTGGCCGATCGTCGGCATGCCGCTCGGATCGGTGTTGGCCAATACCGGCTACGGCACGACGGAAATGATGGGGATTACCGCGTTCCGGGTGGAGCCCTATTGATCATGGCAGTGCCAATCCGTCTTCAGCGTCTCTATCGCCGATTTGCCGCTTCGACGCGCGGCGTCGCGGCGATTGAATTTGCCATGATTGCGCCGGTCCTTGCGGTCATGTTCCTCGCCTCATTCGACGGCGGCCGAGCCATTGCCGCTTATATGAAAATTCGCGCCGCGACCTTTGCGCTCGCGGCAATCACCAATCAATATTCAACGATCCAGTCGACGGACATGACGTCTATCGTGGGGGCGGCCGGCGCGGTGCTCGCTCCCTATCCGAGTACCGCGAGCAATCCCGTCATCACGATTTCGCAAATAACCATCAGCAATAAGGGCAAGGCGACAATAAGCTGGAGCTACTCGCAGGGCGGCACGGCTCGCGCACAGGGCTCGGCGATAACGCTTCCGTCGTCGTCGCTCAAAGTCAACAGCACCTACCTGATCTTGGCCGAGGTGAGCTATACGTTTACGCCGCTGTTCGGTTATTTCACCCCCGGCTCGCTGACCTTTTCCGACAATCTGTACGTCACCCCGCGCGTCAGCAATTGCATCAATTATCCGCCGGAGAGCATCTCGGGCTGCGTCGCAGGTTAGCTGCGGCTTTCCCGCCGCCGATCGAGTGCCGAGGCGGACTGCCGCGCGGTCCGGCAGAATCCAGAATCCTCAGGCGTTGAAATACTCAAGGTTTGACGCGCCGTCCCGGCGCCAGTTTCGCGCTTGCTTTTGGGCCGTGCGGGCCGGTGCGCAGCCCGGCGGGTTGCCGAAGCGCGATGCGCGCGACCTGGAATTCAGATCACACGCGGCGGATCGCACGACGTCCGGCAGAGCCTAATTTGAGATATGGGCCGTGCTTACGGCCTGATCGAACATCGCGATCAGCGCGTTGTTGATGTCGGTCGGCGTATTCGCGGTGAAGAAGAAATTGGGCGAAGCACAGGTCTGCAGAGCCGACGGAATATTGGGGATGTTATTGTTGGCATAGATGTCTTCGCTGCTTGCGAAAGTCGTCGCGTTCTGAATTGTCTCGTAGGGAATGTAGAGAACGGCGATCGTTATGCCGCGGTTCTTCATTTGCGTGCAGTAATCGGTAGACGTGACGCTGTTCGGCGGAATGGTCGTTGCCGAATTTTGATAGGGCACCGCGGCGGTGGCGGACCAGTTTTGGGACGACCAGTTTCCGGCCAATTGCGTTTGGTAGTCCTGCGAACCGTCGGTGATGAGGAATACGTAGGGCAGCGGACTTGCTGAGCTGGCTCCTGTCCCGACCGTCGAGATCAGCGTGTTCATGCTGGAGAGGGCATTCTCGAAATGGGTGCCGCCGGATCCCAAGTTGGTATTGACCCCGGTGTCGAGCAGGCTCGCGAGATTTGAGGCGGCGGTGCTGATCGAGCCGGTCAGGCTCGTGGTCATCGCCGAGTAAGTGTAGAGATATTGAATAAACGGATAGAGCCCGACCTGAAACTCATTGGCGACCAATTCGCTGGTGGACGCGGTCGACAGCAGCTGGCTCACCGCGTAGCCGACGGCGTCGGCCCGTAATTGGATACACGACGCCGTTCCGGGATTGGCGCAGGAGCTGACCTGCGAATTGCTCCAATTGATATCGCTGGGCGTGATGTTGGAGCAATTTGACGGCGACGTGCAGGTCGCCGGCGTTGTCCCCAGCCGCGTAATGGTAAATCCCTGGCAATAGCCGCCGGGGCTCGGATTGTACTCGCTGGTGTAGGCTGCGGGAGGCACGCCGGACCTTTGCTCCGACTGCGGACACGCGCCTTGCGCGGTGAAATGGCAGGCAAAAGTGCAGCCGTTGGGATAGAGACTGTAATTGTCGGGGTTGACGGTCTGCAATCTTTCTTGCTCGGCGGTGGTCGACGGGAAGCTCATGGAGCCGGACACGTCGAGCATCAAATAGAAATTGATGTAGGTCGGCAGCGTGTAGCTCGCCGTCGATGTGCCCGACAGCGCTATGTTGGAATAACCGACGACTCCCATGAAATAGGTGGGAACCTTCGCCGTGAAGGTGACAGTCGCCGTCATCGTCGTGCCGGTTTTGGTCACGGTCGCTGTCGGAGTCAGATTTGTATAGCCGGTGCTCTCGGGGGCCTGCGCCAAATTTGCGTTGAAATAGTTTGTCGCGAAGGTCGAGCCGCCGGAAACCGTGCCGTTGCCCGTCATGCTTTTGGCGGTCGTCAGCACTGTCGAATTGACGGAGACGGTCGCGAGGGTCGCCGCATCGGCCGCCGCCTGCAGCTTGGTCTTGATCATCGAGGCCGAGGAATAGTCGATGGCGCAACCCACGGCGGCGATCATCGGCAGCGCGGCAAGTGCCGTGATGACGGCGACGTTGCCGCGTCGGTTCAGCCGAAAACTGCGGACAAGCGCCCGTAGCCGCGCCCAACGGGCGCCCCGGGCCAGCCTTTTCATCGCTGCCATGACGATCGCGCACCTTTAGCTATTAGCGCGCTTCTAGGCCGAATTTGCTATGAAATCGTTACTGAATACAAAGACTTGCGGTTAAAGGCCCTGCGGCAAAGCGGTCAAGCGCCGAGCCAGGAATTCGCCGCCATGGCGCAGCCCTTCGGCATCGATGCCGTGCCCCAGCCCGGCCGATAAATGCCACTCGACCGACACCCCGAGGGCGGCAAGGCCTTGCGTCGCCTGGAATAAAGCCTGCGGCGGGATGAGATCGTCGTGGTCGCCATGAACCAGCAGCACCGGGGGGCGGGACGTGATTTCGGCGGCGAATGCCTCGGCATTGCCGTCCGGGCGCTCGACCAAAAGGCCCGAATAACCGACGATCGCCGCCGGCGCGACCGCGCGGCGCAGCCCGACGTGGAGCGCCATCATGGTGCCCTGGCTGAAACCCACCAGCGCCAGCGCCGAGGGCGGCAGCTTATGGCGGGCGAGCTCGGCGTCGAGGAACCGCTGCAAGAGCGGCGCCGCCTTATTGACGCCGATCCAGCGTTCGTCCGGATCGCGGAACGTCAGCGCGAACCATTGCCTGCCGACCGGCGCCTGTCCGCACGGCTCGGGCGCATGCGGCGACACGAAGGCCGCCTGCGGCAGCATTTGCTGCCAGGCGCGGCCGATCTCGATGAGGTCGTTACCGTCGGCGCCGTAGCCGTGCAGGAAAACCACAAGCTGTCGCGCCGCGCCTGAGCGCGGATTAAGCCGCGGACCGTCGAGTTCAGCGGCCATTGGCGCCTCTTTTCGGCATGGGTCTTTGAGGTTTGGCTGTTGCTGTCGGCAGAATCTTCGCCACGACGGGGGCGCCGTCACGCCCTTTGACGGCGCGATAATAGGTCCACAACACGCGCGCCGCCACGGCACGAAACGGCCGCCACGGTTCGGCGAGCGGCGCCATTTCCTTTGCGCTTGGCCGCGCGGGTAGCGCAAAGGCAACGCGCGCCGCCTCCTGGAGCGCGAGATCGCCGGCGGGCCATGCATCGGCGTGGCCGAGGCAGGACAACAGGTAAATGTCCGCCGTCCACGGTCCGATGCCGTGGACCGCGGTGAGCGCCGCATGGGCCGCATCGGCCTCAAAGTCCGCAAGCGAGGCGAGCGCGAGGTCGCCGCGGGTCACGGCGCGGGCGATTTCTTTCAGTGCACGGATCTTTGGCGACGACAGGCCGAGCCGCGCCAGCCGAGCCGGCCGCGCCCTCAAGATGGCCGCCGGCACGAACGGATCGAACGCCGCGGCGAGCCGCCCCCAGATCGCACCCGCGCTTGCGGTCGAAAGCTGCTGCGACACCACGGTTGCGGCGAGCCCGGCGAAGCCGTCGGGCCGCCGCCGCAATGACGGCCTGCCGGCGTGCGCTATAAGGCCGCCGAACCTCGGCTCGGCTTGCGTCAGCGCCGCAAGCGCCGCGTCGAGATCGTTCTCGGTGCGAATGTGAGTGAGCATGGTAGACTGATGCGGCCGGGACGGTGTTCCAGACGTTGATCTTCGCTTTCAGTGTCGAGAAGCGAGTCGCCGATGTACAGCCGCATTTTGCGTTTCGCACCGAGCCCGAACGGATAT
>Ga0181523_10004326_pt1 | contig 12333 bp, 14 predicted proteins | sample PEATcosm2014_Bin_43_FD_119752 | JGI IMG/M metagenome (GOLD analysis project Ga0181523, IMG submission 119752) | Peatland microbial communities from MTU Mesocosm Facility, Houghton, MI, USA - PEATcosm2014_Bin05_30_metaG | ecosystem: Environmental > Terrestrial > Soil > Wetlands > Peat | place... | reverse complement strand
CACGCGCGTATCATCATCGAGTGCCCGGAGAACATTCTCCACTTAGAGGCCGGATACATTTACGCGGACTGTCCCTTCGCTCAACTTCAACCCTCTTGCAGTCCGGCGGCGGACCATACATTTCGCCAATTGACAGTGTCGCCTTCCGCTGCGGCCCTTGGCCGTCACCGCACATCAAGATGTGATTCAAGTCACTGACAGAATGCGCTCATTCGTGTGAGGTATTAGCACGTCGCGCCTCATCGAAGAGCAGGTCCCACCACGATGTGAACACCCCTGAGGCGAGAGCTTTGAACATCGGCCCCACGGGTAATTGTATTGGCGGTGACGTTTCCAATTTTGGGCCTGGCAAATCGGGGCCGAAACGCTCGTAGCTGAATGATCGACCGCGACCATGTCTCCTGCTTCCGTTCGTGAAGGAGGTCCGCTATGACACGCAAACCCACTCGTAATTATTCTCTCAGTGTTGTTGGGGCTTGTGTCGGAGTTCTAGCAATTATGGTTCTTTTGATCGCGTCCGCCTTGAAATTAGGGTAACTGGAAGCGCAAGAAAGGGGGTGGCGACTATGGCCACTTGCGGCGAGTGGACAGCGAAGTCCGCACGTATAGGTGCATTACTCGGTGGCGTTGCCGGGTTTTTGTATGGGACCTACATCATGGCGACCAGCCATGCTCTCAGCTGGACAGATGTATTAGACACGATGGAGTCCGTTGTCGTTGTAATTGTATGCGCGGTCATAATAGGTAGCCTTTGTATCGCAATGGGTGGGATGGCCGGACTGGTCCTAGGCATCGTTTCATCCCCGCTTCGCTCACTCCACTCTCGGAGTTCTCGATATTTCTCTGGATAAATTCTTCCATTTCGGTGGGCGAAGGCGAGGACGGCGAAGAAGAAATAGGCGCGGATTAGAAGCCAGAGGACTCGAAAGAGGGGCTGGTCGGTATGATGTTCTCGACAAGCTTTCGGCCTTCCCCAAGCCGAGTCAGAGTGTGTACATTTGGGGAGGCTGCATGAGATCAACGGATCTGGTGAGAAAACTTTGGCGATGCGAGGACGGTCAGGACATCGCCGAATACGCGGTGATGCTGGCGGTGATTCTGGTGATCGTCATTGGAACCGTCCGTCTGATCGGCAGCAACGCGAACAACGTGTTCTCGGCTACCGCGAGTATCATCCAGTAACTACTGTTATCAGGCGTTTACACTCAGAACCCCTCAATGAATGTGATTGGAATGTTTCGCCAACAACCCTTTTGAAGGATCGCACTGGGGGTGGAGTGGGCCACTTTGTCCCAAACAGGTTGCCTGCTTGCCCAGCCTTTGTTTCGAATGAGTTACGGCTTGGTTGGCGACATCGAACTTGATCGCTGGACCAAGTTGTCCCTTTGCGCCCGACCACTTCCCCTATGCAAGTTACTGCAAATACTATGCTTAACTACATTGTGGTTGGCCCCTCGATTGCAAATTAAAGACCAGGCACGAGGGCCGCGCTATACGTCCATTCGAAACGCCGCCAAGAAAACACTTATGAACACCATCGAGCCATCGCGGATCACAAACGGACGCACAGCTCGTCCGCTCGATTCCCCGGCGAGCGCTGCTTGGGGCCGAGTTCTCGGAGTGGCACTGCTGCTACTTTCAGCCGCACCGTCCTATGCCAATGCCCGGCAGATTCTGGACAACGATACGCCCGCATCCGAGTCTTCTAAGTTTTCCGCCGATCTCCCCCAGCGGGGAGACGGTAGTGGCATGGTGACCGTAATCGTTCAACATCGCCAGATGCCCACTGACGCGCATTTGAAAACCATGCAGAACCGTGGCGCAACGATTAAGTCTAAGTTCCCCACGATCCGTGCGGTGACGATGCGCGTGCCCGCCAGCATGCTGGCGGAGCTGGCGAAGGATCCCAATGTCGCCTACATCACACCAGACCGCCAGGTAAGTATGACTGCGAATCCTGAGACCGAGGAGTTTGCCACTGCAGTCGAGGCGGATGTCGCGGCGTCGAAATATGCGCTGGATGGCACGGGCGTCGGCGTGGCCGTGATTGACAGCGGAATCTCCTGTTTTAGCGATCTGCGCAACGCCAGTGGCGTCTACCGCGTGGTCTACAGCCAGAGTTTTCTCGCTGGCGACAACCGGACTCAGGATTGGTACGGGCACGGAACCTTCGTGGCCGGCTTGGTCGGCGGCACCGGCGGCAATTCCGGATCATCCAAGGGCTATCCGGCCGTGTACGCGGGCATGGCTCCTAACGTCAACCTCATCGATTTCCGCGTGCTGGATGAGTTCGGGGCCGGCACCGACAGCGGCGTAATCGCAGCCATTCAGGAGGCGATCACGCTGAAGAGCACCTACAATATCCGCGTCATCAACATGTCACTCGGACGTCCAATATTCGAAAGCTACACCCTCGATCCGGTTGACCAGGCAGTGGAAGCCGCCTGGAAGGCGGGCATTGTGGTGGTGGTGGCCGCGGGCAACGACGGGCGCTACGCCCCTACGGACGGCTTCGGCACCATCGGCGTTCCGGCTAACGACCCCGCCGTCATCACGGTAGGAGCGACACTGACTATGGGTACGGGGACGCGGGTCGATGATGAGATTGCCAGCTACAGCTCCAAAGGTCCGACCGCAGTTGATCACATCGTGAAACCCGACCTGGTCGCACCTGGAAACCACCTGGTCTCTCTCCGTGACGGGGGCAGCACACTGGATACGATCTATCCTCAATTTGAAGTTCTCTCGTCCAACGGAACCTCGAAGTATTTTGTCTTGAGCGGGACCAGCATGGCGACGCCGCTGGTCAGCGGCACGGTGGCGTTGATGTTGCAGCAGACCCCCTCGCTGACTCCCGATCAGGTAAAGGCGCGATTGATGAAGACCGCGTGGAAAGGCTTCGGGCAATTCACCCAGTCAACTGCCGACAGCACCAGAATCGTGTACTCCAATGAGTATGACATCTTCACTTATGGAGCGGGGTATCTGGATGTCAACGCCGCTCTGGGTAATACCGACCTCGCGGCGGGCGTAGCACTGTCCCCGACCGCTGTCTTTAACGCGAAGAATGACACCGTAACGGTCGTAAATACTACTCCCGACTCTGTTTTCGCCGGCAGCAGCGTGGTCTGGGGCGCGACATCGGTGGTCTGGGGAGATTCCGTGGTTTGGGGCGCTGACGAGATCCTCAGCGACTCGGTAGTTTGGGGCGCCGCCAGTGTGGTCTGGGGGTCAACGACGGTTTCTGGAGACAGCGTAGTCTGGGGTGCAACTTCAACACTCGACAGTTCGTTGGCAGCACTCGGCAGCGACGCTGGAGACAACTAGACAACCGACTAAGGCCATATTCGGAGACTTGCATGACAAATACGATGCCCATTCAAGCAAAAGTCGTGACCGGAATGGTGGTCGTTGCGAGTCTGTGCGCCCTGTCGTTCGGCCTCGTCAAATGGCAAGCGCAGGCCTGGCCACAGTTGGTGCTCCTGTTGGCCGCAGCTGCACTGAGTTCTCGCTTCAAGGTGAAACTCCCTGGAATGACGAGCTCGATGTCGGGAAATCTACCGGTCATTCTGCTGGGAATCATGCAACTGGGCTTGTTCGCCAGCCTGCTCGTAGCGATAACGGCGGCGATCGCGCAATCCTACAGTTCCGGCGGGAATCAGACGAAACCAATCCAATTTGTATTTAACGGATGCACGCTGTTGAACGCATCCGGACTCGCCTATCTGGTCTACCATAGCCAGGTCTTTGGGCCTTATGCGACCGCGCACACGGTGCCTCTGGTGATGGCCGCAGCCACCTATTTCCTTGCGAACACGGCGCCGGTAGCGAGCATCATCGGTCTAACGGAAAATGCCAATCCGATTGCCCTGTGGCACAAGGTTTTTCTGTGGTCGTTCCCGAACTATGTGATCGGTACGGGATTGACCGCGATGGCCACCGCCTTCGGCACCATCGGCGGACTAGCAACGGTCGCCGCTCTGCTGGCGGTGATGTTCGCTGTATATCAGTCGTACAAGATGTACGTCGGTCCAGCGGTGGAGACACAGCCACAAGCGGCAGCCATGACTGCCGGTCGATAGTTTTCCAAGTGAACTCAACTGATGTAACCAGGCGATAGCGCTCATTGACCCTGTGACCGGGGTTCTGAGTGTAATAGCGATGTTTCAACAGTTATCTTCCGAAGAGATAAACTGTGATTACTAGAACTACCCAGAGGAGGCCGACAATGCGAACGATGCGAAAACTTCTAGCGTCCGGTGTTAAACGACTCGTGCTCCCCTTGTGAAACCAACTATAGAAACGGACGACATTTTGCGGTGCGAGTGCCCACCACATGCCGAAAGAGCTGAATAGAACCAGCCCACTGATGTCTGATGCACTCATCGTCTTCCCCCAGCCAAAATCAGGCAATCCTAACCTATTTCGCCAACTGACAGATAGGCCATACCAAGGCGACGCCAGCTCCTCGGGAACGGAGTACTTTATCGCTGTCTGAACAGTTGGACTTCGCGAACAACGATAAGAACACCCATTACGGTAGCCAGCATGGGAATCGCTGCCACGAGCAGAGCGACCGGTTGCCGGAGAGCATGACGCAACAGCACCATGCCGTACAGCCCAGCAAGGAGGAGTCCCACTCCTACCACGGTCACTACAGGGTCACATACAGAGTCATACTTCTTGAAAATTAGTCGCATTTTGAGGCCGACAGCAAGTATACGGCCCGATAGATGTCGCTAACAGGCGTTAGCACTCAAACCCCCGCAAAGGTCAATGCTAGGGGGATATTGCGACAGTTGTGGTGGACTGGCCAAGTTTGCTCACAGCTCCCTGGCTCTTTCCTCCAGAGCGACGCGAATGCCTTCCCTTGGTCGGAGAGTGAAGCTCGGCAGAGGTACGACCGGATGTCCCGCCACCGGATGCAACTTAAATCTCCTTGCGATCGTGGCGAGTAAGAGTACGGCTTCCATCATCGCGAATGACGCTCCAACGCACTGCCTGGGACCACCACCGAAGGGAAAGTATGCGAACTTCGGCAACTTCTGACATTGCTCAGTAGTCCACCGGTTTGGGTCGAATTTCTCTGGGTTAGAGAAGAACCTTGAATCACGGTGCATCACCCACTGACTCATCACAATGTTCGCCCCCGCTGGAATGCGGTAGCCACTCAGTTCAAAGTCTTTGATTACCTGGCGAGCAACGCCCCACGCAGGCGGGTAAAGCCTCATGGACTCCTTGATCACGTTTTCGGCACAAGTTAAGGATGACAAATCAGAGATATTGGGTACGCGCCCTTCGAGCATTCGGTCCACCTCTTCCTGCAGTTCTTGCTGCGCCTGAAAATTCTGACTGAGCAGATACCATGCCCACGAGAGCGCCAAGGCTGTTGTTTCATGGCCGGCAAGAAGAAACGTCATAATCTCATCGCGGAGTTGCTTGTCGTTCATTTGGCTGCCATCTTCATCGCGAGCCTCCATAAGCATCGAGAGCAGATCCCCCGTCTCCTGCACATTCCTCCTCCGCAGGCGGATGATTTTGTAGACGTTGTTGTTCAACTTGTCTACGGCGCGGCGGAATTCGAACATGCCGGGCAGTGGCAGCTGCCGGAAAAATGGGGGCAGAAGCATTCGGGCGCCGATGCTGTTCCGCATCATGATATTCACGGCCCCAGAGATCTCCTCCGTCTCTTCGGCTTCGACATTAAAGAGTGCGCGTACTACGATACGTAGCGTCAGTCTCATCATCTCTTGATGAATGTCTACGACGGTACCGTCACGCCAATGGGATAGCATCCGCTCCGCATAGTTCGTCATGACATCGGCGTAAGAGGCGATTTTCTCGCGATGAAACGATGGCTGGCTGAGGCGACGCTGCCTCTTCCAGTGTTCCCCTTCGCTTGTAAGCAGGCCATCTCCGAAAAACCAGCGACTGTTCTGGATCACACGATCCTTTAGGAAATTGTGGTAATTGCGAACCAGAACAAACTCGATGAGGTCGGGATGGTTCAGAAAATAAACGTGGATCCATCCGGCTCGGTAGTAAAAGATGTCTCCATAGTCTTTTGCCCAACGACTAAATACAGCTAAAGGGTCGCGAGCGGCCAGAGGGATATTGCCGATCAGGAAGTGCGGGTTGGGACCCGGAGGGCGCTGCAACATAACTGTGACTCGACCAATTTTCAAGAACTTATTTTATCGCTTGCGCAGCCTCCGTTTCTCAACTGTCACAATTGGGCGATAGCGCTCAAAATCCTCCGGGTGACGGGTCATTGAGTGCTATCGCGATGTTTCAACAACCATAGATAGAGCGCTTCCCTTCACGCGTAAGGGGCCTGGCGAGACAGGTGTACAATCGCTGCCGTTGTCGAAGTCCTAAGCGAAGGAAGGGAGACGAACACGCATGACCTGGAAAAGCAGATTTCTTCTTGGGGTACTCACTGCTCTCGCGATGATGGCGGCGACGTATTTCCTACCCAGAGGAGGTGCTCTGCGGGACGCCTCTTTGGTACAGTTTCCCACGACTGTCGGTATATGGGCGATTTTCGTGCTGCTCTTCGTGAAACTGAAATAACCGCCTGCGTCGCCGTCGCAGTCCGCCGAGTCGCCTTCACCGTTGGTCAAACACGGCTCCGCTCGTGGCACAGGTCAATAAGTGTAATAAGGATATTACAACAGTTGATGCCCGAGTCTTTCCGTAAGCGTACGACCGAGACCGCATTAGCGACGGATGCGTTGTGCTGATTGACCGATTGACCCGAAACCTTCACTCCTGGCCGGGTGTCGTCGACGGACTTTCGGCGTGCATTTCAGAATTCTCTTTCAAGAATCCAGCTAACAATCCTGGCGCTCGGCGGTTGCCATGAAGGTTATCGACCGTTACCGTTTTTCGTCCCACACGATACACTGCCAGCGAGGAGTCACTGGGAATTCCGAAGTCATACTTGCCGTCTGTGCCAATCACGAGACCGCTGTTAGCATCCGTTGTACTGGCCAGAACAAGTTTCAACTGCCCCGTTTCGGCGGCATAGAATCGTACCGTTCCGTCCTCAAGCGCCGACGCAATCACGTGGCTGTTGGGGCTGAGTGCGGCCGCGGAGACTCCCCCAGGAATTTGGTAATGGCCGGCCTCGCTCCAATCGGTTGTGCTCCACTTCCACACCATGCCAGTCGATTCAACCGCATATGCACGCTTGCCGTCATGCGAGAACAAAACGGCCACAATGGCACCGGAGGACTCCTCATTCGGCAGAACAAACGGTTTCACCTGCCGCAGAATGCGCGGGAGATTTTCGCCGGCCGCGTCCAGTAACCAAACGAGGCCGTCCCGTGAGCCTGCTAACAAGAATTTGCCGTCGGGACTGTAGGCCAGCGCTGAGGTTCCATAGTCGCTGACACCAGAGTTGGTTTCGTTCGCGGGATCCTTGAATGCACGCATCCGATTCAAACTCGCGGCGTCGTAGATCTTGACGATTTTGCTTTGATGGCCGCTTGCGATGTGGGATCCGTCCGGGCTGAATGCAATCACATTCAGTTCTGGATCGGGCTGCCGGCGCGAACGGAGAAGATTTCCGGACGTGGTGTCCCAGACAGTCAGTAGGCCGACCAGCCTGTTGTCCGAATTGCACGCTGCGTCGTGATTCTTCGGAGGGCAGTCCAATTCATCGAGCATGGCTACGGCCACCGCTTTTCCATCCGGTGCAAAGTCGAGGCTATTCGACGAGCCGTCAGCGAGCACGGAGGTGTTCGTAACCCCCAACTCGGTTTCTTTGTGGAGGGCATTCAGTTCCCACAACTTGGTCTTGCCCTCGTAGTAGACGTTGCCCTTAACATCGCCCCGTTCATCGCGCGTGCCGATTGCGATTCGGCCATCGTTGGACAAAGCCAGGGCACGAATCGTGCCCTCCGCGGTCAATGTCGCCGGCCCTGCTGCGGGGTCAGGCACCCAGCTCCTGGCAAACCGATCGCTCGCAAGAGCTAAGGCGCCGGTCTTCTCGTTCCATTGCACGGCAGTTAGTCCACGGAGTGGCGAAGCGCATATCGTCTGGATCAGCTTCCCTGACGGTACCTCGATGAGGCTAACGGTACCGCCCGCGACAGCCAGTTCCTTACTGTCGGGACTGAAGGTGAGCTCGCCTTCCACGATCGAGTGAAACTCTCTGGAGAAAGAGCTTGTGCGCTTCCAGGTGGCGGTTTCGAACAGAACGATTTCGTGACCCCATACCACCGCAAACCATTTGCTGTCGGGACTGAAGGCGATGTGTTCTACGGACGGGTACTCGACGTCTTGCTTAATTTCGGCGAGTTCGGTGCCAGAGGAGGTATCCCAGATTGTCACGAACCGGCGGTTGCTAGAGTGTGCGGCAAAGTACCGCCCATCGTGGCTCAGCGCCATCCCGAGAACATCGTTAAAGCTGGCGTCGAGAGTGCGCAGGACTCGGCCCGTTTTAAGATCGATTAGTTGGATGTGCTGATCGTTTCGTGGCTCTTCATTGCGCGAAGCACCGATGCTTCCATCGCCGCTGATTGCCTGCAGCTTTATTCCTTTGTCGAGCAGCTCCGCGACTCCGGCGCGATTGCCGGAGATTGTCCACGTCTCGACTTCCGGTGTGGAGGGAGCGCCATCGTTGCGGGCGATACGATCATCAAGGTTCCATTGTCCCGTGGTTAACGGAAGTCCCGTATCGACGTTCCACACGGAAGAAGGCGCGCCAGGCGGCCCAAAGTTCAGAGGATTGGCGAAATCGACCGGCAATACTGCCACGCTCTTGTCGTCTGGGCTGAACACGGTAGTACCCTTAGCTCGGGCTGAAGCCATCAGCGTTGCACCCGTATGCATATGTTTGATTTCAGGGCTGCGGTAGGGCTTCATTGTGTTGAGCAGCTTGCCGGTGCTTACCCCCCAGAGAAGAACCTCGTCGCCGTTGTCGGTTGCAAGGAGTTGGCCGTCGTGGCTGAAAGCGGCATGTTCGCACGAGCCCGAGTCTGCCCGCTGTATTACGAGCTCTGGAGCAGCTGACTGCGCCATGAGCAGTCCAGACACGATCCAACAAAAAAACAATCCGTTAATAATTAGTTTCGGTAGCCTACGCATCTTCGAACAGTATCCGCCACTGCTGCGCGATCAACAAGTCGCGCTAGGTCAATGCTCGATTCTTCGCCAACACCTACGAGTAGGTCGCGTCCCCAAACCAGTCGAGCGGATGATGCGCAATTCGGAAGTAACTCATAACAGGTCTTCCCGCTCAAAACCGTGCCAGGAACCGCTTTGATCTTTGAACTGACATCTCACAAAGCGGTTCGGGTTTCCGAATCGGTATCAAGATTCCAAGGTAACAACTCACCGATGCGATTGATGGAGTGATTGGCGATTCGGGTCAGCACCATTCGCAAGTAGGTTTCTGGATCGCGGTCGTTCAGCTTTGCTGTTCCTATCAAGCTATAGATCGCAGCTGCTCGCTCTCCCCCGGTGTCCGAGCCAGCGAATAAATAGTTCTTACGGCCGAGAGCAACCGCTCGCAGAGCGCGCTCCGCGGCATTATTGTCGATCTCCAAATGGCCATCATCGCAGTAGCGCGTCAGCGCTTCCCACAATCCGAGCGCATAGCGAATCGCCACCGTCGTGTCCGACTTGCGGGAGAGCTTCAAAAGCGTCGTCTCGAACCATTGGCGCAGAGACTCAAGCAGCGGCCGGGCTCGTTGGTTGCGAACTTCTCGGCGCTCATCGGGAGGCCGACCGCGTATGTCTTTCTCGATCCCGTACAGGGCAGCGATTCGTTGCAGCGCCTCACTCGCTACAGGCGAAGCGTGCGCCTGTTGCAAATCATAAAACTTGCGCCGAACGTGCGCCCAACACGCCCCTTCCTGAATGCGTCCATTCACGTAAAGCTGATTGAACCCCGCATAGGCGTCGGCCTGCAGTGTTCCTCGGAACTCGCGAAGATGACGCTCCGGATGTTCTCCCTTACGATCTGGTGAGTAAGCAAACCATACCGCCGGTGCTGCCGTGTCGCCTGCGGGACGGTCATCACGAACGTAGGTCCACAACCGTCCCGTCTTCGTCTTGCCATTCCCTGGAGCTAGCACTGGCACCGGCGTGTCATCGGCGTGCAGTTTACTCGCTGCCATCACATAACGTCCCAGGGCATCAACCAGAGGCGTCAGCAACTGACTCGTGCTGCCCACCCAATCGGCAAGAGTCGAGCGCTCTAGGTCCACACCCTGGCGTGCGTAAATCTCCGACTGACGATACAAAGGCAAGTGGTCCGCATATTTCGATGTCAGCACATGCGCCAAGAGTCCCGGTCCAGCCATGCCACGCTCGATCGGACGGCTCGGAGCCGCAGCTTGCACGATTCGTTCGCAATGGCTGCAGCTCAGTTTGGGACGCACGTGGCGAATCACAAAGAAGCTTGCAGGCACGTACTCCAACATCTCCGACACATCTTCTCCCAGCTTGCGCAACACCCCGCCGCAATCTGGACACGCCGATTCCTTTGGCTCGTGTCTCCGTGTTTGACGCGGAAGATGTCCTGGTAGCGGATGGCGGGCTGGTTTGGTGGAGGCAGTGTCCTTATTAATAAGGACGGAAGGTTCCGCCTCCGGAGTTGAGTGTTCGACTGGCTCCGACTGCAGCTCTTCGAGTCGCAACTCCAACTGTTCGATCTGTTGTGCGAGCTTCTCCGATTTGCGCCCGAACTGCATACGTTGCAGTCGAGCAATCAGCAACTTCAAATGCTCGACTTCGCGTTCTCGCGTGAGCAGTCGCTCGTGCTGAGCGACGATGAGCGTTTTCAGCGCATCCAGAGTCAACGTGTTCAGATCCGGAAGCGTCGCAGTGACCATGCGCGGAGTATCGCACGAACTCTGCTCTCTTCATCCTTACACCACGAAAATATCTGTGAAAAAGAACCTGATCTTAAACCGCCAGGTGCGGATCCCACGTGCGTTCAGGCCGGCGCCAGTCAATGCCTTCTAATAACATCGATAGCTGCGCCGGTGTAAGCGACACGGTACCGCTCGTCACTTGTGGCCAGATGAAACGTCCTCGCTCAAGTCGTTTGGAAAATAGACATAGTCCATCGCCATCGAACCATAGAAGTTTAATCAAATCGCCACGACGGCCGCGAAACACAAACACGTGACCGGACATTGGACTTTGCTCCAGCTTGGTTTGCACGAGCGCGCTCAGGCCCATGAAGCCGCGTCGCAGGTCGGTCACGCCAGCAGGAATCCAAATCCGCGTATTAGCGGGAGGTGCGATCACCGCTGCAAATACTCCAGCAACAACCGCAGCACAGCTGGATCGGCGCTTCCTTCGATGCGCATCTGTGCATGCCGCAGTTCGATGTGAATCGTGCCAGCTGAACCAGAGACGGATTTAGCGCAAGCGCGCTCCGGAAGCGACGGGGCTTGTAGAGACAGAGTCTCAGGTGTCACTCGGACCGGCAGCAGCGTCGCCGCGCCTAGCCGTCCTTTTCGATAAAGCATGCGCCAGTAGAAAACCTGATTGGCGTTGACACCGTGAGCCCGAGCGATGCGCGCCACGGATGCTCCTTCAACCATCGTCTCTTCAACGATCTGCCGCTTCTCCGCGATCGTCCGGAGTTGGCGTTTAGGACTCTTGGCTGGACCAACTACTGCCCCCGAGACCGATTGAGTGTAAGTGTCCATCATCGCTCCAAGTGGACACTACTGCTTGTGTCCACATCCGAAGCATGACTTCTTTCTACATTCTCGACCAGATGGTCTCCGGCGGACGCTTACGTCTTTCCGACATCGGGTGTAGAATCCGCCTATGGGCCTGTCGCTGCGCCTTGCGATCATGTTCACTCCCGTGCTGGTTTGGGGTGTGCTCTACCTCACGTCACGGTTTGGTGGCATTTCGCCAACACGATTTATGCCGTGGCTTAGGGCTGGATTTGTCGTTCTAATGGGCGTGTCCCTCATATTGTTCGTCTTTGACGTACGCATTTGTCGGATGTCGTTGCGATTCATGCTTGGGGGCTTTTTGGCGCGGAAGTTTGGATTGCACGCCACTACAAACAGGAAACGAAGCCGCTTGTTACTTCTCTCAATCTCTAGCCAGTGAAGATTATAAACGCCAGCCGCAAACTGCTCAGATCACAACGAACTCGAATCGTTGACGAAATCAGGCGTTAGCACAAGTTTGCGCCATCTGTTCGCCTTTTTCAGGGTCAATGAGCGTAAGTGATTCCATAACAATGTCGGCTCCCACGCTCGAGTAAAGTTGGTGGTGCTAAGCCAACCAACAGGCTCGGGAGAAAGGAGCCGAACCATGATCATTATAGGAGTAGATTTCCACCCCGAGTTT
>Ga0181523_10004324_pt1 | contig 12334 bp, 10 predicted proteins | sample PEATcosm2014_Bin_43_FD_119752 | JGI IMG/M metagenome (GOLD analysis project Ga0181523, IMG submission 119752) | Peatland microbial communities from MTU Mesocosm Facility, Houghton, MI, USA - PEATcosm2014_Bin05_30_metaG | ecosystem: Environmental > Terrestrial > Soil > Wetlands > Peat | place... | reverse complement strand
GCTTTATAGTATCGAAGCTGACGCATGAATCTTGAATCGGATCGGCGGCATGGCCTTCCGGCTTCCACCATTAAGTTCGCTTCGGGTGTTCGAGGCAGCTGCCCGCCACAACAGCTTCCGGAAAGCGGCCGAGGAACTGAACCTGACGGCGAGCGCCGTCAGTCATGGCATCCAGACCCTTGAAAATTGGTCAGCGTTGAGCTTTTCTATCGCGAAACGCGGGGATTGCGCCTCACTGGCGCCGGCGAAATCTACGCGCCTCTGGTCAATCAACTTCTAAGCGTTCTTGCCAAGGCCAGCGACCAGCTCCCGGGCCGCAAGGCGACCGGGACGCTGTCGGTCAGCAGCGCACCGACATTTGGCAACAAAATCCTCCTGCCGCGCCTCGGAAAGTTTATCGCGCAATTTCCGGATATCCGCGTAACGATCGACACTTCGCAAGGCCTTGTGGACCTGACGCTCGACGATTTCGATATCGCGATTCGCTACGCATCGACGAAGAAACCCGCGGCGAATTGGACCTTGCTGGCGGTGGAGACGCTGATCCCGGTTTGCAGCCCGGACCTGAAGGAGAAGTTCGGCGTCCCCTCCAGTATGAACCCTCTTTCGCGAGCTCCGTTGATCCACGTCACGTTGGTCTCGGTCGACTGGAATCAATGGTTTCGGGCCAGCGGCATTGAAGCCCCAGCGTCGATCGACAGCGGGCTCAGCGTCGACACCATTCAGATGGGATTCGACGCCACCGTGCGCGGCCTCGAGGTGGTGTTGGGGCGGCGGCCGCTGGTCGATAGCGATATCGAGAGCGGCCGTCTGGTGCCGCTGGCCAGTCAGACGATCCCCAGCGGCAGCGGCTATTGGCTGGTCACTTCGGAAACGGAGTTTCAGAAGCCCGAAGTCAAACTGTTCCGGCGCTGGCTTTTGTCCGAGCTCGGCGCCCCGACCGAGCATCGTAAGCCCGCGCCTTCAGGCTCGCGCACCTTACAAGGCCGCGTCCGATAGCCGGCGGTTTTTCATTCCGCCGGCACAACGGCAAGGCGCGAAACCGGTTTCTCGACGATCGGCATGTTGATCAGCGCCGAGAGGACGCCGAACAAGATCGCCAGCCACCACACCGGATCGTAGGAACCGGTGCGGTCGAACACGATGCCGCCGAGCCAGACGCCGAGGAAGCCGCCGACCTGATGGCTGAAGAAGGCGAAGCCCGCCAATGTAGCTAGCCACCGCGTGCCGAACATGACGGCAATGATGCCGTTGGTCGGCGGCACGGTCGACAGCCACATCAGGCCCATGACGGCGCCGAACGCGATGCAGGAGAACGGCGTGACCGGGAACGAAATGAACACCAAAATGGCAGCCGCGCGGACGAAATAAATGATCGACAGCAGGTAGCGCTTCGGCATGCGGTCGCCGAGCCAGCCGGCGGTGACGGATCCGACGATGTTGAACACCCCAATCGTCGCAATCGTCCAGCCGCCGACTGTCGCGGACAGACCGCGGTCGACCAGATAGGCCGGCATGTGCACGGTGATGAACGCCAACTGGAATCCGCAGGTGAAAAAACCAAGCATCAGCAGCACGTAGGAGCGGTGAGCGAAGGCCTCGCCCAGCGCCTGCCGCAGCGACTGCGGCGCAGCCCCTCTGGGTCCGCGCGCCGTCGGGGTCGCCAGCGCCAGCGAGAGCGGCAGCACGGCGAGCATGCACACGGCGAAGATCACCAGCGTCTGTTGCCAGCCGAACCTGTCCATGAGCACGACCGCAACCGGCGAATAGAGGAACTGCCCAAACGAACCCGCCGCCGTGCCAAATCCGAAGGCGCGCGAATGCCACGCCGGCGGCAACAGCTTGCCGAATGCCGCCAGAACGATCATGAACGAAGAGCCGGACAGGCCAAATCCAATCAGCATGCCGGCCGAAACATCGAGCAGCGGGGCGCTGGTCGCATGCGCCATGAGCGCGAGGCCGGCGGCATACATCAGCACGCCGACGCCGAGCACGCGGCCGGTGCCGAACCGGTCGGCGATGATGCCGGCGAGCGGCTGGCCGATCCCCCAAAGCAGGTTCTGCAACGCCAACGCCAAGGCGAATACATCGCGGCCCCAGTGATTGGCGACCGACATCGGCGTCAGAAAAAAGCCGAGCGAGGAGCGCGGCCCAAAGGACATCAGCGAAATCAGGCAGCCCAAGCCGATGATCAGCACCGGCGTGCGCCACGTGGGGGCGACGGTGCCGGCCGTCTCGCCGGATTGCGGGGGCTTAAGCCGATGATTGATACTGGTCATGGTCGCCTCGGCAGCGGTATGTGTCTCGAAAACTCGCGCAGCATAAGGCGTGCCGCCCGATTGCTCGAATGAAAAATACTAATCCCAGGAACAATTTTTCTTGTTTGTACCGTTTGTGATCCGCTGATAGCAGGTGTCGCCAGAATCGCCGAAGCATCTGAAAATTATTCGGCCGGCCCCGAAACGCCTCTTGAAATGATCTGTCTGAGATGTGGAACGTCGCGAAAACCGATCGGTCCGCGTACCAGGTTGGACGCTTGGGGTCACCAATGCTTGCGTTACGTTTGCGACCAATGCGGCTATAGCTGGAATGAACCGACACGGGACCAAGTGTTCCGGCCGCGACTGGCCGGCTTTCCCCGACAGCCGGCTACCTCGCAGCAGCTCTTTATCGCGTTCACCGGAGGAGGAGCCTATGCCGGTTCGCGTCGAGCGCCGTGATCGCGTGCTGACGGTCATTCATTCGCGCGCCGAGGCGCGGAACGCCGTCGATCCCGAACATGCGCAAGCGCTGTATGAGGCCTTTGTCGCCTTCGACAAAGACGAGGCGGCGGACGTCGCTGTGTTCTGGGGTGAAGGCGGCGCGTTCTGCGCCGGAGCGGATCTGAAGAGTCTGGCCATCCGCGGCATTGCCACCCGCGACAATGCCAGCACGCACAGCTCCCTGGAAATTCCCACCGACGGCGGGCCGGTCCTGCGCGGCCCCATGGGGCCGTCGCGGCTCACGCTGGGGAAGCCGGTCATCGCCGCGATCGAGGGGCCGGCGGTCGCCGGCGGCATGGAGCTTGCGCTTTGGGCCGACTGCCGCATCATGGCCGAAGGCTCTTATATGGGCGTCTATAATCGGCGTTGGGGCGTGCCGCTGTCGGATGGCGGGACCGTGCGACTTCCGCGTCTCGTCGGTGAGGGCCGCGCGCTCGAGCTCATCATGACCGGCCGCAAGGTGGACGCCGACGAGTGTCTGCGCATCGGCCTTTGCGAAATGGTCGTGCCTAGCGGGCAGGCGCGAGGAGCCGCCGAAGATATGGCGCACGCGATCGCGCGATTTCCGCAAGCCGCGGTTCGCGCCGATCGGCGCTCCGTTTATCTGCAGCGCGGTCTACCCGAGCGCGCCGCGCTGGAGCGGGAATGGACCAACTGCACCGGCGTCTTCGCAGCAGAAGGTGCCGCCGGTGTCGCGCGATTCGCCAAGGGCGTCGGACGGCATGGAGATTTTGGTTCGGCAGCAACTATAGCTATCTGAGCGTCATGCGGATTGAGAACGAAGCAGAAAGGGGCACTTGGCGAACAGACAACCATCACTATGATGACGCTCGCATCACGCGGTGACGGCAAATGAGTGCAGCCCAAGCTCAAGGTCCCGCGGCGCCGATCGAGTTCTGGTTCGACTTCGCATCGGGTTATGCCTATTTCGCGGCGCTTGAGATCGAGCCACTGGCCGAGCGCTACGGTCGAACAGTCATGTGGCGTCCTTTCACCCTCGGCGCCGCGTTCAAGGTCACCGGCGCGCAAGGTCTCAGTCGCACGCCGCTCAAGCGCGAATATGCATGGCACGATTGGCAGCGCCTGGCACGACTGAAGGGCGTGCCGTTCAATCCGCCTCGGGACCATCCCAAGGTCGGGCTGCCGGCGATCCGTGCTTTCTATCACCTTGAGCGCAAAGACCCGCATGCTGCCGCCCGGTTGGCAAAGCACATCATCGTCGGCTATTTTCGTGAAGGTCTCGATACTGACGATCCCAACGCCATTGCGCACTTGGCGTCCCTGCTCGGGCTCGATCCCGACATGATGCTGGCTGGGATGGTAGATCCCGAGATCAAGGCCATCGCGCGCCGGCATGGCGAAGAAGCCGTCGCCCGCGGCGTATTTGGTTCACCCTGGATCTTCGTCGACGGCGAGCCGTTCTGGGGCGCCGATCGGCTTCCAATGGTCGAGCGATGGCTTGCTGAAGGTGCGTGGTAAACGGCACCCCTCGAACTACGCGCGAAGCATCACCGCACGTCATTTTGGAATTTCGGCCGCCGGCGGCCAGCCGACGCCGCTTGCCTGATGGATGAGGCGCGCAACGCGCAAGATCAGCGGCTCTTCGAACCGCGGCGCCACGATCTGCATGCCGACGGGAAGTCCGTCCTGCGACAAGCCGGCAGGTGCGGTCGCGGCGGGCAGGCTCACCAGCTTGATCAGATAAGCCGGCGCGATCCAGTCGATGTAATTCTCGAAGCTCTTGCCGTTAATGCGGTCGGGGAAGTTCTTCTCGATCGGGTAGGGCTGCACCGGCGCCGCCGGCGTCAGCAGAACATCGAAGCGATCGAACAGCTCGCGGAAGCGATGGAATATCTCCTCCCGTTTGTGCTCCGCGGCGGCAAAGTCGAGCGAGTTCAATTTCAGCCCGGCTTCGACATTGCCCCTGAGATTGGGCCCAAACTCTTTGATCTGGGCGAGCCGCTGGTATTGCTGACCGACCATCCAGAACCCGCGCCAGGTCTGATAGGCGGCGCGGCCGCCGCTGGCATCGAATTCGATCTGCTCCACCTGCGCGCCGCGCTCGGCCAAGCCGGCCGCCGCGTCACGGCAGATCGAATCGATTTCCGCCTCGACGCCGATCCCTGCAATGTCGGATACGTAGGCGACGCGTAGGCCCTTGATATCGCCGCGGCGTTGCATTTCGGCGAGCGCGCTTTGCCACGGCGGTGCGACCGATATCGGCGACAAGCGGGTGAAGCCGACGATCGCGTCAAGGAAAAGCGCGGCGTCCTCCGCGTCACGCGCCAACGGGCCGTGGACCTGTCCCGGATCCCAGGGCAGATGCAGCGGACGGCTTGGCGTCAGCCCCGGCGTCGGCCGGATGCCGACAATGCCGCAGAACGCGGCCGGAATGCGGATCGAGCAGCCGTAGTCGGTGCCCTGCGCGATCGGCACCATGCCGGTTGCGACGGCGACCGCCGAGCCGCCGGAAGAACCGGCCGGGCTGAGCGCCGGATTCCACGGATTGCGGGTCGGGCCGAACAGGGCGTTGGTGGTGTTGGCGCCGCAAGCGCAGCCCGGTCGAAGTGCTCGACGCGCATCTTGTGGTGATCGAAGCGCTCAATCCGAAGCTCAATGCGATCGTGACGCTCGCCGCCGAACAGGCGCGCGACGCCGCGAAGCGTGCCGAAAACGCCGTCATGAAAGGCGAGCCGCTCGGCCCGCTGCACGGCCTGCCGATCGTTGACCGCGCGCGAGGCCATGAGCTGCGCCAGCTCGCGGGCCGATTTGCGCACCAACGTTGCGCCGGCCGGGGCAGGCTCTTTCAGCTCATGCCGCGCGGGTGCCGGGCGCATTCGCTACTCCCCGGCGTCGATGATGGCGATACAGGGTCCGCCGCCCTGCGGCCCCTGGTGCATGGCGTCGACGGACACGAACACCGCCGGATCGCCGATCGCCGCCGCAGCGACGCCGCCGACCGCGCCCTTGGCGTGGCGGTGCCAGGGCACGTCGGAATCGTCGAGCATGATCTGGCGCCGGCCACGCAGCTTGCCGGTGCGGTCGGCCTCGCATTTCATGAAGCAGTTGACCAGCCGCCCCTTCAGATCTTCGGCGCGCGGCCGTTCCGGCAGTTCGAGCCCGGCATAGCGAATGGCGTCGTAGATGCCATCGATATCGATCGCATCCTTCATCACGGCATGTCCGATGCGGTAGCGGCCGCCGGCGCCGTTCTTGTTGCCGAGGAGCACGATCTGCGCCTGCGTCAGCTCGACGCCCGACGAGCAGGACGCGACGGAGGAATAAAGGTCGAGGTTGTGGCAGATTTCCTCCGCCTTGGGCATTTTGATTTCGCGCAAGCCCACGGCAATGCCGAGCCCGGTCGTACCGTTCGATACGCCCATGGAATCGTGCACCTCGCAGGCGACCTCCTTGCCGCGCGCATGTGCGTCGTGCACCGCGTCGACGGTCAGTAGCGGCGTCTTGGTCTGCACATAGTGCACGTCCGCCGGATCGTCGATGCCGGCGTCGCGCATCGCCGCCCGGACCGCGTCGGCGACTTTTTCCACCATCGCCGGCCGGCCGATATCTTCAGGCAAGATTTCGACGCTCATCGCCGTGCCGATGGTGAGCCGCGATTTCGTCGCCGGGCCGGTCTTGGCATTGCGCGCGAAAACCGTGGCGTGCGGGGTGATGACGCCGTCGCAGCCGCCCGACCAGACCATCGGAATTTTTGCGATCTGTTGTTCGGAGCGGCTGCCGAGCTTGCGCAGCACCGCGCGAAACGCTTGATCGGCGAGGATGCGGGTGAAATCGTTCACGCCGCCATTGCCTTCGGTCTTGCCGATGACGGCGATGACCTCGTCGGCGCGGAATTGGCCTTTGCCGATCAAGGCCTCCATACCGGAAGCATCCTGCACATTCTTCAATTCGACTTTGGCGACTTCGATAGCCATTACGCTTGATCCTTATTGGTGAGATTTCTTGTCAGGCGGTCCGGGTCCACGGTTTGACCTCGCCGCGGATCATTTTCTCAAAGCCCGAGCCGCGATCGATCATGGAATTTCCACGGACCTCACCGGACTTGTGCTTCTCGCGCAAGACGGAGGTTTGCACGGCATCGACGGTTAAGGAATCTTCGTCGTCTGGCTCGATCACGACACCGTAATCATTCCGCGCCGCGGCGAGCGAAACCTTGCCTTCGATCACGTCGCGCTGGACCAGATCGGGCTCGCGCTCCAGCGGATCGCCCCAACCGCCGCCGCCGGTGGTCACGACACGCACGATCTCGCCGGCCCGCACCGGCTCGCCGTCGACCAGGCCACCGAGATCGTGCGGCGTGCCTTCAACATCGATGGTGACGCAGAACGGCGCGCCCGCCTTGCCGCCGTTGAGGCCGTAGCAGCCGAGCCGCACGCGGTCGGCGGTCACGATGGTGCGGCAATCGACCAGCGCCCGGTAATGCTTGTCGTAGCCCAGTCCGCCGCGGCACTTGCCGGCGCCGCCGGAATCGGTCCGCAGCGCCAGCTTCTCGACCAGCAGCGGAAATCGCGTCTCGGTGAATTCGGCCGGCTGGTTGCGCGAGTCCGGCACGATGTGGATGGCGTCGTTGCCGTCGGCGTAATAGCGGCCGCCGGAGCCGCCACCCAGAACCTCGCGGGAGAGGAACGGCTTGCCGTTGCGGTCGGTGCCGTAAAATCCGGTGTAGCGGATGGTTTCCTGATCGGCCGGCATGCGGCCTTGCGCGGCCTGCGCCACCACGCCGGCGAGGAGACCGAGACAGCGCAGCAGCACGAACGAGCGGGCGTTGGTGGCGGCCGGCCATTCCGGCGTGATCAGAGTTCCCTTCGGCGGGAACACGACGTCAAAAACTTCGCAGACGCCTTCGTTGACATGAATCTCGGCGGCGCGCTCGGGCGTGTCGGCGAGGTTGCGCAGGATCGGGGCGATCCATTTGATCAAGAAAGCGCCGCCGGCGTAGTCGGCCGGCCAGTTGATCGGGCCGGTCGATTGCGCGTCGGTGCCGGTGAAATCGAGCGTGATGCGATCGCCTGCTTTTTTCAGCGTGAGCGCCAGCTTGTGCAACTTCAGATCGGTGACGCCGTCGTGCTCGACATAGTCCTCCCAGCGGTATTCGCCGTCGGCGATCTTCGGCAGCAATTCATGGCGGAAAATATCCCGGCAGGTATCGAGGATGGCCTGGAAGCAAGCCTCGACCGTGTCGCGGCCGAAGCGCTCGAATAATTCCGCCATGCGGCGCGCGCCCATCAGGCAGGCTTGCACCTCGCTGTCGAGATCGGCGGCGAGCGTCTCGGGCACGCGGGTGTTGCGTTTGATGATGGTGAACACCGCGTCGTTGCGCACGCCGCGGTCGTAGAACTTGATCGGTGGAACGGCGAGGCCTTCTTCGAACACGGTGGTCGCGGTGCCGGGCATCGAGCCAGGCACGCGGCCGCCGATGTCGTCGTGGTGGCCGAACGCCTGGATGTAGGCGACGACCTCGCCTTGATGGAACACCGGCACAGTCGAGCACAGATCGGGCAGGTGCCCGATCGAGCCCTCCGTCAGATAAGTGTCGTTCATCAGGAATACGTCGCCGGGCGCCATGGTGTGCGGCGGGAAATCGCGCACCACGGCGTTCGGCATGGCGGAATAGGAGCGGCCGGTGAGCTTGCGGCAATAGCGGTCGAACAGGCCGACGCGATAGTCGTGGGCCTCGCGGATCATCGGTGAGCGCGCGGTGCGTTCGATAGCGTATTCGATTTCCGCCTCGATGGAATTGAGCGTGCCTTCGACGATCTGCAGGACGATGGGATCGACATCGCGCGCCGGCAGATCCGGCGCGGTCGGCCAAGGCCATTCCTTGGCATGTATGTTCATCATGGCGCGGCCTCCGCGGCCTTGCCGGCGGCGCGGATGATCAGGATGCCGTGCGGATCGACTTCGAGGTGCTGCCCCGGAAAGACGACCGTGGTCGAGCCAAACTCTTCAACGATGGCCGGTCCATCGAGCTTCGATCCCGCCGCCAATGAGGCGCGCGCAAATACCGGCGTGTCGCGGAAAGAGCCGTCGAAATGGACCGGCCGGCTTGTAGGCTTTGGCGGCGCACCAGACTTTTCGATCTCGGGAATGCTCGGACGATCGATCATGCCGAAGGCGGAGACGCAGAAATTGACCAGTTCCACTTTCTGCTTGCCGGCATAGTTGTAGCCGAAGGTTTTGAGATGCGCGGCATGGAAGCCGTCGATCAGGGCGGCGATGAACGCCGCGTCGATCTTGCCGGACGGCGCCGGCACGCGCACTTCCATGGACTGTCCGGCGTAGCGCACGTCGGCTTCGCGGACAAGCGCGATCCTCGACGGCGCGATGCCGTCCTTCTCCAGCGTCGTAGCGGCGTCCTTTTCGAGCGAAGCGTAATGGGCGGCGATGATCGGAAGGTCGATCGCCTCCTCGTGCATCACCTTGGTGACAATGTGGTCGGTGCGCCAGTCGACGGCCAGGAGCCCGAACGCCGACAGATTGCCGGGGTTGGGCGGCACGATGCAGGTCTTCATGCCCATCAATTCCATCACCGCCGGCGATTGCGCCGGCCCGGAGCCGCCGAACGACAAAAGCGCGAACGCGCTCGGATCGATGCCGCGTTGGATGGTCATCTGCCGGATGGCGTTGGCCTGGTCCCAGTTGGCGATCTCGATGATGCCTTCGGCCAATTGCTCAATGCTGAGATTGCCGGGGAGCCGCGCGGCCAGTTTTTGCAGCCCTTCGCGGGCGCGAGCAACATCGAGAGGAATGCCGCCGCCAATCAGCGCCGGAGGAATGCGGCCGAGGACGAGATTGGCATCGGTGATGGTCGGCTCGTCGCCGCCGTTCGGATAGCACATCGGACCGGGCACGGCGCCGGCGCTGCGCGGTCCGACCTTGAGTTTGCCCTCGCGCGAGATCCAGGCGATCGATCCGCCGCCGGTGCCAATCGTCTTGATGTCGAGCATCGGAATGCGCACCGGGAAGCGGCCGACGCGGCCGCCGTTGGTGACTTTCGGCTTGGCGCTTTCGATCAGGCAGAGATCGGTCGAGGTGCCGCCGGCGTCGAGTGTCACCAGATCGGGAAAGCCGGCCAAGCCGGCGATCACCGCGCTGCCGAGTGCGCCGGCGGCGGGTCCCGACAGCGCCGTGGTAATCGGCTTGCGCATGACCTGATCGGGGCTGGCGACCCCGCCGCTCGACTGCATCACCAGGAACGGCTTTGTGTTCAGCGCCGGACCGAGCTCGTCGCGGATGCGGTCGAGATAGCGGCTCATATGCGGCTTGATGAACACGTCGACCAGCGTTGTCACCGCCCGTTCGTATTCGCGGTATTCCGGCAGCACGTTGCAGGACAGCGACAGCGTGCAGTCCGGATATTCCTCGCGCACGATTTCCGCGGCGCGGCGTTCGTGCGCCGGGTTGGCGTAGGAATGGATGAGGCACACGCCGACCGCCGCGATGCCTGCCTCGCGAAAGAAGCGCGCGGCGGCACGCACGCTTTCTTCGTCGAGCGGCCGCAGCTCTTCGCCGAGGAAGTTCAGCCGCCCGCCGACCTCGCGCACATAGCGAAGCGGCACGATGCGTTCCGGTTTCACCCAGAAATAGGAATTGCCGTAGCCCTCCGGCACCGCCTGCCGGGCGATTTCCAGGATATGGCGGAAGCCGTCGGTGACGATCAGGCCGAGGCCGGCGATCTCGCCCTGCAGCAGCGCATTGGTCGCTACCGTCGTGCCGTGCGCCAGCACGGCCAGATCGCCGACGCCGGCGCCCCATTCGCCGAGAATGGCGTGGACGCCGCGAACCAGCGCCACGGCCGGATTTGCCGGCGTCGACGACACCTTGGTCACGCGCATCGAGCCGGAACGATCGTCGACACAGACGATGTCGGTAAAAGTTCCGCCGGTATCGATGCCGATCCGCAGCCTGGTGCTGCTACTCATCCCCGTGCGCTCCGTCGTCGCCGTAGTGCCTGGTGCGGCCGCGCCAATTATGCGCAAGCCGGTTCGCCAAGTCCAAGACCGGCTGCGCGCAGAAGCCGAGCCGTCGCGCAAGCCGGCGTGGCTCGACCCTATAGCCGAGGTTGGCTAGTGTGGCCACGGTGCCGGCTAAAATCCGGTGCGTGCCAAAAAGGGGAGGTCGCCTGTGGCCGCTGCACGTCCGCTGTCCGAAATACTGCCAAAAGAGATGACCGAGCTGCGGGTGCGGCCGCTGTTCATCCTGCTGCTCGACGTGCAGCCGGCGATCAATGTCGGCAAGACGCCTGGCGTCGATCGGCGGGTCGGCGTCATCACCGGGGGCCGCTTCGAAGGCGAACGGCTGCGCGGCACGCTCTTGCCCGGCGGCAGCGACTGGCAGGCGATCCGGCCCGGCGACGGCGCCTGGATGCTCAATGTGCGGGTGGTGCTCAAGACCGACGACGATGCGGTCATCGGCATGAGCTATCCCGGCATCCGCCACGGCCCCAAGGAGGTGCTCGACCGCATCGCCCGCGGCGAGGTGGTCAAGGCGACGGACTATTATCTGCGCATCGCGGCGTCGTTCGAGACCGCGTCGGGGAAGTACGGCTGGCTCAACAACATCATCAGCATCGGTGTCGGGCACCGGTTGCCCGAGGGGCCGATCTATCAGATGTTCGAGGTTCTGTAGCGGCCGTCATTGGCAGACGTGTTCGGGGAAAACGGGGAGGGCACCATGTCAGGCTTGGCGCAAATGTTCGATATCACCAACGGCGTCGTCGTTCTGCGCCTGATCTGTGGGCTGTTTTTCATCCCGCACATCGTTGGCAAGTTCACCGAGCCCGCGACCTTGAACTTCTTCAAGGCCGCCAAGTTTCATCCGCCGGCGACCTGGATGTACGTTTCCGCAACGATCGAGACATTCCTGACGATCAGCCTGGTCTTCGCCATCTACACGCCCTATGTCGCGGCCATCGCCGCCGTCCATCTGCTGGTCGCCGGTGCCGCGACCTTCAAGGTGACGCGGAAATGGATTTGGGTGATCGGCGGTTTTGAGTACTGCCTGTTCTGGGCGTTGTGCTGCGTCGCGCTGGCGATGCTGACGTGGCCCAAATAACTTGGCCCAAATAATTTGGCCGAAGTAACAACGCGAGGCCCTCAAGCACGCGAAGGCCGCAGGAGCTGCCAGTGATCAAAGCCGGCATCGTTGGACTTGGCTGGTGGGGCAGGACGCTGGTCGAGGCGGCTGAGAACAGCGACGCCATCCGTTTCGTGTCCGCTACCACCCGCACCGTGACGCCGGAGATCGCGGCTTTCGCCAAGCAAAAGGGTCTGCACCTCGCGGATGAGTACGACGGGATACTCCATCACGCCGGGATCGATGCAGTGGTGCTGGCAACGCCGCATTCCATGCACGCTACGCAGGTGATCGCGGCGGCAGCCGCCGGCAAGCACGTCTACTGCGAGAAGCCATTCACCTTGACCAAGCGACAAGCTGAAGATGCCGTCGCGGCGGCGCGTAAGGCCGGGATCACGCTCGCGGTCGGCTACAACCGCCGCTTCCATCCGGAAATGGCCAAGCTGCGCGACATGATCCGCTTAGGCGAGCTCGGC
>Ga0181523_10004323_pt1 | contig 12335 bp, 17 predicted proteins | sample PEATcosm2014_Bin_43_FD_119752 | JGI IMG/M metagenome (GOLD analysis project Ga0181523, IMG submission 119752) | Peatland microbial communities from MTU Mesocosm Facility, Houghton, MI, USA - PEATcosm2014_Bin05_30_metaG | ecosystem: Environmental > Terrestrial > Soil > Wetlands > Peat | place... | reverse complement strand
CGTCTGGCCCACGGTCAACATTCCGACTCCCTTTGGCAACACTCCGCTCTACGACCGGGCGCTCGCCAAGGGCAGCATTTTGATGCCGATGCCTTTCAGTTTTTACTACACGCCTTACCTCGTGACGACGATGCCGAACTATCCTCCGGTCGAATATTACGACAAGCTCATCGACATTTACTCCGCCATGACGTCCACACGGATGTTGACGCGGCGGCTGGTGACGAAGTCAACCATCGGATTCAGTCTGTTGCATGTGCTGCGGACGTTCAGCCTGCGTCAGGACCTGGCCACCTTTCGCCGGTTGCAGCAGGAACTTAAGACGGATCGTGCGTTCAGGTCATTCCACGAAGGGGATTCCGTTTCCCTCCCCGAATTCTACCACCGTTGCTATGAGGAGAAGCTTGGCCGCTACGCTTCATTGGTGTCCCGCACGGAACGGATACCCGAGATGGAGAAGCCTGTCGCCCATCCGCCGCCAGCCATGTCACTTGCCACTTAATTCACCATTGCTTGCATCAGAAGCTTGTCAGAAGCTGCGCGATGGTGCGACGCACTGAACCCCGTCTGCAAGCCGAAACCGCCGCCTCCTTCATCAAAGACAGAAAACGCTGACGGCGTCTTGTTTGCGCTGGCCGACCCGATTGAAGCGCGGCTGACAGCGGCGCAGCGGCAGGCCCGGCCCGCCGAAGCATGGCGAAGCGTCGGCGGTCAGGCCCGCGATGTTGCGGTCTCGCTGCGCGAGGCGCTGGAGAAAGTCGGACGGGAGCAACGCACCCTCGGTGGTGATCGTCTCAAAAAGTTGGTCGCGGCGGGGCATGGTGTCAGGCGAGTTCGCGGTGTATGCGGATCGCTTTGGCAAGTTCAAGAAACTCTTCAATGGTTTGGTCGTTCTTGGCGTCATTGACACGCCAGGAGCAGAGACGAAACACGGCACTTCCGTTGTCCGAAAAATCGTGGTCAACCGTGGGTAAATTCCAGAACGTCTTCTTGTACTCACCACGCTTCGCTGCTGCTTCAGCATTGTCCCATTGGCTGATGCGATGCCAGTCCAACGGCTGGCCGGTGTAGTAGTCGCACCCTCCCGCCTCGACAACGGCCCGGTAAATGGCTTCCTTGAAACCAGCCACACTGACGCCCGTGATCTGGCGTTTCTTGTCGCGCCGGACGTGAGCTTGGGCCTTCCGATGCAGCCATCGGACGAACGCAGCCTCATCAACTCGTTGGTCGCGTAAGCAGTCGGGTAGTATGTACTTGGCCGGCATGATCAATCCTTTCGGAACAGTCGAATGGAATACTTGCGGTCGTCGAACTCGAAGGGTTTGGCGGTCCGTAGGCGTCCGTATCCAACGCAAAAGGAAGCTGATCCATTGTGTTTAATAAACACAGAAGGTCTTCAAAATAATAGGCAATCTTCTGATTCACCTGAGATGCCCACCGAACTTTATGAACGCGCCGAATCTCTTTTATCAGATGTGAAACGGTGGTGTATTCGTCCTGAACAACGTTTTTGGCTTCATCAAACGGTTTATCCTCTATGCTCGCAAGCAATTCAGAGAGAGAAGAAAAGCGGGGTTCGTTCGCGTTCATTTCTCGTCAATAACTGAATTAACCAGCCATTGCCGTCAACGCCAACTTGTTCACAACAAACAGTTGACGGTCTGTTGTGGTCGTTGTTGGGGCCTCCCGGTCGCCATGGCGAGCCTCGAAGTCGAGGCTTGAAATCAGGGCTTATCGGCGCATAGTCGCAGTGGCGGCGCGTTTGGAGTATTGGGCGCAGAAGTTCAAACGAGTCCTTCGCGGTTACGCGTCAAAACGATGTGATGCCAGTGCCAGTGCGCAGGTTTCGGTCTGGAGAACCAATGAAAGATAAGGACAAACTGGTAGCGCTAATCCGTCTTCGGGATTTGCTGTATTTTGGAGTGCGGCCCACGGTGCGCGAGTGCGGATTTTCGGCAGAAATCATTCAAGAGCTGTTCAAAGAACAGCTGATACAGTTGGGAGACAAAAAGTTTGGCGACGATCCCGACCGATATGTCATTGAAGAAATCTTACCAGCCGGGCATTTTTTTATCTCACAGCAGCACGCGCTCCGCGACCGACGCAACCTGTAGCAACTCAATCTGCCCATACGCTTCACACTATGGAACTGCCGGACGAAAGGGGAACCTATATCCTGATTGCCTCGGTTTTGCAAATGAAGCGCCTGAAGATAGGGCGCTTGGGAACCTACGATCTCATTCCTGGCTTTTACGCCTATGTGGGGAGTGCATTTGGTCCCGGTGGCCTCCGGGCGCGGATACATCATCACCTGGAATCAGTGGCCGAACCGCATTGGCACATCGATTACCTGCTTGGCTATGCTGAGCCAGTCGAGGTCTGGTATGCCCTTTCGGGTCGGAAACTGGAGCAGGACCTCGCCGAACTGCTGGAACAGGCGTCCGGGTTTCGTACGCCGATCCACCGCTTTGGCTCATCGGATTACCGGCGCAGCCGGACCAGCCACTTGTTTTATTCCAAACGCCGACCTTCCTTCCGCTGGTTCCAACAACAGGTGAGTGGGAGGTTCGGTGCCGATGTGGCCGTCGCGCAGTATCGAATTGGACCGGAGCAGCCTGCGAGCGATCAAGTCAGCCCATAAAATGAACTGGCTGACCATTGATAGTGCTTTTCTCAGGATCGATGCGAACCGAACAGATCAGCCTGCCCGGTGCTGTGGTGGCGGCAAGTGCCCGCCGCAAATCGCCCGCCGAAACCAAAACTGTAGGACCACCAACCAGGATGAATCGTGCCTGTTGGAATCGGTCGTCTATGATCCACGGCCTCAAAACAGATGTCCGCCACGTGCCCTTCTTGCGAACAGCCACTCTGCGGGTCCAGATACCAGCTTGAGTCTTAAAAGTGCTCATGGCGCACGATGCCTAACCTGAAGCAGTGTATCCGTCGTGCCGTCGCGGGCAAGGTTGGATTTTTGAATTGGCTTCTGTGGCGTCCACGCGAGGCTAAGGATTGACGGCGAGCTTGGGTTAATTCAACTTGTTTTGTCAGACCACTTCGCAAATTTTATGACAAACCAACAGGCAAACGATATCATCAAGGCCCAAGCCAAGCTGCTCATACAACCCCGAAAGCATATCCCATGACAACACGACAATTCGTCTTATTCCTTTCCAGTCTGATAATGCCCATGCTATATCAACGGATGAAGTTCGCCCTTAACCAGCTCTCATTCCACCGGACGCCGCTCCGCGAAAAGATCGGCCTCAACATCCATCACGGCCATTGGGGATTCCTACTGGCTTTTATCTCAATGAACCTCCTGGTCTTCGGCGTCTATAATATCTTCTCGATTGGCCTGGCGGGTTTCGGCTGGGGATTGATGCTCGATGAGATCATCCCTATGCTCAAGATGCCGTCACCGGGTCGGACACTGGAACTCGCGATCTACGATAGATCCAGGAGTGCTACTATCATTTTGATGGGCGTTGTGGCACTCCTTGCGCTTGTCTTCTTCCTTATCCGGCGTTAATACCAGAGAGATTCTCTTCAAAGCAGCACGACATATCCAGTCGGCTGTTTTTTCCGTAAAGTTATTACCTGCAATTGGGAGGGAAGGTCGTTCTGGGTGGCGCGCTGCTGGCCTGGAGGCACGTCCTTAACTTCCGCTATTTTAATGAGGGTTGCCATCGTGCTGCAGTCGGTTTGGTGGTTGGTGAACGGCTTTGGGCGGGTGGCCCTGGTCTGGCATTATTCATGGTGATGCGCGTCACAGGCCTGATTGGTCGGCGCGTCGGCGACGGCGGCGGTCGGCTGCACCAGTCCTGCTTTGATCAGGTAGGCTTCCACTTCGTCCCCGCTGACATCGGCCAGTATGTGCCCGTTGATTTCGACACAGGGGGAAAGGCTCTGCCCGCTCTTCTCAACCATCTCCGCGTAGAGCGACGGGTTGTTGATGATATCGCGATCTTCGTAGGGCAGATTGTGTTTTCGCAATATGGCGCGCACGCCCTGGCTCCAGCCACAGGTAGGTTTCAAGTAGGCAGTGATTGTCAGTGATTTCATAGATGTCTTGTGTTTTGCTTTGTTTTTCTGGTTGCGGTCTGTCGTAACTTTTCGGTTTTCTTCCCCCGATAAACCGCCCCCACAAACGCGTCGGCTCGGAATCCGCCCGGCCCTTCCCACGGTTGAAGCCCAAAGCGCTTATCCGCGACGAAGTCGCCATACCACACCACTTCATTCCATTTTAAACGCCGAAGACGTTTCGGAACGCTGGCTCTCGCGGGTGCTATTGGTTCGCCCGTTCGCTGCGTTGGTTTGGCTCGACAGTTCATTGTCCTGGTTTGATCACACTCAGCCTTCACCGTTATTCCCAATCGCTTCGACCGGGCATCCCTCCATCGCCTCCCGACATCGGGCTTCCTCATCCGGCGTCGTCGGCTGCTTAAAGACATAGGAGTAACCTCCATCGTCATTGCGCTTAAAATTGGCTGGGGCAGTCTCCCGGCACAGATCGCAGTCGATGCACTGGTTGTCCACGTAGAACTTGCCCGGCACGCTTTCCGAGTATCGATTCGCAACGTCTGCCATAAGCTTTGTCCGATATTTCGCGTTCGCTTCGTCTCGCACGCTCGCACGGTTCTACGCCGTGCTCCGCGCCTCGTCAGGCCGCGCCAAGTTTCTAAAGCAAATGCTTTAGAAAAAATACACGTTGTGGCTGGCCTTGGCAAGGGGTTTGTTGTAGGGTGCGTTCATGACCAAGCGCAGCACCGCGCGCACGAAAATAAGACGGGTTGGCACACGTGAAACCATGCTGACGCTCCTGAAGCAGCGCGGGCCAAGCGACTCGGAGGCTCTGGCGTCTGAACTGGGCATCTCGGCTATGGGGGTGCGCCAGCATCTCTACGCGTTGCGCCAGCAAAAGCTGGTTGGTTACTATGAAGAACCGCGGCCTGTCGGTCGGCCTGCCAAGCTCTGGTTTCCGACCCCGGCTGCCAACCGCTTCTTCCCCGATGCCCACGCCAGCCTGACCGTGAGTCTCTTAAACGCCACGGGTGAGACCTTTGGCGAAGAGGGCGTGCAGCGCCTGGTCACGCGATGCGCGAAACGTCAGATTGGCACCTACCGCTCGCGCATCCCTGCGCGCGCCTCTCTCCCAGCGCGCTTGGAAGCGCTGGTTGCAATCCGCAACGAAGAAGGATTCATGGCTGAAGTGCAGCGCCAGCGTGACGGCTCGTTCCTGCTGATCGAGAACCACTGCCCGATTTCCGCAGCCGCCAGCGTGTGCCCCAAGCTATGCGATGCGGAAATGGAAGTCTTCCGCGCCATTCTTGGCGAGGGCATCGCCATCGAGAGAGCGGAGCACGCGGTGGCCGGCGCCCGGCGTTGCGTTTACCGCATTTGGAAAGGCGAGAGTTGAAGACAGCCGCTCGGACCAAGTCATGCGCGGTAGGGTTTCTTTCGGGCTTTTAGCGCTCTGCGCCAAGAACGCAGTTACGAATCGCAGGAATCCGTTGAAGCGCACGAACGCGAAAGCAGGCCGCGCCTCGGCATCGGCACGAACTGCAAGATCGAAAACGCCATCATTGATAAAAACTCGCGCATCGGAAACAACGTGACGATTTCGCCCGCCGGCAAACCGGAGAAGCTCGACCACGCACTTTATTACATCCGCGACGGCATCGTCATCATCCCCAAAAACGCTCTCATCCCGCACGGGACGGTGCAAAAAGAAATTCAGGCAAAAAGAAACTCTTTTTGGAGGTTGTGGACACGTCAGAGCGGGGTATAATACGCTCGATTTTGACCAAGCTTCTCTGGGCAGCTTTCCAGACTGCCCTTTCTTGTTCGGCTGAATTCAACGTTTACCATGATGACTCCGCGAAAAGCGAACCCTCGGGCGGAATACCGCCCGCGCGAAATCCAGCGCGTGAACAATTCCATCAGCCTCGCGGAAAAGTTTCCGAAGCTGAAGTCATTGATGGTCGATCTGGCCTATTTTGACACGGATGGCCTCACGAAAAGCGGCGAGGTGAGGTACAAGGTGAATATCCGCGATGCCAAGTCGGTATTTTCCTTCGTTTGCCCGAGTGGCAAGTGTGTGGGCGGCGGCTTTGATCTGAGCGGAGCAGTGGCACAGGCAGTGACCGGGCGGCGCAAGATGGCGGAGGGCGAAATTCGGTGCCCAGGTTTCCGCACCACAGCCAAAGAGGACAAAGTGCCTTGCCACAAGCTGCTGCGCTACAAGTTAACTCTTGGATATGTCTGAAGTTAAACTCAGAAGAGGAGAGCCGGTCGAGAAGGCCCTGCGCCGGCTCAAGAAGCAACTGGACCGCGAACAAACCTTGGTGCAGTTCCGCCGGCATCGGCGCTTCGAAAAGCCCAGCGCCAGGAAACGCCGGAAGCAGAAGGCGGCCCGGTTCTCGGCAATGTTGAAGGCGCGGTATGCCGACTTGTGAGATTCAGGTCGCGTGACCCACAGTTTCGGATGCGATGCGAAGATATTCCAAATGGTGCTTGCTATTTGGTCGGGACGGTCGATCTTAGCTCTGTCTCTCTGAGATAGCTTTTCGCTCCCAGCATATGGTGAATCTTCAGTTGAACATCGTTCAGTGGTGATTTGAAACCCGAACGCCGGGAACAGTTTGGGAGAGAGCAGCAGGTCTGAATGATACAGTCCTTATGAGCACAAAATTATACGTGGGAAATCTTTCCTTTGACGTCACCGAAAATGACCTTCGGGACATGCTCTCAAAACACGGCCCAGTGAACGAGATCAAGGTCATCATGGATAAAATGACCGGGCGCGCTCGGGGCTTCGCCTTCGCCACCATGAACACCGAGGAAGGGGCCAAGGCCGCCATCCTGGCCTTGAATGGCAAGGAATGGAAAGGCCGCGCGCTCACGGTCAACGAAGCCCGCCCGCGCGAGGAACGTTCCGGTGGCGGGCGCGGTTACGGTACTGGAAGCCGTCCCAATCGCTATTAGTCAGTCGGGGGGTGATCGCTGCAACGCGACGCGGTCAAACCGAGGCCGCTTTCCTATACTCATACATGGCAACGGTGAGTGTGGACGCAACCGGACGAAAACGGCGGCTCACTCAATCGGCACGCCCAAGGCTTTGGCCGCCGCCTGTATCACCTGCTCTTTTACGGTGCGCTCACGGTCGGACTTCTCCAGGCGCGCCCCAGCAGCATGTTTCAAGAATGACTCTGCGCTGCTCAAAAGGCGTTCTATGTTTTCACGAAAACCCGGCGGGAAGGTTGCCGGACTGAAAACCAGCGTTCCGTCCTTGGCGAAGGTTGGCTGATAAAGACCCAGTTGCTCGTCAGTCTCCAACATCTGCCGGAACTTCTCATAGACTTGCCCGGTCATTTTCGGGTCTGTGGTCACGGCAATGCTGTTTTCACCACAGAGTTCTCGGTTGATGGATTTGATTTTCATGTGGTGATGATGGTTTAATGACACGATTAGCTGCCACATTTTCAAATCTGTCAAACCGAATCGGAACCCCGTCAACAATCTGATGCACCATGACCAACCAACGGGGAACTCGGTTATATGCAACCACTCCATATGGAACACATACTGCTCCTCCTCTCACTTTGTCCTGTTCAAATTTCCCGACCACGCCGGCCATACCCACGGCATTGGAAATTAAACCAGCGAATCCCATTGCAGCCACAGACACTCGGCGCGCAAATCAAGAAGCACCGCCTTGAATTGCACTGGCTACAAACAGACGTTGCCGAAAAGATCGGAATTTCTTCCGCATCGGTCAGCAATTGGGAGCGCGGCATTAACTCCCCATCGCGCAGAATGACAAAGAAGATTCGGGAATTTCTTGGCTACACACCCCCCGTACTGGTTCCAAGAAAACGAAGCCTCGGTTCATACTGTTGAAAGTGCGGAATTTCTGAAACCTCCCCCGAACGTTGCCTGTTTGAGAAGATTTGTAAGTAAGACGATGGGCACATTCCACTTCTAGCGCCGTTCGTTCCCCGTTGAACGGCTGAATCTGTAAAAGACTGTTGCCGCATCGACGGCCGGTGCAATTCCAAAACTTATGCGGTTGTCCAGTGCTGACGATGTGTTGGACCAAGGTCCAATATCCACGCGTTCCCGCTTCGGCTAAGGTTCACAGGCAACTTCGCAAAGCCGCCTGCCGGTTCCGAATCTTGCACTGACCTGTGACCAGCAACAAGCTGCTTATTGCCATTGTGGATGACGATGAATCGGGGTGTCGCGCCTTGGAAGGACTGGTGCGCTCGCTGGGCATGGCTGCGGAAACCTATACCAGCAGCGAAGATTTCGTAAATCGAATCGAGTCGCTTCCTTCCTTTCGACTGGATTGCGTGATTTTGGACGTTCAGATGCCCGGCATGAACGGCATCGAGGTACAGCGGCGCATCCGCCACATCCACAAAGATATTCCGGTCATTTTCATCACGGCCCATGACGATCACAATGCCCGGGAACGGGCGCTCGCAGGCGGCGCAGCCGCCTTCCTGCGAAAGCCATGCAATGACGCCCTGATCATCCGAACCCTGGATGCCGCGTTGGGACGCCGCGGGTCAGATGAGAAAGCCGGCGGATTGGATGGCGGCGAATCAAAGTGACTATGCCGCACCAGTTGGGACCAGTCTCTGGACTAACTCATGGAGTGGTACAGAAAAGCGAACCCGGTCAATCTCCTTCGTGGCCTTGTGCGGCCAATCTCTGTTGGCGGCCTAACGGATCATCTTGACCGCCGCAAACCACTTGGGCGCATTCGGGGCGGGATCGCCCAGCGGCGTCAGCTTGCCCACGGCCATCAAAAGCCAATACGGGTCTGGCCGCTGTGTTTTTTCTGAAAAGTTGAAAACAAAAACATACCCCTCCGGTTTACGCCGGACGGGTGAAATGATTTTGTCGCCAGTCCTAATTTATCTTCACTTCGCAGGCAATGGAGAACACTGACGCGCCTGAGTTTCCTGCTGGCCACGGCAAGCCGGCCGCATGCAGGATTTCTGGAATTACAACGGGCGCAACCGGAACAATCCCGCCTTTGCGGAAACAACACTCAACGGCATCCACTTGAAGCTGTTTCCGGCCAGACAGTTCACCGACCAGCAGAATATGCGCGGCTCCATCGGAGGCGGGCTGGAAATACAGACCGGCTCACCGCCGGACGGGATGCGCATGACATTGGTGAAAGTGACCGATGACCAGGGCCATGAGATGCAACCGATGCAATGGGGCTGGGGCGGCAACGATTTCCGCTTCGGCCTGCGGGAACTCGGCAACGCCAAGTCGCTCAATCTCACGCTGGCACTTCACCGCAGCCGCTTCGTTGAATTCATGGCCAAGCCGACCAGGCCGTGAACGCGCTCGTGGAGGACTTTCTGGAATACCTGCGACACGAGCGCGGACAGGCGGAGCAATTATTTCGCATACGAGCAACATATATGAAGCACTCAAGGACGAACTGGTGACCAAACAGGAAGGACTGCGCCGGGATGCGGGATGTTTTTGTTACTGCCGGTGCCGAAGCAGTTTGGATCGAGACCAAACTGCTGCAAAATCAAGATTTTTCAGCATTCATCGATTCTTCATTGAAGTAATGGCGCCTTCGGCACCCGACACCGCGCCCAAACAGTCGGCAAGCGGCTTGAGGAAACCGTCTGAAAAGTGCCAGCAGGAGTGCCAGCAAACCTCATTTGGTGAGGGTTAAATTGAGTTAAAGAAAATCCAGAGGAGTTATCCTTGACATAAAACATAACAGTCTTATAGTCAACGCATCAGCGATGCCATAGGCATTTGATTCTGAGGAGCTTGTGCGTTGCGGGGTTGTGCAATCCCGGCCATTGGCTCCAACCAGTACGTCAGCAAGCAGCCACAATCTACTAATTATCCTGTCACCAAGCGGTTGACAAGTTGTTTGAGGACGCACTTGTGTAGGGGGTAAGGTGGACAATGGTGCCGCTTTGACCTCACAATCCCGCATCGTCGTCCCGCGCGTGTCTCAAGGGCTTAATCAAAATTAAATGCATGATACGAAAAGAGCATCTGCTGCATTCGGGGTTAAAAGTGAATGATTCCGCGTTGGATGGCTACTGCAACGGCTTCAGTCCTGTCAGTGACACGGAGCTTGGCTAAAATATTTTTCAGATACCATTTGGTTGTGTTTTCAGTGATGTTCAGGACGTCAGCAATTTGTTTATTAGCCAGGCCTTTAACAAGTTCGTTGAGGACTTGCATCTCGCGGGGTGTCAGTTCCTCAAACAAACGTCGTGACGCAAGGCGCTTGGCCACTTCTTCGGGAATCCAACGCTGTCCGGACGCCACGGCACGGATGGCGGGTATGAGCTTTTCTTCTGTGGAGTCTTTTAGCACATAACCGGCAGCTCCAGCTTCCAATGCGTTATGAATATCCTCGTCTCCATCAAGGGCTGTAAGCATCAAAATGCGCGCAGCATGGTTTTGCTTGCGAATTTCAATAGTGGCTTCAATGCCATTTTTGACCGGCATGCGCAAGTCCATCAAAGCAAGGTCGGGATTTGATTTTGTGAACAGAGCAATTGCCTGGGCGCCATCGGTGGCTTCCGCGACAATTTCCATGTCCGGTTCGGTATTGACCATGGCGATCAAACCCATGCGAACAAGGTAGTGGTCATCAGCAATCAGAATCCGAATCGGTGATGCTTTCTTCGTGATCTGCTTGTTCATTGACTGATTTTGGCATGTGTGTCTGCTCGATTGAAAACTCAACACGAATGACGGCCCCGTTCCCAGGGGCACTTTTAATTAACATGTTTCCGCCCAAACGTTTGGCTCGTTCCGACATACCCAGTAAACCGAAATGGCCGTCGTTTGGGCCAAGGCAGTTCTCCGGCGCAAAACCCTTCCCGTTATCCTCAATCTCCAGAATGACGTTTTGAGCGCCAAACTCCAATCCAATCTTCACCCGATTTGCGCCGGAATGTTTGACCGTGTTGGTAACGGCCTCTTGACCGATCCGCAAAAGATTCTCTTCAATGATTTCAGGCAAAGGACGAACATTGCCTTTGGTTTCCACTTCGACGCGGATACCTGCGCTGCCGGCAATTTGATTTCCACTGATCAATAGCGCTCTGGACAAATCAAATTCTTCGAGCTCTCTGCTCCGTAGATCCCAGATGGACCTGCGCAAATCCACCCGGCTCATTCGCACCATGTTCCGGACGAGCCCAAGATGGTAGCTGGCAGTCTCCGGATGCTGCTGAAATAACTTTGCGACAGTATTTAACTGTAGAGTGACGCCTGTCAGCGTTTGTTCAAGGGTGTCATGGAGTTCTTTTGCCAATCGAGTACGTTCAGTCAGAATGGCCTTGGATTGCACTTCAGCTTCTTTTCTAGCGGTGATTTGGAATTCCAGTTGTCGGGTTCGTTCTTTGACCCGCCACTCAAGCATATCGTGCGCCTTTTGTAATGCTATTTGGTCCAATTCCCGTTCATGGATCAAGTTCCTCAGAGCGGAATTTCTCTTTGAGACCATAATGATCCAGCTTGCAGCAAGCACTATGACGACACCTGCAATGCCAAGAATGATTAACAAATGTTGCGGTGTCAGCCAGCTCGGCTCTGTGATTATGCTGACGTCATCTGCGGTCGGGAGCAGGATTTGAAAGGTTTTAATTGTTCCATCCGCTTCACTTTGAAGAAAACAAATGCCGCCAAACTTGATGATGCTGCCAATGGGTATTGACGCCAGTACTGGATCTCGTTTGACCGTTTCTGCTTCGGCCGTAAACAGCAGGTTGGTGGTTTGAAGCACCAAAGTCGTTTTTACAATATTAGAATCACCGGCTGGAGAGGGAACCTCTTCCGCCACGCGGTCCAGCAGTTTGCCTTTAAGGGTGATGAAGTCCGCATGGTGCAACCCCTCCAATAATTCCGCTATCGGCACGTTCTTCGGCGACACTTTGATACGCGGTTCCCCTGTCCTTCGGAAAATCGAGTCTTCCAACACTGGGAGAAAATTTTCGACCCCGGGAAACCCAACCGCTTCAATCACATCGCCTGGAGGTAACGATAGAATCTGGCTGCTTTTGATTTGTAATCCGCCCGTGGCGTCTCTTATAAATATATCCTCGCCTTTCCTTTGATAGGTAACAATCCCTTTAACATGGACCCGATAACCAAGAGAACGACCTCCTTGGTATTGTCCAATGTTGTTAATGGGAGTCAATGCCTCTCTAACAGGCTGCTGCAAAACCGGGTGATTTCTGCCTGAACTGTTTTTTGGTCATGGTTAAATCTATTACTGGTTGTTGTGGAGCGCGGATTTTTGCTCGGTGGCTGGCTCGCTCGGCTGCTTT
>Ga0181523_10004322_pt1 | contig 12335 bp, 10 predicted proteins | sample PEATcosm2014_Bin_43_FD_119752 | JGI IMG/M metagenome (GOLD analysis project Ga0181523, IMG submission 119752) | Peatland microbial communities from MTU Mesocosm Facility, Houghton, MI, USA - PEATcosm2014_Bin05_30_metaG | ecosystem: Environmental > Terrestrial > Soil > Wetlands > Peat | place... | reverse complement strand
GCGACCGCACTTCTGCCGCAATATCGTCGGGCCATAGCTGACGCGCCAGACGAGCTCACGTGCTGGGTGGTGATGCGGAAAGCGCCACCGCTGCCGTTTATTCCGGCCGAATGGCATGGCCGCGAAGTGCTCATCTTGGCAATGTGCTTCATTGGCGATACCGGCGGTGAGAAGGCCCTTGCCCCGCTTCGAGCGCTCGGCAAGCCGATTGCAGAGTTCGTCGGTCCCGGCCCGTTCGTTGCCTGGCAGGCGGCGTTTGACGGTCTCTTGACGCCCGGCGCGCGCAATTACTGGAAGAGCCACGATCTCGCTGAACTCTCGGATAAGGTAATTACAGTTGCGGTCGATGGCGTGTCGAGTCTGCCTGGACCGGAATGCGAGGTGTTTCTCGCGCATGTGGGCGGCGCGGCCGGGCGTGTAGCGCGGGATGCTACCGCCTTCCCGCAACGGGCTGCTCATTTCGTCATGAACGTTCATGCACGTTGGCGCGACGTCGGATTGGACAACGCCTGCATCGGCTGGGCAAAGGCGCTGTTCTCCGCTGCCGCGCCTTATGCGAGCGGCACGGCCTACGTCAACTTCATGCCGTACGACGAACCCGAAAGAGTGGAAGCGGCCTATGGCGCGAATTATCGGCGGCTATCAGATATCAAGCGACACTACGATCCCGCCAACTTCTTTTGCATGAACCAGAATGTGCGGCCAGCTGCTTAGTTTGGCGAGATCGCGGCTCGGCAGGTTGGCACCGTGTGACCGGAATACACCTTGATCTGATGGTGGCCAGGGAGGGAATTGAACCCCCGACACGCGGATTTTCAGTACAGTGCCAAAAACAGAGTATGTCATTGAAATGAAACTGAAAACTTCCGCTACAACATCCAATATTTCTCCGGGATGCGAGCACTTAAGGTGCTGATTGCCCGATATAGCGTCACTTAATATTGGACACTGTTTCCCGCGTGGTTTATCTCTTCCACCCAGATCGAATTGACGGGGCAACTCCGAAATTACGTTTTAAAAGCCGAGGCGCGCGAGGGCGTTTGAAACCCGAGCCTTAGTAGCCTCAGACTACATGGGAAGCGCACGGAAGAAGTCGGACCGTGTAAGCGCAGAGTTGCGAGAGCGCACGTTGGCTGCCCACGACGCGGCACGGATCTCGTCACCCCCAAGAACATGAGCGACGACTGCCCTCCATCCAGAAAGTGCGACCCATCGTGAAATTAACGAACGGACGACTCGCGCGCGCTCAGTGGCGAGCAGTAGACATAACGCGTGCGATTTTTTCACGTGGCGGCACTGCGCGACACTGCCTGACGTGTCCATCTATACATAATTCAAGTTTGTCGCGGTGAGGAGACGCCGATCACGGTGTAAGCAGTCCTGCCTAGACACTATGCTCACAACACTCCAACCGTTGGTGGCAAAGACATTCATGGCCGCGCCGATAAAGTCGCCAATAACTGGAGAAATTTGGCATCTGACCATTGATGACTTATTCGCGCCTCTGCCCGAAGCCGTTCGTCTCGGCGGTCCGGGACCTTTCGTGATTAATCTCAGCACCTCGACCGCACCAATTGCCGTGCCGGTAAAGGGCTTTCCCGATTGTGGACACACGCATGTGTATCAAGTGCAGCGGACTGAGGATCGTCGCATGCGTTATCGCCTGCGTCTCGGTCCATTCGACAATGAGGACGAGGCGGATGCGGTCCTCAATAAGGTGCGAGACGTTTATCCCGGCGCCTTGACCGCAAGGGCGGACGCTGACGACTTGCGCGCGTTGGCACCCATCCAGGCAAAGATTGATGCGAAGGCCCGAGCGGCGGCACAAGCTCGGGCGGAAGCACGAGCCAAGGCAGAAGCGCAGGCCAAAGCTGAAGCACAGGCCCGAGCGGAGGCACAAACTAAGGCAGAAGCGCAGGCCAAAGCTGAAGCACAGGCCCGAGCGGAGGCACAAGCTAAGGCAGAAGCGCAGGCCAAAGCTGAAGCGCAGGCCCGAGCGGAGACACAAGCTCGGGCGGAAGCACAGGCCAAGGCCGAAGCGCAAGCCAAGGCCGAAGCACAGGCCCGAGCGGAGGCACAAGCCAAGGCCGAAGCACAAGCCAAGGCCGAAGCGCAAGCCAAGGCCGAAGCACAGGCCCGAGCGGAGGCGCAAGCTCGGGCCGAAGCACAAGCCAAGGCCGAAGCGCAAGCCAAGGCCGAAGCACAGGCCCGAGCGGAGGCACAAGCTCGGGTCGAAGCACTAGCCAAGGCTGAAGCGCAGGCCAAAGCTGAAGCACAGGCCCGAGCGGAGGCACAAGCTCGGGTCGAAGCACGAGCCAAGGCCGAAGCGCAGGCCAAAGCTGAAGCACAGGCCAAGGCCGAAGCGCAGGCTCGGGCGAAAGCACAGGCCCGAGCGGATGCGAAGGCCAAGGCTGATGCGCGGCAATCGTCTTCGGAAAGGCGGGCCAAGAAGTCGTCCGTTTTCCCAGCACCGTCGGCTGTCACTCCACCGATCCCGTTGCTGTCAACAGTGGCCACCATGTCGCGACGACTCATGGCCGCAAGATCGGCCGCCCCTGCCGCACGCACCGCACTTTCACTGCCTGCGCCTGCGTCGGCGGTCATGCCGAGCGCTCCCGTCGCGCGTCCGGTTGAGGAACTCAGCACGCCATTGCGCGATCTTGAGAGCACGCAAACAGTCCGCGCGTTGACGTCGTCTGAGCTGGAAGATGACCATGCTTTGCGCTGGTTCGTGATTCAATTGTCGCAGTCGGAAGACGCCTTTGACCCAGACACAGTGCCCAATCTCGATATTTTCAGCGTGTACCGGTTGTACTCGGTTGCGGCAATCGATCAAGGCCGCATCGTGCATTCACTGCGCCTGGGTTTCTTCAGCGAGGAAATCGCCGCTGGCGCCGTCGCGAGCTACCTAACCGACTATTATGAAAGGCCCACGATCAGCCGGGTGAGCGCCGCCGAGCGTCAGCGATTTGCCGACCAGCCCCTCGAGCCGCGCAAAGACGTGGGCGCGACGGGCACGCACGCCGTAATAGAGATTACCGATGAGCGATTCGTACGCCGAAAGCGAAGTGCCGCGCGGCCTGTGGCTAAGTAAAATCACTCTCAGTGCTGGTTAGACTGCGTCTGCAGTTCAGGATTCCTGGCTAAGTTCGCCCGGTGACGGCGACCCAGAGGCGCGTCCCGCGTCACTCGAACCAGCTGCAAACTCTCTCCGCGTCCTTCTATTCACTCAATACATATACTGGCAAGCGCGTCGCTAAGTTACTCCATATTCCGACCGGAATAATCTGTTACCAATGTGCCCGGAATGGACACATCTGGAGTGGTGGCCAGGGAGGGAATTGAACCCCCGACACGCGGATTTTCAGTCTTTTTTTGGAGATTTCAGGGGCTTATTAATCAATCACTTGCAGCGCTTGCCACCCCTCTTCCCTGCCTCACCAAGGCACAATCCTGGCACACCCAATCTCAGTTGGTCACGTTCCTGGTACAGCCCCTTAGATGGGAAAGGCTGAAAAACATATTGCGGATAATGTGTATTCTACGTATAATCCGCACATGGAGAAATCACGGGTGAGCTATATGAGCACCGATGATGCCGTCACTGTCAGCGCTGCGGAGTTTCACCGCAATGTCGGTGTTTATCAGGACATTGCACTCACCAAGCCGGTCACGATTACTAAGAATGGTCGCGAACGCACGGTACTTCTGTCGGCGCAAGAGTATGCGCGCCTGAAGCGCCGCGACCGCCGAGTCATTGCAGCCGGTGACCTTTCAGAGCGTCAAGTCGATGCCATTCGCAACGCCCGCGTTCCGGACCAATACGCCGATCTCGATAAAGAAATCAAAGACTGAAGACCGTGCCGTTTCCGGAACCGTACGCCGGTCTGGTCATCCGCTATTCCTACCTGTGGAGACGGGACCATGAGGCAGGGCGCGAAGAAGGAACGAAGGATCGGCCGTGCGCGGTTGTCATGGCGATCATGGACCAAGACGGCGAATGGGAAGTGTTGGTTCTACCCATCACGCACAGCCCGCCGCTAGATCCGGCCGATGCCGTTGAGATTCCCACGGAAACCAAGAAGCGACTTGGGCTCGATACCGACAGATCATGGATTATGATCACGGAAGCAAACGAATTTCTGTGGCCCGGTCCCGATCTTCGACCTGTCCCCGGGGGCGATGCATCGACGATTGCTTACGGGCCGCTACCTCCGCGTTTCTTCGCCCAGGTGCGCGACAAGTTTCTCGAGCGCGACGGGGGTGAAAAATCCACACGCATCCAGCGCACCGAATAGCGGCCCAAGAGAGGTATATCGGCCCACCGACAATGAACTTATGCGGGACGAGGCTAAGAAAACACGAGCATTCCGACCTCGGTCATCCGCTCAAGGGATGGACCGCGGTGCGATACGCGATGCAATCGTGCAGGAGGAAGCTCTGCTCGCCACACTTGAAGCCCAGCAGGACGAGTCGAGGCACCGCCTCACCGCCCTTCGCGCAGAATTGGCTGCGTTCGATGCCGAGCCAGAGATCCACGTACATCCGCCCCGTGCCATCGAGGCGCCGATTCCCCGGACGCCGGCCGACAAGATACGGCTGTTCCGCTCCCTCTTTCGCGGGCGTGAGGACATCTTCCCGACTCGATTCGTGAGCGCGAAGACCGGGAAGAGCGGCTACGCCCCAGCATGCCGAAACAAGTTCGTCCGAGGCGTATGCCAATTGCCCAAGGTCAGGTGCGGCGACTGCCCGAATCAGGCGTTCACCCCGCTCGACGATGCCGCAGTAGTCGGCCACCTCACGGGCCGACACGTGATGGGCATCTACCCGCTCCTCGCGGATGAGACTTGCTGGTTCCTCGCAGTGGACTTCGACAAGAGCACGTGGATCGTGGATGTCGGTGCGTTCGTCGAGACGTGTCGGCGCGTGGGGCTCCCGGCCGCGGTAGAGCGATCGCGATCAGGCAATGGTGCTCATGTTTGGTTCTTCTTCTCATCACCGGTACCGGCCGCTGCCGCGCGCAAGATGAGTTGCTACCTAATCACCGAGACCATGTCTCGGCGACACGAGCTCAGCATGGAATCTTACGATCGACTTTTTCCGAGCCAGGACACGATGCCACGCGGTGGATTCGGCAACCTTATCGCTCTACCGCTACAGCACGGACCAAGAGCGCTCGGAAACTCTGTTTTCCTCGACGACCAACTTCGACCGTATCCCGACGATGAACAGTGGTCATATCTCGCCTCGCTGCCGCGCATCGATGCGGCAACCGTGGAGCAGATCGCCCGCGAAGCCACGGAGCAGGGTTCAGTGGTAGGCGTACAAGTCGCGACAACCGACGAAGAAGGCTCGACGCCTTGGGCGCGGCTCCCCTCGCGCAAACGCACTCCGCTCGTCATCTCCGCGCCCCTGCCGAAGGCAGTGCGCACGGTGCTCGCACAGAAGCTCTTTGTCGATAAGACGGGGCTGCCATCGCCGCTGATCAATCAGATCAAGCGCCTGGCCGCCTTTCAGAATCCTGAATTCTACAAGAAGCAGAGTATGCGTCTCTCGACGGCGACGACGCCGAGAGTCATCACATGCGCCGAGGAACTGCCCCAATTCGTCGCTCTGCCTCGCGGTTGCCAGGGCGAGCTTGAGGCGGTGTTGCGCGACCATGGAGTTTCCGTCGAAGTCGAAGACCAGCGCGTCGGCGGCGAACGAATTCGGTTTCAGTTTCAAGGGAGACTGACGAACGTGCAGCAGGCGGCCGCTGATGCGCTGCTCGCACATGATATCGGCGTGTTCGTTGCACCGCCTGGCGTGGGCAAGACCGTCGTTGGCACCTACCTCATCGCGGCACGCGGCTGCAGCACACTGGTCTTGGTTCACCGCCAGCCGCTGCTCGACCAGTGGTTGGCGCAGTTGTCTCTGTTCTTAGGTTTAGAACCGAAGCAGATTGGTCAGATCGGAGCGGGCAAGAAGACCGGAAACGGTTGGCTCGATGTCGCGATGATCCAAAGCCTCGTCCGCAACGACAATGTTCAGGACATAGTCGCCCAATACGGGCAAGTTATCGTCGACGAGTGTCACCACCTGCCTGCTGTCTCATTTGAGCGCGTGCTCGCTGAGGCGAAGGCGCGCTACGTCGTGGGGCTGACTGCGACTCCACAACGCCGCGACGGGCACCATCCGATCACGACGATGCAGCTTGGGCCCGTCCGCTTTGCGGTCAATCCAAAAAAAGTCAAGCAGCACAGCGACCCTTCGCTCATACACTCGTGGTCCGAGAGACCGGCTTCAACACATTGTGCGAAGAGTCGGCGAGCATCCAGAACCTGTATGCCGCGCTTGCAGCCGATGCGAAGCGCAACCAGCTTATTCTCAATGACGTGATCGGAGCACTCGAACAGAGGCGTTCCCCGATTCTGCTTACCGAGCGCAAAGACCATCTCGAGTACTTCGCGGCGCAACTGTCAAGAATCGCACGGCATGTGGTGCTCCAGGGAGGTATGAGCCCATCAGTGCCGCGCGAGGTAAAACGGCAGCTCGCGATCATCGCCGACGCCGAGGAACGAGTCGTTATCGCCACCGGCCGTTACATTGGCGAAGGCTTCGACGACGCGCGGCTTGATACACTCTTTTTGGCGCTGCCAGTTTCGTGGAAAGGAACGCTAGTTCAGTACGCGGGCCGGCTCCACCGTCTCCATAAGGCAAAGCAGGAAGTCCAGGTCTTCGATTACGTCGACCGTGGGGTTCCAGTGCTGTGGCGAATGTTTCAGAAACGCCTGCGCGGTTATCGTGGTCTCGGCTATGCGAGAGGCGAAGCGCCCCTCGGACTGGGGGATACAGGGGATGACCTCGTCGTCGAATATGACGAGGGAGTGCTACGCGCGCTCAACGAGCAGGATGACTTTAAATAACTACCTCAGTCAACTAGACACGCGGACTTTTTGTCCGAGTGTCGGGGGGATTTTCAAGGGTTCGGCGGCCGTGTAAGTTAGTGATTTTTATGAAATTGGTGGCCAGGGAGGGAATTGAACCCCCGACACGCGGATTTTCAGTCTGCGGTCGCGCTATTGATGCGTGTTGATACGAGTCTACCACCATGCGCGAACCTATATTTCTAGCGTTCCCTTGGAATTTCCCAATATAAGAGCAACTATGCGGATTGAGTCGCGGGGTTGCCAAGCCGCTGCCAAGCGGGTCATGCATGGCGCAATCCGGAGAAATTCCCATGGAAACACAGCGTTTTTCGTTCACAGCCGCTCGACTTGAAGCGGTTCCACCGCCCCTGTCCGGTGCAATCCAGGTCTACGACTCGACCACACCCGGGCTCGCGATGCGCGTGACAAAGGCCGGCGCCCGCACTTTCGTAGTGTTTCGCCGAATCCGCGGCCGCCCAGTTCGAATGAAATTGGGGTCGGTCGGAAGTTTGAGTATTCCGGACGCTCGGAAGGCTGCACAGCAAATTGCTGGCAGGGCCGCGGCAGGAGTAGATGTCGTCGCCGAGCGGGCCGCAGCCCGCGCAAGGGGGCGCACGATCGGCAATGCGTTCACCACGTGGCTGAGCTTCGCCAAGCACCGCAAACGATCCTGGCGGGACGACAAGCGACTTTGGGAACTTTGGATAGAGGGCAAGCCAGATGAGTCCAGAGCAATGACCGAAGCCGACAGCGCAGAACGCCAGACGCGCCGGTCGTTTCCATCTTTTGCCAGGCGCCCCCTCTGCGAAGTCACGACGGGCGACATCGAGAACATAGTGCGAGCAATCGGCGAGACCCACCCTCGGACGGCCAATAAGCTCCGCGCGCTTCTATCCACAGTCTGGAATCACGCTATGCGCCGAGGGGATGCAACAGCCAATCCGGTGCGCTTCGTGGAACGGTTTCCAGAGCACAGCCGCGAGCGATTCTTGCAAGAAGCGGAGCTCGTAGCGTTTCTCCGGGCGGTAGCTGAAGAGCCGCCCACATGGCGGGACTATTTCCTTCTCGGCCTGTTGACTGGGCAGCGACGAGAAAATCTCAGCCGCATGCGATGGGACGAAATCGATCTGTCCGCGGCCTGCTGGCACATTCCTGCGAGCAAGGCGAAGAGTAAGCGGGCGACGACAATACCGCTCACTGAACTGGCGGCCGGACTGTTAGAACGCCGCCGCGAAGAGATTGCCGGCGATTGGGTATTCCCGTCGTACATCGGGTCCAAAGACGGTTGCGTGCGAGAGCCGCGAAAGCCGTGGCAGCGGGTCTTACAGCGCGCCGGAATAGTAAACCTGCGGCTCCATGACCTTCGCCGCTCGGTTGGCTCGTGGCTCGGCGCAAGCGGCACGAATTCGTACACGATAGCGCGAGCGCTTGGTCATCAGTCCGTCAGGTCTGGAGAGGTCTACGTACGACTCGCGGCCGATCCTGTGCGCGATGCCATGCACACGATCCAACAATCGCGGCCGGCGCTAGACAAAGCTGTGCGACAAACCTTGCTCGCAAGGATACCCGATGTCTCGCAATAATCGCGTGTTCGTTTCACCGATGGTGACGGATCCGGAGGTCGCGAGACTGGACGCCGACCTTACGGCGATACTCGATACTCGCGGGCTTCACCTTGCGCGTCATATTCGAGATCGCCTGTTCGAGGAGTTGTTGCACGCGGTGGGACGTGCAAAGCCTGGTCCCGATTTACAGGCCGCCGCGCAGTCGGATCGCAAGGGTTACGACTGGATGTTCCACCACATCACCGCAGTGCGCTCAAGGCGAAAGCCGATCCGCGCTCCCGACATCGCTCGCCCAGAGCAGCATAAGTCAATGCAGGTAGCGCCAGTTGGGCGCGGCCGACCGGGGAATACCGCACAAGATCTGCTGATGCTCGACATACGACGAGCACTGGGCGCCGCGGGTCTGCCCCGTGGGTTCAAGGCGGGCGATGAGAATCTTCTCTCGGAGGTCCTGCGCGCGTGCGCCCGCGTGGCCGGCCTCGGAATTCCCGACGAGCTGAAGCACCTGTGGGAAAACATCGCTGAGATCAAATAGATAGCCAGCCCCGTAGTCGCCTAGCGGGGGGTATAGATATATCCCACCGAAATAAACAAACACAATTCGGGCGCGAACGACTTTCGTGAAAAAAGTCGGCTTCGACACTCGTCGTCGCCGCTTTCTTTTGCCAAAGAGAGCGATACGGTCGTGGTGGCCTACGCTGGCGATGCGCCGTGCCTCAGGCGTGAGCTGTTAAGCCTCTATCAATCGAAGGCACAAAATATCTCTTTCAAAATCTTACGGAGGCCTGTCCAATCGGACGATTGAAGTGCAGTCCCATCTCGTTTGCAGCGAGCTAATTTCGCCTCAAACTGTGAGAGAATTTTCGCTTTTCGCACCACCTCGCCTTGGTACTGCTTCAGAGCTTCGCTATAGCCCTTCCATTGCACCGGAATGAGCGCACCTTGGTCATCCCTGAGTACGTCAGTGCCGAGGTAGAGCTCTATGCCTCCAGCGAGACCATTTACATCGAGAGACGCTAAGCCTCCGGGTCCCAGCGTCGGGTACTCGCGCAGTAGATCTAGGTCGGGGTAGTGGCGTATGGCAATGTTGGGTGGGAGGGAAATTATGCTAAGCGCTCGGACTGCTTCCCGGGCCGCCGTGTCATTGTCGAATATTGCAACGACGCGGTTTGTTATCCCTGCGCCAGCAAACGCCTTGACCATTGAGACCAGATAGCCTGCACCACCAGGCATGCGGGCGGAATCGAACTCCAGAAAGGAATAGTACCCGGCGAGATGCGGATATAGCAGAGTCAGTGCCTCTCGCAGGATTATCGCGTCCGAGGAGCCCTCAGTAAGGACAATTTGCGGAGAGTTCTCCGGGTGGCCGGCGATGAGGGCCTTTCTGACGATTTCGCATACTGGGTCACTTTCACCATAGTACCCGCCATGCACAAGTTCCGTAATGTCCTGAATGACTCGTGATTCTATTGGAACCAGCTCACATGCGACTCGTAAGAGAAGGCGAATATCGCCGCCAAAGAACCCGAAAAGATACTCGTCATTGTCTCCGAGGAGGTACTTGACGAATGGATCTAAGCCGGGGTTCTTGTGATCGTCAAAGGGAACAGGCCGAAGACGACGTTTGATCACCGTCTCAAAGGCACTGACATAGGAGTCGAAGGTGAGTCCCTTAACAAGATTCCAGTCGTCAGTAAACCATTTGCTGTCTTCGTCTCCCGCGGCCCACGACTCGAACTTGGCGAGCTCTGCCTGTCGTCCCAATTCGAATTCTCTCCGCACGCGGGCGAGCGTGAATCCCATTACATTTAGGCGATCGATGACATTGCCGGTCTCACACGAGTACTCGACAGCTACTTCGGTCTCTTTGTCATCAGGACGCTCTGGATCTCCCCAAACTAGAACGTTCCGCTGTGCCACCCGGCGCGTAAATATCCGCCGATCCGTCTCGCGAAAAACGGTCATCGCTTCCGGCACGACGGCGCTCTTCGACTCAAGAATGGGATAGCCGGCAACGGTGAGGTCGGTGTACGTACCCATCTATTTAACTCGCGAATCTAATCTTGGCCCCGAAGCTTTCCAGTGACCCCGTCCGAGTCCAGTGAATATACAGGACCACTCGATCTTGATAACACCGCGAATCGGAAAGCCGTTCAGATATCGCCGTCCTGCGGTGGATCTGCATGCCAATACGAAATCAGGTAGGCAGCTCAGGACGATTAATGAGGCGACCTAGGCAACGGCGTTCGCTAAATCTCTTGGGGTTTCCATTTATTCCCCGTTCGCCATGTGTTCTCACCTTGCGCGTATGCTTGAAATGCGCGCACAAGGACTTCCGTATCTACGCGATGTTCAGCCTCGTAGTGCTTGTCAATGTGGCCGTCCTGATACTCGACGATCCATTTGCCGTCTTTCTTCAACGCAGCCTGGATGTACGAGAGGCCGTTAGCACCCTTACGAAGGATCACGAACGCATCCTTTCCAGGTTTGATTCCGCGGATCGCGCGCCGGATATCTTCAGGACTCGGGTTCGTCGCTTCCACCCCGCCTCCGACCTGCAGCGTCTCCACGTAGGTTTGTCTAAATGCGCGCGCGTGATGGAGGAAGTCTAAGTACGTGAGCTCATCCGGTTTCTGTCTTAGACGCTCACAGCTGTGCCGCAATTCCCCCATGAAGGTTGTGAAGTGATCCCAAATGACGCTTCCACTCGGAAGTCGCTCTGATGCGTAAGACGCTAGCCAATCGCGAATGCGCAATACGAGAGTTCGTGGGTCGTTCGCGTGCCAACTGATGTCCTGACCTGCAACATCCGATAGATACATTTGGTATCGATACGGTTTCTCATCGAAAACTAAACATGCTTTGCGGCGTTGATTCGCATCGCCGAGAAACTTTGCGCCCAAGAATATGCCGAATTCCAATGGCATATTGAAGCGAGGAAGGCCAGTTGCAACGTCAAGTTGCGTGCGCGAGATGTCGTGAATTCCGAGACGGCAGCCTCCTACGGTTGCGTAGATCTTGTGGATTCTGACTTCGCTGGCGTCTGATACATCGAGGGCGGTCCGCGGGATGAACCCGCAATCAACTATCGAGAAAAGTCCTGCTTGGAATAACGACACGTATTCCGCATCGAACGGGCAGTTAAGGAATACACTGTGCTCGTACTGCTCGGGTTCGGCACTCATTTTTCTCCTTGAATTCCACCAATGAATAGATTCTGCGCCGAGCACGATCTTCCGTCAAAGAAACCACTCCGATGCAGCCTCTATTCGAGTGTACGGCTTTCCTGGCCGATCGGACACGTTCCACCCGACACCCTCCATTACGTTTGCTAGCCGCTACGGCTCATATACTAGCTTCTCCGGCCAATGTTCCAAGTACCTTCCGGCTGCCCGATCCCTGTGGGATTGAACTGCTCAGTCGCAGACATGATCGGATGCGCTTCCCCGCTCTCTCCGACTTGATTGGCCTCCTTGCCGATCCAAACGATACCGGTTGCAAGAACGTGCCGCCGCTCCGTCCGACCTCGGTCCAAGAACTGGCCGTTCTCGAATTTGTCCTCGCAGCTAAGATGGTACTGCGCCAATACCTCTGCGTAGGTCTTGAGCTGCTCGGGTCGGACCGGCTTGCCGGTCACACGATCGAACACTTTCGCAAGAGCGCGCGGCGGATCGCTGTCATAGGGCGCGATCGGCGCAAGGTCGTTGGTCTTAGGTGGTCTTCCTGGTCCCGACTTATCGAGCTGCGTCGCGAGGCTTTGCCATACCCCAAGCGCGGTTGGCGATATCAGCGCAGGCGAAGTCCGAGAGCTGTTGATGTTGGTACCTGATCCCTAGGTCGGATTACAGGCGCCGACCTTGTC
>Ga0181523_10004320_pt1 | contig 12337 bp, 13 predicted proteins | sample PEATcosm2014_Bin_43_FD_119752 | JGI IMG/M metagenome (GOLD analysis project Ga0181523, IMG submission 119752) | Peatland microbial communities from MTU Mesocosm Facility, Houghton, MI, USA - PEATcosm2014_Bin05_30_metaG | ecosystem: Environmental > Terrestrial > Soil > Wetlands > Peat | place... | reverse complement strand
TTTAGTTTCGCTCGGCGAGCGGGAACGCGCGTCGCTGCGCGGGCACGGCATGGCGATGATTTTTCAGGAGCCGATGACTTCGTTGAATCCGGTGATGCGAGTGGGAACGCAGGTGGCGGAAGCAATCCGGGCGCACGAACGTTCGCGTAGCGGCGGTTCGCTTTCGCGGCGCGAGATCGAGAGCCGCGTGGTGGAAGCATTGTCTCGCGCTCGCGTGCCCGAGCCGGAGCTGCGCGCGAAACAATTTCCGCACCAGCTATCAGGTGGGCTGCGACAACGCGTGATGATTGCGATGGCGCTGGCCGGCGGGCCGCGTCTGCTGATTGCGGACGAGCCGACGACGGCACTCGACGTAACCGTGCAGGAGCAAATTCTCGAGTTGTTGTCCGATTTGCGGCGCGAGCTGGGTTTGGCGCTGCTGTTTATCACACACGATCTCGCGGTGGTGTCGAAGGTGGCCGAGCGAATCGCCGTGCTCTATGCGGGACGCGTCGTAGAGTCCGGGCCGGCGAGCGAAGTTCTGTCGCGGCCGCGCCATCCGTACACGGAAGGACTGCTGCGCGCGTCGCCGAGTCTGACGCGGCGCAAGCTCGAACCGATACCGGGCGGTGTGCCGGCGTTGGGCGCGCTGCCGCCGGGCTGCTCGTTCGAGCCGCGATGCGCGTATCGCCGTGATACTTGCGCCACGGCAGTTCCGGGGATGCGTTCAGCGGGAGCCGGACATGAGGCTCGCTGTATTCTTGTGGATGAGGCGAGAGGATGACGCACGACGACAAGCAACACATGGACCTCATTCAGGAACGCTTCACGAGCACGGCGGAGGTTTTTTCTTCGTTCGTGATAGCGCATCGCGCCACGGAGGGACAGCGGTTGGCGCGCATGTTGACGTCCGGTTGGGTGGCCGCAGAGGAAGCGATTGTGCTGGACGTAGCCTGCGGGCCAGGCACGTTTGCGCTGCCGATTGCGGGCCGGGTGCGTCAGGCGCTGGGACTGGATTTCACCGGAGCGATGCTGGAGCGGGCGCGAGCCGGGGCGGCGCGATTGGGAAGAAAGAACGCGCACTTCCTTCGCGGCAATGTTTACGCGCTGCCGTTTCCGAGCGGATCGCTCGACGCGGTCGTGTGCGGCTACTGCTTCCATCATTTTCAAGAGCCGGATCGCGCGCTCGCGGAGATGATGCGCGTGACGCGTCCCGGCGGGCGCGTTGGCCTGGTGGATTCAATTCTGTCGCGCGACGGGAGCATGGATCGCAGGAATGCGGTCGAGCGGCTGCGCGATCCGTCGCATGCGTCCACGTTGAGCGCGATTCAACTGCGCACCATGTTCGCCGCAGCGGGCCTGCGGGTCGTGGCGGAGGAAGATTGCGAGAACGTACGTTCCTTCGAGGAGTGGATGCGCGTGGCGGGGTTCGCCGAAAACAGCGAAACGTACCGCGCCGTGGAGGCCGAGATGGAAAAGTCCATTGCGGACGATGGGGCGGGATTTCGTCCGCGACGTCTCGAATCCGGCGCGCTGGAATTCATGCAAACGACGATTTTCCTTGTGGCGGAGAAGCCGCGCTAGGCTGGGCATCCATTTGACGACTGAGATCAAATCCGAAGAATTCTTGCTGGAAGCTACTGACTTGCGAAAAAGTTTCGTCGCTACGACTGGCACGTTCGGCGGGGGCGCGCGGCGAATCAACGCCGTGGATGGCGTCAGCCTGAAGCTGGCGGGAGGCGAGACCCTGGCGATCGTCGGCGAATCGGGAAGCGGGAAGACAACGCTGGCGCGGCTGCTGCTTCGACTTGAGGAGCCGGATGCAGGGAGCGTGCGCTGTTTCGGCGAGGATCTTCTGGCGGCGCGCGGCGCACGGCTGCGGGCGCTGCGCAGGGAAATGCAGATGGTGTTTCAGGATCCGTATGCGTCACTCGATCCACGAATGAACGTGGAAGCGATCGTGAGCGAGCCGCTCGCGATTCACGAGCCGCGAATGTCTCGCAGCGAAAGGCGCGAGCGCGTGACGCGAATGCTCGGAACCGTGGGGTTGGGCGCGGATTCATTGTCGCGCTATCCGCACGAATTTTCCGGCGGGCAGCGGCAGCGCGTCGGCATCGCACGGGCGCTGGTGCTGCGACCGAAATTAATTGTGGCGGACGAGCCAGTGTCGGCGCTGGATGTATCTGTGGGCGCACAGATACTTTCGCTGCTGCAGGAGTTGCAGGCCGAATTCGCGCTGACCTACCTGATTGTGTCGCACAGCCTGCCGGTGGTGGCGCAACTGGCGACGCGCATCGCGGTGATGAAGTCGGGGCGAGTGGTGGAGACGGGCGAGGTCCGGCAAGTGCTCGAACGCCCGGCGCACCCTTACACGCAGTCGTTGATCGCGGCGATGCCTGTGCTTCCCGCCTGAGCCGCGCGCAATTCCGAGCGAAGCAAACCAAAGGACGACAATGTTGATATTTTTGGGCGGCACTCGCTTAAAGAGAATAGAATCGCGGCCGTCTCATCGCGACAAGGAGGAACCCATCCATGTCCAGCACCACCAGTACACCTTTGCCGGAATCTCGGGCGGAGATCAGCTCGGTCGGGCGACTCTTCGGTGCGATCATCAATCCCAAGCCCACGTTTGAATCCATTGCCCGCCGGCCGACTTGGCTTCTCCCCCTCATTCTCGGGTGCGTTGCGTTCATCGGGGTGGTTGCCGTATTTGGCTACCGCGGTGGCTGGCGGAGTTTCCTGGAAAAACAGGACGACAGCAGCTCGCGCGTTCAAAATATGTCTCCGGCGGCCCGAGAGCGGTTGCTGGAAAACCAGGTGAAGTTCGCGCCGATTTTCGGGTACGTCGAGGGAGTAATCGTTCCCTTCACCAGCGCGCTGGCCGTTGCCGGTGTGCTCCTGGGCACGTTCACGCTGATGGGCACAACCAAGACCGATTTCAAGACGTCACTAGGGATTGTCGCCTATGCGGGCACGCCCTGGTTGATTCATGGAGCGCTCGGCATCTTGATTGTGTTCCTAAAGGATCCTTCGACTGTAGACTTGCAAAATCTGGTGGCTTCCAATGCGGGCGCGTTTCTTTCGAGCGATGCGCCGAAATGGCTCGCCGCGCTTCTCGGTTCCATCGATATCTTTTCGATTTGGAATATGGCCCTGCTGGCGATCGGATTTAGCGCGACGAATCCGAAGAAACTTTCGTTCGGCAGCGCGTTCGGGACGGTCCTGGCAATTTGGACTTTCTTCGTGATCCTAAAGGTTGCTGTAATCGCAGCACTCGCTTTGATGGCCTAACCGGGCGAGACGAGATTCGATGACGACGATCCCCGAATCCGCGCCGGAAGCGCAGTCTTCCATATCGCAGTTGGGCCGAATTGCCGGCGTCTTCTTCAATCCTTCGGGGGCGTTCACGGACATCGCGCGCCGGCCGAACTGGTTGCTGCCACTGGTGCTCTTGATTCTGGTCAGCGTTGGAATTGGCATCGCGCTGGCGCAGCGCGTCAACTGGGAGGAGTACATAGGCGCGAAGTTGGATGCTTCCCCTAGCGCATCGCAGCTTTCTCCGGAGCAGCGGCAACAGCGGATTGAGGCAGGCGCGAAATACGCGCGGCTGTGGTGTTATGGCTTTGGACCCATCGTGGTGCCGATCACGCTGCTGTTTTTTGCCACGCTTTATCTCGGCGCATTCAACCTCCTCGCGAACGCAGGGCTGCGTTTCGAACAGTCCGCGGGAATCGTGGCGCACGCGATGATGCCCTCACTGGTGAGCGGCATTCTGGCGATCATCGTTCTCGCGGTGAAAGATCCCAGCACGATCGATCCAGAGCACCCGTTGGCGTCCAGCCTCTACGCTTTTCTTCCGAGTGACGCGCCGCAATGGCTTCAGTCTGTGGGGAGCTCGATTGAAATTTTCTTTCTCTGGATGCTCGTACTCGTCTCGATCGGGTTCGCGGCGGCGAATCCGCGAAAAGTGTCGCGGGCGACAGCCTTCTGCATTGTGTTCGGGTTGTGGGGAGCCTGGCTGCTGGGCAAAGTCATTTGGGCTGTGACGTAGCCGAGCACGCCCTCGCAAGTATTCGCCCTCTGATAAACTCCACGCATGGAGTTTCGCTTTGAGGTTCTTAAGACCGATCCGAGCGGCGCACGCCTGGGCCGGCTGACCACGCCGCACGGCGTGATTGACACGCCCGCGTTCATGCCCGTGGGAACCGCGGCGACGGTCAAAGGCCTCATGCAGCAAACCCTCGAAGAACTGGGCGTTCAGATTCTTCTCTCCAACACTTATCACCTTTATTTGCGCCCCGGCCACAATTTGATCGGGCGATTGGGAGGGTTGCATCGCTTCATGTCGTGGCCCGGGGCGATCCTGACGGATTCGGGCGGTTTTCAAGTGTTCAGTCTGGCGAAGATGAGAAGGGTCAGCGACGCAGGAGTGTTGTTTCGCTCTCATTTGGATGGCTCCGAGCACCTGCTGACGCCGGAGAAATCGATTGAGATACAGCAAGCGCTCGGCTCCGACATTGCGATGGTGCTTGACGAGTGCATCGAGTACCCGGCCGAGCGCGAGCGCACGCGTGCCGCTGTGGCGCGGACGACGGCGTGGGCGCGGCGTTGCCGGGACTATGCCCGAGAGCACGCGAGCGGCGGCACGAATCCGGGCCAAGTATTATTTGGGATCGCGCAAGGTGGCGGCTTCCCTGATTTGCGACGTGAAAGCGCCCGGGAGTTGATCGATCTAAATTTTCCTGGCTATGCGGTGGGTGGTCTTGCGGTGGGCGAGCCTCATCCGCTCACGTGTGAGTTGACTTCCGCAGCGACCGCCGAACTTCCGACCGAGCGCCCGCGCTATCTGATGGGCGTGGGTCTGCCGGAGCAGATCGCGGACTACGTTCGCTGTGGGGTTGACATGATGGATTGCGTTCTGCCGACGCGCAACGCGCGGAACGGCTGCCTCTTCACCAGTCAGGGCCGTGTGAACATTAAGAGCGCTCGCTACGCGGAAGATCAGCGGCCGCTGGATGAGGAATGTTCGTGCGCGGTTTGTAAGCGATATACGCGCGCGTACTTACGCCATTTATTTCTTGCCAACGAAATTCTCGGTGCAGTCTTGAACACCCACCACAATCTCCACTTTTACCTTGACATCATGGGCAAAATTCGCAAGTCTATTGCGTTTGGGGAGCTGGCAGGATTCTCCTCGGCGCTTCAGGCGCGTCTCGAAGCGGGTCAATCCTGAAACTTTTGAGATGGAGCCGATTGGCCGAGCGGCCTTTCGGCGGCGGATTTCCATCTTGACCCAGGTCGCAGTTGCAGGTGTCCCGCGTGTGGGCGGGACGTAAGGCCCGCGATACTCCGCGCGGAGCTACCACGCTGGCCTCAACGTGCATCCCCGAGGGGTTGATCGGGGCACGCAGGCGGCGCTGAGCGAGGGTTGGTCGAATTCCAATGGCAACGATGTTTCTTCCGGGGCGCGAGTGGCTGTGGGCGCAGGGCCAGTCGACAGGCGGTCTGCTCACGTTTGCGCCTCTGCTCATCATCATGGTCATTTTCTATGTTCTTTTGATCCTGCCCGCGCAGCGCAGACAGAAGAAAACCCAGGCCATGCTGAACGCGCTCAAGACCGGCGACAAGGTTCTTACAAACGGTGGAATTTACGGGACGATCGTCGGCATCGAGAACGACGCCGTGCAGCTTCGAATTGCCGACCAGGTAAAGATCAAGGTCGCGCGCTCAGCGATTGCCGGACTCCAGGCGGAGGAAAGCAAGGAGGAGTAGAACGCTTGGCGCAGCCCTGTTCGCGGCGCCCGATTGCAACACCCAGCCATGACCTCGAATCTCAAATGGAAAGCGGTTTCGATTCTGATTGTGGTCCTGATCTCCGTGTACGGGATCATCGGAGCGCCAACCTCCTGGACCGCGGTGAAGCAAAATTTTGCCGATCGCATTAAGCTCGGACTCGACCTGCAAGGCGGGACCCACCTGATTCTCCAGGTGCAAACGCAAGAGGCCGTGGGCCTGGAAACCGATCAAGTCCTGGACCATCTGAAGTCGGATCTCAGCGACAAGGGAATTCACCCCGACAACATCAGTAAGCTCAGTGACACACAGATTCTGGTACACAATCTGCCGACGGATCAGGCCGGCGCCTTCCGCGACGTGGTTAGCGAAAATTTTACAGATTGGGATGTCGCACCCGCGCCGAACGAGGCCTCCGGATACGTTTTAACGATGCGGCCCAGTTCGATCGCAGCCATCGATCAGCAGACGATGGATCAATCGGTGGAAACGATTAACCGCAGGATCGATGCCCTTGGGTTGACCGAGCCGACCGTCGCTCCCTACGGCCGCGGAGACAACGAAATCATCGTCGAGCTACCCGGTGAGAGCGATCCAAATCACGCCAAGGACGTGATTCAAGCCGGGGGGCAACTGGAGTTGACAAAGGTGGAGGGCGATCAATCCTATCCATCGGAAGCCCAAGCCCTGGCGGCATTAGGTGGAGTCCTTCCGGCCGGAAGCGAGCTCGTGCCGGGTGATTCGGGAACCTCTAACCCCACTCAACCGGGCGGCGAGTCCTGGTATGTGGTGGACCGCGTGCCGGTCGTCACAGGACGCGACTTGCGCCACGCCACAGCTGAGCCCAGCACGGAAAATCCCGGTTTCTTCGAAGTTGCGTTTACGCTCTCGACGGACGCGGCGCGGCGATTCGGCCCGTTCACCGAACAAAATGTCGGGCATCAGATGGCGACGATCCTCGACCACAAAGTCATCATTGCTGCAACCATCGAAAATCGCATTGAAGATTCCGGCCGCATCACCGGCCAGTTCGGCGAACAGCGTGCGAACGATCTCGCGCTCGAACTCAACGCCGGCGCGCTGCCCGCTTCAATCAAGTATCTCGAAGAGCGAACGGTAGGCCCTTCGCTGGGCGCGGATTCGATTCGCCACGGGGTGCAGGCATCGTTGGTGAGTTTGATTGTGGTCCTGCTTTTCATGGTGATGTACTACCGGCTGTCCGGCGTGAACGCCGTCGTGGCGCTGCTGCTGAACTTGGTGATTTTGCTGGCGGCGCTCGGGTATTTTGGGGCGGTCCTCACGTTGCCGGGCATCGCAGGCGTCATTCTGACGATCGGCATGGGTGTGGACTCGAACGTCCTTATATTTGAGCGCATCCGCGAGGAACTTAGGGCGGCCAAGGCTCCGGTATCTGCGGTCGACCTGGGTTTCAAGCGAGCATTTCTAACCATCATTGATACGCACGTGACGACGGTGGTATCGGCGTTGTTTTTGGGTGTATTTGGCACAGGCCCGGTGCGCGGCTTTGCGGTGACTCTGATTATCGGTCTCCTGGCGAACCTGTTTACGTCGGTCTACGTGTCGCGAGTGATTTTTGACTGGCACTTGGCGAAAATGCCTCGCCAGGCTGAACTCAGTATCTAGTCCATCGTGGTGTCCCAGCCGGGAACAAGTTCCCCCTGGCCGGTGTCTAAGTCTAAGGCGGCCGAAGGTATGGAATTTTTCAAGCAGGTTGATATCGATTGGATGGGGAAGACGAAGTATTTTGTCGCGCTGTCCCTGAGTCTCCTGATCATCGGCGGGATCGCATGGGCGCGCAAAGGGCTCTACTACGGCATTGATTTCAAGGGCGGTACCTTGGTTTCCGTGCGGTTCGCTGGCCCTCCTCCGATTGACAAAATTCGTCAAGGATTGACCCAGCAAGGCTTGGGTGACAGCGAGATCCAGCAGATTAGCGACATCGGCGATGCGAACACCAACGAGGTGGTCATCGGGTTACAAGAGAACGGCCAGGGGGAAGAAGCGCTGGATGCCGGGAAGACGACAATTTTGAACGCGCTTCATAGCACGCTTGGGACGGGCGATCCAAGCAAGCAAGATTTTAATTCCGTTTCGGTTGCCGCTTTGGCAGATCAACTCACCCGGAAGGACCCACTGAGCCTGGGCACCACTGGCGTCGACAAGTACACGCAGTTGGCCAAGCAGCTCACCGATTATCGCGACCATGACCTGCGGGGCGTCGTTTCCGATCTGGGGCAATTGCAAAGCGCGGGCGCGAGTCCCGCGGTGATCTCTGCACTTCGTGACACCTACTCCGCGAGTGACTACGCTGTCATTAACGTTGAAATAGTCGGCCCGAAGGTTGGTGCACAGCTCCGGAAGCAGGCGATTGTGGTTACCCTCTATGCTTTGGGGGGGATGCTGATATATATTGCCCTTCGTTTCTCGGGTGGGGGGCTGCTGCATCTGTCCGCCGGCTCGGGAAGCTTTTTCCTCTGGAAGTGGGTCGACTTCGTGATTTTCGGCGCGGCCGCCGTCCTCGCCGTATTTCACGACGTGCTGATTACCTTGGGGCTGTTTTCGTTGTTGCACTTTGAGATTTCGCTTACGGTGATCGCGGCGTTGCTGACGCTGGTGGGGTATTCGATGAACGATACGATCGTGATCTTCGACCGCATCCGGGAAAATCTTCGCTTGATGCGGCGCGAGACCTTTGCTTCGATCGTAAATCGTTCCATCAATCAGACGCTGTCGCGCACCATTCTTACCAGCGGCCTGACGTTCTTGACCGTGCTTGTGTTGTTCCTGATGGGCGGTCAGGTGCTGCGCAGTTTCTCTTTTGCGCTGGTCGTGGGAATTATGGTAGGAACGTACTCCAGTTTTGGAATTGCCGCGCCCTTGGTTGTAGCTTGGAGCCACTGGAGAGGCCAGGGTGCGTCACAAACCGGAACCGCAGCCGGCGATAAGAGCCGAAGGAGCTAGGCGCTTCGCGCAGAGCTTCGACGGCAGGAGGCCGCAATATGTTTGACGATCTAGTGGAATCAAGCCCAGTCTCTAAGAAGACGAACAAGACCTGGTCCGTGCTGGTTTCGGCTGCATTTCAGTGCGTGCTTTTGGGCGTGTTGATCCTGATCCCCCTTATCTACACCGAAGCTCTTCCGAAGGGGATGATGACGACACTGATTACGGCACCCGCGCCCCCGCCTCCTCCGGCCCCGCCACCGCCCCCGGCGCAAAAGATCGAGATCGTGAAGCCGGTGGTGCGGCTGATGCACAATGGTGAACTTGTTGCCCCCCGGGCCATCCCCAAAGAAGTTAAGATGATTAAGGAAGAAGAAATGCCCCCGGATGTAGGCTCCGTTGGCGTCGAAGGCGGCGTGCCGGGCGGCGTGGCTGGCGGTTCGAGTGGCGGTGTGATTGGCGGAATTCTGGGTGGCATGCCCAGTGCGGCGCCACCTCCTCCACCGAAGCAAACTCCGCAGCGCGTTCGGGTGGGCGGAAACGTACAGGCCCCCCGGGCGATCAGCGCTCCCCCGCCCGTGTATCCAACATTGGCGCGGCAGGCGCGGATTCAAGGCGCAGTCGTTTTGCACGCGGTGATCACGAAGGACGGCAGGGTTGAAGAGTTGAAGGTGATTTCGGGTCATCCGCTTTTGATCCAGGCGGCCGAGGATGCAGTACGGCAGTGGCGCTATCAGCCCACTCTGCTCAACGGCGATCCGGTCGAAATTGAGATGACCATCACCGTTAACTTTGAGATGGGACAGTAACCGCGGCGCTTTGAGGCCGCGCAGAATTTAATTTCGGCCGGGAATGGCTTGAGGGTCATTTGCGGCCTGGAAACTTGCGGACGAACGAAAAGGAGCAATCTCTATGCTTGCGAACGTAGCCGTGTGGGCACTGAATACGTGGGTCTTCCAGGCAGGCAATAGCTGGGATCTGCGGGCCATGTGGGGCACGATGAGCATCATCGCGAAGGTGGTAGTGGGAATCCTCTTCCTGCTCTCCGCGTGGTCGCTTGGCGTGATGATCGACCGGGTGTTGATGTACAGCGCGGCGCGTAAGCAGTCGCGTGTCTTCGTGCAGCAGGTAGCCGGTGCGCTGCGCGAGGGCAAACTCGACGAGGCCATCTCCATCGCCGAGCGCAACAAGAAGAGCCACATCGCGAAGGTCGTGGCGACGGGCTTATCGGAATTCCAGACTGCCTCGGCTCAGGTGTCGGACGCCGAAGTGATCGAGGCCGCCAAACGCGGGCTCGAGCGCTCCGTCGCGATCGTCCACGCCGAGATGAAGCGGGGACTTTCGGGTCTCGCGACGATCGGCTCGACGGCTCCGTTCGTGGGCTTGTTCGGGACGGTGGTCGGCATCATCAACGCGTTCAAAGGCATTGAGTCGTCCCACGCTTCCGGTTTGTCGGCCGTGGCCGGCGGTATTTCCGAAGCGCTGATCACGACCGCCCTCGGTTTGCTGGTGGCCGTGCCCGCCGTCTGGGCCTTCAACTTTTTCACGAACAAAGTCGAAGCGTTCGACGTCGAGATGGACAACTCCTCCATGGAGCTGATCAACTACTTCATCACGCGCAGAGGCGCAAAGAAGTAAGCCATGGGATACAAGCCTCAAGCAGCACCGGTGATGGCGGCGCCCAACGTCGTGCCGATGGCCGACGTGATGTTGGTGCTCCTCATCATCTTCATGGTGGTCACCCCCATGCTGCAGCACGGTGAATCGGTGAACATGGCGACGGTGGACAACGCCATCGACATGCCGGACGCCGATCGTGACGACGCGGTTCTGGTGGCCGTGACGTCCGACGGGACTGTGTTTTTGGGGACCACAAAAACAAGCGTCGATGATCTGACTCCGAAAGTGAAGGATCTGATCGAGAATCGTGCTGACAAGACCGTCTTTGTCCGGAGCGACGCGCGCGCGCATTACGTGAACGTGGTGCAGGTGGTGGACGCCGTGCGTGCCGCTGGCTGCGACAAGGTGGGTTTGCTGACCCAGCGAACGGCGCCGAGCGATCAGTCAGCGCCACCGCCGCCCGCTTGATTAACCCAAACCTGTAGGTGTGAGTTGCCCTGCGTGCAGGGCGGGAGTTGACCGACCATGGGTATGGAAGTTGGAGGAAAAAAAGGCGGCCCGATGGCTTCATTGAACGTCGTGCCGTTGATTGATATTCTGCTGGTGCTGCTGATCATTTTTATGGTCATCACGCCGTTGACGCCGCATGGCCTTGACGCCCTCGTGCCGCAGCCGCCTCCGCCGAACCAGCAGCAACAGCAGGACGTTCAGGACAAAGTGGTTGTCGTGCAAGTTCTGGAGAACGGCAAACTCAAGATCAACGACGAGGACACGACTTGGGATACCATGGGCGGCCGCCTAAGCGACATCTTCAAGACTCGCGCGGAAAAGATCGCCTTCGTCAAGGGTGATGACTCCGTGCGGTTCGCCGATGTCGCGCGCGCGATCGACATCATGCGCGCCTCCGGCATCGACTCGGTCGGCCTGATCACCGCGAAGATGGAAAGCGGCGGGTAGCGTCGCAGCGTTCTGCTCGGCCGCGTTCAGTCCGGCCGGCGTCCTTTGCGGGAGGAGGTCACACCATGGGAATGGAAGTAGGGGAAAAGAAAAGCGGTCCGATGGCATCTTTGAATGTCGTGCCGCTAATCGACATCCTGCTGGTTTTACTTATCATTTTCATGGTAATTACACCGTTGACGCCAAGCGGGTTGGATGCTCTCGTGCCGCAACCCGCGCCTCCTGGGATTTCGGTTGCTCCACCGGTTGATGTTGTGGTTGTGCAGCTGCTCGGGGGCGGGCGGCTTAAGTTAAATGGAGAAAACACTACTTGGGAAACAATCGGGCCGCGTCTTAGCGAGATCTTCAAGCTTCGCGCGGAGAAAGTTGCCTTTGTCAATGGCGACGATACGGTGCAATTCGCCGATGTCGCGCGCGCGATCGATATCATGCGGGCCTCTGGCATCGACTCGGTCGGTCTTATCACGGCTAAGATGGAGAGCGGCCGGTAGCGCGACGCGTCCCAATATCGAAGTGAGTGGGGCCTCCGGCCCCACGGCAAACAGGGGTTGCCTGTCAAAAGGAGTAGAAGCAAACCTTCGCAAGAATGGACTTGCCAGCTATGAACCCAGTCACAAAGCGTGAGTGGTTTAGCAAAAATGTTCCCATCGCCTGGCTGGCGCTGGTTGCAGTTGTGGCCGTTGCCGGCGCTGGGGGATGTGACAAGCTGAAAGCGCGCGACCAGCTCAACAAGGGCGTCGAAGCCTATCGCAACGGACAGTACGATGCCGCCGTAGAGGATTTCAAGGCGGCCAAGGATCTCGATCCGACCCTTCTGAGTGCGCGCCTCTATTTGGCTACTGCCTACGCGAGTCAGTACACACCCGGCGCGACCACCGTGGACAACATGCGTATGGGCCAACAAGCGGTCGCCGAATTTCAGGATGTCCTGACCGTAGATCCGAACAATCTCTCCGCGATAGACGGTATTGGCTCGATGTTGTTTCAGATGGCCGCGGGGCCGCCGTTTAACGCCGATATGTTCAAG